>Ga0126379_10000337_pt1 | contig 25653 bp, 23 predicted proteins | sample PanSoiMetPlot_24_FD_92640 | JGI IMG/M metagenome (GOLD analysis project Ga0126379, IMG submission 92640) | Tropical forest soil microbial communities from Panama - MetaG Plot_24 | ecosystem: Environmental > Terrestrial > Soil > Tropical forest > Bulk soil | place: Panama | collected 2016-02-17
AAGTTGGGAGGGATTTTCAATTGCCGCTTGCCGCCTACCTTCATGCCTGCGACGCCATCGTCCCAGCCTTGAATCACCTCTCCCCCGCCCAGCTTGAATTGGAAGGGGCGCTTGCCGACGGAAGTGTCGAATTTTTTGCCACTGGTCAGCCAGCCAGTGTAATTTACGGTCACTTTTTGTCCGGAGACGGCAGTTGCTCCGGTGCCGGGCGTGATGTCCCAGTACTGCACGCCCGAAGCGGTTGTTTTTGGCTTGCCGGTAACTTTGGTTGGGCCACCGGTCTGCGCGGAAACCGTCAGCGCAGCCAGAACCAGCACGACCGCGGGGAGGATGAGTTTTGGTTTCACGTGAGCTCCTTGATGCGAGCATGATACACCGTAGGGTTTTGTAGATGTGCAGATATCGGAATGGTTCGCAGCGGCCGTACAAAGTTGCAGCGGCCTGGGCCGATGTGAACGTCAGAACCGGATTGTGAGTGAAATGATTCCATGACAATGTCGGCGATTTTGAATAGTTAGCCTCCTGACAGCAACGATAAGGGCTTGTGGGTTTCATTTCCTGATTTCAATCAAAAGCAGCTCGAGGTTGTCTTTGCCAATATTCCGTAGCACATACGGCTCGTCTTTCGGCATCAGCATCACCAAGCCTTCATAAACATTGATGGGGTTAGGTGCTGACTTCTTCTCGTTCACGACTGCGCCCTTGTTCCGGCCAACTATCAGCACTTCGCCGCCAACGATTCGTCCTGAATCCAATGGCGCGCCGGGTGCGAGTATGAATGTTGTGACGAACAGAGCAGGACCGGAATCGCGAGCGAGATCGCGCGTCTCGTGGGTCGTCTGTCTCGTGGCGGCTTTACGTAAATTGATTGCAGAAATCCAGTCACAAGATGCCACACCCGACGCAGCAACTCCGCACGATCCGCTGGATTTCGGAATTATTTGAGCAGCCGCCGTCACGGTGCTAATCGAGATGAACACAAAGATGGCTGGCAGGCGTCGCATTGGAACCACCTCCTTACGTCCCGAGAGTCAGGATGCCCTGTCGTTAGCTGGAACGCTTCGGCGGAACACTTCTTGCAGAATGAATTGTTGAAATCAGGCGATTACACTCCACAAACCGGTTCTGAGTGAAATCGGGATTTATCAACAGTTAACCCTAGGGGCACCGTTACACGCTTAGAATGCGACTGCTCAAAATCCTTGCCGAATTGCTGTTCATTTATGGTTTCTTTTGGCGCTGCTTTTCGGACTCGTCAATCGCCTTCTGGAATTGCGACACTGCGGCGACCGCAGGCGCATCCAGCGCGTGCTTACCGATGTAACGCCAGACGGGGGCTCCATCGAGCGGGTATTCAACCCCGCCAAGATAAACTTCGAAACTATCTTCGGAAGAGCCGATCTCATCCTGAATGTGCGGACCTCGATTTTGCCCAGGACCGGGACTGCTGAGAGGGGGTGGACTACCTCGCTGGACACCGATGCGAACGTCCCCATCAGTAGGCTGCAAAATCACGGGACGATCGTCGGCGGGTGAATTCTTAATCGTCGGTCCCGAGGCATGGCCTTTTCGGACCGCGATAATGAGATCGGCGGTTTGCGGGCTCATCACCAGACGGAATCGTCCCCATTTCGTCAACGCATTCTCAACATTTTCGCGCGCGCTTCGATTTGCGCTCGGGTTCGTGACGGGCTCGCCGGCATCGGGATGAATGACGACGAGTACGGTTTGCGCGTTCAGAACGACATTAGACAATTCCTGTTTGTTTTTCTTTTTTGCGAAAGACATGCAGGAGAGAAGAAGTGCGATGAGCAGTACCAGCGGTACGCGGCGAGGCATGCATGACCTCCAATGCCGATGTTCAGGTAATTATAACCACGACCGGCTCATTAGCTGATGATACCTCGCAATGCAGGCGAGGGCGCCAGTGCCACATGATTCTCGATCGAATGTAGAAAAAATTTCTTGACTTCGAATCCTGCTCTCATAAAATGGAACGCCGTGTCACATCCTAAGACGCAACCGTCCGCACGCTCTCCTTATCAGGTTCAGGTCCTGGACCGGGCGCTGGCGATTCTGGACACGCTCTCGGCCCAGGGCCCCGATCTCTCTCTGGGAGAACTTTCCGAGAAGCTGGGCCTTCACAAGAGCACAACCCACAGGCTGATGATGGTGTTGGAACGGCACAAAGTGATCGAGCGGAATTCAGTGAATGGACGGTACCGCCTGGGACTGAAGCTGTTTGAGCTTGGCACCAGGGCCGTCTCGCAGCTGGATCTTCGGGAAAGAGCCCGGCCTTTTTTGGAGAAGCTGGTGCTGGAGACCAGCGAGACGGTTCATCTCTGCCTCCTCGACGATTCCGAAGTCGTGTACCTCGACAAGGTGGAGCCGGTCCGGTCCGTCCGCATGGCGTCCAGCGTGGGACGCAGGAATCCGGCGCATTGCACCGCGGTCGGCAAAGCCATTATGGCCTATCTGTCCGATGCCCAAGTCGAGGAGATCGTTCGCAAACAGGGAATGAAGGCGATGACGGGAAACACCATCACCAGCCTGGTCGAGCTCAAAAAAGAATTAAAAGTGGTTCGGGAGCGTGGCTACGCCATTGACAACGAGGAGATTGAGGAAGGCCTACGTTGCGTGGGCTGCGTAGTGCGCAGTTTTTCGGGTGAGCCGCTGGCGGCGATCAGCGTGTCAGCTCCGGCTTTCCGCCTGACCAAAGACAAAGTGAAAGTCCTTTCCCGGCCGGTGGTGGCAGCGGCGGATGCTCTCTCCCGGGAGCTGGGTTTCAAGGAAGAGGCAGCGGCTCTTGCAAGCAACGGGTTGGCGAAAACGGCAGCGCGAGGGTAGGTTCGGGATCACCGGCGGCAAGCCGGTTTTTTAGCGGCTTTTTAAATAATGAAATGTCATCTCGCAATACGGTACATCTAGCCAGCCAGGAGCAGTTGGCAAATAGCAGTTAAGCGAAAATCGGGAATAGCAGAAAGAGGAGAGTGGTACGAGCAGCCAAGCCAGTATCGCCGACAAGGTTGGGCGCGAAGGCAATATTTTCCGCAAGACGCATTCACATTCCGGCCGCAAGGTGGCCATCTCGCCGGCCAACAGCAGCATGCAGCATCTCTGCTACGCGCGCATCAGGATCGATGATCGATCCCCGGATGTAGCGTTCAACACCGGAAACCGCGAGACTGCGCTCATCTGTCTTGATGGAGAAGCTGAAGTCAGCGTCGGTCAGGAAAAATTCACGCTCAACAAGTACGATGCCGCGTACATCCCTCGCGGGTCGGAAGTAAAGATTCACGGTCAAACCGCCGACCTCGCGGAGTTCGCCTCCGACGTCGAAGGCGACTATCCCTTGCAAGTAGTGCGTTACGCGGACGTGCGCGCGGACAAGTCGTTGCACTTGACCGTCGGCGGCCCGGCCACCACGCGCGACCTCAACGTTCTGGTCGGCAAGAATGTGAAGGCTGGACGCGTGCTTGCTGGTTTTACCATCTCGGATCCCGGCAACTGGACGAGCTGGCCTCCGCACGAGCACGCCAAGATGCTGGAGGAGATGTATGTCTATATCGAAATGCCGGCGCCGGCTTTCGGTGTGCAATTCGTCTACACCGACACGCATGAGCCGGAGCTGGTAACCGTGGTCCGGGAAGGCGACGCCGTACTCATGCCCCGCGGCTATCATCCCAACGTTTCCGCGCCGGGGTATCGCATTGGTTTCCTTTGGGCCATGGCCGCGCATCGCGAAGTGGAAGACCGGCAATACGGCGTGGTCAACGTTCAACCGGAGTTCAGTGGCTCGGGATCGGGGCTGGAGGCCGCCAGAAAATAACGTGGCTCACGATCTTTTCAATCTTTCCGGAAAAACCGCCCTGGTTACGGGATCATCCCGGGGCCTGGGTGCGGCGATCGCGTTAGCTCTCGCCGACGCGGGCGCGGACGTAATCTGCCATGGCAACTCGCGGCCTGCGGCGGAAACTTGCCGGCAGATCCAGCAACGGGACCGACGCTCCGCGGCCATCCAGGTGGACCTGGCCACGCCCTCGGGAGCTCAAGAACTGTTTGACAAAGCGAGTTCGTTTGCTCCTCTGGACATTGTGGTGAACAATGCGGGAACTATCAAGCGCGCGCCGGCCCACGAATATACGCCGGAAGACTGGGATCTCGTCATGCAGGTCAATCTGAAGAGCGTGTTTCAGTTGAGCCAGCTGGCGGGGCGCGCATGGATTTCCAGCAAGAAACCCGGCAAGATCCTGAACGTCGCGTCGTTGCTGGCGTATCAAGGCGGAATTACCGTGCCGGCGTACGCTGCCGCGAAGGGCGGACTGGCGCAACTGACCAAGGCGCTGGCCAACGAATGGGCAGAACGCGGGATCAACGTGAACGCCATCGCGCCAGGCTACATGCGCACCGACAATACCGCGGCTCTGCAGCAGGACCCCACGCGCAACCGGCAGATTCTGGAACGAATTCCCGCCAAGCGTTGGGGCACACCCGAGGATGTCTGCGGCGCGGCGGTTTTTCTGTGCTCGGCCGCAAGCGACTATGTCCACGGCCATGTCCTGGTGGTAGATGGCGGCTGGATGGGCCGCTGACATATCGAGGAGATCAACCAATGAAACCAGCTAACGCTTCAACCGATTGGGCGGTGGTGAAGACCGCTGAAGCCAAAGAGAGCTCACCTGAGCCGGGGCTGACGCGCCGCGTGGGCGCGTATAACGACAAGTTGTTCCTGGCGGAGCATCGCATGGAAAAAGGTTGGGTTGGCGCGGCGCACAGCCATCCTCACGAGCAGGTTGTCTACGTGATCTCCGGGCATCTCAAAGTGACTTGCGCGGGTAAGACGGTCGACATCCGCGCCGGCGATAGCTTCGTGGTTCGAGGCGGCGTTGAGCACCAGGCGAGCGCCGTAGAGCCGACCCACGTAATTGACGTCTTCACTCCTTGCCGTAACGACTACCTGTGAAGAGGTTTCCCGATGCGTAGGTGGATGATTCAGACGTTTCTTTGCTGCGGCTTGCTGGCCGCTGTTCTATTGCACAGCAACCCTGCTCATGCCGGCTCACACCTTCGGGGCATTAAGCTGTCAGTCACGAACCCATCCGGCGAGGAGAGGCGCGCAGCCCCTGTGGTGATTCCCATCGCTGAGCTGCGCAAAGTCGCTCCCGACCTGCGCGCTGGAGCCCTGATCGTTACGGTGACCCACGTGCAAAGCGCGGAACAAGACGCAGCCGCGCTCCAAGCCACGGAAATACCTTCGCAAGTCGACGACCTGGATGACGACGGCAAAGCCGACGAACTGGCCTTCCAACTGGACATGCAACCGCGTGAGACCTGTATTGTCACCATCACCTACGGTGAGCCAGGACGAATTTATAAAATTCGCGGGGACTACCCGCAGCGAACCGATGCCTTGTTCGCCAATAAAATTCAGGGGCTGGGATGGGAGTCCGAGAAAAACGCGTGGCGCATCTATTTCGATCCGCGCAACGCGATCGATCTCTATGGCAAACGGCGGTCCATGCTGCTGCTCAAGAGATTCGCGGAGCCCGAGTTTGATTACCACGCCGAGTCACCTGACGGCCGGGATACCTACGAGATCGGCGACGCTCTCGGCATCGGCTCCGTGGCCGCCTGGTCGCAAAACAAAATCGTGAAAGCTGCTGATGTGCGCAACCGGCGATACCGTGTGGTCTCCACCGGGCCGGTCCGCTCCATCGTGGAGCTGACCTACGAAGGATGGAACGTCTCCGGAAGTTTGTTGACGTTGCGGACGCGAATCACGCAGTGGGCTGGCGACCGAGGCTTTTACCAGACCGTCACGGGCGAGAACAGCTCCAGCGTTGCACTTGCCACCGGTTTGCCGCTCAAAGCAAATGTTCCTCCGCTCCACGCGCCGAGCGGGAGGACGTGGCTGGCAACCTGGGGTGAGCAAGTGGTCAAGCCCGGAGCCAGAGCCACCGGCCCCGTGGCGGGCAGCAATCTCGGGTTGGGAATCGTCATGATCACGCCGGCGAAAGCCAGTGACGTCGACGATGCCGCCAATCATCTCCTGACATTTTCGGCGGAGGGGGGCAGCGCGAGTTGGTACACGCTTTCAGCCTGGGACGAAGAGGGCAGCAACGATCGCACTTCCATCGCCAACAATCCCGAGGTCGAGGATCGTGGTTCGCTCATCACTCCCCATCCCGGCATACGCAGCCAGAGCGAGTTCATCCAGGCGGTGGAGAAGATCTCGAAAGAGCTGGACACTCCGGTGGTCGTTCAAGTCCTCTCCGCGGCGCCGGCGGCGCAGTCGGCTCCCTTGGATACGTTGGGCCCCGGCTTGTCCAAGACATTTTCCAAGGCGATCGGTTTGCTGAGGGAAGAGATCGATCGAACGGCCACGAAATGGGAACCGGTCATCACGGCGGCCACGCCTGAGAGTTTTGCCGCTAACAAAGGCGCCGGATTCTTCACTGACGGCGACAACCAGACCGGTGAATGGAAAAAGCGTGAAGGATTTTTCTGGACCGGCGGCTTCTGGGCGGGCGAGCTGTGGCAGATGTATGCGCATACGCACGAGGAAAAGTATCGCCGCTGGGCGGAACTGTGGAACTCACGGATGCTGGGGGCGGAGTCGCAACAAAACCACGATGCCGGCTTCCTTTATTACTACTCTTCCGTTCTAGGCAACCAGGTTTTAGGCAACCACCAGACCGGCTCTGCAGAATTGAAGCAGAGCGGATTGCGCGCCGCGCAACGGCTTTCGCAACTGTACAATCCGCAGACGCAACTGGCTGCGGCGTGGGAGGTGAATGGCGACGACACGATTGTCGACACCATGATGAACCTCCAGATCTTATGGTGGGCCAGCGAGCAGACCGGCGATCCCCAATGGCGCGACTTGGGCTTGAAACACGCGGCCAGGACGGCGAAGTGGTTGATCAGGCCGGATGGCTCGGTCTTCCAATCGGTGCATTACAATCCCGGCGACGGACGCCAGCGCCTGGAGCTGCGCGGCGGAACGCAGCGCAACATCGCTTTCAATCTGCCGAACGCGAGCGCTGCCGGGGATTTGCTCTTCAAGCACACGCACCAGGGCTTTGCTTCAGGCACGACCTGGTCGCGCGGCGCGGCTTGGGCGCTCTATGGCTTCAGCAAAGCCTACGGAGCTACGCGTGATCCGGAAATGTTGGCGACGGCGCAGAAAATTGCCGACTATATCCTTGCCGAGTTGCCGGAAGACGGAGTTCCCTGGTACGACTTTGACGATGAAGGCGTCCACTACCGAAACCGCGACAGCTCGGCAGCGGCCATCATTGCCGGCGGCCTGCTGAGTCTCTCGCAGCAGACCCCGGACCAGAGCCGCGCCGGACGTTATCGACAGGAAAGCATACGCATCACGCGGTCTCTCATCGACCACTACCTCACACCAGTGAGCAAGGGCGACTCTTCACCAGTTGGAATCCTGCGTCATGGGTGTGGTACGCGTCCGGCGGACGGGCTGCTGATCTATGGCCAGTACTTTCTGCTGGAAACTCTTCTGGCGTTGGAAAAAGAGAACAAGCCTTCGGTCACCAGGAGCGCAGGCGGGATGCGATGAAGATCACTGACGCCGAGGTCATCGTTTGCAGTCCGGGGCGGAATTTCGTCACGCTGAAGATCGCCACCGAAGACGGAATCTACGGCCTGGGCGATGCCACGCTGAACGGCAGGGAACTGGCGGTCGCGGCCTATCTGACAGACCACATCGTGCCTCTCCTGATCGGGCGCGATGCCCGCAGGATCGAGGACACCTGGCAGTACCTATATAAAGGAGCGTATTGGCGCCGCGGACCGGTGACCATGAGCGCGATCAGCGCCGTGGACACGGCCCTGTGGGACATCAAGGCCAAGAGCCTGAACGTGCCCCTTTACCAGCTTCTTGGCGGAGCCTCGCGGGACCGAGTTCTCGTTTACGGACACGCCAGCGGAAGCGATTTGCAGTCCACAGTCGAGGCTGTGGGTAAATATCTGAAGCTGGGTTATAAAGCCATCAGGGCGCAATCCGGCGTCCCGGGAATGAAGAGCACATATGGAGTCGGCCGCGGCGACATGTATTACGAGCCCGCGGAAAAGGACGCTCCTCCAGAGAATTCCTGGTCCACGGAACACTACCTGAATTTTGTGCCCTGCCTGTTCGCGAAGCTGCGACAGGAGTTTGGCGAAGACGTTCCCCTTTTGCACGACGCGCACCACCGGCTGACTCCGATTGAGGCGGCGCGGCTGGGAAAGGCGCTGGAACCCTATCATCTATTCTGGCTGGAAGACCCGACGCCCGGGGAGCTGCAGGAGAGATTTCGGTGGATCCGTCGGCACACCACAACTCCGCTGGCCGTGGGCGAGGTCTTCGATACCATTTTCGATTGCCGGCAGTTGATCCAGGAGCAGCTCATTGACTACATCCGCGCGACTGTAGTCCATGCCGGCGGGATCACTCATTTGCGCAAGATCGCCGGCCTGGCTGAGGTCTATCAGGTGCGCACTGGATGCCACGGCGCGACCGACCTGAGCCCCGTATGCATGGCCGCCGCGCTCCACTTCGATCTCAGCGTGCACAACTTCGGCATTCAGGAGTACATGAGGCACACGGCCGAAACCGACAAGGTGTTTCCTCACTCGTATTCCTTCAAAGATGGCTGGATGCATCCCGGCGAAAAGCCCGGCCTGGGAGTCGATATCAACGAAGAGCTGGCGGCGCAGTATCCGTACCGCAGAGCTTACCTGCCGGTAAACCGCAAGCTCGATGGGACAATGCATGACTGGTAAACAGATCACGACAAAATGTTTGCTCGCCGGTTTATGCCTGGCGGCCCTTCATTCCCTCCATGCACAGAAGCCCAAAACAGATGCCGTGCCCAAAGTCTTCCTGCTCGATGTTGGGACTCTGGCCGAACAGAAGCGGCTCTATGCAACGGACCCCAACAGCGCGTTGGCCACAGCACTTCGTGATGCCGCTGATCGCGCCATGAAAGACGGCCCCTTCTCAGTGATGGACAAGCAGGTAGTTCCTCCAAGTGGAGACAAACACGATTACATGAGCATGGGCACGTACTGGTGGCCCAACCCCAAAACCGCCAACGGCCTTCCGTACATTCGGCGCGACGGCGAGCACAATCCCGAGATTGAAAAAATTCCTGACCACCAGAACCTGGGCCGCGTCGGGAGAGACTCGCGCTTGCTGGCTCTGGCCTTCTATGTAACTGGAAATGAAGCCTACGCCGCGCGAGCTGGTTTGCTGGTGCGTACGTGGTTTCTGGATCCGGCTACGCGCATGAACCCCAATCTCAACTTCGGGCAGGGCATACCCGGCATCACGACAGGCCGTGGCACCGGCATCATTGACAGCCGCGGCCTGACCGACGTGGTGGACGCCGTCGGATTGCTCGCCGGCTCGAAAAACTGGAAGCCCGAAGACGAGAAGGGAATGGAAACGTGGTTTGCATCCTATCTCGCATGGTTGCGGCAGAGCCCGATCGGCCAGGATGAGGCCAAGGCGAAGAACAACCACGGCACGTTTTATGACGTGCAGGTGGCGGACTTTGCTCTCTTCACGGGCCAAACGTCGCTGGCCCACGATGTGATCGATCAAGCCAAAGAGAAACGCCTCGCGCGCCAGGTAATGCCCGATGGCAGCCAGCCTCTGGAAGCCGAGCGGACTCGCGGCCTCAGCTATACGTTGTTCAACCTCGAAGCTCTCATGAAGCTCGCCGAACTCGGCGAGCATACCAGCGTGGATCTTTGGGGCTTCCAGACCGCGGACGGCCGGAGCATCCGTCGCGCTCTGGACTATGTGATTCCTTTTGCCAGTGGTGACAAGAAGTGGGAGGAACAGCAGATCACTGAATTCAAGCCGCAGGAAATTGTGCCTCTTCTCTTGCAGGCAGCTTGCAAATTCCACAAGCCCGAATACGAGAGCGCCGCCCGCAAGCTGGGAGCGCCAGGAAGCGATGTGAACGATTTGTTGTTGCTGGCGGAGTTACACAAATTAGCAGTTGGCAATTAGCAGTTAGCCGTTAGCCCAGCTAAAGCAGTAAGAGGCAATCGGTGTCGAGGTGACTCAATGGGCGGTAAGAAAAAGCAAAGCCAACACCCACCACGGAGGCGCGGAGACGCGGAGGTTTTTCGATTTTGCCGATCTCCTATCGAGAGCCATGCGCATTATCGCTATCGCTGTGTAGGAAAGAGTGCCATTTGCTTATTGTCATTTCGAGCGAAGCGCCGCGAAGACTTATCCAGCGCGAGGATTGGGAGCGCGCAGTCGAGAAATCCCGACGAACCGTCCCTCGCTATGCGGCTCCAGGGAGTTCTCCCTTGGCTCTGTCCCCGGCAGATTGGCCCGAGCGATGAACATTTGGTGCTGAGAGATTCTTGACGCGTGCCGCAGAGAGACGTCGGCTTCCCGGGGAGAATTCCCTGATGTGGCATGGTGGAGGACGCCGCGTCTCGATTCCTCCGCTCCGCGCTAAAGGTTCCTTGATGGCACGAACTGCGTAGTGGCGCTTCGGTCGAAATGACAGAACGTCGCAACTTGGTAGAGGCAAGAACCTTCAGGCGAACAGGTAAAAGAGATGAACTCAATGGGCGGTTTGAAAGAAACAAAGGCAAAACCTACCAGGGAGACACGGAGACACGGAGGTTTTTCAATCGTCAGGTTGCCGATCTGCGTTCTTCTGCGGCGATCTGCGGCTAGTCTCCTTTTGCTGCTTCCCCTCTCGTTGCCGGCCCAGCGGCAATCGGCCGCGCCGCCCGACGTGGTCGATTCCGGCAAATTTTCTACTGAGGTCACCAATTTTCTGGGAAGGGAGCTGGCGGCTCATGTGAGTGATGTTCGCTCGTTGGACCCACCTCAAGAGAGAGTCGAGGGCGCTCTCACGACCGGCGAATTCAGTTGGGGCACGTTCCTTCGCGCGCTGGCTTCGTATTCAGAACTGTCAGGCCAGCGCACTCTGGCGGGACGCGACGTGCCTCAGATGATCGGCAAGGCGGCGTTGATCGAATCCAGGCATGGGGGTAAAGCGTTCGCGCAGATGTACGCGGCCATGGCTTTGCGCAGTTTTGGGACGGACCTCAACAAGAACCTCATCTGGAAGTCACTGACTCCGGCAGAACAGGCAGAGTGGCGCTCGCTTCTGGATCCTGCGCGCTTCTACGATCGCAAAGCGCGCCACGTGATCAATCTTCCCGAGAACTACTTTGGCGTTGCAGCCCGCGTGGTCTCGATGGATTACCAGATGGGAATCATCACCGACCGGGTCTTTGTCGACGATGTGCTGGACCGTGCCGCGGAACAGTTCACCCGTGGGGCCCTTTATTCCGATGACAGCATACCCACCGGCCGTTTCGACCGCTATTCCAACGAGTACGCGCGGTATGTATATGAGTCGGCGGAAAACGCCGGGCGACAGGACCTGATGCGAGCCCTGGAGCCCACGTTGAAGACGCAAATGCGCACCTGGTGGGACCTGCTTTCTGCTGATGGGTATGGATACCCCTGGGGCCGCAGTCTCGGCGTGATCAGTTACATCGACACCATCGAGATCGTGGGTTTTCTCGGCAAACATCCGCAGTTTCGTCCCGCACCCATGACGGAGCTGGCCGCGGCGGACTATGCTGCCTGGCAGTCCCTCATGAAACGGTATCGCCCTGAAAGCCACTTGCTCGACGTGCTGAGCTTCGGCTACGGCAATTACAGCTACATCAATCCAGAGCGTGAGTGGCAGCAGACGACAGCATTCTTCGGCAAAGTCGCCGGTGCGCACAAAAGTTTCATCGAGGCCCTGCGCCACGAACAAGTTACTTCTTTCCCCGCGCACGCGCAGCTCCCGGAGGTAGCCAGGTTCGAATTCTTCCGCAAGGCTTCGCGCCAGGCCGGCGTGTGGCTGGTGCGGCAGAAGGGCATCGGTTTTGTTTTGCCCATCACCACTGGCCCTCGGCCCGGAGTTTCCGACTACCTTCCCGCTCCCTATGATCTGCCCGGCTTTGCGCCGCCCGTGGAACAGCAGCTGCCTACCGTGACTCCCTACATCGAGTTGGCCGATGGCAGAACGATTGTAGCCGGCGACGGCGCCGATGAGATTCATCCGGCCGAAGACGGGCAGAGTTTGCGGGCGGTGTGGAAGCATTGGGCCCAAGTCGGAGGCAAGCCAGGCCAGACCGTCGAGGCAGGCCTGACTACCGAGGTCACCTGGAGCTTCGCCGGCCGTACGCTTACGCGCACAGAGAAGATTTCGTCGGCTGAAGCTGTCGCGATCAAGCGCTTCTGGTTCGCCGTCCCCAGCACGTGCAGTATAGGCTTTTCATCCGCGGACGCCGGATCCAGCTCGTACACGCTGCACGGCGAAGGAGGCGACCTTCAGGTTTCCCTTGATCGGTCTTCATTCCCGCTCAGGGCGTGGCTCCAAGCCACCGGCAACTCACCCCTGGGAAAAGGCAGCCGTGGACCGGTCCCCTTAATTCTCAACTTTGAAGCCAAGGATTTGGCGGTGCGTCCTGGCAGCGACCTGACCTGGAGCGTCTCGTTTCAGAACCTGGCGGACCGGCAATAGTATGAAGCACTTCAACCGCGATCAGGTTCGGCCTCTATCTGTTTGGGCTTCAGCTACAAGCCAGGAAAAGCGCGCTTTAATCCCATTTTAATGGCCGGATCGATACGATGATTGCGAGGTTTGCGTTAGGAGGCAATCTCATGCCGAGGTCAAATCACGCATTCGTTATATCGATCCTAAGCACGGCCATGCTTGCCGTGTTGGGCTGCAGCTCTCGCTCTGCCCAACAAGCCGAGACAATCACGATTACTGGCGCGGGCAGCACCTTTGTGAATCCGATCATGTCAAAGTGGATTGCGGAGTATGGGAAGTCTCACCCGGGCGTGCAAATCAACTATCAGTCGATTGGGAGCGGCGGGGGAATTCAGCAGCTTAAGAAAGGAGTGATTGATTTCGGCGCCAGCGATGTTGCTCTTTCTGATGAACAACTGAAGGAAATGCCCGCATTAATTCAGATTGCCGAGAGCGCCGGCCCTGTTTGCATAACCTATAATCTGCCTGATTTGAAACAACCCCTCAAGCTGAGCCCTACCGTGCTGGCTGGAATTTATTCCGGCAATATCAAAAACTGGAAAGATGCGGCCCTGGCGAAGATCAATCCTGGAACTGCGCTTCCCGATAAGCCAATCGTTGTAGTTCACCGTTCTGAAGGGAGCGGTACGACCAACATCTTCACAAGCTACTTGGCCGAGGTAAGTCCGGCTTGGGCAAAAATGACCGGCAAGGGACTATCCGTCAACTGGCCCGTAGGGCTCGGCGGCAAAGGCAGCGAGGGGGTTACGGGCCTGGTAAAACAAAATGAGGGTGGCATCGGCTACGTGGAGCTCACATATGCTACGGGGAATCGCCTACCCGTTGCTCAGATCCAAAACAAGGCAGGGAACTGGATCAGTCCCAGCGCAGAAGGCGCAACGGCGGCGATCGACGCTTTCAAAACCGAACTGGAAGCTGACTTGCGTTCCTCAATTATTCAGCCCCCGATAGCCGCTCGCGATGCTTACCCGATCAGCGGCATGACGTACCTGCTAATCCCGAAGGATGGGCCAGATCGTAAGAAGAGGATGGTTCTTAAGGACTTCGTCCGTTATGTGATTACGTCGGGGCAGCAGCTGTCCACGCAAATGGATTATTCGCAACTTCCTCAATCCTTGGAACAACTCGATCAAAGACATCTCGACGAACTGAGGGCGGGCGGGCAGACACTTTAAGACTGGGCCTTCGGTCGCAAGTTGCGCGAGGGTCAGCCCTGTCTCCACGGTTCCCGGCATCTAATAAGGTAGGGGTCACAGGGATGCAATTTGCCTGACCGGGACCAGAATCGTCGCAAGCGGCAGTGGAAATTCACCTTAGCCTACCTGGTATGGCTCGTCGCCACATTCTGGCTGTTGCGCACCGTACTCGCCCCGACTCCACCACGCAGTGTTTCGTACAGCGAATTTCTGGCCGAGGTCCAAGCCGGAAATCTCGAGGAAGTACGGATCACTGAGCGCCAACTCATCGGCACGATCAAGAAAGATCAGCAGAAGGACAAAAAAGCCGCAGCCAATGGTCGCATCGCCTGCGCCCGGATTCCGGGGCTGGACGCTGGTCCGCTGGTGCGCGAACTTGAAGCGCAGCATGTCAAGTTCTCCGGTGACATTCCGGCGCCCAGCTGGTGGATGGGATTATTGATTTCCTGGGGACCGATGTTGGTGTTGGTCCTGGTGTACGTTTTCGCCATGAGGAGAATGAGAAAGGGTGGGGGTGCGCTGAGTTTCGGCAAGAATCGGGCGAAAATCCAAGACGAGTCCCAGCGATTAAATACGAGCTTTGCCGACGTGGCGGGTCTGGAGGAGGCCAAAGGAGAGCTTCGGGAAATTGTCGACTTTCTGAAAACCCCGGAAAAATATATAAGGCTGGGCGGCAGAATTCCTCGAGGCGTTCTGCTGGTGGGTCCGCCGGGAACAGGGAAGACCTTGTTGGCGCGGGCGGTCTCTGGCGAAGCCGACGTCCCGTTTTTCTTTATCTCCGGGTCGGAGTTTGTAGAGATCTTCGTCGGCGTTGGGGCCTCACGGGTCCGCGATTTGTTCGAAGAGGCCAAGAAACGGGCTCCCTGCATTATTTTCGTCGACGAACTGGACGCGATCGGCAAAAGCCGTTCCGCCGGGCGCGTGCCCATCTTCAACGACGAGCGAGAGCAGACGCTGAACCAGCTGCTGGTGGAGATGGACGGCTTTGATCCTTCCAAAGGCGTCATTATCATGGCGGCCACGAACACACCCGAAGTGCTGGATGAAGCCCTGCTGCGGCCAGGAAGATTCGACCGCCAGATCGTCCTGGATCGTCCTGATATGAGGGAGCGAGAAGCAATCCTGGGTGTCCACACGCGCAAACTCAAAGTCAGTCCAGACGTAGATCTGCAACGCGTGGCTGCGGAGACGCCCGGGATGGTAGGAGCGGATTTAGCTAACATCGTCAACGAAGCGGCTTTGAACGCGGCGCGGCGAGGCGCCGATCAGATCGAATTGCGGGATTTCGAACAAGCCGTGGACCGCGTGAGTCTGGGCTTCGAGAAGAAAGGACGCTTGATTCGACCCGAAGAGCGGGAACGGGTTGCATACCACGAGGTGGGCCATGCGCTGGTTGCGATCTCCGTTCCCAAAGCCGATCCAATCCGGCGAATCTCCATCATTCCACGATCCATTGGAGCGCTGGGTCACACGCTTCAGCTGCCCGGCGAAGACCGCTATCTGCACACCCAACCCGAACTCGAGGACCGCATCGCGGTGCTGCTAGGCGGCCGGGGAGCAGAAGACATCATATTTAACGGAGTCGTTTCCACCGGAGCCAGCGACGACCTCACGCGAGCCACAGAGATGGCCCGCGAGATGGTGACGCGCTTTGGAATGAGCGCGCAGATGGGAAACCTGACCTACGGCATCCCGCACCACGGCCGATACCTGGATGGCTTCGGATCGGAAGAGAAGAACTACAGCGAAGAAACCGCCCGGCAGATCGACGGCGAGGTGCGCCGGATCATCGATCAGCAATATGAGCGGGTTCACTCGATCCTGACGCAGCGCCGGCAGGAGCTGAACCTGGTTGCGACGGCTCTCCTTGAAAAAGAGACTCTCCAGCGCGAAGAATTGGACGAGATTCTGGCGGAGCCGAAGCAGAAAGAGGTCGCGTAGGTGGAAGCCAACGTTTCTTCTGCGGTTCCACGCGCGAACGAGCGAGGTGAACTTTTGCTCATCTGCTTGCAGATAAACAGCTACTTAACGCCAACACGCGCCATCCCCATGCCCCCTTTTGATCCACAGCAACCAGCTACTTTGACTTGGGCATCTGCAACCAAGGTGGTCAGTGCTGGCGGGGTGCGGTGCCCTCAGCTTTGAACCCGTCCATGCCCGCGAAATGAAAGGAGGCCAGAAAGATGACCAGGCCACGTGTTCTGGCGATTTTATCCATCCTATGGCTGGTGACGATCGCAACGATTGCTGTGGAAGCCGCAAAGGAAGCGAATAGGAAGCTCCCCTCGGTCGAGTACCCGAAGTTTTTTTAGGCTTCGGGCACGGCAAAGCGGTGCCGGTAAGCTCCTCACCGGCACCGCTTCTGTTTGTCTGGGGCACGTATCCAGCGATTTGTGAACTTGCGGTGACAATAATCCAACAGATCGCGCCGGAAGCGCGGAGGCGCCCATCGTTCGAAGCGCTGGTAAATCAATAATTCTTAGGTGTCAGAAGTACATCATTTGCACTTTTTTGCATCAAATGCTAACCAGGGGTTCAGACCGAGAACCCCTTTTTGTTGAAATAAATGTCACCAAATGACGTGTCACAACTCAATATCAGGTGGGATTCGCGCCATTCTTCTAATTGGAGGACAAAATGAAGAAATTCTCACTTAGCTTGGTTACGGTAATGGTTTTGTCGCTGTGCGTTGCAGCTCAGAAGGCTCCGAAGGAAGGGAGCTATTCGGGCGAGATCATGGACGCTGCCTGCGCCAAAGCGGGCGGGCACAGCGGGATGATGAAACAGATGAATATCAAGACCGCGAAGGAATGCACGGAAGGCTGCGTCAAGAACGGCAGCAAGTACGTTCTATACGACAAGGCCCACAAGAAGGTTTATCAGCTGGACGATCAAACCAAACCGGCACAGTTCGCGGGCGATAAAGTGACGGTAAAAGGTACGCTCGACGCAAGCACCGACACAATTAAGGTCAGCGATATCGAGGCCGCGAAGGGAGCAACAAAAGCAAAAGCAGGCTCCCCCTCAGGACAGTAGGCCCATCAGGTTCGCGGTCGACACGGCCCGCGCGGGTGGTTCTGGGGAATAGAGCATGCGGTCACGAGCAGTGTGGGCGATCGTCGTCCTGGTTGTAGTGGCGGCGATCGCAGTTCTGTTGATGGGTTTCAATGTGGCGGCCCTGCCGGAACCAGGCCGTCTTGAAACAGCTGTCAGCAACAAAGCCCGGCGTCTGCTCATTCGCCGCGCCAGTCGCCGTGAAGCTCCAAGGTCACCCGTGGATAAAGATAAAAAAGCCAGCGTTGACTCTGGAGGTACCCTCTACGGTCAGGATTGCGGCATGTGCCATGGCTCCGATGGACGCGGGCAGACGCAGTTGGGTCGCTGGATGTACCCGCGCGCTGCGGACCTTACGAGCGCGGACGTACAGAGCTATTCGGACCAGGAGCTATTTTGGATCGTCCAGAACGGAATCCGGCTCACCGGAATGCCGGGTTTCGGCAAAGTGGAAAGCGAAGAACATATCTGGAACCTCGTCGACTACGTACGGACTCTACCCCAGGCTTCAGAACCAAAATCGAAGTGAAGTAACCGTCTCGTGATGCCAGTGCCGGGCGCCACCGCGCTGCGTCTGCATCCAATAAATTGGGACGTGTCTTATGGCTCTGCCCAAGGTGACCCCTCGCGTTGCTCCGGACCGGCAAGACCGGACCATGATCTTGAACATGGGCCCGCAGCATCCGTCAACCCACGGCGTCTTGCGCCTGGTGCTTGAAATCGACGGCGAAACCGTGGTCGGGCTCAAACCGGACATCGGCTTCCTACATACCGGAATCGAGAAGACCTGCGAGGCCAAGTTCTATCAGCTCGTTGTTCCGCTCACGGATCGAATTGATTATCTCTGCCCCCTTACCAACAATCTTTGCTACTGCCTGGCAGTCGAAAAGCTTTTAGGCATCGAGATACCGGATCGAGCCCAGTTCATTCGAGTGCTGCTCAATGAGCTCAGCCGGATCAGCTCTCATCTGGTCTGGCTGGGGACCCATGCCCTCGATCTCGGCGCCATGTCCGTGTTCCTCTATTGTTTTCGCGAACGTGAAGAGCTGATGCGGCTCTTCGAGATGGTCAGCGGACAGCGCATGATGACTTCCTACTTCCGAATTGGCGGCCTGGCCCTGGAACCGCCGCTCGGCTTCTTTGAACGAGTAAAGAGATTCACGAACACATTCCCCGAGCGGGTTGATGAATATGAGGAGCTGTTGAGCAAAAATCCAATTTGGCTGGAGCGGATGCGTGGAGTCGCGAAGCTCAGCGCGGAGGATTGCATGGCTCTGGGTGTGACCGGGCCAACGCTGCGCTCGAGCGGGGTAGATTGGGACCTGCGTCGCGATATGCCCTATTCTTCCTACGAGAAGTTTCGCTTCGCCGTGCCGGTCGCTCACGAAGCTGACGCTTACGCGCGGTATCAGCTCCGCATCGAGGAGATGCGCCAATCGAACGAGATTGTCCGCCAGGCTTTGGACGGAATGCCGGTAGGGTCAATCAAAGCAGACGCGCCTGCGGTCGTTCTGCCCGACCGTGAAAAAATGAAAACAGAAATGGAAGCCCTGATCTTTCATTTCAAGATTGCGACGGAAGGCTTTACCGTTCCCCAGGGAGAGGTCTACCAGGCGATTGAGTCGCCGCGGGGCGAGATGGGGTATTACGTTGTAAGCGATGGAACAGCCAAACCGCTGCGGGTTCACATGCGAGCACCTTCTTTTGCTAACCTTCAGGCGCTCGAAAAAATGTGCATCGGCCGGCTAATCGCGGATGTGGTTGTCGCTATTGGCACGATCGATATCGTGCTTGGCGAAATCGACCGGTAGGCATCCTATGAGCACATCCAAGGTCTTCAACGTGGGCGATCACGTCAGATGGAATTCAGAAGCCGGGCTGGTGAGCGGCGTCATCATCCAAAAACTCACATCGAATGTTCGCTTTAAGGGATATACGCACCACGCTTCAAAGAAGGAGCCTCAATACATGATCAAGAGCGATAAGACTGATCATGTTGCCATCCACGAGGGTTCGGCGCTGCACCACCTGCGCGGAGGCGAAGCTGGGAAGAAGCAGCGAAGAGCTGCATGAGTCTTCTGGTGTGATATAACGCGGACGTGGAGACCCACGATATCCCGCAGGTGTCATCCCGGTTGCGTGAACGGCTCTCCGAACATGCAATGCTGGATCTTGCGAAGCGGCTGATCGCGATTCCATCGGAGAACCCGCCTGGAAATCACTACGAAGAATGCGCCGGCACTCTGATTGACGAACTGGGGAGACTTGGGTTCGATGACGTGAGGAGTGAAGGCGCATGTGTGCTTGCGTCGGCCGGAGCGGGGCCTCGAACCCTTTATTTCAGCGGCCACTACGACGTTGTTCCCGCACAAAGCCGCGATCAATTTCAGCCGCTCGTGAAGGGCGCCAATCTGTTCGGGCGTGGTTCGTCGGACATGAAGAGCGGGTTGGCGGCCATGATTCACGCGGCGGCAGCGGCGCGCGATGAAGGGCTTCTCACCTCCGGCCGCATCGGAATTGTGCTGGTGGCGGACGAAGAGACTGCCGGTCCGCGCGGATCACGCGATCTCGATACTCGCGGAGTGCTGGGGAAGGACGGGATTGGCATGCTCACGCCGGAGCCTACGGGCGGCGTGGTTTGGAACGCCAACCGTGGAGCGATTTCGCTGCGCGCCACGATGCGCGGGAGAGCAGCGCACGTCGGCCGGCATTTCGAAGGTGTCAACGCGTTCGAGCGTGCGTTGCCGGCGTTAGCGCGGCTTGCCGATATCAAGAAGGACGTAGAGCTTCGCGAAACGAAATACAACATCGCCCCGGCGGCGGCGCGCAAATCGATTCTGCTGCTGGGCGGCCGGATCGAGGGCGGCACCAATTTCAACGTGACTCCCGACACGCTTTCCTTTACCCTCGACCGGCGCATCAACCCAGAAGAGAACCTGGAAGAAGAAGAGCAGCGATTGCGCGACGCGCTGGAAGGCTTCGAGATCGAGACCCTGCAGCGTGAACCTTCAGCCGCGACTCGTCCAGGAGACCTGCTCGGAGAGACCCTGTCGCGCCACATTGCAAGTGTAACGGGCAAGAAGCCTGCCTTCGAGATGTGTCCAGGCCTGCTCGAGACGCGATTCTACGCGGCGCGCGGCATTCCCGCGTTCGCCTATGGGCCGGGATTGCTGACGGTGTCTCATGGACCCGAGGAGTTCGTTCCCATCCGCAACATCGCGCAGTGCGCGTTGATCTACGCGCTTACGGCGGCGGAAGTGTTGCGTGTCACACGCTAATCGTGCGTGACATGGAGATTGTTAGCCAGTTAAGAAAACGCTCGGGCACTACGAGTCCTTGTTTGTCATTCTCTTTGCTGCTAGGCTTGCCAACCATGAACACTAAGATACTCGTTTTTTCTATGTTCCTAATGTGTGTGCTTGTGCTGGGAACTTTGCGGGTATTGAGGACTCCTCGCCCAGCGGTCAGTGCTGCAGAAGAGCAGGCTCTAATAGCGACCATCAAGCTCCGCTCTGGAGATATGGGCAACACTGAAGAGCGGGGACGCATTGCCGCTTTGGAAGACCAACTTGCCGAGGCAATTAAACACTCGGGTGCAGGTGACTTTGACGGAGACGAGTATGGCGCAGGCGTTTGCACCATTTACATGTACGGCCCTAACGCGGACCGACTATTCGGGGTGACATTACCAATTTTGAAGAAATTCCATGCTCTGGCGGGTTCTTACCTCACGAAGCGCTACGGAAAGCCTGGCGCAAAAGAGAACCGCATTCCATTGACCGGCGATTAGCCCACGCGCCTGATGTAGAGTGCTGTGAACAGAGTTTGCATTTACAATCTTGGGGTAACGGCTTCATCGTCTGATCACACGAACCAGCAACCCTTCATGGGCCCTGCCTTGACGGCGCCGATCCATCGAACACCAGCTTGCCGCCAATGAAGGTCTTCAAGACTCGAATAGAAAGGATCTCTTTGGGCCTCGATTCGAGCTGCGTGATGTCCTTGTCGATCACAATCAGGTCGGCGAGCTTGCCGGACTGGAGAGCACCTTTTTCCTTCTCTTCGAATTCCGCATAAGCGCCTTCGCGAGTGTAGCCGCGCAGGGCTTCGTCCAAAGTCAGCCGCTGCTCCGGGTACCAGCCGCCGGCGGGATTTCCCTGGATGTCCTGCCGGGTGATGGCGGCGTAGATTCCGTAAAACGGATTCAGCGTCTCTCCGGGAAAATCTGAACTGAGCGGCAGATGGACATGAGTCTTGAGAAGCGACTGCCATGCATACGCGCCCTTGACGCGCTCTGCTCCCACGCGCTTCTCCGCCCATCCCATGTCTGAGGTGCAATGCGTGGGCTGCATCGAGGGGATTACGCCAAGCTGGGCGAAACGGGGAATATCTTCGGCGGCGAGCACCTGGGCGTGTTCGATGCGGAGCCGCGGATCGTGCGCGGAAGGCGTCTCGCGCAGGGCCTGCGCGTAGGCATCCAGTGTGAAGTGGTTGGCTCCGTCGCCGATAGCATGAGTGCATACCTGAAAGCCTTTTTCGAGCGAGCGCCGCGTCAGGTCGTAGATCGCAGCCTGCGGGGTGGTGACCACTCCCTTGGTTTGGGGAGCCTCACTGTAGGGAGCCAGCAGCGCCGCTCCGCGCGATCCCAGCGCACCGTCGGCGAAGAGCTTGAAGGCGCGGATGGTCAGCCGGTGGGTGGGATCGATCTCAGGCCCGCGTGACAGCCATTCCTGTACGAGCGCTGGGTCGGCGCCATCGAGCATTGCAAAGATGCGCAACGGTAAGCGGTCTTCGCGCAGCAGTTCGCGGTAAGCCTGGATCATCACCGGCGACACGCGCGCTTCGTGGACTGAAGTAAGACCGTTGCGGACACATTCCTGCGCAGCCAGCTCAATAGCTTTCTTCGTCTGCTCCAGCGACATTGCCGGCACGTGGCTTTCCACCAGCTCCTGGGCGCGATTCAGCAGGATGCCTGTGGGTTCGCCGCTCTTTTCATCGCGCACAATCCGGCCGTTGTCAGGATCTTTCGTAGTTGCAGTGACCCCGGCTATGGCCAAGGCCCTCTTGTTGGCCCAGGCGGCAAAGCTGTGAAGTCCTACCAGGTACACCGGGTTGTTAGGCGCGGCGCGACTCAGAGCATCGTTGTCAGGGTAGTGCGCAGCCCACTTGCCTTCGTCCCAACCCCAGCCCAGGATCCACTCGCCAGGAGGGACGGAGCGGACGCGCTCCCGGACGCGGGCCACCGCTTCTTCTTCGGTCGCCACGCCCTTCAGGTTCAGACGCAACAGACTTTTGCCCAGCTCGAAAAGGTGGGTGTGCGCGTCGATGATCCCGGGAAGGGCCGTTGCTCGGTGCAAATCGACTTTGTTTTTGACTGAAGGAAAGAGTTTTTGCGCCGCAGCATCGGTTCCGACCCAGATGATCCGATCGCCGGCAATTGCGATGGCTTGTGCAGAAGGCGCGGTCGGGTCCATGGTGATCACGTGCCCATGGAACAACAATAAATCGGGCTGGGCGCGATCCGGAGCCAGGCAGACCGAACTCACGATCAAGAGTAAGACGATTGCCAATTGCGCGCGCATGTCATTCATCAATCGTATTTGCTGACGTTGCCGGTCCCACGGTTTCGCTCTTCCGCCATGAATCGAGGAATCGATTCTATTCCGAAAATGGAAATCTCTTCCGGACAATTTTGTAAGGCATATGCCATTCCCATTCTTGGACTTGGCGCGTTTAACGGCTTGGATTTATGGTGCGAGAAAGTAGTTTGGACTCGACCAGATAAACCCGGACTGCCGTCAAGGCCACTAGGCTGTGAAGTCGCCTCGAGCTGCGAACCTTACAGCAGAATGGGAGAAAACTAATGAGGAAATCCTTGTTTCTCATTTCATGCAATGGCGACGGCAGCCACTATTGGAACTATATAGATACGCCTTGGCTACGTGGACTTCCAGGGGGCGCAAAGGCGACAGGACGTGTCGCGCAAACTATTATTCTTCATGAATCTGCGCATTTTACGATGGTCTTGTGCCAGCCGCCCATTCCGACCACAATCTGTGGGCCCCTACATTTTGTGTCTTGACCCTCCCGGCGCCGGCATCTACACTCTAACTCTCGTGTAGCGAACAAAAAGCGAAACTCCTCAACTTCGACGAACCGGCTAACCAGATGACCTCTAAACAAATTGCGAATAGTCGCACTTCCATATTGGGGCTCGCGATAAATTCCACGCATCGCCGCAACGCGCGGAACGAGGCCCATTATGAAACTCTGGCAAAAGATTCTCTTAGGGGCAGCCATTCTACTCGGGTCGGTGATCGCAACGGGCGGTGGAGACAGGCTGCTTGGCTGCCGTCGGGGGGAGCCTGCCCTAATGGAGGTTTTGCAGGCACTCCACGCGCCCGATCGGTAAACTGATTTCTCGGTAGCGCGACAATGTCTTGGTCGAACGTGTTCATAGAGTCTTGCGCCGATCTCTTCATGTTCGAGCCTCGTATCCGTAATGGGTTTTCCGATCACGCTGGCCGCTGGCTTCTGGACGGTCTGCCCAATTTTCCGGCTCTAAAAGCCTTTTGGCGCTAACTATCGTACAGTATAGCTTGCACTATACACTAGTAATGGCATATTACAATAGTTTTATTATCTTTATTTTCTATGTATTGCAGTGCATTCACCAAGTTAACTATCTAATAGTGATTGATGGAAAATATTGTGTACTATATGGCAGTGCTGTCTACCCAGCCTGACTATCCTTCCCGATGCATATATAAGGAGGTGTTCGTTCGCGATCGGCCGTGGTTTGCGCGGAAACGCAAAACATGTCTGCCACCGGCACTCTTTGCCGGTGTGCATGTGTGCTTTGTAGAAGGGAAGCAGCAAGCAAAGCTGGCAGCCGGACAGCAGCTAAAATTAATTTCAATGGACCGCAATCTCGAAAACGCTCGCGGATGGGTTGAGCAAGCCCGCCGCGTCGTGGCCCTGACCGGCGCCGGCATCTCCACGGAATCGGGTATCCCTGATTTTCGCGGGCCGCAGGGCCTATGGACGAAAAACCCCAAGGCAGAAAAGCTCTCTGACATCCGCTACTACATGGCGGACTCTGAAGTTCGCAAGCTAGCCTGGCAACAACGCGTTGCGCACCCGGCATGGAACGCGAAACCCAACGCCGGACACCTGGCTCTGGTTTCGCTCGAGCGCACCGGACGCATGCACTCCCTGGTCACGCAGAATATCGACGGGCTTCACCAGCTCGCCGGCAACTCACCGGAGAAAGTGGTGGAAGTGCATGGCACCATCCACCAGGTCATGTGCATGTCCTGCCGCTGGCGCGGACCCATGCAAGCCACGCTTGATCGCGTGCGCGCCGGAGAAGAAGATCCCGAGTGCCGGAGTTGTGGCGGTATCCTCAAAAGCGCGACCATCTCATTTGGTCAGCCGCTGGTGCCCGAAGTCATCGACCGCGCCCTATGTGCAGCTCAGGAATCCGATCTGCTGCTGGCCATCGGCACTACTCTCAACGTTTACCCGGTCGCCAACGCCGTGCCTCTCGCAAAATCTTCTGGAGCGCGCGTGATCATTCTCAACGCCGACCCTACCCCCATGGACGACATGGCTGACGCCGTCCTGCGCGGCTCCATCGGCGAGATCCTTCCACGATTGGTGCAGGGAACACTTCCTACCATCCACAAACGCTCCTGACACGGACGCCTTTCCTAGAGACGCGACACCGTCGCGTCTCTTTCCCCTTGATCGTGTGGCACAGGCACTCTTGCCTGTGCTTCTATCCCTTCTCAAAAAACGGATCACAGGTATCTATTGGCGTTGCCGTATCGGACTCAATCACCAAAAAGAGGCCTTCCCTGTGCGCTGTCAGGGATCACTACTTTTCCCGCTGTACCTTTTTGCACCCTTTGCGCCGGTGGAACAGAAGGATTGCTGGGATACTTCTTGCCGTTGAATCTAAGTCTCGCCTCATATCCTGGTTGAATGCCGCCGCCTTGTACCCAGACACCCAAATCGTGCCAACCATTTGTTTTGGTGGCCAAAACACGAATTGGCAGTTGCGTAATAGTCGTCTTCGTAACCACTTTATACGACTCGCCCTCAGGCATAAGAATCAGACATGAACAACCACCGCTGCCGCACCAGCGTGGGCCGATGAGATACACAATCGCCTGCTCCTTTCCATCATCCTTCAGGTCCAGGAAGGCGGCAGCATACCGTGTGGTTCGCTCACCGGCCGAGCTCGGATTCCCATCATATTTCTGAAGGAATCTTTTCAGGTGTTCCTCGCTCCCGGGACTTTGACCCGTTGCCTGAGCAGGGCAGTGGGCGACCGGCGCGAGACAGACCGCCAGCACTGCGACCGTTATGCAATGGAATCTCATATCCGTGCCCGGCTTCGTTCTCGCGTTGTGCCGTCTCCGCGTCCACTAGCAACTCGTGAAAGCATGCGTACTCTATACGCCATTTCCCACGGCGAAACAATAGTCTTACGAAAATCTTGTGAAGCACCGGCGCCTCGCCGGTGGAGTTTTCACGATCACACCCACCCCATGAGACCTCATCCCGAACCCCCGCAGCCCGAGCGCGCGAGGGCGAAGTGGGGTGAGGGACCTGCTCCGCTGCAGTCTAGCGGTCGCGTTGAATGTCGCCAGCCTACTCCACCCCAAACAACTTCTCGATCTCCTGATTCCCAGACTCCCGGGCAAGCAGCCTGAAAGGTTTCCCCTGTGTGTCACTCGCGGCGCGAAGGGCAGGGAAGCGGCGAAGGAATCGTCGCACCCACTCGACCTCACCGCGTC
>Ga0126379_10000339_pt1 | contig 25642 bp, 17 predicted proteins | sample PanSoiMetPlot_24_FD_92640 | JGI IMG/M metagenome (GOLD analysis project Ga0126379, IMG submission 92640) | Tropical forest soil microbial communities from Panama - MetaG Plot_24 | ecosystem: Environmental > Terrestrial > Soil > Tropical forest > Bulk soil | place: Panama | collected 2016-02-17
AGAATCATGATGTACACCGCGGGGTGGGAGTAGAACCAGAACATGTGCTGGAAGAGCACCGGGTCGCCGCCCAGCTTAGGATCGAAGATTCCGATGTGGAAGCCGCGCTCCAGAATCATCAAGCTTAAGGTAATGGCCACCACCGGGGTTCCCAGGATCATGATCAGCGCGGCGGCGTAGTTGGACCACACGAACAGCGGCAAGCGTCCCCAACTCAGGCCGGGCGCGCGCATGCGGTGTACGGTAACAATGAAATTCAATCCGGTAAAAATCGAGGAGAATCCGGCGAGAAGGATGCCGAACACCATGATGACGACCGGCGTGTGCACAAAGCCGGAGCTGAGCGGGGTATAGAAAGTCCAGCCGGTATCGACGCCGCCGGAAAACAACGCAGCCAGCGAAAAGCAACCGCCCGCGATATACAGATACCAGCTCAGCAGGTTGATCTTGGGAAACGCCAGGTCTTTGGCGCCCACCATGAGCGGTATCAGGAAGTTCCCAATCGTCGCCGGGATCGACGGAATCAGGAAGAAGAAGATCATGTTGACGCCATGCATGGTGAACAGCTTGTTGTAGGTGTCCCGCTGGAACAACTCAGCGTTCGGCGTCAACAGCTGCAAGCGGATCATGGAGGCGTAAAAGCCGCCGATCATGAAGAAGAACGTGATCGAAATGAGATAAAGGATCGCAATTCGCTTGTGGTCCTTCGTCAGCAGCCAGGAACGGACTCCATAGTTGTCGTTCAGGAAATGCTTCTTCGGCATCTCTGGCTTAACGATTGTGGTAACGGCGGTACTCATGGCTTTTTCCCAGATTGGTTAGGCTTCTTGCCCTGCGGCTTATTCCCCTGCTGCAATTCTTGCTGTATGGCCGGTACTTCCGTGTCGCGGAGCTGCGTGGGTGTGGTGCGGTTGTTCAGCGGCTGCGATTCCTGCTCGGCCATGTGCTTGATGTACTCGGTGATCTGGACCAGCCCTTCTTCGCTCACCACGCCCTGGAACGTCGGCATGATGGGCTGGAAACCGGACACGATCTTGGCATTAGGACTCAGAATTGACTCGCGGATGTAATTGTCGTCGGCAAGGATGACGCGGTTGTCGGTCAGCCGGACGGGACGCCCGTATAAGCCCTGCAAATTGGGGCCGCGCGCGCCGGAATCGGGACGATGGCAGGTAATGCAGCCAAACTCTTGGAACAGCTTCTCGCCTTGCGACGCCAGCGAGCCTTCAGCTTTGCCGCTGGCCAGCCATTCAGCGTAATCGTCCGGTTTCATCACCGTGACTTCACCCACCATGCCGGAGTGATTGGTGCCGCAATACTGCGAACAGAACAAGTGGTAGGTCCCAACTTGCGTTGGCGTGAACCACACGTAGGTGTAACGGTTGGGAAGCACGTCGTTCTTCACGCGGAACGCGGGGACAAAAAAGTCGTGGATCACGTCCTGCGAGATCAGTGTGACTTTCACCGGACGCCCGGTGGGAACGTGCAGGGCATTGATCTCGCGCTGGCCGCCGGGGTGCTGAAACTTCCACATCCACTGCTTGCCCACGCCGTAGATCTCCAAAGCGTTGGCGGGCGGGGTCTGCAAATGAAAGTAAAGGATCGCCGCCCACACGAAGATGACCATGGAAAGCCCGAGCGGAATCGCAGTCCAGATAACTTCCAGCAGGGTAGAGCCGTGGATCTGCACCGCTTCCCGGTCCGGGCGTTTGCGGTACCTGATGATGAAGAACAGGATGAGCAGGGCGATCAGCAGCGAGAAAAACGTGGTGATCAGCACCAGGAACAGATAGAGCGCGTCCACATGTGCTGCGACGTTTGAGGCCTGCTCCGGAAATAATGGCAAGTTTTGCATTCGGTTCGGCTGTCCTAATTCACACGGCTTAAATGGCCCTGCTTTGCGGCCAAGCGGTCGCGGCGGAACATGACGACCAAGAATCCGCCCAGCAACAAGACGGTGGCCAGCGCGCTGAGCCGCAAAATGTTAAAAATCACCGCTCCGTAGCGTCCTTGAGCGGGGTCATAGTGGAAGCAGTACAGCATGAGCTGGTCCACCACATTTTTGCCAATCTTGCCCTGGGAAGCTTCGATCAGACCCAGTTGTACGTCGCGCGGAAGATATTCAATGCCGTAGTAGTACTGCGCCAGGCGGCCGTCGGGCGTGAGCAGCATGATGCCGCTGGCGTGCGCAAACGGCTGGACTTGCGATTGTGGGTCCCAGGTGTAACGGAAGCCGACCGCGTTAGCCAAGGCGTCAATCTGGTCCTTGCGGCCAGTCAGGAAGTGCCATCCTTCGGCGCCGCCGGCCCGGCGATAGCGACCGGCAAAACTCTTCTTGGCCTTAGCGGCGTCCTGTGCTGTATCGCTCGGATCAAAACTCACCGTCACCACTTCAAAATCGCGCCCCGCATTGAAGCGCACAATCCCGTTCAGCATGCCGGCCATCCCGGCCAACACCTGCGAGCAGAGCATCGGACATTTGTAATAGACCAGCGACAGAATCACCGGCTTGGAGCCGAAGTATTGCCGCAATTGCACGGCTTTGCCGGTTTCGTCGGTGAACGTCAGATCCAACGGCACTTGCTGATTCAAATGCTGGTCGATACCCACCTTGTCGAGAATCGTCGGCTTCCGGTTCATGACACCATCGCCCGGCTGCATTTTGGGTGCTGCCTGCGCGTAGACCATCGCACCGGCACAGGTCATCAGGAGGCTTATTGCTGCCAGCTTCCGGATTGTGTTACTGCTTAACATTTATTCTCCGACTTCAGAATTCCTACTTGTGCGAAGCAGCGGGCGCCGGAACCATCGGCACTGCCGTCGGCAACGTCGGCGCCACAAACGGCCCGCTCACCTGCGGCAACCCGTGCTCGGCGATGGAGTCCATCGCGCGATCGATCGAAATATGGACGTTCCCGTCATTATCCTTGAAGGTACTCGCCAGCCAATCCTGTTCGGACATGCGGAACGTTTGCAGTTCGCGAACATCGTCATACTGTAGCCGCGGCGTCGGAAAGGTCTTGTTCAAATGCTCTTCCATTTCACCGCGGGCAATCGTGCTGGTCTCAGGCGCGTAATACTCCGGCCTTCCTTCCGTCTCCCGTTCCACCTTTCCCACTGCTGGAGCCGCGCGTTCAGTCTGCAGTTGCTGCTGCGCGGCAGTGAGCGGCGTGGGTGGGCCGAACACTGCCGTCTGCATCGTTGGCAGATAACGATGAAACACAGCCATCAACGCGAAGGACAAGAATCCGCACACCGCCAGCAGAACTCCGAAGGTCACGATCCCGCGAACACTGAGATCGGTCTCTTCGTGGCCTTCCCGCACGTGGCCGCCGGTGCTTTGTGGAACAAAACTGTCTCTGGCGTTATCCATGTTTCGCCTCCAGCATCTCCACGAAGTGGGGATCGTTCACCGGCATCAAGGAGCGCTTCTCCAGCCGCAAGAAGAACAGGAACAGCCAGATACCGCCCAAGGCAATCGGGCAAAGGATGTACATCGCTGCGTCCGGCCAACCGAAGCCTTTAAGTCCCGCGGCCTCAGCCTGGTCTTTGAATCCAGAGTAAAAATTCGGCGCCGTCAACCAGAACAGGTCGATCAGGCGCATGAAGAGAATCAGCGCGGCAACCAGGACGATGCGCCGTCCATGGCGCTTCAAGCTGCGCGAGAGCAGCAGCGCGAAGGGAAAGACAAAGTGGACGAAGATCAGGGCGGTCCCGAAATACTGCCATCCGCCGTTGAGACGCATGAGGTACCAGCGGATCTCCGAGAGCATGTTGCCGGACCAGATGATCAACCACTGCGAGAACGAGAGATAGGCCCACAAGACCACGAAGGCAAACATCAGTTTGCCGAAGTCGTGCAGGTAGTCGATCTTGAACATGCGGGAGAGCGGCTCAATCGGAGCCAGCTTCACTAGCAGCCAGATCGTGAAACAAAATGCGGTCAGCACCTCGCCCACCATGAACAGCATGCCCCACACCGTGGACCACCATTCGGGATAGAGCGACATGGCCCAGTCAATGGAGGCGAAGGTGATGGTGGCAGCGTAGAAGACAATGCCGAAGCCGCTCAGGTTCTGTATGGAGACGAACTGCGCCGGCGTGGTCTGGCCGGCTTCCTCGCGCTTCGACCATCTCATCAGTCGCGCGTACAGTAGCCACCAGCCGAGGAAATAAAAGACTCCGCGGAACCAGAAGAACCCTGGATTGAGATAGTAGTGGACCTTCTCCCATCCCAGTTTAGCCACAGCTTGATCGAAAGGCAGGGCCCACGAGGAATAGAGGACCTTCACGCCGAAGGCGATAGGCAGCCAAGCGGCAAACATTAAAGGCAGGTTGCCCGAGGCAGCCTCCCAGAAACGGCGGCCCACACGTCCCCAGTTGCCGCCGCTTACATACTGGAGCATGAGCAGCACCAGCGAACCGAGGGTAAGGCCCAGCCAGAACAAAAAAGCCACCAGCCAGGACTGCAGGAAAAGGGGCCAGCGATGCAGCGACGCAGCTAACGCCAACGCCAAAACCGCGGCCAGTATGCCTACCGTGAGAGCAGGCATGCGCATACGGCCGATAACCGCCGGCGGCGCATAGTCCTGAGGGGTAACGCGAAGAGCGGTTTCGCTCATGGCTTTACACCTCCCTGGGGTTGCATCGCTGTCGGGCTGGTATACGACGAGGATGGAGTTTTGATTCTCTTATCCACGGTGGGAACGTCCGGCGGGATGTTGGCTCCGCACATCAAAGGATCCTGACTACATTGCAGCGCGCGAAGGTACGCCGCTACCGCCCAGCGGTCGGCGGGGTGAAGCTGTGCTGCATAATCCGGCATGGCGCCCAGGCCGTGGCTGATGATGTCGTAGAAATAGCCAACCGGCGCGTTGCGCAGCCGGGTCTGGTGGAACGTGGGCGGATGTTTGAAGCCGCGCTGCACGATCATGCCGTTCCCGTCGCCGACCAGACCGTGGCACGGAGAGCAATAAATGGCATAGCGGTCCTGGCCGCGGGCCAGCACCTGGCGCGTCAGCGGGAATGGCAACTCATTCCCGAACGCGGCGCCGTGCCTGCCGGTGAGGTAGTAGCTGTTGGGATCGAGTTGCTCCGCGTCCCAGGCGGCGTTGTCCAGCCGCGGGACCGTGCCCGGCACGGGGTAGCGCGCCGAACGCTGGTCAGGGAAAAACTCGCTCGAACGCAGCGGGATGAATCTGGGCTGGTTCTGCATGTCCTGACGGCAGCCGGCGATAGCCGATATTGCTCCGAGAGCCAGCAAAATGATTCGAATTTGTGCCGGGGTCCTAATACGGCACCTCCGACACTTGTAAAGGATGGAAAGTCTCGAGAAAACGCCTGGTCTCATCCGACCGGTACCTGGGTCCTGGGATTCAATGCAAAGGAAGAAGTGGTCACGGCTGGCGCGCACAAAGCCCGGCGTATTGAACACCGGATGATAGGGCTGCGGCAGCCCGTTCAGCGCCAGCATTCCGAACACGGCCGCCAGCGACGCGCCAAGCACTGCGCACTCAAAGGTCACAGGAATGAAGGCCGGCCACGAGTGAAACGGCTTACCACCCACGTTGATGGGGTAGTTCACCGCAGACACCCAGTACTGCAATGAATAACCGCCGATCATCCCCAGCATGGCGCCGATCAGGGTAATCAAAGGCACACGATTGTGGTGGGAGCCGATGGCTTCCGCGGCTTCCTCCAGCGGATAGGGCGTGTAGGCGTCCATCTTGCGATAGCCGGCGTCAAAAGCGCCCTGGGCCGCGTGCACCAGGTCAGTGGGGTTGTCGAACTCAGCCATCATTCCGTAAATCGGCTCTGAGGTCATCATTCCTTCACCTTCGCTTGCGGCAGCAGCGCGCGAATCTCAAAGATGGAGATCGCCGGCATGAACCGGATGAACAGGAAGAACAAGAGCGTAAAGAATCCCATGGTCCCGACCAGAGTCATCACGTCCCACTTGGTGAACCAGTACATTCCCCAGGAGCTGGGTATGAAGTCGCGCTGCAGGCTCATCACCACGATGACGAAGCGCTCCAGCCACATGCCGAATTGCACGATGCAGGACAGCACGAAGAGCATCCACGGAGTGGAGCGGACCTTGTTGAACCACAGCGATTGGGGAGAGATGATGTTGCAAAAAACCAGCATGAAGTAGTAGTGGGAGTATGGTCCGTGCAGCCGGTTGTGGACCATAGCCAGCTCGTACTTGTCCTGGCTGTACCAGCCAATGAACATTTCCAGCACGTACGCGTAGGCGACGATCGAGCCCGTGGCCAGCATCAACTTGCCGCAGTTCTGCAGGTGGCGCAGGGTGATGAAGTCCTGCATGTTGTAGAGATAGCGGAAGGGAATGGCCAGGATGAGCACCATAGCAAATCCTGAAAAGATGGCGCCGGCGACGAAATAGGGCGGGAAGAAAGTCGTGTGCCATCCCGGCACCACGGCAACCGCAAAGTCCAGGCTGACTACGCTATGCACGGACAGCACCAGAGGCGTTGCCAGGCCGGCCAACAGCATGTAGGCGGTCTCATAGCGGTTCCAGTGGCGGGCTGAACCGCGCCAGCCCATGGCCAGCATCCCGTAGATGCGGCGCACCACCAGGCTCTTGGCCGAGTCGCGCAGGTTGGCAAAGTCGGGAATCAGTCCGACGCCCCAGAACAGGAACGAAACTGTGAAATATGTCGAAACCGCGAACACGTCCCAGATCAGCGGGCTGCGGAACTGTGGCCACACACCCATGGTGAGTGGGAGAGGAAACAGCCAGTAAGCCGCCAGCCAGGGACGCCCGGTGTGGATCAGGGGGAATAAGCCCGCCTGCATGACGGCAAAAATCGTCATAGCTTCGGCGAAACGATTGATCGAGGTTCGCCAGCTCTGCTTGAACAAAAGCAGAATGGCCGAGATCAGCGTGCCCGCGTGGCCGATACCGATCCACCACACGAAGTTGACGATAGCGAATCCCCAACCAACCGGGATATTGATGCCCCAAATCCCGGTGCCGCGCGCGAACAGGTAGGCGATGGCCGTGTTCAACATGCCCACGATGGTCACGGCCAGGGCAACAATTGCGAACCAGAACAACGGTGTGTGCTTGGTGAGCACAATGCCGGCGATACGGTCGGTTGCCGTCCCCAGGTCGTGGCCGGGGCCGATGACCGGCGGCCTTACGCCCTTAGGCGGCAGTAGATCGATTTCTTCAATCTGGGGCATTTGCTACGCCTTCTCCGGAAGTTCAGGATTCGTGTTCCATACCGCTGCGGTATAGGTGGTGCGCGGGCGCGTGTTCAGTTCCGGGACCAGCGAGTAATTACGCTTGTCGGCCTTAAGTTTCGAAACGCGGCTGTCCTTGTCGTTCTTGTTGCCGAAGGTAATCGCCTGCGTGGGACAGACCTGCTGGCAGGCGGTCAGTATCTCGCCGTCGCGTATGTAGCGGTCCTGTTTTTCCGCGTTGATGCGCGCGGCGTTGATGCGCTGCACGCAGTACGTGCACTTTTCCATCACGCCGCGGCTGCGGACGCTCACGTCAGGGTTGCGCATCATCTTCAGGCTGGGGGTATCGAAGTCGGCAAAGAGCATGAAGTTGAACCGCCGGACTTTGTACGGGCAGTTGTTGGAGCAATAACGCGTGCCCACGCAGCGGTTGTACACCATGTCATTCAGGCCTTCGGTAGAGTGCGTGGTGGCGCCCACCGGGCACACCGGCTCGCACGGCGCGTTTTCGCACTGCATGCAGGGCACGGGCTGGAAATAAATGTTCGGGTTCGCCGGATCGCCTTCGTAATAAGCATCAATGCGGATCCATCCCATCTCGCGGCCGCGCTGTACCTGGTATTTGCCTACGATCGAGATGTTGTTCTCCGCGTAACACGCCACTGAGCACGCCTGGCACCCGACGCATGAATTCAGATCGATGGTCATGCCCCAGGCGTATCTCTCGTAGAACCCTTTGTCCCCGAAATACGGGTAGAGAGACTCGTCTGTCTTGGGAATCTCCTCGGGATTCTCGTTGGCGAAATTGGGGTTCTTCCGGTACGCCTCCAGGGATTTCGCTACTTTCACCGGCTCGCGGTCGTCCATGGTGAAGTGGCCCTGGGTCACGGCGATGGGGTAATGGTCGCCGGTCGTGCTGATGATCCCGGCGCCCGCGTACGCCGCGCCCGAACGGACCGAATAAGCGTCGTAGCCGCGAGGTTTGCCAACGCTCCTGGTAGGACGGGGAGCATCGCTCCTGGCCAGGTCTTCTCCGGTATCCGAGCCAACGCGTCCCGTCCTCTCTTGCCCATAGCCGAAGAACAACGTGACCGCTCCGTCAGGATGTCCAGGCTGGGTCCAAGCCGGGGCTCTGACAGTGCGACCGCCAACATTGATCGCAATTACGTTCTGGGCATCTGATTGGTGGTCCTTGTTGACGTTCTTCTGCAGGTCAGACTGGCTGATCAACTCGCCTTCCAGTTCCTCAAAACCTAAGCGCCCGGCCATCGCGGGGCTGATCATGGCGACGTTGTCCCAGGTGGTGCGAGTCAACGGCTTCGGCGTCTCCTGCAGCCAGCCATTATTGATAAAGCTTCCGTCGTAGATCGTGGGATCGGGGCGGAACATCACCTCGACCACTTCCCCTTTTACTTCGGCGGGGGCGGCTTGTGTAAAAACCATTTTTAGGACGGTACGAACTTCAGGCTCGGGAAGCGATCCCAGCTTGAGCGTGACGCTCCGCGCTGGGAAAGCGCTGCCGGCTATGAAGCCGTCGTGGACGGAGCGCCGCCACCATTTGTCGAAGTCGTCACCCGAATGCTGCGAGCGCCAATAGGCCTGCAACAGATCGTAGCCTGACACCCCTGGCTGATCCGTGAAAATACCCAGGATCTCGTGCGCGCTCTTGCCATCGTAGAGCGGCGAAATCATCGGCTGGATAATGCTCGCCGTGCCGTCATGCGCGCGGACATCGCTCCAGGACTCCAAGTAGTGAGCTTCCGGAACGTGCCAGTGACAGAACGGAGTGGTGTCGTTGTCGTAAAGCGAAAGCTGGATCGTGACCGGCGGGACCTCGCGCTTGCTCGCGTTGGTAAGCAGCTTCTCCAAGGCGGACTGGAAGTCGAGATCGGCAGGCGCGTCGTAAACTTGGTTGCCGCCGATGATGATCAGCGTTTCCACTTTGCCGCTGTTCATGTCGTCCACCAGCTCACGGATGGACTGCGTGTGTTCGACCGCATCCACCTCCACCGGCTCGGTATAGAACACGGTCTGCCCGGCATTCCCCAGCTTGTCATTCATAGCGTGGGCCAACGCATGCACCGTGGCGCTCTGGAACTCCCCGGGAACCACCAGGCTCTTGCCGCGATGCTTCGTAAGGTCGGCGGCAACGGCGTCAATCCACTTGTGCTGCGGCTCCGAAAGCGGCGGCGCGGCAGCGCCGGCCACGCCAAGCTTTGCAGCCAGGGCGCGAGCGACCTTTTCCACGTCCGAGTGGCGCAGCACCAGCCAGTGGTCGGCTTTCGCGCCGGTGGTGGTGGGCGAACTCTCGGCCGCATAGAGACGGTTCATTCCCTCACCCGGTTCTTTGCGCCGGGACATGAAATCGCGGGCGTAGCGCACGAAGCCGGGGAACCATGCGCCGGAGAGGAAGTCGGCATCGAGCGAGACCACGACGTCGGCAGCGGCAAATTTGTATTGAGGATCGTACTCGGCTCCGAATGCCAGCTTGGAGCCGGCGCGCGCCCCATCGCGATGGACCGGGTCCCAGCGATGCCACTTGGCCTGCGGGAAGATCTGCAGGATGGCCTTCATCTGCGAACCCAGGGTCGGCGAACTCACGGCTCCGGTCAGAAACCGCAGCCCCGCGCCCTGATTGCCTTTGTGATACACCACGCGATTGCGCGCGGCTCCCAGGAACTCGCCCCAGGGACGCGGCTCGCCCATGTGCGTGATGGCGATCGAGCGGTCAGGATCGTACAGCCCGAGGATGGAAGCTTGCGCGAAAAGATCGGTGGCGCCCAGGCTGCAAGCGTGCTGGGGATTGCCTTCAATCTTGGTAGGACGGAACTCGTGCGTCTCGACCAGCAGGGGCAGCCCATAACCGGCAAAGGGCATGGCCGTAGCGTAGAAGATAGGCCTTCCGGGAATCAGCTCTTCCGGTTGGCGCACGTATGGCAGAATCTGCTCCAGCGGCTGCTTGGTGCATCCTGCCAGGCCGGCCAAGGCCATGGAAGCTCCGGCCAGTTTCAGAAAGTTACGCCGCGAAACCGGATCCAGCCACTCCGAGTGCTGCCGCGGGAACTCGCGTTCCAGCAGTTCTCCGAACGCGGCCTCGTGCTTCCCGGAAAGCTCCTCCAGGGAGCGCCAAAACTTGGGCCCTTTGGCTTCCGCCAACTCCTTGCGCACGGCTTCCAGTTCCTTGCGGGCGGGCTTGATGGCGCTCACCGGAACCAGACTGGGATTTGAATCGATCGTTTTAGACATTCGCTTCCATTTGGGTTTCCACTCTTCTTATCTGTGGCACGTGGAGCAACTGGTAATGTCCTGCACCGTGCGCAGGTTGTACTTCCTCGCCAGGGCGTTGCCGAGTTCGTCCTGGCTGAAATACCTTGTCCCGTCGAAATCTACGAAATGTTCCCGGTTGGGCTGCTGGTACGTCATGTTGAACACCTCTTCCTTCGGTCGCAGGAACTTTTCCGGCTGGCGATGGCAGTTCAGGCACCATTCCATCTGCAGGGTGTTCTCCGCATACATCAGCGGCATTTCATCCACCGGACCGTGGCAGCTCTTGCAGCCGACGCCTTTGGCCACGTGGATGCTGTGATTGAAATACACAAAGTCCGGCAGATCATGAACCCGGGTCCATTTGATCGATTCCCCGGTACGGTAGCTGTATCGGACCGGCGCCAGCATATCGGTGTTGGTCCACATCTGGGCATGACAGTTCATGCAGGTCTTGGTAGGTGGAATGCCGGCAAAACTGGATTCTTCCACCGAAGTGTGACAGTAGCGGCAGTCCAGTCCCAGACCAGCCACGTGGTGTTGATGGCTGAATGGCACCGGTTGGTCTGGCGCAATCTTCTGGTTGGTGACGTAAGGGGAACGCTGAAGCTGCATCAGCGCCGCTCCGACTGCAGAGAGAAGAAGCACGATGCCGAGGATGCTAGCGCGGGCTAGTGTGTTTGCACTGCGGTCGAAAATCTGTGCCATGGGTCGATTTCTTTCCGGGCGGAAAGCGCCGCGCGCGGACTGATATACGCGATCTCGAGTCCCCCGGAAATGTTCGTAAATACTCGCCGACGAAAACTCATGATTATAAACAAGAGTTGCGGATTCAGCCAACCCTCCGCGCGAAAAATGTGAGGAAAACTTCTAAGATGCATGCACTACGCCCGACTTTGCCCTCATTTTCGCTTGCCGCAACTTGAGAGTTCGTTCTGCTTGGGACGGAATTGCTGCTTGAGCTTGCGACCAACCACTGCCAAGCGAAAGTCACCGGCCGGGCACCCACAACACCGGCGCTCACATCCAACTTTTCCGAGGCGTTTCCCATGAAGACTTCCAACAAGATCATCTTCGGCAGCCTGGCTGCCGGCGCATTGATGGTGACTGCCGGGACCGCAGCCGGGCTGGGCGTGGCCCTTACCGGCCGGCATTTGTACCACCGCCTGCGCCGCCGCAGCGGCCGGCTCGCCTACGCCTGGAGTGGGGACGATCTGCGCGGCCAGACCGTACTCATCACCGGCAGCTCGCGCGGTCTGGGTCTGGCTTTGGCAGAGCAGTTTGCGCGGGAAGGCTGCAACCTGGTCTTGTGCGCGCGCAATGAGCGGGATCTCGCGCGCGCCCGCCAGAGAGTAGAGCGCCTGGGCGCCGAGGTCTATGCCGGGACTTGTGACGTGAGCCAGCCCAAGCAGGTCGACCATCTGATATCCGCCGCTCGCCGCCACTTCGGCCGCGTTGACATTCTGGTCAACAACGCTGGAACCATCTCGGTGGGGCCGCTCGAATCGCAGACGCTTGACGACTTCCACGAAGCCATGGACCACATCTTCTGGGGCACGGTCTACCCGACGCTCGCCGTGGTTCCGGAGATGATCGATCGCGAGCGGGGGCACATCGTCAACGTCACCTCCATCGGCGGCAGGGTAAGCGTGCCGCACATGCTTCCCTACAGCGCCGCCAAGTTCGCGACCGTGGGGTTCTCGGAAGGCCTGCACGCCGAACTGCGCCGCTTCGGCATCCACGTGCTTACAGTGGTTCCAGGACTCATGCGTACCGGATCGCACTTGAATGCGCACTTCAAGGGCGACCACGAAAGCGAGTACGGCTGGTTCGCCGTGAGCGCAACCAATCCGCTGCTTTCGATCTCAGCTGAACGCGCCGCCCGGAAGATTGTGGAGGCCACCCGCCACCGGCGGGCCGATGTAGTTCTGGGCTGGCAGGCTAAAGCTCTTGCCCACGCCCATCATGCGTCCCCGGGATTGATCGCGGAAGCTCTAGGGCTGGTCAACCTTCTTTTGCCTAGGGCGCAGCGTGGCAGCGTGCAGAAGAAGAGAGGTCACGAAAGCGAGTCTCAACTCACTCGCTCGCCCCTGACAAGGCTGGGAAGAAGAGCGGCCTTGCGCTACAACCAGGTGGAAGAAGCGGCATAAAGTCTTTGCCGCAGATTTGCGCTGATGAACGCAGATCGAAATCATCGGCCGCGAATGAACGCGAACTCACGCGAATTTCATTAGAAGACCTTAAGGCAGATTCGTGTTTATTCGCGAAATTCGCGGCTGGCTCTAACTTGATCTGCGTTTTTCTGCGATTATCTGCGGCGACTTACTTGGTTGCTTCCTGAATTGCCATCTGCAACACCTCTGCGATATGCAGCGCCCGGCGTCCCGTCAACTGCTCAATCTGCTGGAAACAACTGAAGCCGTCGGCGATGATCAGCGTGTCTGGAGCTGCCTGGCGCACGGCGGGCAGCAGAACGCGCTCGCCGATCTTCACCGACACGTCGTACTTTTCCTTCTCAAAGCCAAATGAACCGGCCATGCCGCAGCAGCCGGAGTCGATGATCTGGAAATCCAGCCCCAACCGTTTGAGAAGCTCTTGCTCGGAATCGAACTTCAGGACCGACTTGTGGTGGCAGTGGCCGTGCACCAGGGCCTTACGGCTGAGCTGCGGCGGACGATAACCGGCCTTCTGCACCAGGAATTCACTGAGCAAAAAACTTTGCCGGCGAAGTTTCTCAGCCTGTTCGTTTGGACCAAGCAAGTTCGGCATCTCATCGCGGAACACAGAGACGCAGCTCGGCTCCAGCCCGATCACGGGCGTCCCCGCGGCGATCTCATCCTTCAGCTCCGCTAAGACTTCCTCGAGCTGCACTTTGGCGCGGTCGAGCATGCCGAAGTCGTAGAGCGGCCGCCCACAGCAAAGCGAAGCCTGTGGAAGCACGGCCTGATAGCCGGCGTGCTCCAGCACTTCCACCGCCGCCTGCGCAATCTGGGGATGGAAATGATTGCTCAACGTGTCCGGCCAGAGCATGACTCTTGGCTTGCCGGAGTTCTGAACAGGCCGCCTGCTGAACCAGGAACGCAATGTCTGATTCGCGAACTTGGGCATGCGTCGCTCGGGCGCCACGCCGCCGAACAACTTCAGAACGTTCGCGATCCCCGGTGTTTGGGTGAAGAAATTCACGAATCGTGGAGCCATGCTGGCCATCCGCGCCCATTGGGTGATCAATCCCATGGCATAAGCCGCGCGAGGGCGGACGCGCCCCTCATAGTAATGAGCCAGGAACTCGGACTTGTAGGTGGCCATGTCCACATTCATGGGGCATTCCGTCTTGCAGGCCTTGCAGGCAAGACAAAGCCCGAGTGCATCGTGGACGGTTTCGCTCCGCCATCCGCCTCGCAGGGGATCGCCGCGCAGCATCTCGAACAGCAGCCGGGTGCGGCCGCGAGTGGAATACATCTCCTCGCGTGTGGCCATGAAGCTGGGACACATCGTGCCGCTCTCATCTTTGCGGCACTTGCTCACGCCGACGCAGAGCGTGGTGGCTTCGGCAAAATGTCCGTGCTCCTCAGGAAATGAAAAGTAAGTCTTGAGTTTCGGCGGATCGTAACCGGCTCCCAAGCGAAGGTCGGCGTCGAGTGGCTTGGCGTCGATCTTCTTCCCCGGATTCATCTTCCAGTCCGGGTCCCATATGCGCTTGAACTCGCGGAACGCTTCCATTAACTCCGGACCGTACATGCGGACCAGAAGCTCTCCGCGGGCCTGGCCGTCGCCGTGCTCGCCGGAAAGCGAGCCGCCCAGTCGAACCACCAGATCCGCCCCTTCTTCGACGAACGACCGGAAATTCCGGATGCCGGCCTCGCTGACCAGATCAAAATTGATCCGCATGTGCACGCATGCCTGACCGAAATGGCCGTAGAGCGCGCACTTGTAACCGTGTTCGCCCAGCAAGCGCCGCAACTCACGTAGGTACGTGCCGAGGTTCTCGATAGGGACTGCGGCGTCTTCCCAACCTTCCCATGCCTCTGGGTCGCCGGGGACGCGGGAGGTCGCGGCCAAACCCGACTCGCGCGCCTTCCACACCATCTGCGTTTCCTGCTCGTCTTCGAACAGCCGCATGTTGGGGGGAGGAACGTTGCCCTGAGCGCTCAGCGCGGCCATCAGGCTTTTTGCTTTGGCCGTTGCTTCGTCTTTGGTCGCGCCGCCAAACTCGCAGAGCAGCCAACCCTTGCCTTCGGGCAGCAGCTTGATGCTCGCGAGGTGCAGGCCCTTCTTCTTCATGTTCTCGATAAGAGCGTCGTCCATGCCTTCGAGACCGATGGGCTGGGACTTACAGACCTCTGGCACGTTGTCGGCTGCGGCGTAGACGTCTCGATATCCAAGTACCAGCGTGGTGCGTTTCCGGGGCCAGTCCACCAGCCGCACCTTGGCGCCAAGAACGATCACGCATGTTCCCTCGCATCCCACCAAGGATCGCGCAACGTGGAAATTGTTTTCAGGCAGGAGCTCGTCCAGGCTGTAGCCCGAGACACGCCGCGGAATCTTCGGATAGCGCTTGCGGATGAGATCGGCATACTGGTCGCGCAACGCGCGCAGACGAGAGTAGATTTCCGCGCGACGGCCGCCTTCGGACACTATCTGCTGCAACTCGGCTTCTGAAGTCGGCCCCACGCGCAAGCGCAGGCCGTCATAGGTCAGGATGTCGAGTTCCAGGACGTTGTCCACCGTGCGTCCGGCCATCATGGAGTGCACGCCGCAGGAGTTGTTGCCGATCATCCCGCCCAGGTTGCAGTATTCGTGGGTCGAGGGATCAGGTCCGAACGTGAGATCAAACTGGTTAGCGCGCTTGCGCAGATGGTCGAGCACTACGCCCGGCTGCACCCACGCATATTTCTCTTGGGAATTGAGCTCGATGATCTGGTTGAGGTACTTGGAAAAATCAATGATCACCGCGACGTTGCACGACTGCCCGGCCAGGCTCGTGCCGCCGCCGCGCGGCAACACCGGCGCTCCATACTTCCGCGCCAATGCTACGGTCTGGATCACATCTTCGATCGTGCGCGGGATGACCACGCCGATCGGCGTCTGGCGGTAGTTCGAACCGTCAACGGCATAGAGCGCGCGGTAGCCGTCATCGAAGCGGACCTCGCCGGAGATGGCGGCGCGAAGGTCGGCAGCAAGGGCCCGGGCTCGGTTTTGCGGAAATTCTTCTGCCTGTGCAACGTTAGCAGTTTTCATCAGTGGCTCGGGTTCACGGTAGCGAACATCCCGGACGGATGCAAGTCTAGTACCTTCCCCCATCTTGACAGCTCCGCCCCTTGACCCAAGAATGTGACCTGCCAAAATCTTCTGCAGTTGACCAAGGACAGAGAGAACAAAGCTTGTTCATACTTCCGATCAACCGTGACAACTTTGTAGCTAAGACTCCTAGAGTCGTGATCGCGCTGATCGTTACGAACAGCTTGTTGCTCTTGGCCACCAACTGGGGCTCACAAAGCGTACTCGGCCAATATGGATTCACCCCGGCAGAACCCCGGGTGACAACTCTCTTCACTTCTATGTTTCTTCACGCCGGAATCCTGCACTTGCTGGGAAACATGTGGTTTCTCTGGATGTTTGGCGTGCGCGTCGAAGACCGGCTCGGCAGCCTAGGGTTCGCCCTGCTGTATCTGCTCTCAGGCTTGGGCGCGACCGGGCTTGATTACGCGTTCAACATCGGTTCCAAGGTCCCGTGCGTAGGAGCGTCCGGCGCCATCTCGGGTATTGCCGGCGCCTATTTTGCTTTCTTCCCAAGGTCTCGCGTCGATTTAGCGATTTACTTCCCTGGCTACTTCACGCAGTTGAAAACGTTTCAGACCCGAACTCACGCTGCCCTGGGCGCATGGTTCGGGGAACAATTCTTGCTCGGTCTTGTTTTCTACTATGCTCACTTTCGTTACTCCATAGCTTTTTGGGCCCATGTTGGGGGTTTTGCAGCTGGCCTGTTCTTCGCCCTAGCTTTTCTGGTGATAAGGCCTCCGGAAGGACTCGAAGCAGCTGGGCTTTCACTTCCCACGGAGGTCTTTCTTGGCGTGCGAAACTTGACGTCGATGCGCCGCTGGTATGGCAAGCTCGGCTTTCGGGAAACCGCCATGACACAAGAAGACAAAGATTATGGCGGCGTGATGGCTCTCAATTCCGGGGGTGATGGTGAACCGATCCTGTTTCGCCACGCCGACGCTGAAGACACTCCGGCTACCATTCTGATCGACGTCAAACATCTCGACAAAGCCCGGGGTATTCTCCGTGACCGAGGCCTGCCGGTCTCGGCCATCTGGTTTGACAAGCAGGGCACGCAGTGTTTCTCTCTGGACGACGCGGAAGGGAACACCCTCAAGTTCACACAAAGTACAGGCCATCACCGCCGCCTTGCCGCTCCGTGATGCTCCGCTCGATAGATAACACCTGTAAAAATGCCATCACGTCGACTGCAGGATCGCCGCGCCGTCGCCGTCGCTCCCTTTATAATGAATGTTTTCCATGCCAACTCAAACGTCTTCATTTCCTGAAACCCTGGAAACTTCGCGGCCGTCCTCACGACGCAATCTCTTCGTTTTTCTCATCGTGCTGGTCTGGGCCATCGTTTACCTGGGCACCCTCGTCCACCCTACGCTGCAAGACGACGCCGACACCGTCCATGCCGAAGCGGCGCGTGAGATGGCCCAAAGCGGCGACTGGGTCACCCTGCGCATCAACGGCGGCGATGGCGCGACTGGTTTTCGCTATCTCGAAAAAGCTCCGCTGATGTATTGGGCTGTGGCCGCGAGCTTCAAGGTTTTCGGCGTGCACGACTGGTCGGCGCGGCTGCCCATCGCGCTGGGCGTGCTGGCCCTGCTGCTGGTCACGTATCGGTTGGGCCGCAGAATTTACTCCGAGGAAGGCGGGCTTTACTCCGCTTTGGTGCTGGCCACTGGGTTCGGCCCGTTCATCTTTACGCGGATCCTAATTCCTGACATGGCAGTGGCTTTGTGGCTGGCGCTGGGCTTCGACTTCTTTCTGACCACTCTCGAGCAAGCAGACGCCGGCCAGAAACCCTCAACCTGGCTGTGCTGGGGCATCGCTGCCACGATGGCCCTCAACGTTCTGACCAAAGGCCTGATCGGTCTGGTCTTCCCGGTTGGGACCTTCGTGCTGTTTCTCCTGTGCACGGGGCGCCTGCGCCATCTGCTCAAGCTGCGTCTGGTCTCGAGCTTCCTGGTGTTCCTGGTGATCGCTGCGCCGTGGCACCTGCTTGCCGGATTCCGCAACCCTGCGCAAGGAAACGCCAAGGGATTCTTCTGGTTTTATTTTGTCAACGAACATTTCCTACGCTACCTGAAGAAGCGCTATCCCGCGGACTACGATACGGTCCCGATCTGGCTCTTCTGGGGGCTGAATCTGGTTTGGCTCATGCCGTGGACGGCCTTCATCGTCCAGGCCTTTCGCCAGGTTCCGCTGCGCGCGCGGGAATGGCGCGCCGGGCTGAGCAAGCAAGGGCAAGGCACGCTACTGTTCGCGATCTGGATCCTATGGGTCCTGGTGTTCTTCAGCTTCTCCAGCCGCCAGGAGTACTACGTGATCCCCGGAATTCCCGGTCTGGCGCTTTTGCTCGGAGGATGGCTGGCGCGCGAAACAACCTCACCAGTGGACAGCCGGGAGCGCCGCGGAGGAAGGATCGCGTCGGCGGTCTTGATGGCCATCGGCGTTCTGGCTTGCGCCTTCGCCGTGATGCTGGCGGCACAATCGAAAACTCCGCCGCTCAACTATGACATCGCCGATCTGCTCAAGAGAAACCCAACGGAATATGAGCTTTCTTTCGGGCACTTCCTCGACCTCACGCCGCAAGCCATGGGAGCGTTCAAGATTCCGCTGCTGGCCACAGGGATTGCCCTCGCGGTGGGGACCATTCTCAACTTCCTGCTGCGGCGCGGGAATCGCGCCTTCGCCGCCAACCTGGTTCTGGCGGCGATGATGGTGGTGATCCTGCGCGCCGCTCAGACGGGCCTAGAGATCTTCTCGCCGGTGCTTTCGTCCGAGAAGCTGGCCCGCGCCGTCGAAAGCCATTGGACGCCGGGCGCCGTCATCGAGACCAACGGCGATTACGAAACGGCCTCCAGCGTGAACTTCTACACGCGCCGGCAGATTCGCATGCTCAACGGACGTTGCAACAACATCTGGTACGGCTCGGAGTTTCCCGATGCTCCGCAGGTCTTTGATGATGATTCTTCCTTCGAGAAGCTTTGGCAGAGCCCGCAAACGGTTTTCCTGCTGACCGCGGAAACCGCGCTTGCGAAGAGTGCGCCGAGTGACAAATGCCCGCAGGACGACAGATTGCCCGCGTACATCAAGAAGGATCAGGCATGCCAGGTAGCAAAGTGGGGTGGGAAACTGCTGCTTACCAATGAGCTGAAACTTTGTCCTGCTCCGGCTCCGCCGCGGGAATAATGCTCTCGCCATTCTCGTGAGCCGGACGGATCTTGCCGTCTTCGAGGATGAAGATGTCACCGCGCCAGTGCACGGTGTGGTCGGCAAAGCTGGCGAACCATACCCAGAAGGCCACCAGGTCGCGCAAAGGCAGGAGCCAGAGATGGCGCCACACAGCGCGATCGTGCACCACGCCCAAACCGACTTCCAAGGCCACAGCCGCGCGCAGGAGCGCCGCCGCAGCGAGCACCGTCCACGACCACCACGTACCCGCGGCTAAGACCACGGCAATCATGGCCCAGGGGAGGCCGAAGGTCAGCAAAAGGCCGAGATAGCCCATGCGCCGGGAATCGCGGGTGCTGCGCGCCCAGCGCATCTGGTGTTGGAAGAACTCGCGGAAGCTGTACGCCGGCAAATGAGTTTCTACAACCACGTCAGCCAGCACCACCTCGGCGCCGGATTGGGAAACGCGGTATCCGAGTTCAAAATCGTCAGCCAGATAATTCACCAGGGGCCGCAGCCCGCCAATGCCGTTCAGCGCGGTGCGTGAGATTGCAAGGGTGGAGCCCAGCGCGAAGTGAATGCCGCCTTCGATCTGCCGCGCGGTCAGCACGCCGGCGATGAAATCCGTGCTGATGCCGATGGACTCGAGCTTCGAGCCCAGCGTGCCGGCGGCAATCCCGCGATACGGGCAAGTGACCATGCCCACCTGCGCGCCGGCGAACGGCGCCATCACGCGCTGCAAATAGTCGGGCGTGACGTAAATGTCGCTGTCGTTGATCAGGAGATGGTCGTACCTGGCCTGGGGAAGCATCTGCACCAGGTTGCTGGTTTTGCGATTGTTGCCCAGGATCTCAGGACACACTACCAATTGGATGGGGCAACTTGGAAACTCGCGCATCAACTGCTCGACCGCTTCTACAGCGGGGTCGTCGGCTTCGCTCACGCCGAAGATGATCTCGTACTCCGGGTAGTCCTGCACGCAGTGGCTGCGGAAGCTTTCATACATCTGGGGATCGACGCCGCGCAGCGGCTTCAGAATGGAAACCGGCGGGGTGAACGGCGCCAGCGGTTTGCCGCCGGCGCGGCGAAACGCGCGCGCGCTCCACAGACAGAGCGCGTAAAACCCCATGCCGGCGACAGCCACTCCTGCGGCCACGATGCTGGGTAGATGGTTCAACATCAATTCAGAGTCTTAGCTTCTTCTATTGTAAGTCACTTTGGGGCCCACGAATGTTCAAGTGACTACCCTATACTCAAAATGGCACTGCAAATGACTGAAAAAGGTTGCGCAATCATAGCAATTGTCGCCCAAAAAAGTAACCAAAAGTTACTCTGAACTGTGCCTGTTGGCTGAGATGAACAGTATCGTGCCTTAAGATGGTTGAAGTCTTGTTGAGTTCTGAAGCCGACACTGAAGGCGTCTATAATATGGTTAGCTGATGCTGGACCGGATGGTCGCCGTCTTGCCGTGAACGCCCGCCTCAGGCGGGGCCGCGCAGCACGAGGGAGGAAAGTCCGAACTCCGCAGGGCAGTGTGCCGGATAACGTCCGGGAGGACGGCGTCAAGGCCGTTCGACGGAGAGCGCCACAGAGAACATACCGCCCCGCTTTGGCGGGGTAAGGGTGAAAAGGTGCGGTAAGAGCGCACCGCCCGGGCAGTAATGACCGGGGCATGGCAAGCCCCACACGGAGCAAGACCAAATAGGGAAGGAACAGGATGGAAACATCCTGTGCGTGCCGGCCCGGCGCGCCCAACTTCCGGGTAGGTCGCTTGAGCCTGCCAGTAATGGCCGGCCTAGAGGAATGACCGTCAACGGCGGCAACGCCGTACAGAATTCGGCTTACAGGTTCAGCATCACAAATGGCCCTCAGGTTCGAAAGAATCTGAGGGCCTTCATATTCTTTCTGAAATCCCGATCCCGCGAAGCGGGAGAGGGATCCTTATAACCACAAAGGACACGAAGGAACACGAAGAGGGCTCCCTATTTTGGTTGACTCACTGGCGGAGGTGCGACGTAGCGGATCTCTGTGTGAATAACAGCCCCTTTTGGTCCGACGGCCCAGATATCCACGACAGAAGTCCCCTTCACCGTCAACCCAACGCTGTTTAGGTTCTCTTCACCCATTCGTATCCAAGGGTATTCACCAACGTTGTGAAACATCCCTTTGATGCCCGCAGCAACGAAACCATCCTTCAGAGGCGTATTGACCACGGATGAAAGATACAGGCCACCGGGAATCGTCGGTGTTCCCGCCTGCCACGTCTTCCCGACGTCACTCGTACGCATCACGCTCGGTAGATTCGAACCTTCCGGATGCGCGTAATCGCCTCCCACGGCGATGCCGTTTTTCGCGTCCTCAAACGCCAGCGAGAAAATTCCCGACGAAGCATTCGCCGGGTGGATCGGTGTCTCTGCCACCTGCCAGGATTTGCCGCGATCGCTGGAACGAAACACCCGTGCCACACTTGCTCCACCCGTTGCGAACCAGACATTGCTCGCGCCCTGCACGGTGAGGCAAGAATTGCTCGCGGCGAATGCGCCTTCGTTCTTGAGAGCCGCAGGCAGCGCAGCCGGTGGAATCTGTTTCCAGGTCGCGCCGCCGTCGTCGGTTGTGAAGAGCGCAAACTTGCCATCCACCGGATCGCTGAGCACGATGCCGTGCTTGCGATCCCAGAAGGCAACGGCGTCAAAGAAAATCCCGGCGCGCTTTTCCTCAAAGACCTGCTGCCAGTTCTTTCCGCCGTCGCTGGTGCGATAGATGTGCGCTTGACCTTTTTCCGCTGGACCGGAGCTGATGATTACGGCGTTCTTTTCATCGAAGGCGTGGATGCCGCGAAAGTCGAGGGCTTCGGCGCCGGGTACAACGATCACGGCCCAGTTCTTGCCGCCATCGACGGTGCGGATGACTGTGCCCCCGGTCCCGCTAGCCCAAATCACGTTCTGGTTGACCACACTCAGTCCGCGCAGGCTGGCCGTGGTGGCGACGGGGACTTTCTGCCATTGCGCGGAAGCGACAGTGGCGAGTAGTAACAGCAAAGAGCACAAGAGTTTCATCTTCAAGCTCGATTCAGGTATCGGTTAAGGCGCTAATGAACCTCATGAACTCGTGAACGGAAGGGAATTCTGTGACACTGCCTGGGGAGAACGCCTTGCGGCTGCATTCACGCTCCAAGCTTTCTCGGGATCCTTCGACTCCGCGCCCAACCTGGTCGTGAAGGGCAGATGGTCGCGGCGCTCCGCTCAGGATGACAGGTGCAAGCGTTGTTGCCAGATATCAATACCCTAGTCTGCATTGCCGTGTCAAAGAATAGACCATGAAATAAACCTTCCTTATTCGCGCCATTCGCGTTGATTCGCGGCTAACTTCTGATCCCGCGCTCATCCGCGCAAATCCGCGGTAAGGTTTTTCACTCTCCCGAACGTGCCAATTCCACCGCGCGCACCAGCGCTTGAGCCTTGTTCAGGCATTCCTGATATTCGCTCTCCGGGACGGAATCGGCTACGATCCCGGCGCCTGCCTGCACGTACGCCTTCTTGCCTTTCACCAGCATGGTGCGGATGACGATACAGGAATCGAGATTGCCGGCGAAGTCGGCGTAGAGGACCGCGCCGCCGTAGATGCCGCGGCGCACCGGCTCCACTTCCTCAATAATCTCCATGGCCCGCACTTTAGGCGCGCCGGTGAGCGTACCGGCGGGAAAACACGCTGCCAGTGCGTCTACCGCTCCCAGGTCACTCCGTAAAGTGCCTTCCACGGCAGAGACGAGATGCATCACATGCGAGTAGCGCTCCACGAACATCAAGTCAGGCACCTTGACGCTGCCGAATTCGCTGACCCGGCCCACGTCGTTGCGGCCCAGGTCCACGAGCATGACATGCTCGGCGCGTTCTTTCTCATCGCGGCAAAGTTCCTGCTCGAGACGCAGATCTTCCGCTTCGTCCTTGCCGCGCTTGCGCGTCCCGGCGATGGGACGGTACTCGAGCTTGCGTCCGGTTACACGCACCAGCATTTCCGGCGACGTGCCCAGGATGGTCATACCGTCCATGCGCAGGAAATACATGTAGGGCGAAGGATTCACGCGGCGCAGAGCGCGGTAGATGCTCAGCGGCGGCACTCCCGGCTCCAGTTCCACGCGCAAAGAAGGCACGGCCTGGAAGACGTCGCCGGCCATGATGTACTCCTTGATCTTCTCCACTGTGCGCAGAAAATGAGCTTTGCTGACGGAGACCGCCGCTTTCAGTTTTCCTTTTTGTGGTCTTGCCGGTTTGAGGAATTTCTTTCCTAAAGGCGCGGCCAATTGCTTTTCGATCCTGGCGATGTCACGCAACGCTTGCGCATAGGCGCGCCGCGGCGAGGTCCGGCGCACATCCGCCGTGGCGATTATGTAGATCTCGTGGCGGACGTGATCGAAAGCCAGCAGCCGGTTGAAGAACATCAGCTCACAATCAGGTATTTTCAGATCGTCTTTGGCCAGCTCCGGCAGCTTCTCCAGTTGCCGAACAGCGTCGTGAGAGAAGAATCCTACGGCGCCGGCCGTGAACGGTGGCAACCCAGGCACCCGGGCCGTCCGATGTTCGCGCAACAGGCGATCCAGCACCTTGAAGACGCTGCCTTCCAGTTGCTCTTCCCTGCCGTAGTGGTCCAGCGTGATGCGGCGCCCGCGGGCACGGAGCGTCATATACGGACGCGCACCCAGAAAGGTGTACCGGCCGACTTTTTCTCCACCTTCCACCGATTCCAGCAGAAATGCGTTGGGCTCGTCGGCGGCGATGCTCAGGAAGGCCGAAACCGGGGTGCGCAGGTCGGCCGCCACGGTCTTGGCCACCGGCACGAGCGTGGCATCCTGCGCCAGGGCGGCAAACGCTTGATACGAGGGCAGTATCATGGGGTCTTTTATCTTACCGGATAAGCCTGACCTCGTTCCTTCAAGCTCCCCTTTGGGTAGTGGTGCAGTTTGACTTGCGAGGCTCTTGTGGCACAGCCGCCCCCGGCTGTGTGGCCAGAAAAAGACACAGGCGAGGGCGCCTGTGCTACATGGCCATCGCCGAACTGCACCACTACCCCCCTTTGCCCGAAGGGACACGTCCTTCTTTCGCGGGCCCAAGTACACATCTGATTACCGGCAACCGTGGCCGGAGGATGGCGGTTTGGATATACTTTTCTTCATTCTCAGCCCCTCCCCTCGGGTGGAACGGATTCCCGTCTGAGCTCCCCAGGTGCTTGTAATAGCGAGAAAAGTCAACCGAAGGTGAAGTGATGCTGGTCAGATTCTGGGGCGTACGCGGTTCAACACCCACGCCTCAGCCGGAAAACTTGCGCTATGGCGGCAATACTTCCTGCGTGGAAGTGCGCATGAACGGGCACATCTACGTGTTTGACTGCGGTACGGGTTTCCGCAACCTTGGCAAGCAACTGCAGCGGGAGACCAACGGCACGCCCCTCAACGCACACATTTTCCTCTCGCATTTTCACTGGGACCACATCCAGGGCATTCCCTTCTTCACGCCTCTGTACCAAAGCCCGCGGAGTTCGTTCGTGTTTCACTCCTCCAGCCGGACACGCGGCCTGAAGCGCGCTCTGGAAGAACAAATGTCCGATCCTTATTTTCCGGTGGACATGAACGAAATGGCGGCCCGCCGCCAGTTTTGCGACATCGAGGAAGGCCGCCTCGCCTTCGACGATTGCGTCATCCATACCCAGTGGCTCAATCACCCGCAAGGCTGCCTGGGCTTCCGCATCGAAAGCAAAGACGGCGTGGTGGTTTACGCCACCGACAACGAGCCCGGCCAGCCTGAGTTTGATAAAAAGGTGCGCAAGCTGGCCGAAGGGGCTGACGTGCTCATCTATGACGCCCAGTACCTTCCCGAACAATATGAGGCGGAAAAGCGTGGCTGGGGCCACAGTCATTGGCGCGAGGCCGTGAACATTGTGATGGAAAGCGGCGCCAAGGAATTGGTTCTCTTCCACCACGACCCGGACCACACCGACGCGTGCATCGACTCTGTGGTGGCCAAGGCTCGCGAATACTATCCCAAAGTACGCGCCGCGGCGGAAGGTATGGAAATCAAGTTGTAGTGGCCCAGAGCGCAGCTGCTAAAGGTTCTGACTCCTCGAATTGAACGCCGTTTACGGCAACATCCGAAAAAAACCAGGAAATTTTTCCAGCTTGACAAACTACACATGTAGTAGGAATATACCTACACATGTAGTAGGCACTACGTATTTGTAGGAAACTATGACACAACCCCGACTGACGAGACTCGAACTCGAAATCATGGAAGCTCTTTGGGATCGGGGAGCCTGCTCGATCCGCGAGATTCAAGATGCCTTTCCTGAAAACGACCGCCCCGCTTACACCACGGTGCAAACCATGGTCTACCGTATGGAGCGCAAGAAGGCAGTGCGCCGCGTCAAGAAGATCAGCAACGCGCACATCTTCGAGGCGGCGATCTCGCGCCATGCCGCCCAACGCCGGTTGATTGATGAACTGCTGAGTTTCTTCGGAGGTAAATCGCAGCCGGTAATGGCGCACCTGATCGAATCAGGGAGCTTGACGCTGGCCGATGTCCGCGAAGCAGAAAAGGCGTTGCGCAAACTGGCAAGAAAGGACAAAACGGAATGATGGCTCTTGTGATTGCATTCCCAACACTCTCCCCGGCCGCGCCCCTGGCCAACCACTTGTGGCAATCGACGGTGTTTGCGGCCGTCGTAACGCTTGTGA
>Ga0126379_10000340_pt1 | contig 25611 bp, 23 predicted proteins | sample PanSoiMetPlot_24_FD_92640 | JGI IMG/M metagenome (GOLD analysis project Ga0126379, IMG submission 92640) | Tropical forest soil microbial communities from Panama - MetaG Plot_24 | ecosystem: Environmental > Terrestrial > Soil > Tropical forest > Bulk soil | place: Panama | collected 2016-02-17
AGAATTACGGCGTCGAGTGATTGCAATCACGGTCGGCGGATAATGCAAACAGGCGGGTCTGTCAAAATGGTTCCCTGCCGGTCACACTTATCCGTTCAGCAAGGCCCAACCATTTTCGCTGCGCGAACATCTCTGTAACCAGCTCACCCATTGGCGCCAACTCGCTCTAGATCAGTCACGATTTTGACGGATTGGGTTGTAGAAATCACACCACTTCGGACGTCACCGGTATAGAGGCGGTAAGCGTTGAAGCTTCGCTGCCTGAGAGGTGAACGATGTGTCCATTTTGCTTGTCAACCCTGCGGCTAGTCGTTGCCGGCTCCGAGGCCACCACCGGCGGTATGGCAGCGTGGGCCGTGAAGATTCCCCACAAGCAGAACAATACCAGCGGAGTCACTGCAGATCTGAATGAAAGGAGCATTTCCGATGTCAACCCGCATGATTGAGAAACCAAATCTCGCGATGAAAACCCCTCCGATCGTGTCGCAACAGGAGTGGGAGGCCGCGCAGCAGCAGATGCTCGTCAAAGAGAAGGAATTGACTCGCGCCCGGGACGCCGTGGCCGCGCAGCGGCGCCGGATGCCGTGGATGAAAGTGGAGAAGAAATATGAGTTCGAGGGGCCCAAGGGTAAAGTTAGCCTGCTGGATTTGTTCGCGGGCCGCAGGCAATTGATCGTCTATCGAGCCTTCTTCGAGCCCGGAGTCTTCGGGTGGCCCGAGCATGCCTGCCGCGGCTGCTCCATGGGTGCGGATCAGGTTTCCCACCTCGCCCATCTGAATGCTCGCGACACGACCCTCGCCTGGGCATCACGCGCGCCGCAGGCAGACATCGCGCGCCTGAAGGCGCGGATGGACTGGAAGATGCCCTGGTACACCATCACCGACAGCTTCGACAAGGACTTTGGCGTCGATGAATGGCACGGCCACAACGTGTTCTTCCGCGACGGCGACAAAGTGTACCGCACATATTTCATCAACAGCCGCGGCGACGAGGCGATGGGGACTATATGGAGTTACCTCGATGTCACTCCGCTCGGCCGCCAGGAGACCTGGGAGGATTCGCCGGAGGGTTACCCTCAGACACAGCCGTACAAGTGGTGGAATTGGCACGACAACTACAACGCCGAGGCTGCGCCGCACCCGAAGTGGATCGACATCATCACGGACCCTGAAGGAGCCGCCGCTCGAAGGCGCGACGACGAAGCGAAAGCGAGCTGAGGAATGGCGACCACTTCGCCACCTTAGACGGCTGGTTCATGCCGCACCCGGCTCGTAAACCAGTGCACCGACGTTCGAAGGAGTCGCCCCAGAGTGGAGCCTTGTTTCAGGGGGAGCGACGGATCTCTCTCGTCCGGAATTCCGGGCGCCTGAGATCCCTCGCCCCCGCTGGTGAAAACGCGGAGCCCTGGGATGACGCCCTCCAAAGCTCTGAGATTCAAACTGGACTGCAAAAGCGCCTCCGGCTCGCAGAAAACAAATCCGGACATCAAGGCAATGTTGGGTTTCGTATCTAGGCACGCAATGATCCAAAGAACACGACTGTCATCGGCTATGGTGCAGTCCGCCTCGATTCCGGCGTCGCAGAGTTCAACACGAGCAGGAAAATTGCAGGGTCTAACGATGGGTGCTCCCTGCGAGGGTATGATGGGTTCCCGTTGACCATGACGCTTTCGATCGTATGTAGCAGCTCGCTTGCAGCCCTTGACTTCACGAGATAGGCTGCTGCGCCGGTCGCAAGAGCGGCATTCTTGACATCGCTATCCTGCTCCTGTGTGAAAAAGATGATGGTTGATTCCGGACACGTGTTCCTGATATTTTTCGCGACTTCGATTCCATTGAGCTTAGGTAGTCCGATGTCAAGTAGCACCACATCCGGGAGTAGTGCCGCGGCCTTCTCGATCGCTTCCATCCCATCGCTGGCTTCGCCGACAATCTGAAATTTGCAGGTATCTTCGAGAATTGAACGCGCCGTCAAACGCCAGAGCTTGTAATCATCGACCAGCAAGACGCGGGTGGCCGCCATCGGGTTTCTTCTCCTCACCGCAGCTTGCACTTTAACCGAATCAGTTCCGACCGTTGATACAGTGAAATCCGGAAAGGATGCTGGCAGATTGTACAGGTGACGGAAAGGTTAGTATGTGATTATCCGATAGACAGGAACACCTATGGCCAGGAAGAAGAGTGGCGTGCCGCCGAAACTTACAGGTCCCGAGCAGGATCTGCTGGCGGATATGGAGCGCGGCTATCAGCTGGAGACGGATTCCCTCGGTGGTAATCCGGTTTTACGGCGTCTAAAGGATGATGACGTTACCCGCCCAGTGTCCGTAACTCGAAGCACCATCAAGACGATGCAAGAACGCGGGCTCATACGACCTGCCAAAGGACCGGACCAACTCACCATCGTCTGGCGTCAAACCGATACTCGGCGACGGACACGATGAGGCATGGGGAAATGCAGCACAACTTCCCGGTTGATCTGCAAAGGTTCCGTCTTCAGCTCAGCGCGATTCTTGGGCATGTTGCCACCCAAAATCCGGCAAATATTGACCAGTGATCGGCTGCCGCAAACCATGCAGACATCATGCGGGCTGTCGCTCACAACGTCGCATTCTGCGCACAGCACGGCGTACTGCAGTGCAACGGCGTTCAGAGGTCGGTCAGCCGGGAGGTTACGCGACTTCGACTGCTTCATCACAGGCCCCTGGGAAGAGGTTCTTCTTGCGCACTATTCTGCCGGAGATCGGAAGAACTGAGAATGGCACATCTGGGTCATCCTGTGTACCGCCAGGCAGTCAAGCGCCGATTCAATGATGAAGCCTGCCATTCCCGCGTTGATGTTGCTAAAATATTGAGCGCGCGCATGTTACAGCGTGCGGAAGTGGTGGAATTGGCAGACACACCATCCCAGGCCGTGGCATTGCTCGTGATTTGTAAATTGCTGATGGCAACCGTTGCGAGCATGAGTTCAATTACTTACCCCGAATCACCGCAAAAACCGCCAGCAAGCCCGAATTAGCGCCGGATACGAAAAGCCGGTGCAAGATCTGGTGTATTTTCTGATCTGCTTTCCTCCCGGACAAGATATCTAGCAACGACGGAAAAATTCCGAGTCGGTCGGTGCAGTCGCTGACCAATCCGCTGCTGTGTTCTCTCCAAAACTCCGTCAGTTTCTAGCGGCTCAGCCAAGAAGTCAGCGTCGATGCCCCGACTCGGTGCCGTCAGGTGCAGACAGGTTGACGCTTAAGCTTCGGGTCGCAAGTTGACCGCGAGAATAGGCGAGCACCCTAATTTTCGATTATCATCGGTGTTGAAAATAACGAAAAAAGACTATTTTCGCCCTGAATTGTTTTCATCATTTGTCGTGAGCTTGATCCCCGCTACGCTTTGTCTCAGTGCGTTTTTGCAAACGGGTTTTCGATGCGCACGCCTGAGATCGTCTGCCCGGCGTTCAGGTCTTCCGACAGGATGCAGTAGGCGCGGCTTTTGATCGCGGCTGCTACGATGAGAGCGTCCCAGAACCCGAGATGCGATTCATCCTCGATACGAAAGGCGTTGGAGATTTCGGACGGTGTGGTCTGCACGCTCCAGATGCTATACGTATTGACCACGAGACGCGCCGATGCTTTGGAAATCGGACGCGGAATCTTGCGAGTCACGTTCACATAGAATTCCTGAAGAACCTGCATGCTGAGGACCCCAGAACGCGAGCTCCAAAGCTCATGGAGAACACGTTTTGCCGCTTCGTGTTTGGCTTTGGCGTCGACGTCGTGGGCGTAAATCAACACATTCGTATCGACGAAGGTTTTATCGTTCATGCAGCTCATCGCGCCCGGCCGGTGCAACTCCGCCGAGATGGAAACCGCTTTCAAGAAGCGCCCGTGCCTGCCTCTCAGCGCGTTCGTAGGCTTCGTCCTCTCCCACGAGAGCTTCAATTTCCTGAGCAAGCAAACCGCTAATCGAGGTCTCCCGGCGAGCGGCAAGGATCCTGGCTTTCTTGAGTACATGTCGACTGAGACTTATCGTAATGTTCTGTTTCTGGTCGGTTCGCGAACTTGTCATGCCCCCTCCTGAAACACGTAGAATACGTGTAACACGTGTATTACGTGAAGTCAAAGATAGCAGGCCATCTGGATCGAGCAGTATCTTGGCTCTTTGGCCCATCAATCTTCCCCTGCGAATGTACTCTCCCGTTGAGTCTGCCTACAGTCGGGTCTGCGGGTGGCGTACCCGAGGTTTGGTTGCTCGCGAGGGTGGATCACGCCATTTTGGAGCGCACGAGATTCTGACGTGACGCACATCCTTACAGGAGTAACTTTAGGCCAAACTGGACTCGCCTAGGCGTACCCGCTGACAGAACGCGACCGAAAGCGGGGGAACCCAGAAAACTGTCCGGAAGGTTGAAGTTCGGGCGATTCAGGAGATTGAAAAACTCGGCTCGGAACTGAAGCATCAATCCCTCCCGAATCGGAGTGTTCTTGACCGCGGAGACATCTACCGACGCAAAGCCAGGACCCGTCACAATATTGCGTCCGGCGTTGCCGAACGTGCCGTAGGGCGGCATCGCAAAGGCGCTGGTGTTGAACCAGGCATCAGCACTCGGATTCGAAACATGCGGATTCCCCACAAGGTTTGGGCGGTCCACCACGCCAAATTGGATGCTGGGTATGCCGGTGTTGCTGTTGTCGACGCCAGGTAGAAGAGTGACCGTAAATGGCCGTCCGGTCTGGAACGTCCACACACCATTCGTCTGCCAGCCGCGCAAAAGGGCGTTATTGGGCGGCAACGGGAGGTCGTAAGAATACGCTAGGGTACAGCGGTGCCGAACATCGAAGTTGGAAAGACCGCGATCGGCCCACGTGTTGTTGCTGTCCTGCGGGAAATTCGGATCGCCCGTGCTGGAGAAAAAGCCCGAGGCGTCGTCGATGGATTTCGACCAGGTATAACTTGCGAGCGCTGAGAGGCCCGCGTGAAGGCGCTGCGTGAACTTTGCTTGTAGGGCATGGTAGTTCGAATTACCACGCGATTCGTATGCGTCGATATCGGCGAACCGCGGGACGGGCCTCAGGTTTACAGGCTGCGGGCTCGGCGTCGCCTGATTGATGTCACGATTGTCGATCAGCTTCGTACCCTTCGTTCCCACGTACGCCAACTCAGCGACGCTCGAGCGACCCAACTCTCGCTCCAGGTTGAGATTCCATTGCTGCATGTAAGGCGTGCGCAGGTCACGCTGAAAGGTGAATGCCGGAGTGGGAATGAATCCCGGGTAGTCTGACGGAAACGGGTTTTCGAGAAAAATGGGAAACTGCGCGGAGGGAACGAACACCTGCAAGTTGAAATACGGCGGGCTGAAATAGAGGCCCTGGCTTGGCGCAAGCGCCGATTGATCGTAATAGATGCCGTACCCAGTGCGAATAACCCACTTCCCCGCGGTGTCGGGTGTCCACGCGACGCCCAGACGTGGAGCAAAGTTGTTTTTGTCGGGGTAATAGCCGGCCCGCGGAATGCCGTTCTTCCCTACAGGCACAATCGACTGCGTGGATGGATCGTAAATGGTGGCACGATCGCGCGGATCCACTGCAGGTGTGTTGTACTCGTAGCGAATCCCCAGCGCCAGCGTCAAGTTCGGGCGCACGCGCCAACCGTCCTGGGCGTAGAAATCGTAACTTTGCGTGCGCAGATGTTGTGGGTTGTCAAGGCGCGCCAGTGCGGTAAAGCTTGGTACGTCCTGCAGCATCTCAGCCAGTGCGTTCCCGGTGAAACCCAGGAATTCCAGCAGTCCGCGACTCTCCACATCCGCGAAGGCATTCTGCTGCAAGCGCCGGATGTCGACGCCGAACTTGAACGAGTGGCTGGCGCGAGTCCAGTTCGCATTGTCAGTGAACTCATAAACATTGGTCGTGGTCCGTTGCGGGTTGTTTATCTCGTCGCCCAGAGTGGAGAAGCCTGAGACCACGATTTGGCTTAGCCCGGTATCCCGGGGATTTATCCAGGGCGTTGGCAGGCCGACGGCTTGGTTGAGGTTGTTGTGCTGATTCTGCTGATTCACTTGAAGACTCACTCGGTTGAAGCCCAGCCGCGCCTCGTTCAGAAGATTGGGCGGAAAAATGTGCGTCTCACTCAGCATCACGCTCTGCGCGCGTCGAGGAACATCGTTGCCGTATCCTGGAACAGAAGCCGCAGACCCTGCGGCGCCGTAAGGTTCGAAAAGGTCGCGGTCGCCGAGACTGTAGTGGAACGAAAATTCGGCGGCCATACTCAAGTTATGATCCAGCCGCAGGTCAAAGTGATCATCCCGATCATTCTCGGTCGGCGAGCCCACGAAATTCTGCCCTAGCGTTGAGCGGTTAGGCAACGGATAGAGAGCTGCGATGGCAAGGGCAATCGGACTCATGCGCGACATCGGAATTATGGAATTCGGAAAAGGCTGCCCAGTGAGTACATCAATTGGAACTAAGCTGCTTTGGGAAAAATTACCAATGCGTTCGAGCGCCGTCGGGACGTTGGTGGTTTGGGTAATCCCCTCGCGGATCCTATGGCCTTCATAATCGGCGAAGAAAAAGGTTCGGTCCTTGCGGATCGGGCCGCCGAGTGAAGCGCCGAATTGGTTGCGGATATCCTTGGGCGCTGCTTCGTCCTTAGGCGCGAAATAGTTTGTGCCATCCAAGATGGCGTTGCGTAAGAACTCGTACGCGGTGCCGTGAAGCTGGTTCGCGCCCGATTGGAGCACTACGTTGACCTGCCCACCCACATTGCGGCCGAAGGAAGCGTCATAGCCGTTCGTCAGTACCTCATATTCCCGAACGGCGTCGACGGGCGGCGAGACCGCAAATCCGTTGAGCTTCGGGTCCCCGTTAAATATGCCGTCCAGCAGGTAATTGTTGGCATCTTCGCGAGCGCCGTTGACGTTGAACGTGAAGTCTCCGCGCTCGGAGCCAGCCGAGCCTTCTGCGGCCGGCACGGAACCAGGCGTGAGCAGCGTTAGCTCGTAAACGTTGCGGCCATCGAGCGGCAGGCTGCGGATCGCACGATTCTCGATCACAGTGCTGAGCGTCGCAGATTCGGTCTTCAGCAGGCCCTCATCGCCCGTGACTTCGACGCGCTCCACTGATTTCTCGGGCAGCAGTGGAATCTCGATGTGAATTTCTTGATTTATGAGTAGCACTACGACGCACGAGAACTGCCGATATCCCGCCACGCTTGTTTCGACGCGATATGTGGCGGCGGGTAACAGAGAAGCCCCGAATTCGCCATTCCCGCTCGTTTTGGCGGTGCGCTTTCGATTCGTCTCCTCGTCTATCAGTACTACGTCCGCGTTGGGGAGCGGCTTCTTCGAAGTGTCCGTAACACGGCCTACAATAGAGCCACGCAAGGACTGAGAGCGGGCCGACGAGGCACTCAGAAGGAGTCCAAAAAGGACGAGGGGAAAAATAGAGCGCGGTTTGTTCACACAACCTCGTCTTGTCTTGTTCAGACCGCTGCTAGGCCGGGGTCGGCATGCAGGCAGCTACTGTACAACACGTCGAAGTACCCCATCAACAAAGCGTCTACGCCATCAGGGGAACATCAGCTTCGCGGCCGTCCGCCCAAGCGGACGGTCGGGCGACACAACCGCAAAGCCATTTTGCATCCGCTAGGCAACTTCACCACCGCCTCGACCACGCCGTCGGCTTGGGTCAGACGTGCTCGGCTGTAAAACGTCACCCAAGATGACGCTCCGCTGATGGGGCGCGGATGCACCAGTTCGCCGAAGCTGTGATCAACAGGCGCTTGTCACTCACACGCGCTCCATCACACCGCCACCGCCTCCGGCGCCGCCTGAAATGCGCGCGGACGGAAAAGAAACTCGACGATATTGCCTTCGTGCGGCTGTAGCCAATCCAGTTTGATGGTCGGAATCGCGCCGATGTTCAGGCGGTCAATCTGTGGCGCATCGATCAACTTGCGCTGCCATTCCTTATCTTGGGTAACCGCGCTGCAGACCAAGGTGGCCCCGATCTTTTGCAGCATCTTTTCCTGAGGGCATCGGACAACGCTCACGAAGGGGAACATGTATTCGGTATTGGCCAGCGCCTGCTCCGGCGAGCCACAATGAATCACCGTTGGACGCAGATAACCGCAGTACTCTTTTTCGACGAGGCGCGGTCCGAATCGGGCCGTCATGTCCTCGGCGTCCCCCTCCGCGAGCCGCGACTCAATTTGAGCCCAAATCGCCCGTGCCGCTCCGGGCAGTGTGAAGGCGGCGAGGCTGCACTTAGGGTCTTCGGGCGGCATGGGAGCAACTGGTCCCAGGCGCTCAGCCAGCGCCACCGCGATTTCGCCGGTGTGGCGTGAGGCCCAGATGCCGGAGCAGTTGATACAGCCGCGCCCGCTGTTTGCAAACACGCTCTCCACAATCATGTCGAGGTACTTCTCCCACTGGTCCACTACATCATCGCCGAGCAGGATTTTGCTGAAGCCGGGACCGTGGACCTGCACGCGTGGATCGCCCTTGTAGCTTTCGACAGTGGCAGTTCCCCCGAAAATCATGCTGCGACTTGTGTGCCGGACCACTTCGGCTCCGACGCCGGATCCGGGATAAATCGAGATCGCCTCTTTTGGCACCCCCGCCTGGAAGAAAGCCGCCGCTATGCGGTATGGTGTCCAGGGCTCCTGCGGCCCGGGTTTCAGGACCAAGCCCACCTGCATCGGGATCACGGGGAGCCAAAGGGTATGTACGCCGGGGGAGTTCGAGGGCAGCACTAGCCCCAGCACCGGCGCCTGCGTCTGGTAGCTGACAACAAGCCCGTCCCGCACCACACCGAAGCCTCGCGTCAGAATCTTCAGATCGAGCCCACGCGTCAGCGCTTCCAGGATCCGGCCCATGTTCGACAACACGAAGTGGTTCTTCTTCATGTTGGCTTTGCACATGTGCTCTGGCAGGCCGGTGGAAGCTGACTGCTGGCGGGCGAAGTCCTCCGACGACTGCTCACCGTCGCCCATGGGCAGGGTGTCATTCAGGTAGAGGTCAGCCGCCACTTTCATCATGCCGATCAGCTCCGAGATGGGAATCTCGGTGAGGACCTGGCGAGCTCGCGCGGCTTCTCGCATATCGCGGCCGATCAAGCCGCTGTTGGCTTGGCTCACCCGAGCCAGTTTTTCGCCGGTAATGAAATGCACGACGGTGTCCTGCTCGAGGCTCGTATACGGGCAGCCCCATCGCAAGATGGGTAGATTCCGCATGGGAAAGCCTTTGACCCCAGACGAAAAGCGTGGCACTTACCCAGAATTACAGATCCAGTCACAACGATCGCTATAGCGGCAGTCCGCGAGCGCCGCTACCAAGTAAAACCGTCCTCGCATTTTATAACCGTCATCAATACACACCCACGGTTGTGGTCGGCGCGAACTGCCGGAACGGCCGCACACCGCTCACTCCGTCCCAGGGATACTTCTCGTAAGGCGGCTCGCGCTCGCCTTCGTCCCGTTCCAAAAACCCGGGGATGAAGGTCTCTCGCGTGAGCGTCGTCAGCCGCACACGACCAGTCTCCCCATAGTCCACCAAGCGGTCGCAATCGTCGAAGGAAACGACTTCGATGACAGCCCTGGGCTGCGGAGCGTAGTAAGTAATTTTGTAGCCTTCTGCCGAGCTCACCGGTTTCGACCCGGCAAGGCCCATCAGAGTATTCCCGTAAGTCGGCGTCATGTAGACGCCCTCGCCGAGCAACTCTTCCATGGCAAATCGAGTGAATTGTGGTGTGAACTCAGTCCCTCCAGCGAAGATCCCGGTAATGCCTGCGCCTTTGACGCTCGTGCCTCGTTTTTCGAGTTCTTGCGCCAGCGCTTCCAGCAGCTTCGGGGTCGTGAACATGCATTGGATGTCGTGTCCGGCATTCAGCAAGGTAACAGCTTGCTCGATGACGTGAGCCTTGTACATTTCGAGTTCTTGCACCCGTCCTCGCTGGATGAGTTTGATCACCCAGCGTGGGTCCAGGTCTACACAGAAGCAAATGCCACCGCGATACTGGCACAAATGTTCGACGGACAGCCGGAGTCGGCGCGGTCCGGAGGGGCCCAGCATCAGCCAATTGGCGCCTCGCGGGAAGTATTCATCCGGCAGGGTTTCGCTGAACATCTCGTAATCGATGCGGAAGTCCTCGATGGCAACGCGGCTTTTTGGCACTCCGGTGGTGCCGCCGGTCTCGAAAACGTACACCGGCTGGCCCGCCAAGCCGTTCGGTACCCAGCGTTGGATCGGACCTCCGCGAAGCCACTCGTCCTGGAAAGGCGGGAATTTTTTTAAGTCACCGAAGCAACGGATTTCCTTTCTCGGACTCCACCCCAACTTTGAGGCAAACTCCAACCAGAACGGGCATCCGGTCTCGGGACTGAAATGCCATTCGATGGTCTCCCGTACGTGCGCGTCCAGCTTGGCCTTCGCGTCGTCGACCTTGGCCGCCAGGTCCACTCCTGACGCTGTCGCCTTCATGCTGCGCGCTCCTGACCACTGGAGTCGCAAGGGAGCGACTGCAGTGGAGCAGCCGACGGGAACACAATCCCTTCCCCGTTGCTGATTCTGGCGTGATTTGCGAAATACCTCACCGCAACTCCGCTTCTTGACTTGAACTTCTGGTGGATTATATCTTCGATTTCATTCAGAAGTGGTCGTGAACGCCAATTATGTCCGACGCTCGGGTTCTATTGTGCTGGGCGAGGCCTTGCGCCAGAAGGTACTGAGCAACGCGAACCACCTCGCGGGATGCGCCCCGCTACTTCTCGTTGTGTTCTTACTGGCTGGAGTTCTGAGGGCAGCGGATGACTGGCCGCAGTTCCGGGGAAATCCTCAACTGACGGGCGTCGCCACCAGCACTGTACCGACCAGCCTCAAGCTTCTGTGGACGTACGACGCCGGTGACACAGTCGAGTCTTCACCGGCGATTGCGGCGGGCATGGTTTATGTGGGTGTGCAATCTGCCGATTTGCTCGCCATCGACCTCCAGACCGGCAAGCTCCGCTGGAAATACCGCGCCAAGGATGGCATCGGCGAATCGTCACCCGCCGTTCACGACGGTGTGGTCTATATCGGGGATCTCGGGGGACAGCTTCATGCAGTCCGCGCTGCGGACGGCAAGGGGCTCTGGATTTTCAAAACCAAGGCGGAAATCAGGTCTTCACCGGTGGTCACGGGCAACCGGGTTTTGATCGGCTCCTACGACGGCAACCTTTACTGCTTGTCCACTCGCGATGGCAAGCTGCTGTGGAAGTTCACCACCAACCTCTACGTGCACGCAACGCCCGCGATTGCAGAGACCATCGCTTATGTTGGTGGCTGCGATGAAATCCTTCGCGGTATCCGCATCGCGGACGGCAAGCAAGTCTTAAAACTCTCATCGGGAGGATATACCGCCGCCTCCCCCGCACTTCTTGGCCAGTGGGCATACTTCGGCACCTTTAACAACGAGATGTTGCGCGTGAGCTTGCTTCAGAAGCGAATTGTTTGGCGTTACGAAGATCCCGAGCGCCACTTCCCGTATTACTCTTCGGCGAGTGCGGAAGGTGACCGAATCGTAGTCGGCGGCCGCGATAAGATGATTCACTGCCTGAACGCCAAGACCGGAAAAATCCTGTGGACGTTCGCCACAGGCGCTCGCGTGGACTCATCTCCCGCGATCGCGAGCGGCCGTGTTTACGTCGGCTCGAATGACGGCCGATTTTACGTGCTCGATCTGGCCACAGGCAAAAAAGTATGGGCATTCGAAGCCGGCTCGCCACTGTTCACTTCACCAGCGATTGCTGCGGGACGCGTGGTGATCGGCTCCGAGGATGGGCGGTTGTACTGTTTTGGCTAAACAGGTCGGCATGAATTGTAGTGTCTTCCAGGAACGCCGCCACGGCGAGATGTGTCAAATCAATCCGGCAGCTTATCGCGCTGCGGCTCCGGCATCCAAAAACTCGAAACGAACCCGATCGCGTAAACCAGCAAGCCCACCGTGCTCGCCGAATACGCGAGTTTAGTGAACGGAGTTGAGCCTGGCATCACGTTGGCCAGTTGCGTGGTCAGGAGCGCGGCCGATGTCCCGATCATTCTGCCCCCGATATTCGCCGCGAAGCTTTCGCCTGTGCCGCGAAGGTGCGTCGGATATACTCTGGGCAGATAATTCCCCCAGAAGCTGAACTGCGCCACCGTGACCAGCCCCGCCAGGAATATGCCGACCTGCACCATCCTGAGACTGTGAACCGCCGGGTAGAAGAAGACGAACGGCACCAGGAACAGTCCCGGGACTTGAAACACGTGCAGGAGGCGTCGGCGGCTGACGATCCGAACCGCCAAGAACGCCAGCAACAACCGGCCAAGCAACCCGCCCATTTCCTGCAGGAACTGCACCTTGCTCACCACTTGCTCCTGCGCCGCCCTGGCAAGGTGCACAACCTGCGGCAGGCCTGGGACGATGCGTGGAATGTGCTGGATCGCGCCAAACGCCGCTCCGTAACTGCACGCGAACATCAAGGCCGTCAGGAGCGTGGTCTTGCGATATTCCGGGTGGAACAACTCGGCGAAGCTGGGCCGCTTCAGGGTGCCTTGCGCCTTCTTCTCCTTCCATACCGGCGACTCCGGCAGGAAGGGGCGGACGATCATCAAGGGAATGGCTGGAATGATTCCGGAAATCAAGGTATAGCGCCACGCCTCGTGTCCGCCATGGATCGTTGGAAGCGACCCGGCATAGGTCACTGCCAGGTAGTAGGCGGCGCTGATCATCAGCCCGCCGAGCGACGAGAACGCCTGTGTGTAACCGAGCACGGCCTCTCGCTGCTTGGGATCGGGAAACAATTCCGCCAGCCACGCCACCGCTGCTACGAACTCTACGGAGACACCAATAAACGTTGTGCAGCGCAAGACCAGAAGCGTGCTAACCGATGTGACGTAGCCAGAGGCTAAGGCCGAGAAGGCGTAGAGCAGAATGCTCCAGACCAAGATGCGCCGCCTGCCCAAGCGATCGGTGAGATAGCCTCCGATCAGTCCGAAGATACCGCCCGCCACCGCCGGGATGTAGAACAGCATCCCGACCCAGTAGTTGAATTCCGGCGTTCCCGGCTTCACCTTGGCCACGTCCATCAAGGCCGGCCTTACGATGAGCGGCAGCACCAGCAACGAATAAGTGTCGAACGCAAAGCCCAGCGCGGCCATCGCGCAGATCACCCATTGCACTCCGGTAAGGCGCTGCCGTATGGCAATGGCCGGCGGGGTGTTCATCAGTTGAAAGTTTCCCTCTCCATGGTTCAGGACTAACTTGACGAATCTACCGATGAATGTGGCTCTTCAGCGGTTGACAATGATAGCGGAGTTCGGCCGAATACGGTCAAGGCAATTTTGCTCGCAGTTCATGGTTGCGTCAAAGTCGACTTGCCCACCAAGTGACCCTTCGCCGGAAGGGCCTTTCCCCTCTGTTGGGACATTTGAGGGAATCTGGGCTCGCAGGTGGGGTCCCAGCCTGAACTGTGAGCGCCGCCGGAGTCAACCCGAGCGGGACAATCGAAATGCAGCCATCTGCTCGCCGTTGCGAACCAGCAGGACGTCGCCGACTAGCACCGGGTGGTTCCAGGTCTTGCCTTCGAGCGCCGGGAACCGCGCCACCTCAGTGAACCCATCGGGAGTCGCTCGGACCAGCGCCAGTTCACCCTCTTCCGAGGTCAGCAGCAGCAAGTCCTGGTCAGCCAAGAGGAGCAACTGGCCGTTGCCGAAACGTCCGCCCTTCCACACGCGCTTGCCGTCCTTGAGGTCGATGCACGCGAGGATGCTGCCGTCGAAGCCGAAGGCATGGCCTTTGTGCACGACGAAGTCGTTGAAGTAAGGTTTCAGCCCGAGCGAAGTCCAGCGCTCTTGGACGGTCCATCCGGAGGATCCACGCGCGACTCCGAGGCGGCGCGTGCCACTGCTCTCGCTGACGCTGATCAAGACGTCGCCGTCCGCAGTCAATGCCGGTTGCACGATAGGGTAGCCTGCCCATGCGTGCTCCCAGAGCAACTTGCCATCGGCCAGCCCGACGCTGATCAAGCCGGGTTCGCTCAAGAGCAGCACCTGCGGCACTCCGTCTATCGTCGCGAGGTGCGGCGAACTGTAGCTTACTCCACGGGGCGGGCTGGTCCAGCGCTTCGCACCGGTCGCCAAGTCGTAGGCAACGAGCTGCCCGGCGGTGGCCACAACAACGAGGTCGTTAATCACCAACGGCGAACTCGCGAAGCCCCATTGCGGAATTGCCATGCCCGTGTCGGAAGCTGCGTTGCGCGACCACACGACGGAGCCGTCACGCTCGTTGAGCACATTCAGAATCCCGGTAGCGCCAAAGGTGTGCACGCGGCCATTGCTGAGGGTCGGTGTCCCGCGCGGACCCGGGCCACCATTTGACTCCCAGAACCGGGCGGTGTCACGGTGCGCCCAAATCGGCTCCCCGGTGGTCACTCTGTAACACGCGACAACTTCGTCAGAACCGCGCTGCTCCTGGGTATAGAAACGGTCGCCGTGGACCGCAAACGACGACCAGCCCGGTCCCACTGGCCGGTGCCATAGCGCTACAGGAGGTGAAGCAGTCCAGTCGGTTTTGATTCTCACGCCAGGGATGATGTCGTCGCGGTGGGGACCACGAAAGCCGGGCCATTCGGCAACGGGCTCTGGTGGCACCGATGGCATTGGCGCCGGGGTACCGACCGCTTTGGCCACGACCCGCCTTTCGGGGGCCTCCGCTGCTGCACCACCCGCGAAGAGCGCCGGCGGCTCGTTTCCGGATTTAGACGCTAGCCGTGCATCTTCCCGTTTCTCGGGAGTCGTCACAACTGCCGGAGCTGGTGGGGGCACTGCGGGGATTGGCGGCAGTGCCCCCAGACCATTGCCGGTGTTGGCGACTAGTCGTTCCTCGGGAGTCTTCGTCCAACGCCAGTGCAAGTCGTTCTTGAATGTGGCGGCGGTGAAGCCACCGGTCCTGACGAGCGCCCAGAACCCACAAGCGAGAAAGATGGTCGCGACCATCGTTGCGCGCCGAATTCCGTCCGAGAGACGATGAGTAGCTACCGCCCACACGACAAAGGCGACGCCGAGGGTCGGGATCGCCAAAAATGGGAACAGAAAGCCCATCGCCCCGGTCGCAATCGACACGTCGGCGATGCGCTTAGTCGCAAACAGCGCGACGAGCATCAGAGCGACGGCACCCAAGCGCTCGAACCAACGCGCCCGGCTCAAGAGCAACCACCATAGGACCACGGCCAACCCGCCGACGGGTCCGGAGAGCACTGCGACGAACAGTTCGTCGGGCATGACTAACGGAGCGACAAACCGAAGCAACAACACCAGTGCCGCGATAACCACGCCGGGCCATAGCCGCAGCGGCTTCCGAGGAGTCTCTCCAGAGCTTTGCACAACGCTCATGCCCGGTCAGACCTCCTTACCTGCATTCGTGCACATGATGATACGCCCTCGGCTAGCCAGGTGTTCCCTATTTTCACGCTGACACGCTTCAGGGTGCGGCACTGTTCGAGTCACTGGCAAGAGCGGGCGGCGGCGCCCGCGCTCCCAGGAAGTAACAGGTTCTATCAGACGAAACCCATGAGAACTGATAGAATCCCATCCTCCTCGCCGACGGAACCGGTAGTGAGGACTTCAAACCAATGGGATACGAGGCCATCGCAAACACGAAAGGAAAGGGGAACCGCTCCATGGCGTGGATCATCTTTGTTGGGGGTGCAGTACTCGCGTGGGGCATTTACGGCCCCGCGCTGCACAAAGGACAAACCTCGCTCGGCAACCCGCTGAAGGCTCTGCTCTGCGTTGGCGTGGCCTACTTTCTCATTGGAGTCCTCGTGCCGGTAGTGGGACTATCGTGGCAGGGTGGCGTAACCGGCTTCAATCTCGCCGGTTCGATCTGGGCTGCGATCGGCGGAGCACTGGGAGCACTCGGAGCTGTCTGCATCATCTACGCGTTCAAGTCAGGCGGCCTTCCGAATTATGTAATGCCGCTAGTTTTCGGCGGAGCGCCCGTCGTCAATGTGATCGTATCGATGGCCATGCACCCGCCGAAAAACCCGCCGAACCCACTACTCTACCTCGGCTTTCTACTGGCCGTGGTGGGAGCGGGATTGGTGCTGTACTACAAGCCTTCCTAGTCTCCGGGTCGGGCGCCGCGCCTCGTCCATTACGCATCCACTCCAGTTACGGGCTTGGCCAATCGCATACAGAGTGTCTTCGGTGCGCAAGAAGATGTACGCGTCACGACTGATGACGTTTTGCGATGACGAGCGCATGCGCGCGTTGCCTTTCGCGTACCAGCTACCTCTTGCCGATCGCGTACAGAAAGTGTTCCGTACGCAAGAAGATTTGCCCGTCGGAGATCGCCGGCGAACTCAAGGTGTAATCGCTGAGATCATTTTCCGCCAGCACTTCAAACTTTGGTCCGGCTTTCAGGACCGTTGTCAGCCCGTCCTCGTTCGTGACATAAACCTTTCCATCCGCCAGCACGGGCGATGAGCTGTACGTAGCAGACTTGATGCGTTGTCCACCCCAAATCTCTTGGCCGGTCTTGGCGTCCAGGCACCAGACGATACCCCGGTCGTTTACAGAGTAGAAATACTTCCCGTCGGTAACGGGAGTTGGCACGTCCGGGCCGTTCATAAAGGACCACAATTTGTGCGACTGCGAGACATCGCCGCGACCCCCGGCTCGAAAGGCGATCAGAGGTCGGACGCGTGTAGGCACATACACCACGTCGTCATACACCACCGGGGAGGCAACGATCCGATAGTTGGGGTTCTTGTCCGGATTGAAGCCCGTGGCGCGCCACAATTCCTCGCCGGTTCCCGGATCGTGCCCGGTGACGCAATCGCCGCCACTCACGACGATCTCCACATGATTGCCATACCGCAGCAGCGTCGGCGTGGTGTAGGAATCCGGCGATTCCCGCACTGCGTCCGTGGGACGGATGACGCGCCAAACCGTCTTTCCGGTCTTCTTGTCGAGGCGTAGGACGTACGACGGATCATGGGTTTTCATTCCATGCAGCACCTGCACGTACAGCGAATCCTCGTAGAGCAACGGTGAAGACGCATAGCCCCAGTTCAGACCGAACCGACCATAGTCCTTCTGAATTTCGCGCATCCAGAGCTCGTTACCGCTGAAGTCGAAGCCCTTCAGCACTCCGATTCCAGTCATCACGTAGACGTTCTTGCCGTCAGTGACGGGTGAGGGCGACGACATGTTCTGCTTGTTGATCTTGTAATTCCCGCGCGCAACTATCTTCTTCCAGACCAGCATTCCTTTCGCCTTGTCGATGCACCAGAGGGCGAGATCGTCACCATGGGCGACGTTAAGGAAAATGTAGTTGCCCCAGATGATCGGCGTGGACGCGGTTTTGCTCGGCATTGCCAGTTTCCACGCCACGTTTTCGCTGGTGCTCCAATGAACTGGAAGGTTCTTCTCGGTGCTCAAACCGTTGAGAGACGGGCCACGCCATTGCGGCCAGTCTTCCGCTAACCCTAGAATTGAAAGTGCGACGATGAACAGGGCCAGGAATATCCGGATACGCATGTTTCACCTTCATCGGTGGTGGTGCGAGGATGGCACCCTCAGGGTAATCTCGCTTTCGGCTCGAATGCCGTAGCAGCGGGTTACGCTGCTGTTCGGCTTTTGGAATCGTTGGAGATCTGGCGGGGTAAACCCGCCGCTAACCTCAAACCGGGCGACGTTATTCAACGACGCCCGCTACCGCAGATCTAGTGCCATCATCGTGCGCCGGTCTCGCACATAGAGGTTCGTTCCGACCAGCGTGGGCGCGGTCCAGGCATTGCCTTGCAGTAATGACACTCTCCAACGCACCTGTATTCCTTGCGGGGATAGCGTCGCCAATGCAAGATCCCCTTCTTCACTGAGTAGGATCACTCTCTCGCCGACAAGCACCATGTTGACCTTTCCGAAAGTCCTGTCCTGCCAAGCCACCTTGCCCGTTCTAATGTCGACCGCAGTCATCGGAGCCGGCCCAAAGTCACCACTCGACCCGTAGATGTAGTCACCGATGCGGATCGCGTTGCTATGGTGTACCCGGATGCGATTGCCGGACCACAATTCTTCAACCTTAGTTTTTCCTCCAGACTGGGCCAGGTGAAGGACGCGCGCCCCCCCGTTGTAAGCGGAGCTGATGAACAGCAGGTTACCCGGCCCCCACACGGGCGTGCTGATGTTGAGCCCCCATGACGTCGAATGGGGGTGACTCCAGAGCAGGTTACCGTTAGACGGGTCGAGTCCGACCACCTCGTCGCTAAACGTGGTAACCAGTTGATCCTGCCCGTCCACATTGACGATGATCGGAGTAGAAGGCGCGTTCTTATAATTCTGTTTTTGCCAAACCAGAGAGCCATCCTTGGGATTCAGGGCGATTACGGCATGGCCATATTCGCCAAGCTTGACAATGATCGTGTCCTTGTAGGCGATCGGGCTTACGGGGTAGCCACGGTCCATAAAGGTGCTACCGCGGAAATCCTTGTAGAGGTCCTTTTGCCACACAATCTTGCCGGTTTTCTTGTTGAAGGCGTGCATCTTGGCCAGGACTCCGATGGTGTAAACACAATTGCCTAGGACGAGCGGTGTACTGTGTGGCCCGGACCCGTTTTCCATCCCCATTTCTGGCCGGAAGGTTGCGTCGTACGCGTACTCCCATTCCGTCTTTCCAGTCGTGGGGTTGATGGCAACGACAACCTCCTCGTGGCCGCGTCGATACATGGTGTAGAGCAGCGCACCGTCAGTCACGATGCTGGAGTAGCCTTCACCCAGATTGCGCTGCCAGAGCCGCTTGGGAGCTGCCGCGGCGAAGGTTGAGGGAAGCCCGTTATCATTGACGGAAAAATTCCCGTTGGGTCCTCCCCAGGCTGGCCAAGCGGGCATTGACGGTCCGGTACCGCCAGCTAACGCCAGAAGCATGAGTGCGGTTAACATGACCCAGACCTCCAAGGGAACCGGTGCTCGGTCGGTTGGCTGTTCTGCGCCGGGAGAGCACGGCGTCCAGGGACAAGATGGCGACAAGGGCTGTCCCGCGAGAAAAGATGATCGCCGAAGTCTACTCCGACCTTAGTGCCATGAGCAACGGGGAACGCAAAGCGGCCGCAGTGGCGGCGAGCGAGGCGGCAATTCCGGTCACCAGCACGGCAGCCAGCAGAAAGCTCAGCGAAGCAGCCGGCAAACGACCGCCACGCAGCAAAACGGCCGGGGCGATCGCGAGCAGCGCGCACGCTGTTCCCGTGACCAAGCCGAGAAGCAGCAGGAGCATGTTCTCAGCTATCACCATCGTTGCCAGCTGCCGCGGGCGGTATCCGACTGCGCGCAGCAGTGCCAGTTCGCGGCGCCGCTCCAGCACGTTGCGCAGCAGGACAGCTCCGAGTCCCACGGTGCCCAGCACCAGGCCCAGCCCGCCGAGGCTGCGAAACGTCGAAAGATAAGTGTTCTCCACTCTGTGGAAAGCCGCTAGGCGCGCCTCCGCCGGTAGGATATCGAATCCGTAATCAGCGAGTGCGCCCTCCAAAATTCCCGTCACTTCCTCTGCTCTCGCCGGCGGAACGCTCAGCAGGAAGAACCGGTAGCCTTCGACGTCGGGAAACAGTCGCAAGAAATTTTTCTCGGAGATCAGCAGTTCCCCCTGAAAAAGGCTGTCCGCGAGTGCCCCGACAATCCGAAACCGGGTTTGGTCCACTACGAACTCGTCGCCGAGCTTCAGATGCAGTGAATAGGTCATGGAGTTCGCGTCGGCGATCGCTGGAATAACGCCGTCAGCCGCGTCCGATTCGAGCAATAGCCAGGGATTTGGGGTCCGGACCACGGAATCCTGGAACCGGAAACGAGCGCTGCGGAGAAAGGCCGCTGGAGGCGCCAGAATTCGAGGATTGCGCGGCTGGTAAAGATTCAGACAACTGGCATCATCGCCGGGGCGCACTCGGAAGGAAACGAATTCGACCCCGTCGAGCTGCGGGATGTTCAGAGCGTCGCGGCCAGCGGGCGTGTTAGGTTCGTGAATCAACGGCAACACCGATTCCGCGACAAGCGGGAAACCGCCCGTGCCCGCAGAGGCGTCGCCGCCACGAAAGGCATCCAGGGAAACGATGATAAACGTCGCTGAGGCGATCAGGGCGATGCACAGAAGGCTGCGGCCCGGGCGGTAGGTCGCGCTGCGCACACCCAGCGTGATTTGGCCACGAATTGCCGCTGAGGAACGCGAACTGAGCCAAGCGGACTCGAAACAGACTGCGGCGATCAGCAGCAGTGTACCCGCACCAAAAAATCCGGCGGTTTGGTCTAATTCACGTACGAGCGCGGCCGCGAGCAGGGCGAGAGCGATGACAATCACGAACGATCCGAAGAGCAACCACCTTCCTCTTGACTTGTGCTTCTCAACCCCTGCCAGGAGCCGGCGCGGCGTTACTGGCTGGAGGCTTCGCAAGGTCCACGCGGTCGAGCCCAGGCCGGCCGCCATTCCCGCAGTTGCTCCGACGGCCAGGGACGCAATCGAGGTGTGGAGAGAAAGTGACTTAGTGCCGACTGCGTCGACCCACCAGGTTCGCAATCCGAGCATCATAACGTCGCCATAAACCAGCGCAACTCCGATTCCCACCATTGCGCCGGCTGCCGCCAGCGCCGTGCCTTCCACGAGAAACAGTAATCGGAGCTTGGGAATGGAAAACCCGAGCGCACGGAGCACGCCGATCTCGCGCATGCGCTGCTCGACTCCAAGCCTAAAGAATAGTCCTGTCAGCAAAAGAGCCGAGATCATCAGAAAAAAACTAAAGTAGAGGAAGTACTCGCCGAAATCGGTGGCACCACGCGCGGCCGCCAGTCCCTGAGCCTTGGCAGCGAACACCGTTAGGCCCATTTTGGCGGGATCGAGGGCCGCCCGAAGTGCGCTGCTAAACGCGTCGGACACCGGGAGGATGCGGACCGAGGAAAGTCGGCCAAAGCGCGTGCCCCAGAGCTGCTGACCTCGGGCAAGCGGGACGAACGCTTTTGGCGTAGTCCGGTATTGCTTCCAGTACTGTTCATCGCTCGGCCGCACCCGGCTCAAATCGAGCGGAAACGGCGGATCCCAGTCGTGCAGACTTTTCGACTCCGTGATGCCTGGATATTGCGGGGCCAAGTCGCGGTCCGCCGCCGTACCTTCAAGCGGGACAACCTTCGCCAGGCGGAATCGTGCACTGTCTGTTTGCAGCCGACCGTCCGATTTCCAGAGGTAGTATTCCAGCGTCACCGCATCGCCTAGCTTTGCCCGCAGGTCGTGCGCTGTCCATTGATTGAGAGTGATGCCGTCAGGTTCGGAGGGAGCAGGCGGAGAGTCGAGCGCCGTTACCAAGGAATAGGGAATCTCCCGGCTGCCGACTCGGATGCTGTTCGCGAGGTAAGTCAGCACGGGTTCAACGCGCAGACCCAGTGACTTCGCGGTCGTCGATGCCGCATCGGCCAGGGCATCGCTGATCTGGGCCTTGTCGGTCTCGAGAGAAAGGCCGTGCTGCCCTTCCAGAGTGCGTAGCCGGATACCGAGGTCTTCGAGCTCGTATCGATCCTTAAGTGTTCGTTCGACGAGGTCGAGGCTCACCGCTGCGTTTGCCACCAGGATGGTGTTCGCTTTTCCCTTCTGATCCAACTCTCTCTGCAGACGGGTTAGGGGAACGATCGCAGCGCGAACATCGCTCTGCTGCGCTTCCAGTGAGAACTCGCGAAAGGCAGCTTCTCGCGACTTAAGCTTAAGCCTGATGGTCTTGCCCACATCCTTGCGGCCGTACAGTGACTCGAGCGGAATCGCAGAGGGCTTCTGCACACGGATTAAGATGGCGTCGTTGGCTTTACCGGCCAGTTCCCGCTCGAGCGCAGCGCTTAGGAGGATCTCGTCGCCAGACGGCGGCTGGCCGGGTTCGGCTTGGAACTTCCAAAAGCGCTCGTCGACCCCGTAGACTTCGACACCCGATGCTCGCCGGCCGCTCGGCTCGTGTACGACGACGGCGCTGATCGCGATTATGGGGCACTCAGAATCAAAGGCTGAGGCCAGTTCCTCACGAAAAAAGCCGTTGCGGGAAATCACAAAATCGGTACTGCCCAGCCGCGCCAGCACCAAGTCCCGGAGGCTCGAGCGGACCGAGTCACCTACGAGCAGCGCGCCACCCAGCACGCCGACCGCAGTCGAGACCCCCAGCAGCACGGCCAAGTTCGTGCGCCAATACCATGTGAGATTAAGCCGCAGCAGGGTGGAGGTTCGCATGACGCAATTCATACCGGATGGGAAATCGGGAGGCCAGTTCGGCGCTGTGGGTTACCACCACCAGAATGGTCTCCTGCCGCTGGTACAGCTCGAGCAACAAGGAAGCTACCACTTCGGCCGAGGTCTGATCGAGGTTTCCGGTCGGCTCGTCGCAGAGCAACAAAAGCGGCTTCCGGATCAGGGCACGCGCCAGCGCAACGCGTTGCTTCTCGCCGCCCGAAAGCTCGGAGGGGCGATGGTCCAGCCGATCGCTCAGCCCCACCTGCTCGACCAGCGCCCGCGCCCGGTCCGTATACCCGGCATGATTACTCGTTACCAGCGTTGGAATCAGGACGTTCTCGAGCACCGAACACTGTGGTAGAAGGCAATGGTCCTGGAAAACAAAGCCGATCGACTGATTCCGGAACGCCGCCAGCTCCCTCTCGGCCAACTGGAAGGGATTTCGTCCGTCGAGAGTAAGGGTGCCAGCAGTTGGCGGTTCCAGCGTGCCAAGGATGTAGAGGAGCGTGCTCTTTCCGGACCCCGAAGGACCCATGATGGCCACCGCGTCACCGCGCTTCAAGCGAAGGGAGATACCCGACAAGACCGTCAGGGGCCCACGGGGCGTTGGGTACTCCTTGGCGAGGCTGGAGGCTTCAAGCATAAACACGCGGCGCAGCGATGCGAGCGTACACTTCGAGGGCTCGCGCGGCCATTCGCGACGCGCTGTAGTGCTCGCGAACTCCTTGCGCACCTCTTTTACCGAATTCTTCCGCGCACGCGGGGTCATTCCACAGCGAGAGGATTCCCTGGACCAGACTGGCGGTGTCGTCCGGTTCCACCAGGGTTCCGCCGCCGGTCTTCTGGAGGATCTCCGGAGCTGCTCCCCGTCGCGGCTGGACCACGGGAACTCCGTTCGCCATCGCCTCCAGCAGAGAGATGCCCTTCGGTTCGTCGTAGGTGGCGGGGACGCTAAGGATATTGAGTTTCCGGAGGAAGTCGATCTTTTGCTGCCGGTCGAGCACACCCCGGTACCAGAATTCGTCTCCTAAGCCAGCCTCCTTCATCCTGCGTTCGATGCCGCGAAGGTACTCGCGGTGTTCGGGCGCGAGGTAGCCGGCAGCCTCCAGTTTTGCGCCGGAAAATTCGGTTTCGCGGCGCAGCCGGATGTAGGCCTCGGCCAGAACGTGCAGGCCCTTTTCCGGCGCAACACGCGCGAAGTAGCCGACCACGAAAACGTCGCTGCGCACACGAAGAACGGGATCGTAATCCTGGAGGTTGATGCCAAGCGGCACGACGTGCATCTTGTGCTCGGGAATGCCCAGGTAGCGACACATGAACTCCGCGTAATATTCGCTGACCGCTGCGAAACCATCCACATGCCCGATGTTGGTCCGAATCAGATCCAGTGACTTGGTTCGATACGGCTCCTGAAGCTGGCTGAGAAACAAGTCTTCGCCCTGCAGGGTGCAACACACGGGCCGGTCTACGGCCCCCCGGATCGGCCGCGCCAGCCCGATCAAGAGTGAGTTCGGTAGCGTCACGATATCAGGCGGCGCCTGCCTGCTCAGCCAGCTTGTCAGCTTCTGGATTTCCTTACGTTGAAAACCCTCTTCACCGCAAAGCATGGAAACCGTCAGATCACCCAAGAGGCATGGGTTTACTGGAATCGAGCGGCGCGAAGCAAGCTTGAGAGCCCATGGCGAATCCCACAGCGAGTCCAGCACCGCGGGGGTCTTGCGGAAAAGGGCCGAGTGTTGCTCGAGGTACACGCTGATGCCGCCGCAAAATACTTTGTCCTCGCTAACGTTCACTTCGTCGGTCAGCGTCGGAGTATAGATGGGCAGCAGAGTGAGATCGTGGCCTTGGCTCTTGATCTCCGCAGCCAGGGCGTTGTCGCGGATACAGCTTCCGCAATACATCGGCCCGGCTCCGGCGGTGAACGCCACGATCTTCATACAAGGCCTTCGTCAACGGCGTCGTCGCCAAGTTCTTCGGCCGCGACTTCGATTTTGTCTGCAAGGGCTTTAGGTATCGGAATGCCGGTCATCTTGCCGCTGGACTTGTCCCGCTTCACGCAGGCGACGGCTACCATTCCTCGCGCGACTTCTCTGACAGGTTGCTCGTTCAATTTTCGAAAGACAAAGGTATAGACGAGACTCTTTTTTTTCTTCTGGCGCACAAACAGAGAGATTTCAACCACGTCCTCGAAGCGGAGGGGATGCTTGAAGTCGCACTCCACATGCACCCGCGGCCAGCCCAGACTATTACCGGCGGCATGAATCGACGTGCCCAGCGACCGAAAAAACGCGTGCTCCGCCACCTCCATGTACCGGAAGAAGTTCGAAAAATGCATGATACCGGCCGTATCGGTTTCGGAAAACTCCACTCGGCGGGTCAGCTTGAATTTGCAGGCCACGTTTCATTGCCCTTCGATGAGAGGTTTTTCGATGAGGGCTTTGCCGTGCTCCAGCGGTTCCGGTACGGACGCAAAACTCGCGACGGCCTCAAACAGCGGGTTGAAGTCACGAAACAGATTGCCCATCAGGCAGTCGGTCACGTCCCCGTGAAGATGAGGGTAACGATCGATGAATTTCCGAAAGCTGAACTCGAGATTGTAAAAGGTATAAACCAGCTTCCTCATGGCCTCGATGCCTTTGCACATTTGCAGACCGTACTTGCTGAACCGGGATGCGGAAACGTCGCCGGCCGTAAGGGCAGTGTCGACAGCGTCCGCGGCGAGCTCGCCGCTGCGCAGTGCCAGGAAGACTCCGGAAGAAAAGACGGGGTCGAGAAAGGCAAAGGCGTCCCCCACCAGTACCAGTCCATCGGCCGCGCAATAGCGGGAACGATAGGAATATTCTCCCGTCACGCGATACGGCCCGATCTGCCGGCCAGGCGCCAGGTGCTGCTGAACCCACGCGTTTTTCGCCACCTCATGATGAAAGATCTTGGCAAGATCCCGCGTGCCGTTGTAAAGGTACGTCTTCTCGGCGACAGCACCGACACTCACGATATTCTCAGGCAGCGGAATGTACCAGAACCAGCCCTTCTCCGGGAGGTAAGCAATAGTAGTGGCGCCCTCATCGATTCCTGGGTCGCGCAGCGCTCCCTGGTAGTAGGTCCAGACAGCGATTTTGTTCAGGTACGGATCGCGCACTTTCCACCCACTGCGCGTCACTGCGAGCGCATCGCGCCCACTGGCGTCGATCGTGATCGGCGCCAGGAATTCCAGCGTCTCGCCGCTCTTGCCGACGGCCTTCACTCCGGTGACCGCGCCATTCTCCTGGATCGTTTGCCGCACCATGGTCTCTTCCAGCACCTCAACCCCTTTGGCGCGGGCGTTGTCGAGGAGCATCTGGTCGAACTCGCTGCGCAAAACTTG
>Ga0126379_10000341_pt1 | contig 25596 bp, 19 predicted proteins | sample PanSoiMetPlot_24_FD_92640 | JGI IMG/M metagenome (GOLD analysis project Ga0126379, IMG submission 92640) | Tropical forest soil microbial communities from Panama - MetaG Plot_24 | ecosystem: Environmental > Terrestrial > Soil > Tropical forest > Bulk soil | place: Panama | collected 2016-02-17
ATCGCGGCGCTGGCGATGGCCAGCAAAGTTCCGGTCTCCGGCGAATTCGCGAGCGCGGACTACTTGAAGGCGGCGGAAGATGCGTTCGCGTTTTTGGAGAAGAACAATCTGAAAATGGTGAACGATGGCAAGGAAAATATCGTTGACGATTATTGCGCGCTGACGGCAGCCACCGAACTCTACAAGGCTACGAAAAAGGAGCAATACCAGCAGGCAGCGGGTCGCCGTGCCAAAAGCATGGTCTCACGATTGGTGTCCGCAGGGCCGTACGCCAACTACTGGCGTGCCGATGATGCCACGCGGCCGTTCTTCCACGCTTCGGACGCGGGGTTTCCGGTGGTGAGCCTTCTGTACTATGCGGAAATCGCGGATTCCGGCATGAAGAACGAAGTGTTGGATGCTGTGAAGAAGTCGCTGCAGCATGAACTTGCGGTAACTGCAGAAGTGAACAATCCCTTCGGCTACGGCAGGCAGGTGGTGCAGGACAAAACTGGGAACCACCACACGGCGTTTTTCTTTCCGCACAACTCAGATGCCGCGCCGTGGTGGCAAGGGGAAAATGCACGGCTGGCGTCTTTGTCGGCAGCGGCGCGACTGGCGAAGCCGCATTTTAAAGACGACACTGAGTTCTCGCGACAACTGGGCACGTTTGCCGTCGACCAGCTCAACTGGATCCTGGGTCTCAATCCGTATGACTCTTGCATGCTGTACGGCGTAGGCCACAACAATGTCGACTATCTCTTCTTCGACTCGTGGGAATTCACCAACGCACCCGGCGGAATTTCCAACGGCATCACCAGTGGATTTCGCGACGAAGACGACATTGATTTCAACCTTACCTACAAACAAACCGGTGCGGACAACGATTGGCGCTGGCAGGAACAATGGTTGCCGCACGATTCCTGGTATCTGCTGGCAGTTTCCGCGCAAGCGCGCGCCGCGAAGCCATAGCAAGGAAAGTAGTGCCACCAGCATGCCCGCCCTTGGTCCATTGTCCGCTCGTTTGCAAGGTCTGCCCTTCGGACCAGTAGGCTGCGCCCTTTCCTTCCGTTAGGCTTTATTCGCTTGGCGGTGCTGTCTTCGGGGAACGAAGCGAGGTCGCCGTGTACTGCGAGCATTGCGGACTAAAGATCCTGCCGGAGCGACCGGTCTGCACTCGGTGTGGTCGAGCACCACACGAATGGGTACAGCTGTTCAGCCTATCGATATTTCTGCTGGCCGCGATTGGCAATTCCGTTTGCGGGCTGTATTTGCTGCCCAAAGCATGCGCCGCGCATTCGTCATCTCTGTTTTTCCGTGGGTGGCTGTGGGCCGACCGCGAAAGTTCGCTGTACGGGTGGATGCCGCTGGCTGCCGCGCTGTTGTTGTGGGAATTTTTTGTTTGGCGCAAGATGCGCAGGCTGAGACCCGTAACCAAGATCAAAGGCTGGGTGAGCCGCAAGATCCTGGCCTTTGTGTTGGCCGCCGGATTCGCGCCAATCCTGCCTTGGTGGATCCCCGCCAATCAACCGTCGGAGCGGACGCTTGCCGCGCTATCGCAGTACCCGGGATTGCCATCCGGAATTTCCTGGGGTGCCGTCCTGATTGTGGCAATCGTTCTGTGCGTCAAGGCGGAGACGCGCTACATGCTCTTGGGTAAAGGCAAGGTCCTGTCACTCGTGAGCCTTGGTGTGCTCACGTTGTTCCTCACGCTCACATTGCTCGGCTGGTCGTTCAGCTGAGCTGCATCCGTGCGGTGTAGGCCGCGAAAGTTCCAGGAAGTGAAAATCCACAAATTCCGAGCTTTGGAACCGCGCTGGCCGTGTATGCGTATACAGCAAGAGTCTCGCTAAAAAGATCAAAGCCCGGGGTGGGCCCGGGCTTTGTCTGGTTCAGGGACCGAAGTGCGGCGCCAGGGAATGGTACGCCACCTTCGGGTGGGTTTTACGGTCGGTCATTGGGTGACCAATGCGCGCACTTTGTCAGAGAACGCCCGGGAGGGCAATGCACGCGGGGTGAACTGAGGGTGGACGCGAGGTGAACGCGTAAATCCACGTAAGTTATTGAAAGTGAATATGTTAATGCAAAGTGCGACACGGGTAGGTTCGCGGTTCGCGCAGAGTTTGCTATAGTCGCGAGAACAACTTGAACGCGGGAGCGCAAGGTCAAGGACGAGTTCAGGGAAAAGCCCAGATGATGCTCAGATTCGGTTCTTTCACCGTCGACGGACGCGCTAGAGAAATCTTCAAAAAGGGCAAGAAGCTGGAGGTCCAACCCCAGCCGATGCAGGTACTCGTCTCGCTGCTGGAGAATGCCGGTGAAGTGGTAACCCGCGAAGAGCTGCGCCAGAAGATCTGGCCCGCGGACACCTTCGTGGATTTCGAACACAGCTTGAACACTGCGATCAAGAAACTACGGCAAGCCTTGGGAGATAATGCCGCGCGCCCGAAGTATATTGAGACGCTGCCGCGGAGAGGCTATCGCTTCCGGGGAAAAGTGGAAGTGAGCGGCGAAAAAACCGGCGCAAGCGTTGGCGCAAGTGTTGCCCGGCCGGGGCAGCTCGCGGGGAAAGTGTTTGCGTTGGAAGCGGAAAAGGGAATCCCCTGCGTGATGGCGCCCATGGATGAGAGCTGCCGCAAAGAATGGGAGCGCCTGCAATCGCTGGAAGATGACGTGGGTATAGCAGTGATGATCGCGGAAAAGCGATTGATGCTGGTGGAAGGAGGGCATCGCGTGCGCGTACTGGCCGCGGAGGACAGGGCGCAGTGGTGCGAAGTGAGAATCATGGACGGGGAGCACTACGGGCGGACGGCGCTGGTAGAGAGGAAAGCGCTGGGCCGAGCCGGAGGATAAAGCACTATTGGCTCGCGGCGGTAGCCCCCTTCACTGGAGGAGCAAGCTTAAGGACCAAAACTTGGCCATTGGAATGGAACGAACCACCCGTTGCGGTTCGCGCTTCCTTCAGAGGATTGCTTGGCGTGAAATGCGAGACCTCCGCAACCAGACCGGTGCTCGAGAGGGTCTTTTCGACGTAGTCGCGCTCCAAGTCGATATCAGGATCGATCTTGTGGGTGATGCCGTTGTTGCGCTGATCTTTCTCAAAGCCAACGTCGTGAGTAGCGGCGCCTACCCAGAGCGTGTGTCCGTCGACGGTGAAGGGAGCCTTCCAGACGCGAAGGTGGTTGCGCGAAGCGACCACGGTAATGGGCTCGGCGTGGGCCCAGCCATAGTCTTGGGTGCGCCCGAAAAGGTACAGCGGACTCATAGGCATCGTAAGGTAAGACTCCTTGGAGATGCTGGCGATAATCCCGGCGACGACGGCCGATTCCACGTTGGCGTCGACCTTCACCCAGCCTGCGGTGGTGAACACTTTCTTCATCTGATCCTCATCGCCCAAAATCAGGAAGTTGACCATGTCCCCCGGGTTGCCGTCCCTATCACCAATTCGCCGGGGAATCTTGGCGAACAAAGAGTTGTCAATGCCGGGCATGGTTTGAACCGCGCGCGCCACAACGCGCGGAGTGATGTCGGTGGACGCGTAGACCAGCAAAGTTACCTTGTACGAGCCATCTCCCGTGTCGCTGCCAGCCTGATTAATCCCCAGGAACAGCTTTCCGGTGATGGGCGAGACCACTTCTTTCTTGGCACCCAGCAGAAAAGGCTGCGTAACGTCGGCGTCGCCGATGCGACCGATCAGAGCACCACGGCCTGCCTCGTTTAGAGGCAAGATGCGCAGCAGGTCTTTGAAGTTGCGGGCAAGGCCTGCCGGACCATTGTCGGCCTTCGCATCGATATAACGAAGCGTGCCCGTGGCGGTAACCACGATGCGCTGCCCCGGCTCCACAGTGATGCCGGTATCGGTCCAAATCTTGCTGCCTTCGAGTGTGAATTCCTTGGACTGCAGTTGCTTTCCGGCTGCCCCCGCATTGACGGCAGGCGTCTGTCCGGAGGGAGCGGGAGGAGGTGCGTCGCCAACAAGTTGGGCGGCGGAGGGATTCGCGCCGGCCAGCAAAACTAGCGACGCAATCGTGGGGAGAAAGGCTGCGAATCTGCCAGTTGTCTTCATCACGTCGATCCTTTCGTGCAGGGCAGATCCCCTATTGTATGCAAAACAGCGACGTCGGAGACAAGCGGCGACTCAAGGCGACTCACCCAGCCTAATGGGGAGCTACATGGAACCGACAATTGTCGTGCTGTGCCCGGGGAACGGCTGGACCACCCTTGCGGCTGGCGCGGTCATCCCATTGGTAATGGCTCGCGCGCGTCCAGACCGCGTTGCAAGGCGGGAAGCGGGGGCGTTTCCTTGACTCATCGAATGGGCGCCTGTACATTGGCAGATGGCCGTAGCAGCGTCAGTCATGGTCGTCCTTACGTGCAGGCTTCACCGCCAGAGACCCCTCATGATCCGGCCTGAAGTGCCCCTGAATCGTAGGAACTGCTGCACCGCGCATAGCTCGATGATGAAACAGACGTTATCAAAATTTGGCATGGCTTTGCTTTTGCTTGCGGTCGGCGCCGCAGGCGTCCTCGCGCAGAACCCTGGGGAACGCGCGCGTCGCCCGGCGGCGGTCACTCCGGTGCGCCTGGATGGCAGCGAGGCGATGTTCACGACCATGTGCCTGCTGTACGCCTCGGGATTCGAGGCGGACGTTAACGCGGATACGTGGACGACCTTTCGGGCGCAGATGCGCGAAACGGCGAAAGCACAGAAAGGGCCTGCGGTGGAAGCGGCTAGAGAATTCTACCGCCAGCACCAGTTGAAGGATCCTGGCGCGACACTCTCTCGCTACATTTGGTTTGGCCTTGTTTCCGGGCCCGCGCCAGACTTTCAGCCCGTGTTTACGCGAGATCAGCTCCCTCCCGAAGTGCTCCAACTGGAAGGATTCAGCGAAATCCTGTCGGCTTATTACAAAGAACAGAACATCGGCACGCTGTGGAGGCAAGCCCAACCGGTATACAACCGGGAAATCGAGCAGATTCATGACAGCGTCACCCAAGTGGTGATGGTCTCGACCGCTTACTTGCGCGATGTGCTGAATCCTGCCGAAGAACGCACCTTCAACATTATCGTGGACCCGCTGGTGGGACGTATCACTAACGTACGGAATTTCGGCGATCACTATGCCATTATTTTGAGCGGCGCCCAGGATGTTCCGATAAGCGTGGTGCGGCACGCCTTTCTGCACTTTCTGTTGGACCCGTTGCCGCTGACGTATTCGCACGTGGCAATCGTGAAGGAACCGTTGTTTGTAAACGCGGCCAAAGCTCCTCGCTTGCCCGCGGAGCTGCGCGACGATTTCTTTTCCTGGTTCTCCGAATGCTTGGTGCGGGCGGTGGAGCTGAAGTTGAAACGCATGTCTCCTGGCGAACGGGAAACCGCATTGAATGCAGATGATACGGACGGCTACACCCTGGTCCGCCCGATATTTGCCGGGCTTACGGCGTTCGAGAGCTCCGCGTCCTCGATGAAGATCTATTTTCCGGAGTTGGTGCGCGGAATTGATGTAAAGGTGGAATTGCCACGCGAAGCGGCCATCCAGTTCGCGCCAGCCAAAAGGCCGGAGGATTCCGAGAAACTAAGTGCCGAGGAAGTGGCGCGTACGCGGAAAGCCGAGGCGCCGCCCCCAGTAACGACGGTGCCGAATGATCAGGAGGCCATCACGCTGCTGACCGAGGGCGAACGGCGAATTGCAGAGCGCAATCCACGGGCTGCGGAGGCGTCCTTCCAGAGCGTGCTGACGAAGTATCCGGAGGCGGCGCGCGCCTGGTATGGACTCGGATTAGTGGCCCTGCTGGATCACGATGCGGATCGCGCAAAGTTCGTGTTTGGCAGGCTTACCGCCGGAGAACATGCCGCTACCAAGGATCCCATGGTGCTGGCGTGGTCGCATATTTACCTCGGTCGAATTTATGATGATGAAGGTCAGGTGGAGAACGCAAAGACAGAATTCCAGGCGGCGCTTGCAGTGAGTGGGGCCCCGGAGCAAGCGCATCAGGCGGCACAAAAGGGGCTAGGAGAACTAGACACCAGAAAGCCGACGGAGCGGCCCTAAGGAGAAGGAGCATGGAGATGATGGGGATGGGCAAAAATTTGGTACGCATAATGGGAAGTCTGATACTGCTCGCGGCTTGGGCCGCGGCCACCAACACCTGGGCGCAGGCGCCCACGCCCGCGCCGGGGCAGCAGCAGACGCCACCTCCGGCGCAAGGGGAAAAGCCGAAGGACCAAGTCGAACCGCTCACGATGGCTCCGGCGGCTCCGCCTGTGAACGCGGAAGAAGACGCAGCGATCAAAGCGTTTCGCGATATTCCAAACACCAACGCCGATCTGCAAAAAAAGATCCAGGCCGGTAATGACTTTGTGCAGAAATATCCGACGAGCCGTTACCGCGTAGAGGTTTATAACTGGCTGGTTAGAGGCTATATGAGCGCGGGTGACGTTCCAAAGATGCAGGCGGCGGGAGAAAAGGATCTGGAACTGAATCCCAACGACGTGCAAACCCTGGCGATTCTGGGTTCTGCTTTGCCGCGATCCCTGGCTTCCAGTCTTTCGCCCGAGGAAAAGGAGAAAGTCCTGACGCAGGCCGAGCAGTACGCCAATAAGGCCATTGAACTGGCACCGACAATCACCAAGCCGGCGGGAATGGCCGACGACATGTTCATCGGAGCAAAGAACCAGACCATGGCGATGGCCTATAGCGGCTTGGGACTGGTGGCGTTCCGGCGCGGTAAGTTCTCCGATGCCATACCGAATCTGGAGAAATCCGTAGGACTGGAACCGGAACCCGATCCGGTGAATTACTACGTGCTGGCGTTGTCCAATGAAAAGGCCTCGCATTTCGACGATGCGGTCACGGCGTTCACCAAATGCGCCGCCATCCAGAGCGGATTGCAGGCCACCTGCAAACAGGGAATCGACGAAGCGAAGAAACTTAGCACTACGCAACTGAGCGTTCCGAAATAGATCCGCGCGTGCCGCCGGAAGGCGGAGGTAGAAACATGGCCCGCGTTAGCGATGAACAACTGGTGGGGAGGCTCGGCTACGAGTTCCGAAATTCGGGCTTGCTGGAACGCGCTCTGACGCACAGTTCGGCGGTGCCGGAGTTGCGCTCGGCGCGTGGAGAGGAAATAACTTTCACCGCGTCGATGGTCCAGGACAATGAGCGGCTCGAGTTTTTGGGAGACGCCGTACTGGAATTGCTTACCAGCGAATACCTGTTGACCAATTTTCCTGACTGGAGCGAAGGGCAACTTTCCAAGAGCCGCGCCCGGATTGTAAATGCACACTCCCTGGAAATAGCCGCCCGCGGCCTGGGGATCGGCGAACATCTGCGCCTAGGTCGCGGAGAAGAAAAAACCGGCGGAAGAGACAAGCCCGCGCTGCTGGCCGACGCCTTTGAAGCTGTGGTTGCGGCCATGTACCTGGACGGCGGGTTGCATCCTGTGCGGGAACTGCTGAAACGCACGGTGTTTTTGCAGGCGCTGGAAAATGGCGAACGCATTTCCGAGTCCGACAGGAAAAGCGCGCTGCAGGAATTCTTGCAGGGAAAAGGCGACCAGCCGGCAGAATACCGTCTTGCGGGCGAAACCGGACCGGATCACCAGAAAACGTTTCTGGTGGAAGTGTGGATCAAGGGAGAGCGGATGTCGAGCGCGGAGGGCAGCACGAAAAAGGAAGCGGAACAGAAAGCTGCTCGCAGTGCGCTGGAGAAGCTGATGGTGCCATCCCATAGCGAACAGCAACAGGCAGGTCCGAATGCCGGATGAACCGCTCGCTACGGAAGCGGCCGCGTCGCTGGATGAGGCAAAAGTGGAACCGGTGGCGGAAGCGGCTCCCAAGGAATCTCCTGAAGCGGTGGAGTCCCAAGCGAATCAGACGACCATCAGCGAATATCTGGAATCGCTGCTGGTAACCGTAATCCTGGCGCTGTTCGGCACGAGTTTCGTGGTGCAAGCCTTCAAGATCCCCTCGCAATCGATGGAACGAACCCTGCTCGTGGGCGATCATCTGCTCGTAAACAAGTTTATCTTTGGCGGGCGCGGCCAGTGGTACGACAAATTCCTGCCGTACCGGACGTTGCGGCGCGGCGACATCATCGTTTTCAAATATCCCTACCAGGATCATCCGCACTTTGTGAAACGCGTGATCGGCTTGCCCGGGGATCGCTTGAAAATCGTGGACCAGCAGGTGTTCATCAACGATAAGCCGCTGAACGAGCCGTACGTCGTCCACGATCCCTCGTCCGGGTACGACCCTCTCAACTATTCATTCCCGCCCGTAGGCAGCCAGATCTACATGTCGCCGGTGCAGCCCGAATGGGCGCGCGAAATCCACAAATACATTCAGGGTGACGAATTGGTGGTGCCGCCCGATCGCTATTTTGCGATGGGCGATAACCGCGATCACAGCCTCGATAGCCGCTACTGGGGATTTGTGGACCGCGATGCCATCATGGGGCGGCCATTCCTGATTTATTGGTCCGTGGACGCCAACAGCACGGACTACGGAGAGACTTCGTTTGCGCAAAGAATCCTGGGAATCTTTGATACGCTAGTACATCTGCCCGCGCGCACGCGATGGGGCCGGATGTTGCACACGGTGCATTAGCATTTGCCGGTAAATCGCAAGGCTGTACTACAAATTCGTTGCGGTCTCAGGAACTCACCTCGGCATGAATCGCTTCCGCAAATACCTGAAAATCGCTGCTCTGCTGTTGGTGCTGCTGTCGACGGCGCAGGCCGGGGTGTCTTTGCTGGTGAAGACGCATCGCGTGCGAGAGTATTTGGTGGCGCATCTATCGAGAGCGTTTGGAAGGCCCGTGACCGTAGGCAGTTTTTCCGCGCAATTGCTGCCAATTCCGCGTCTGGACGTTGGCGCAATCACCGTAGGTGAAGATCCCGCATTCGGGAATGAATATTTCCTGAGAGCCGAGCGCATGACCGCCAGTTTGCGCTGGTGGGGTCTGCTGAAAGGCGACTTTGAATTTGGCACCATGTCGTTGACCCGCCCGCACCTGATTCTGGTTCGTAACACCTCGGGCGCATGGAACCTGGAGGGTTGGCTGCCGCCTCCCCCCTGGAAGGCAGTGGGAAACTACGTTACGTACGGCCCGCAGCTTCCGGCGGAATCCACTCATCACCTGCAGAAGATCGAGTTTGACGAAGGGCGCATCAATTTCAAATTTGGCGCAGACAAGCTGCCCTTCGCGTTTACGAACGTCTCCGGAAGCGTCGAACAGTTGGGCACAGGACGGTGGCGCTTGCGAATCGAAGCCGTACCGTGGCGCAGCGGGGTGCAGTTGCAGTCGACGGGAACCTTGCAGGTCAGCGGCGACGTGGCCGGAACCCTGGCGCGCTTACAACCGGCGGAGATCCAGGTGCATTGGGAAAAAGTGTCTTTGGCTGACTTGTTCCGTCTAATCACTGGGAATGACTACGGAGTGCGCGGGCAGCTTGCGGTGGATGGTACGGCTATCATCGGCAAACCGGCAGCGGGGCAAAGTTATGAACAAGGGAAATGGCTATTTGCGCTGCGGGTGCGCGCGTCGCAGATACATCGCTGGGATTTGACGGAGCGTGGCGACAATCCACGAATTGACGTTAGCGCCAAGGGTAAATGGGATCCCGCTGCGGGTGAGGGGCGCGCCGAAGAATTGCACATCGATTTGCCGCACTCGAATCTGCAAGCGTCGGGCAAGTTGCGACTCTCGGAGAATCGTTTTTGGAACGCGCGTGTTACCAGCGCCGCGGTGCAAGCCGAGGATCTGTTGTCCTGGTACCGAGCCTTTCAGCCTGACATTGCCGAAGACTTGGCGATCGACGATTTGTTGACGGGAAACGCGACGGTGAGCGGCTGGCCGTTGAAGCTGGACGACGCGCACGTTGCCGGCACGACGGGAACGCTGAGCGTGCCGGGATTCACGCGGACGGTACGAATCGGCGAACTGCATAGCGAATTGCGAAAAGGGATATTCGCGGTCGAGCCGGTACGATTTTCGTTGATTGAAGCAAAAGTGGAGCAACCCGCCGCTGGGAAAGCGGAGAAGACAGCAGTGAAGCCGCCCCAGGACGTGGCGGAGATTCGCGCATCGCACGACTTTACCGCTCAGGCCGGCAGCTTGCGCATAGATGCGCGATTGGAGAAGGCGCAAAATCTCTTCAAGCTTGCCGCTGCATTCGGAAAAACGTTGAATCATGGCTGGGAATTGACCGGTGGGCTCACTGGCACGACGACGGTGGAATGGGACCATGGCCTGCTTCGCAACGTCCGCCGCAGCGGTTCCATTAATGCTGTGAAGGCGGAGTTACAGGTTGCGGGATTGAATCTGCCGATTCATCTGGACGACACGCGATTGGAGTGGGACAAGGGACAGCGCAATACAACGGTGAACAAAGCAGGAGCATTCGGCGCCACCTGGAATGGAACGATTAGCGAGACGCTGCCGGTGGACGGAAGGGAACTGCCGCGATGGAAATTCCAGCTGCATGCCGACCGGTTGGATGCTGCGGAACTGGACCGCTGGGTTGGTCCGCGGGCGCGCCCCAACTGGTTGCAGCGGCTATTACCATCGTTGCTGGGAAAGTCCAAGACGCAGGCCAAGGCAAGCGAGCTCTTGCGGCGCGTGTCGGCTGACGGCGAGCTTTTCGCCGACACTGTGGTGATTGAGAAGATCAAGCTTTCCAGGGCGCACGCGAATTTGCTGCTGATGGATTTGCATTTGGATGTGCGCGAAGCAGAAGCGCAATGGGCCGGGGGAGACGTTCGCGGATCGATGCTTGCGGTATTTGGAGCGGCGCCAAAATACGAAATTGCAGCGGAGATCCAACAGGTCAGCCTGGGGCAATTGCCGTGGGCGGCGCGTTGGGCCGAGCGATGGGGAGGGACAGCCTCGGGAAAAATTCATCTGACGACCGGAGGTGTCGGGCGCGAGGACTTGTTGAAGCAGATCACCGGCAACGCCGAGTTCACCGCAAAAAACGTGGAGTTTCGCGGATGGGACGTTGCGGGAAGCCTGGATGCCGGAGCGCTGCGAACGGGCGCGTCGCGGTGGACGAACGCTGACGGACAGTTCTCGCTGAAGGACCGGGTCATCACCTTGAACGCGATTCGTTTGAGTGGGCCGCGCGGAAGGACCTTGCTGGCGGGAACCATTGATTTCGCGCAAGCCGCGAATTTGTCGTTTTCTGAAGCAGCGACGGACAAACGTGCGGCTGCTAGCCCGCTTCCAGGGCATCATCTGGAATTGAAAGGGCCGCTGGATGCGCCGCAAGTGGCCGTGAAGGTGACAATCGCCGAGCAGGCCAAGCGTTGATGAGTTTAAGGGTTGCACGTAAACCAAGGCGGGGAGACACGATGAGAAGAGTGGCGTTGGGTGCGATCGTGCTGGGGGTGATGTTCGGCGGGAAGGCGGCGGCGCAGGATGCGTTCACGTTGGAGCGGGTGCTGAGCGCGCCCTTTGTGTCCAATTTGGTGGCGGCAAAAACCGGAAGCCGCCTGGCCTGGACGCTGAATCAGGAAGGGAAACGAAACATTTGGATTGCGGAAGCGCCGTCGCTCACGGCGCGGCAATTAACCGCGTACAACTCGGATGATGGCGGAGAACTCTCGGACGTGCAATTTACCGAGGATGGCAGTTCGATCGTTTTCACGCGGGGCGAAGGCAAGAATTCTGCCGGGCAATACGCCAATCCCACAAGCAATCCCGCGGGCGTCGAACAAACCGTGTGGATGCTTGGCTGGAGTGGCGGGACCCCGACGAAAATCGACGCGGGCAATTCCCCGACGGTATCCCTGAAGGGAACGATTGCTTACGAGCGCGACGCAAATATCTGGCTGGCTGCTACCCAAGGTACCGAGAAGCCAAAGCAGATTGTGTTGCGTGGCAAGAATTCTCCGGTGGCGTGGTCGCCCGATGGTACGCGGCTGCTGCTGGTCTCCGATCGCGGCGATCACAGTTTTGTAGTGATTTATGATGCGGTGAGTCAAAAAGTGGAGTTTGTTGAGCCGAGCGTGGATAGGGACTCCGATCCTGTCTGGTCGCCGGATGGCAAGCGTGTTGCGTTCGTGCGCCAGCCGGCGGTGACGCGCGATTCCCCGGAGGGCTATTTCATTGAACCAGACCGGCCACACCCGTGGGCTATCTGGGTCGCGGATGCAGTGACCGCAAAGGGACACGAGGTTTGGCATGGCAGCGCGTCGTTGCAAGGGTCGTACCCGTACATGGCGAATGGCACGGGCGGCGGCGTGCTCAATTGGGCGGCGCAAAACAATCTGGTTTTTGCTAGTGAAGAGGATGGATGGCAGCACCTGTACTCGGTTTCGGCGGATGGTGGTAGCGCGAAACCTTTAACGCCGGGAAATTGTGAAGTGGAGCAGTGGTCGTTCTCGGGTGACAAAGCCACGATCCTGTTCAATTCGAACTGCGGCGACATCGACCGCCGGCATCTGTGGCGGACCGGGCTGACAGGCAGCGGCCCGCAACAATTGACCAAGGACGAAGGAATTGAGTGGGGCGGTGTTTTTGTTGGCGACGACCAGCACATCGCTTACCTCAAATCCGATGCGCAGCACCGGGGGCAGGCTTTCGTTCTCGCGACGGGAAGTGAGGCGAAGCCTGTGGTGATGCCGGCAGGGGTGGTGCCTTCCGCCTATCCAGCGGAGAAATTGATAGCCCCGCAGCAGGTGATCTTCAAATCGGGAGATGGCCTGGAGTTGCACGGGCAATTGTTTCTGCCAAAGAATTTGAAGCCCGGAGAGAAACGGCCGGCGCTGATTTTCCTGCATGGCGGCCCGATGCGGCAGATGCTCCTGGGCTGGCATTACATGTACTACTACTCGAATGCGTATGGGATGAATCAGTATCTGGCCAGCCGCGGCTACATTGTGCTGGCGGTCAACTATCGCAGCGGGATTGGCTACGGGCGCGCGTTTCGTGAGGCCGCGGGACGAGCGGGGCGCGGGGCGAGCGAATATCAGGATGTCGTTGCCGCCGGAAAATGGCTGCAGGTGCGTGCCGACGTCGATGGCAAGCACATCGGGGTGTGGGGCGGAAGCTATGGCGGCTACCTAACGGCCCTGGGATTGGGACGCGACTCGGCGCTGTTTGCGGCCGGCGTGGATATGCACGGTGTGCACGACTGGCCCACGGACAACTGGGAAGGCAAGAACATCAAGCCTGAGTTGACAAAACTCGCGCACGATTCTTCTCCCGTGAACTTCGTGGACTCGTGGAAATCTCCGGTGCTCTTCATCCATGGTGACGACGACCGCAACGTGATTTTTTCGCAGACGGTGGATCTGATCGCGCGCCTGCGTCCCAAAGGCGTGTTCATCGAACAACTCGTGTTTCCCGACGACGTGCACGACTTCATGCTGAACAGCAATTGGCTGAAGGCCTATCATGCCACAAGCGATTTCTTTGATCGGCAATTCGGTATGCCGGAAGAATGAGCGCACAGAAGCACAAGCCAGGAATGTTCGCCGGCAGAAAAGCCTGGCCGGCGTTGGCCGGCATGGCGCTGTGCTTTGCCGCCGCAACAAGTTCTTCCGCCGACCGTCGGGTCGCTTTGCTTCCACGTCTGCACGCAGGTCAGGCCCTGATTTACCAGATACATGGGCGCGTGCAGCGCGAGGTCACAACCGAGAGCCGCGTCACTTCTATGGCGAAGCCCGCCGATTTGAAAGAAGACATTTCACTGGAGCTGCAAGTCACCATCAGAGAAATTCGCGTTGAGAACGAGCGGCCGATAGTCGTGGCTCGTGGTGAGTTCCAACTTCCGAACGATGCCGGGGGTAAGAATGCTCCGGCCGCGAATCCCGGTGTGGACTTCACCATCGACGGCGCGGGCCAGGTGCAGAAGGTGGAAGGCCTGGATAATCTGGACCCGGAACAGCGGCTGGTTTGGCAATTCTGGATCGCGCGATTTGCCTACGGCTGGACCTTGCCCGCGGACGGCGTTAAACCAGGACAGACCTGGAAGACCGAGGAACCGGAGCGTACTCCCGGACCCATCGCCAATCTGGTGTGGGACCAGCAGACCACGTACGCACAGAACGACAAGTGCGCCACTGCGCCCACAGAGAAGTGCGCGGTTTTCCTGACCACCGCGAAGCTCAAGCAGAAGTCTTCCCCGAAAGACGCAACGTCGGAGGAGTACAAGCTGCATGAATTGAAGACCAGCGGCACCACCAGCGGCGCGAACGAGATCTTCACTTCAATATCACTGAAGAGCGGACTGGTTCTGCGCGCAACGGAAGACGCAAGGCAATCGATGGACGTCGAAATCGCCAAAATCGATAAGAGCAACGCGGTTCACTACAAGCTGGATGTAACCAGCCGCTTCGAGATGGTGATGGTAGCCGAACCGGAGACGCAGCTTCGTTGAACCCCACAGAACCGACGACCCACGAGCCACGCTTGCAGTATAATGAACGTTTCGCCCGAGGCCGCTAAAGCTGCAGGAGTCCCTAGCCATGAATTTCAAGCTGAAAAGCAACTATCAACCTCGGGGTGACCAACCCGTCGCGATTGAACAGCTAACCAGCGGGCTGGACTCTGGCGACAAGCATCAGGTTCTCCTGGGTGTCACCGGCTCGGGAAAAACCTTCACCATGGCCAAGGTAATCGAGCAAGCAAACCGCCCGGCTCTGGTTTTAGCGCACAACAAAACGCTGGCGGCGCAGCTCTATCATGAATTCAAAGGCTTTTTCCCGGACAATGCGGTCGAATATTTTGTCAGCTACTACGATTATTACCAGCCGGAAGCGTACGTGCCCGCGGCCGACATCTACATCGATAAGGAAGCCACGATTAACGATGAGCTGGACAAGTTGCGCATGAGCGCGACCCGCTCGCTGTTTGAACGGCGCGATGTTGTGATCGTGGCGTCGGTCTCGTGCATCTACGGCATCGGTTCGCCTGAGGCCTATTACGGGATGCTGGTAGTTCTGGAGAACGGCCATCAGACAACGCGCGAGGCGTTGCTGCGCCGTTTTGTGGATATTCAGTACGAGCGCTCGGAGGACATGCGGCGCGGGTCGTTTCGCGTTCGCGGCGACATTATCGAAATCTATCCAACCTATGAGGATCAGGCATATCGCATCGAGATGTGGGGCGATCAGATTGATACTATCCGACAATTCGATCCGTTGACGGGAGAAATCCGGAGCGGCCAGGAAAATCTAGGGCGCGTGACGATTTACCCCAAGACGCACTACGTGATGCCGCAGCAGCAGCGCGATCGTGCCATCATCACCATCCAGGAAGAACTGGATTGGTGGAAGAAAGAGCTGGAGAAACAGGGCAAATTCGTCGAAGCGCAGAGAGTGGTGCAACGCACCATGTTTGACATCGAAATGATGCGGACAATCGGGTACTGCCACGGAGTGGAGAATTATTCGCGGCACTTGAGCGGCAGACTGCCGGGGGAAGCGCCGCCGACCTTGCTGGACTATGTGCCGCAGGATTATCTGTTGTTCATCGACGAGTCGCACGTCACGGTGCCGCAGGTGCGCGGCATGTTTCACGGTGACCGGTCGCGCAAGCAGACTCTGGTGGACTACGGTTTCCGCATGCCGTCGGCGTTGGACAATCGCCCGTTGACCTTCGAGGAATTTGAGCACCGCACCAATCAGGTGATCTATGTTTCGGCGACGCCCGGGCCGTACGAACTGACGAAATCCGGCGGCGTGGTAGTGGAGCAAGTGATTCGTCCCACCGGGCTGATCGATCCGGATGTGGAAATTCGTCCGGTGAAGGGCCAGGTGGATGACCTTTTGGAGGAGATACGCGTCCGCGGGCAAAAGAACGAACGCGTGCTGGTAACCACGCTCACCAAGCGCATGGCCGAAGATCTGAGCGAGTATTTTACGGAAATCGGCGTGCGCAGCCGGTACCTCCATTCGGAAGTGGAAACACTGGACCGCATCAAAATCTTGCGCGACTTGCGGAAAGGTGAGTTTGACGCGCTGATTGGAATCAACCTGCTGCGCGAGGGTCTGGACCTTCCCGAAGTATCGCTGGTGGCGATCCTGGACGCGGACAAGGAAGGGTTTTTGCGCAGCACCACATCGCTGATCCAGACCATGGGTCGCTGCGCGCGGCATCTTTCTGGTAAGGCTATTCTATATGCCGACACGCGCACCAATTCGATGAATGAGGCGATCGCGGAAACGAATCGACGACGCGAGAAACAGCGGGAGTACAACAAGGAAAACAATATTACGCCGCAATCGATTGTGAAAGGCGTGGACATGGAGCTGGCGCGCATCGTGGAAGCGGATTACGTGACCGTGCCGCTGGACGAGGCAAAACTGGATGCGGCTGCGGCGAATGTGAGATCCGAAGCGCAACTGGCGGAATTGTTGCACCAGATGGAAACGCAGATGCGCGATGCGGCGAAGAAATTCGAGTTTGAGAAGGCTGCGCAACTGCGTGACCGCATCCGCTCGTTGAAGCAGCAGGACCTGGCGGGCATGTTTGGGAAAGAGAGCGCGGAATCCGCCACCAGCGCATGAAACTGTAGCTGACCCCTGGGCGGGGTGAAACCTGTCCGCGCCGGATCATACGCTGCCGCCGCGAAGTTCATCGAGCGAGTAGAAAGTCCCGCGCCAGAAGATTCCCCGCTGGCGCAGCGTGACTACGGTCGACCGAAAAAGGATGAACGCGAACAACACGGCGCCAAGCGGCAGCGTCAAACAATACAGCGGCGAGACGCGCATCACGATGTCCACGCCGGCGTGAAAGCCCAAGGCAATGAGCACGGCAATGGCGGAGAAAATACGCACCCAGCCGTGACCGAGGATAAGTCCCGCAAAGGGGAGCACGTTGAAGATGAGCAAGCTCAGAATATGACCCGACACGAGGAAGGGGTTATATTGTGCAGCGGCAAAGAAGTTTTTCTCCAACCCGCGAACGAGATTGCTCATGCCAAGGTGCCATTCAACGGAGACGGCGCCTTGCGCAACGGCGATGCCAGAGCGGAAGCGGGCGCGTTTGACGAGCTTGCCGAGTTTCATGTCGTCGACCACTTCCATGGCGAGACGGCGATGTGTACCCAACGATTCATACGCGGAGCGTTTCAGGATCTGGAACGCTCCAATGCCGGCGTATGCACGGGAATTGGGATTACTGACCTGATAGGAGTCGGTGGCAAGTTGAAAGCCCATGCCAAAGAAGGTGAGCAGCAGGGTGTCCCAGAAGTTGCTGCGCTCGACGTCGCCAAACAGTGTGAGATGATCCAGGTTTCGTTCCCGCACAAGTGTGATGACGCGGCGCAGTGCATCGGGCTGGAATTTTACGTCGGCGTCGGTAAAAACGAGGTACTCGCCAGTGGAAGCCTCGTAGGCTCTCTGCAACGCGTGCGGCTTGCCCAGCCAGCCGGGAGGCAATTCGCGAACGTGCACGGCCTTGAGGCGGTCGTGCGTCGCGGCGAATTGGTCAAGGATGCGGGGAGTGGCGTCGGTGGAGCGATCGTCAACCGCGATAATCTCGAGTCTGGGATAATCAATGGCGATGAGCGTGGCGAGTGCGCCAGGGAGCTTCTGTTGCTCGTCGCGCGCGGCGAAGATCAGGGAGATACCTGGGCACTCGGCGTCGGCAGCCGGAGCGCATTTCTTCAACCAGGGCAAGCGACTGGCCCCGTAGGCAACTTTCAATCCGTAAGTCAGCCAGAAGATGGCAATCAGTCCGAAGAAAACCGTTGCGAAGAGATGCATGTAAATTGGAGTCGCAAGCCAGCCTCGGGTATCCTAGCACGAATGGTTGAGAGCCTCTCGATCGTCGGAGCCGGGCGCGTGGGACGTGTATTGGGCCGGCGGTTGCGTGAGTTGGGTTGGAAAATTGGCGTGGTGTGTGCCCGCAGCGCAGCCAGGGCGCGGTACGCCGTGCGGCTTATCGGTGCCGGACGACCCCAAGCGGGCTTAACCGTGCAGGCTCTGACGAGCAAGGTTGTGCTGCTCACGGTGCCCGACGATGCGATAGCAGCGGTCGCCAGTGAGCTTGCTCAAATCGGCGGCGGCGAGTGGCGCGGGCTGATCGTGTTGCACACCAGCGGGGCGTTGGACTCCACGGTGCTCTCACCGCTGAAATCGTGCGGTGCCGCGGTGGGCTCGATGCATCCGCTACAGTCGTTCAGCGGAGTAGCGGCTCCGCCACTCGAAGGAAGAGTTTTTGGAATTGAGGGCGATGAACCGGCGGTGCGCATGGCGCGCCGTATTGCTCGAGCCCTGCAAGGAACGCCGGTACAACTGAGGGCGGAGAAGAAGGCACTGTATCACGCGGCGGGGGCCTTAGCCGCGGAACATCTTCTGGCGATGGAAGAGGCAGGAGTGCAGTTGCTGATGAACGCTGGCATTACGCGCGCCGCGGCGACGAAAGCGCTGCTGTCGTTGTCCCGACAGGTGCTGGACAATTACGAGAGGCTGGGGCCACATTATGCCTGGACCGGACCGCTCTCTCGCGGCGATTATGGGGTGGTGGCCTCGCACCAGGACGCCCTGCAGGAATGCCGGTCGGAGTTTCTGGAGGCCTACCAGTCGGTGAGCCGGCTGGCGGCGCGAGTATTGTCTGAGGAAACGGAGACCATGCTAAAAGAGCTGGAAACGATTTCCGGACGCGGGCAAGTTTTGCCAAAGCAAAAGGGAGATGACGCGTGACTCGATTGCAAGTGCCTATTCAAAGCAGCACCTTGAAAAACGGTTTGCGAGTGGTTATCGCACCGGACACAACTGCCCCGGTGGTCACAGTGGGCATTTATTACAAAATTGGATTTCGCCTGGAGCCGCAGGGGCGCAGCGGGTTCGCGCATCTGTTCGAGCACATGATGTTTCAAGGTTCCGAGAATGCCCCCAAGATGCAGCACATTAAGCTGATCAATTCGAGCGGCGGCGTGCTGAACGGCTCGACGATGTACGACGTCACCAACTATTACGAAGCGGTGCCTTCCAACGCTCTCGAGCGCGTCTTATGGCTGGAGGCGGACCGCATGCGCGCACTAAAGGTCGACGATGAGAATCTTCGCAACCAGCGCGACGTCGTCAAAGAAGAGGTCCGCGTCAACGTGATGAACCAGCCTTATGGCGGATTTCCCTGGCTGGACATGCCGCCGGTGGCATTCCGCAACTGGGCTAATGCGCACAATTTCTATGGGGATTTTGTGGATCTGGATGCCGCGACGCTCGTGGATGTGCAGAAGTTTTTCAGAACGTATTATGTGCCGAACAACGCTGTTCTTTTGTTGCTGGGAGACATCAAACCGGAGGAAGGCGCGGCGCTAGCGGAGAAATATTTCGCGGATATTCCCAAGGGCGCGACGCCGCCATTCGCGGATCCCGCAGAGCCGCCACAGAAAGAAGAGCGGCGCGGGCATGTGGAGGAGAAATTCGGGACGCTGCCGGCCATGGCGATCGGCTACCTAATGCCGCAACGGAAGACGCCGGAATGGTATGCGATGGCGCTGCTGGACCAGGCATTGCACGGCGGCCGGGCCGGGCGAATTTATCGTGAACTCGTGCTGGAAAAACAGGTGGCCGTGGAAGCCGACGGCGGCATCGACGACATCTTCGGCTACAACGGCCCAACGCAGATGACCACGCGAATTCTGCACAAGCCGGAATATTCCAGCGACAAGACGCTAGCGGACTTCGACGTTGTGATTCGCGAAGTGCAGGAAAGGGGCATCAGCGAGGATGAATTGCAGCAATTGAAAGTGAAATGGCGCTCCGATTATTACTCGACGCTCGAGGGCGGCCGCGGCGGCTACATGCCGCGCTACGGGCTGATGCACTTGCTGGCGTGTTTCACGCTGTTTGATAACGAGCCGCAACTCGTGAACACCATCCTGGATGGATTCCTTGCCGTGACTTGCGCACAGGTTCAAGAAGTGGCGAAGAAATATCTGCGGCCGGAAAATCGCGCGATTGTATTCCGTATGCCAGCAAAGTCCGAAGTGAAGGAGGCAGCGTGATGGCGACGAAGGCAGCAGAAATTTCAAATCTGGTGCCGGCGCTGACGGCTGAACGCCCCGTGACGTGGCCGAAACGAACGAGAACGCGGCTGGCGAACGGGCTTGAGGTGGTGTTAGCGGAAGCGCACTCGATTCCCAAGTTTCACGGGGAATTGTTCTTCCGTGCGGGAAATGCGCTGGTGGTCGATCGCGCACCATCGCTGGGGGAAATGACCGCGACCGTTGTACGTACCGGAACGGCCAAGCGCGCAAGCCGCCAGATTGAAGAAGACCTGCGGCGGCTGGGCGCGGACCTAGGCACGAGCGCCGGCCAGGACACCAGCGCCGTTTCATTCGCCGGGCTTAGTGAATTTGCCGAGCCGTTGCTGCAACTGGTGGTCGAACTGGCGCGTGAAGCGTCTTTCCCGGAAGGCGAGTTCGAACGGGAACGGCGGCAGAAGTTGGAAGAGGTGAAACTCGAGCGGACCTCGCCAGGGTTCCTGGCGGGTGAGCGGTTGCGAAAAGTACTGTTTGGCACGCACCCCTACGCTCAGATTTCGCCCAGCGAGGCGCAGGTTGCGGCCTATAAGCGCGAGGATCTGCAGTCTGTTTATCGCCAGATTTACACCCCGGAAAACGGCTTATTGATGATGGTGGGCGATTTTGACCCGCAAGCAATGCTCAAAATCATCGAAAAAGTGTTCGCCACCTGGACAGGAAAAAAGCCAGCGGCGAAGGAAACTAGTGCGCCGCCGCAATTGCGCGCGCGCCGCGTCTTCCTGGTTCACAATCCCGGCTCCGTGCAAACGCAAATTCTCGCCGGTTGCCACGCCATCACCAGGAAGCACCCTGACTGGATCAGGCTAGGCTTGACGAATAGTTTGTATGGAGGCGCCTTCAATTCGCGGCTGGTGATGAATATCCGCGAGGATAAAGGCTACACCTACAGCCCACGCAGCAGCGTGAATCCGCTTCAGCAGCATGGATATTTCTCGGTGTCGGCGGCGGTGAGGAATGAGGTTGTGGCGGCCTCATTGACTGAGATTTTCTATGAAATTGACAAGCTGCGGTCCTTGCCCGTCCCGGAAGCGGAACTGGCCGACGCGCAGAACTATCTCACGGGAGTGTTCTCCATGGGACTGGCGACGCAGGAGGGGCTGCTGTCGCAGTTCTCGACGGTAGAGCTGAACGAATTGCCCGTCGACTATCTGGAAACCTATCGCGAAAGGGTGCGCGCGCTGACGCCGGATGACCTAATGGCAACCGCGCGGAAATATTTTGATTCGGCAAATATGCAGATCGTGGTCGTGGGCGATCGCAAGCAGATTCAGGAACAGGCCGCGCTCTTTGGGGACATCGAGGTCTTCGACACACAAGGCCAACGCCTCGACAAGTAAACGTCGGTGTTTCGTCGCGCGAGAAACCAGAGCTGTTGGACTACTCTTGGCTTTTCGTAAGCCGAGATTTGTGCCTACCTCGCGCAAACTCTCAACCTTGAGGTGCTTCGGCGCCGCGCCCTGCTCATGACAAGCTCGCGCCGTTCTCCTTGCGAGTGACATCAGGTGAGGAGTTCCGGTCAGCGTGAGCTCGCGACCGCCGACGCCGTGGGAGCCGTAGGCTGATGTGGCGGAGACTCGATGCATCCGGCGCCGTCGTCAAGCGAGTCGAATACACAAACTGGTAGCCACGCGTGGTTGCGGTCGTATCCCAGGCTCAGGCCTCGAAGGCCTGCTACCGGTGGAAGGCCCGAGGGCGCTAGCAGCTAAAAGCGCTGATGCGTGGGCCTGGGCGACGTAAACTCCAGCGGAACCTGATCGGCGATGCGAATGCCGTAGCCTTCCAGCGCGACCACTTTCTTCGGGTGGTTGGTGATCACGCGGATATCCTTGAGGCCGAGGTCAATCAGCACCTGCGCGCCGATGCCGCTCTCATGTTGCACCATGCGCTGGCGCGCCGGCTCGCGATCGAGTTGCTCACGAGAGTGGAAATGAATCTTGGGCAAGGTGCCGGGAGTCTCCGGCGTGTCGATGGTGTAGCCGCGGCCAGTGTGATGGAGATATAGAAAGACGCCGCGATCTTCCTCGGCAATTTTTTGCAGTGATTTGGCAACCAGATCCGGGCAATCGCACGAGGTAGAGCCGAACACATCTCCCGTGAGGCAGTGCGAGTGAACGCGAACGAGCGGAGGCGTTGGGCCTTCCAGTTCGCCGCGAATCAGCGCAATATGCTGGTCGTGGTCCACGTCGCTGGCATATGCAATCATGCGGAAATCACCGTGGCGCGTCGTCAGAACGGTCTCCGCAATGCGCCGCACATAGCGCTCGTGCTGCATGCGATAGCGGATCAGGTCCGCGACGGTCACCATTTTCAAATTGTGCTCGCGGCAAAATTCGGCCAGTTGCGGCACACGAGACATGGTGCCGTCTTCGTTCATGATTTCGCAGATTACGCCGGAGGGATTTAGCCCCGCGATCCGTGACAAGTCCACAGAAGCCTCGGTCTGGCCAGCACGCACAAGGACGCCTCCATTGCGCGCCCGCAACGGAAACATGTGGCCGGGGCGCGCAAGGTCCTGCGGCCGAGTCTTCGGGTCGATGGCGGTCAAAATAGTGATGGCGCGGTCCGAGGCGCTGATACCCGTGCTGACGCCGACCCGTGCGTCGATCGCTTCACAAAAAGCGGTGCGGTGCTGCGAGGTGTTGATGGGAGACATCAGCGGCAGGTTCAGTTCCTCGCAGCGCTGCTCGGTCAGCGTCAGGCAGATCAGCCCGCGGCCGTATTTAGCCATGAAATTGATAGCTTCCGGGGTAATCTTCTCGGCGGCCATGGTCAGGTCGCCCTCGTTTTCGCGGTCCTCGTCGTCCACCAGTACGATCATGCGGCCTTGGCGAATTTCTTCGGCCGCTTCTTCGACGGAACAGAAGGGCAAACGCGTTTCAGTCATGGGAAGAAATCCTCTCCCCAGTATACGGTATCCCCCGAATATTTTTGGAGTGCCCGGTCGAAATTGGGAACCGAATCGCGGCCGCGCGCATCTCAGGATTTGGAGGTGACACCATGGCCAAGTTTGCTTTGTGGGTGGTTCTCGAAAGTAAAGTGGGCAAGGAGAAAGAGCTGGAGGAGTTTCTGAGCTCGGCGCAACCGCTGGCGGAAAGCGAGCCGGGCACGCTGACGTGGTACGCCGTGAAACTTGCCCCTTCCAAGTATGCGATTTTTGACACGTTTGCCGATGAAGCCGGACGAGCTGCCCATCTAAACGGCCCGATTGCCAAGGCGCTGTTCGGCAAGGGTAAAGAGTTGTTGGAAAGCGATCCCGCGGTGCTGCAATTGAACGTTCTCGCGTCGAAGGTGCCAGGAACCGAAACAAAGAAGTTTGGCGCGCACAGTTCCTGATGCCGCGACACGCCCCAGCCCATCCAAAATTCTAACTTTCGTAGCCAAGACGCCCCAGACAAAACGATGCGCGTTCATCCACCGTGGCGGATGCCGTTTCTGAGTTGCTAGGTGAAGAAGATGATGGAGCGCGGTTAGTCGGAATCGACAGGCTGTTGGATCTTCAGTGGTTGCGGTTGCTGCTCTTGCGACTCGTGAGAGTTGTTTTTCGCCACGGAGCGCTGTAGTCGCATCCCGGTTTGTACCGGCAATCCCGCCGAAAGATTGATCATGCCAACAACTTCATGCAGCACTTGCGTTGTGCCGCCGGGCGTTTTCCACCAGCGGGATGGGTTGTAGTCATTGCTCACGCCGTGGACGATTGCATTGCCGCGACCCGTGTCGAATTCCTTCCAAAGGGTGTACACGCGCCGCGTGTGTGGTTTGTCCGTCACGACAATCACCGATTGGCTGCCAGTGTCCCGCAGCGCGGCACTGATCACGTCCAGCTCGTCGGCGGTGTTCAATATCGATGATTCGAGGATATGGATCGCTTTTGCGGGGATTCCCTGCTTCCGCAGAACTTGGTAGTTGCAGTCATCTTCGCTGGGATAACGAACCCCGAATTGCCTTAGAGGCTCAGAACGAGCGCCCGGGTGCGTGAGCCAGATCTCCTTTGCGTAACCTTGATGATAAAGCTTGGCCGCCTCCATCGCGCGAGCCGGAAAATTGCCGCTCAAAACCGCAATCGCGTCGGCTTTTTGCAGGGGATCTTCCTTCACCAGCCAGTGACCAATTCCGAGAAAAAAGAAAAACACGGTGACGACGGCAAGAAGCGCCAGTGCGCCTAGGATTGCCAGAAGGTGTTGAAAATGTTTTGCGAGGACCCTTATCTTTCCCGTGGCCTTCATCTTTCAGAACTCTCTTCCGCTATTGCCTTAAGTGATTGGTCGCTGGGGCTTCAGCATTTCATGGGCCAAACATTGCCGCAGGGCTACGGTGCCATCGATCTGCGGGCCCAAAAGCACCCCAAGAATCAAGCACTTAGAAGGGCATTTTCCGGGTGGTGCAGCGAATTAGTAATCGGCTTTCTGGAGGATGTAAATCCGTCAATGAGAATGCAAATCTTGTAACAAATCGTACCAAGTCTTCACACGGGATTCACGTGCAAAATCTCTGGGTGCAAGGGCGAGAAATCTTTGGGCACAGGAATTTGAATGGCTCGACCGAACTAGCGCAGCAGCGGCGTCAGCAGATGGAAGATGCCCGCTCCCAACAGCGCGGCGCCCGGAATCGTTAGCACCAGGCCCACACGATGTGCCGGGTGACGCCCCAACGCACCGCTGTCAGCCGCCGGGACGCTCCAACGCCAACGATCGCGCCCGTAATTGTGTGTGTTGTGCTGACCGGAATTCCGAGGTGTGCCGTGCCCATTAGTGTGATGGCCCCGGCAGTTTCTGCGGCGAATCCTCCGAAGGGCGTGAGCTTGGTGATGCGCTGACCCATGGTCTTGATGATGCGCCAGCCGCCCGCCATAGTTCCGCCGCCCATCGCCAGGTGGCAGCAGATGATCACCCAATACGGCATGTGGTAGGTTTTCATCATGCCGCCAGCAACCAGCGCTGCGGTGATGATGCCCATGCCCTTTTGCGCATCGTTGGTGCCGTGCCCGAGGCTATAGCCCGCGGCCGACAACAATTGTAAGCGGCGAAACCAGCGGTCAACCTTCTTCGGCCGTTGGTCTTTGACGATCCAGGTCGTCGCAATCGTCACCGTAATTCCAACAATCATGCCGATTACGGGCGACAAGAAAATAAACAGCACCGGCAATTTCCACCCGCTCAGGATCAGGGTCTTGAACCCGGCAAATGCCACCGCGGCGCCGCCATGTCCGCCCATCAGCGCGCGGGAGGAGCTGGTGGGCAAGCCCAAGGTAAGAGTGATGAGATTCCAGCTGATGGCGCCGAGCAGTCCCGCGAGGAGCACTTTCGAGTTAACCATCTCGATATGTACCAATCCTTTACCCATGGTCGAGGCGACGGCGGTTCCAAAGACGAAAGCGGCAATGAAATTCCAAAAGGCGGCCCATAGAACGGCGCGAAATGGCGTCAACACGCGAGTCGAGACAACCGTCGCGATGGAGTTGGCCGCGTCGTGCCACCCATTGGAGAACTCGAATGCCAGCGTAAGAAATACCGTAATGCTGACGAGCTGGAAGCTGCTCACAGGCGGCAGCCTCGTACGAGCGCGGGCATACCGGAACACCCTTTAGTTGTCGGACCGTGAGCTGGCATTGGCAAG
>Ga0126379_10000342_pt1 | contig 25379 bp, 20 predicted proteins | sample PanSoiMetPlot_24_FD_92640 | JGI IMG/M metagenome (GOLD analysis project Ga0126379, IMG submission 92640) | Tropical forest soil microbial communities from Panama - MetaG Plot_24 | ecosystem: Environmental > Terrestrial > Soil > Tropical forest > Bulk soil | place: Panama | collected 2016-02-17
GGGGCGCCGGAACATCTCTCGGTTTTCTACACCGAGGGCTCGAACGTTCGCGGCGGCGGCCCAGGCTCCCAACCAGGATTCAATTTGCGGCGCGAAGCGCCCCTTGTCGAGCCGGCTCCCGGCGATCCCCAGTGCAATGCAAGGCAAGGCCCGCCGCAGTATCTGCCGCTGTCGACGGAAATTCCGGTGGCTCTAACCGCGGCGCCAGAGCTTTCGCGCGAGATGTGCGCGGTGATGGACCCGACCCCGCCAGGCTGTTCGCCACCGAGCTGTCAACCGCTTCCCGTTCCTACGGGTGCCCAACTGACCTGCAGCGCCGACGGAACAGCGTTTGTCTACAAAGTCTGTCCGGCGCCCCGAGGCCTGTGCGGAAGCATCGCGTGCCATTACGGCTGCGAGACCCGAGCGCCGAGCGACCCCATTCCGGCCGGTTGGCCCTGCCCTTAGGCGCACCAACAACACAGGAGGGTTAGCAATGCGAACCGGATGGTTCTGCTGCGGAGGAGTGCTGTTTTCAGTCGCGATTGGCTGCGGAGGAAACGATACGTTCTCCGGTTTCACCGCCTCCCAGGTGCAGCAGCTCAAGAGTCTCTCCCCGCTGCCAGCAGCGCCGCCCTCGCCGACCAATCAGTACGCGGACAATCCTGCCGCAGCGGCACTCGGCCAACGCTTCTTCTTCGAAAAAGCATACTCAGGTCCACTGGGCCCGATAGGAGTGGCGGGCGGCCTTGGCAACTTGGGCGAGTCGGGCAAGGTCTCCTGCGCCAGCTGTCACATGCCGCAAAGCTGGTTCATCGATACGCGCTCCAATCCAAGCAACGTGTCGTCGGGCGCGAACGGATTTCAGACGCGCAATACAACCTCGCTGGTGAACAATGTTTTCTATACCTGGTTCAACAGCAACGGCGGGCGAGACACGCAATGGATCGCCGGCACCGCGGTCGAGGGAGGCTCCTCGACAAACGGTAGCCGCCTGGTGCTCGCGCACCGCCTCTTTGCCGCCTACCGCGCTGAGTACGACGCCATCTTCACCCCAAGGCTGGATCCCGCGCTGGATCCGAACGCGCCGGACGCGGCTCGTTTTCCGCCTTCGGGGCGGCCGAAAGCGCGGCCAAGCGATCCGGATGGCCCTTGGGAAATGATGACGCCGGGAGATCAGCTCATCGTGAACAGAATCCTGGCGAATTTTGGCAAAGCAACGGAGGCCTACGAGCGGTTGCTGATTAGCCGAGGCGCACCGTTTGACCGCTTTGTTGCCGGCGACGGCGCAGCAATCAGCGCAGAGGCGAAGCGCGGGGCCAAGCTTTTCGTCGGGAAGGGCGGATGCATCGCCTGTCACTCGGGGCCCGACTTTACCGACAATCTGTTCCACAACCTTGGGGTGCCGCAGACTGGCCCCAACGTACCGATGGAGGACGAAGGGCGCTTCACCGCCATCCCCGGTCTTTCCAGCAACCCCTTCAGTGGCGCTGGTCAATTCAGCGACAGTCCGAGCGACGGCCGGGCCAAGCTCGCCGGGCTGACCCAGAGTCCATCGGACCACGGGGCCTTTCGCACCGCCGGTCTGCGCAACATCGCGCAGACGGCGCCGTACATGCACACGGGCGGGTTCGCGAGCCTAGCCGACGTCATAGAGTTTTATGATCAGGGCGGCGGCAGTGACACGACCCGATTTGTTGGAACGAAGGATCCGCTGCTGATGCCTCTGGGACTCCGCGCTGGTGAAAAATCCGATCTGGTGAGCTTCCTGCAGACCTTGACGGGCGACCCGATCCCCGATGCCCTTCGCCAAGACACGTCAGCGCCGTAAGCCGCAGCTACGATACCAGCTAACGGCGCCTGCGCGGCTTTGGATCCGAGAGATCAGAACCTGTGCTGCAAGCGGGTGTAGAAGAAGCGGCCAACGTAGTCGTAAATGCTGGGGTCCGAGTTAGCCAAAGGCGCGGCGTAAACGAAATTTGGCACTGTATCGAAGACGTTGTTCACCCCGGCGATCAACGACGTTCTGCCTGCCCCGGTTGAGAAAGTGTAGCCCAGGTGGAGATCCATCACGAAGTTGCTGCCCACCCGTCGCGACGGCGCACTCGGATCCAGCCAACACAGTCCGCCGGGAGAGAGGTAGTCGCGGCTGTCGGTATCGAAGGCGGAGCACTCCTTGAACGAGCCGACGAATCGCCCGAGGACGCCGGCGTTCCATCCGGCCAAATACCAGCTCACCCCAGTGTTGAACTTGTACTCCGGCAGTGCGCCGAGATCAAAGGTGCCCTTGCCGTGAATAGTCGGAGCGTGATCCTGGTCGCGGTCGAAGAAGGCCAACCAAGTCCCGTCGAAGGCAAACCCGAAACGGCCCGCGACGGTCGGCAGGTCGTAGCGGAGCGCGAGGTCGATTCCCGCTGTCCGGATCTGGCGAAGGTTGGTGTTGAAGTCGGTGACGTACTGGATGAGGCCGGCGGTATCCCGGGTGATCAAATTGCAATACGGCTCGAACGAGGCGGCCCCGGGTCCCGGATAGCAGCCCTTGAGAATGGTGGGTAGACCAACGGTGCCCACCGGATCGTCAACGCTGGTGTGATAGTAGTCGACGGTGACCGATAGGCCGCGCACGACCTGCGGTTCAAACACGACGCCCGCCGTGTAGATCCTCGCGGTCTCTGCCTTTAGGTTCGGATTGCCACCCACGTGCGCCAACTCCTGGTTGCCGGTATCCCCCGAGCCGCGCGCTGGGACACCGTGGCTGGTGCATTGTTGTTGCAGCTCCGGAGACGCGGCGGTGAGGTCCGCGCAAGGGTCGCGGACAGTCGGCGCGGTTTCCGAATTGCCGAGGTACAGCTCGCTGACACTCGGTGCGCGGAAGGCCGTGGAGTAGGTGCCTCGCAAGGTAAAATCCCGTACCGGCGTGTATCGAGCGCCGAACTTGTAAGTGAATTGGCCACCGAACGTGCTGTAGTTCACGTAGCGGCCGGCCACGTTGGCCTCAAGGTTCTGGACGCCGGGCCTGTTGGAGACCACCGGAATCGAGAGCTCGGCGTATCCCTCGTTGGCGGTGAAGTGGCCTTGCGTGGAGGTGAAGTTGAAGTCCGCTGAATCTCCCGAGGCTACGATTGGGTCTGCGATCTGCGCTCCCGACTGCCGGCGCCACTGGTAGCCGACCACGAGGGACACCGGTCGATCCGCCCAGAGCCTGAATATCTCACCGCCCAGGTTGGCATCGGCGGTGACCAATTCATCGAGTGCCCGCGAGGTGCCGGTGAAGCCAAGGCTATTGATCTGGCGCGGATCGATCGACCCGTTGTTCGGTCCGCCGAACAGGTTCAACGGCACGCAACCGGGAATCACCGTGCTGAGATCGCCGGGCGTCTTGACGCAAACCGCGCTGCTCGGGTCGTTGGGATCGCGCAGCATACTGGGGCCGACGGCATCGGCGATGCGCGAGTTGCGGATCGCGCCGTTGGTGGTGAACGTGCCGGAGGTGCGCCCATAGTTGACCGACACATCCCAGTACCAGGCCCGAAGCGGGCCGGCCGAGTCGGGTAACGTGCCGTCTATTCCGGTAACGATCCGGAAGGTGCCCAAATCTTGGGTGTAGAGCCGGTTGCCAAACTCCACAAGCCGGCGGCCAGCGAAAACGAGATCAACGCCGAAGGGATTATAGACGCTGTCCTTCGACACGAAGATCGCCCGGTTCGTTCCTGGGAAGGTGTAGTCACCCGGGTTCAGCGGCATCGGCGCGGCGTTCTGCTGGGAATGCCGCTGCACGTACGAGGTCTCGAAGTAGCCCCGCGCGAATCCGATCTTCGCGTCAGCGCCGGCGTGGGCCTGCACGCGTTCCGACGGAATCGTCAGATAGTTTGCCGCGGCGAAGTTGTAGCGGTCGTCGGCGCCGAACGGACGCCAACCCAGGCCGAATGGCGCGTTGGCGTCGCGGACGAAACGCCTGAACCAGCTGTTCGGATATTGGTTGACGATCTGCCTGCACAGCGTGGTACCGGTGCAGAAGGGATCGGGGCTACCATCCCTTTGCTGAGGCAGGCCAATCACACCGGCTGGGGTACGGCTGCTTCCGCCGGGTATCGCTTGCTGAAGCGTGTAATCGTAGGTGTAGGCGACCTTGCTGAAATCTCGATCGCGCAGCCAGGACTCCCCTTGGTTGAAGTAGCCGAGGGCGAAGATGAAGCTGCCGAAATCACCAGAATGACCGGTGACGACCTGGCCATCGAACGTCTGAGCGTCGCCCCGGAACGAGACGCCGTATGTCCCGGCGGCCTCAGTTGCGTTGAACGATTTGCGGGTGATGATGTTCACCACACCGGCAATGGCATCGGAGCCATAGATGGCCGATGCTCCATCCTTGAGTACCTCGATCCGCTCCACCGATGCCGTCGGGATCGAGTTGAGATCCACCGCGGCGGAAGCTCCCAGGCCGGCGTTGACCATCCGGTGACCATTGACCAGCACGAGCGTGCGAGTCACTCCCAAGCTCCGCAGGTTCATCCGCGTAGACCCGTCGGCGCTGTAAGTCGCTCCGCCGTTGTTCAGCTGGAAGTTCGGCGCGTTGCCCTGCTCAGGCAAAGTCTGCAGGAAGTCGCCAATGGTGACCTTGCCGCTCTCTTCCCACTGCTGCCGCGTCAGCACGGTCACCGGCGCAGGGGTTGTCAGGTCCTTGCGCGGGACGCGGGAACCGGTGACGACGATTTCTTCCTCGCCTCGCTTTGCGCCGGGAGCGCTTTCCCCGGGTGGCGCAGGCTCTGCAGGTGCCTCGGTTGCCGGCGCGGTCGGCGTCGGTTGCTGGGCCTGTGCGGCATCGAGCCCAGCCCAGAAGACAAAAATGGAAGCCATTCCCAAGATCGTTCCACCGAATTTCATCTGGAGTCCCCCCGCGAGTCGCGTGCACTGTCGACTGGGGACGGACACTACTCTTGTGGGCAAACTGGTGTCATCAATAAGTTTGGCGGGATTGTGCCGATACAAGCTGCGACGGGATGGCAACTTCCAGTCCGGGGTGGCTCAACCCCATCGCAATCCTTTCCACCGGGCCTCATCGAAACATCTTGACTGCGTGGTAACCCAGTGCTTGCGTCCGGCCGTGTTCCGCGCAAGCCGGCGAGATTTGATCCGGATGGGAATCCTCGGATCGCTCGCCGCACCGGTCGCACGGGCGGAGACGTTTGCTCACAACTTTATTGTCCGAAGTGCTCGGCCCCAGGATCTCGAGACGCCTGTCGCCGCCTTCACGGAAGAGCTCACGCCGACCGATGTATTCTTCGTCCGCAGTCATTTCGGCCCGCCGATCATAGAGGCCTCTAGCTGGCGGTTGCGAGTCGAAGGGATGGTCGAGCGCCCCTTGGCGCTGTCGATGTCCGAGCTGCGGAAGATCGGCGCCGCGAGCCGGCCGGCGGTGCTGCAGTGCGCGGGAAACGGGCGAGCGCTGTTCCGGCCGCGCGTTGCTGGAGCTCAGTGGGAGCGGGGCGCCGTCGGGCAGGCCCTCTGGCAAGGAGTGCGACTGGCCGACTTGCTCGATCGCTCGCACGCCGCGTCCAGCGCCCGCTTCGTGACGTTTATCCCCGGCGACCACCCGATGGCGCCGACGGTGCCCAAGTTTCTCCGCTCGATTCCGATTGAAAAAGCGCGGCAGGACGTGCTGCTTGCCTGGAACATGAACAGCGCTCCGTTGTCGATCCTACACGGCGCCCCGCTGCGAGCAGTGGTGCCCGGATGGGCGGGCGATCACTGGATCAAATGGCTGCGCGGAATCCGTGTATCAGACGCCGAGGACAGCGGCTTTTACATGCAAACCGGCTACAAATTTCCCACCGAGCCGATCCCTCCCGGTGGAAAGCCGGGGAAAATGCAAACGCTCACCGCGATTCCGGTCAAGTCGCTCATTGCTCGTCCACTGGAGGGAGGCGTGCTCTCGGCGGGACCGCAAGTCATTCAGGGCGTTGCTTTTGGCGGAACCGGTCCGATTACGCGGCTGGAAGTCTCCCACGACGACGGCGCGAGTTGGCAGGAGGCGCGACTCGATGCAATGCGCGTCTTCGGCGCTTGGCAGCGCTGGAAATACAGCTGGCGAGCTGAGCCTGGAATGCACGTTCTCAGAGCAAGAGCCACCGATAGCGCGGGCGCCATCCAACCGAGGGAACCCCAGTGGAACCCGGGCGGATATCTGTATAACGCCTGGGATTCGGTGCGCTGCGAGGTGCGAACGTGAGCGCGCCACGTTCGGGAAGCTCGGTTGGCGTGCTTGAGCTCCACCGACGCTGGCTGACTCCAATCGCCGCGCTTGCTCTCACCGGCTGTGCTTCGCAGCAAGGCGCGACTGCGCCGCCAATCAGCGAGAAAAGCGCACCACCGGCGGTGGCGGCTAAAGCGGAGCCCGCGAAAGCGGAAACGCCAAAAGAGGTGGTCGTTCAACCGCTGGCTGACGCCGACGGCGCCATCGCCGAGGGCGAGCTTTGCTTGTCATGTCACTCCGTGGAGTTGATCCGGACCTCGCGCATCGGGCTGCCGGGCTGGACGGCGGAGATGACCAAGATGCGCAACTGGGGCGCGCTCGTCGATGAGACCAAAGCCGCACCCTTCGCCGGCTGGTTTGCACAGCGATATCCGGTCGCCGAGCGGGAGCCGCCAGCGATGGTGATCTCCGCGTCGGCCGCGATTGCCGCCGTGGCACCGGAGCGCGAGAAGCAACCGCTGCGCGGCGATCCAAAGGCCGGAGCAGCGCTGTATGCAAAAGGCTGCGCCTCCTGTCATGGGCCCGATGCCGAAGGGCTCGGAGGAGGTCCGGTGCTGATCGAGGCGCCCGCTATTTACCGGCGGCAGTACTTCGCCAATCTGGTGCTCAAGGGTCAGGGGCGAATGCCTGCCTCGCCAGGTACGACCGACGCCGAGATCAGCAACCTACTTGCGTTCCTGCGCCAGCTGCACTGACCGGGCCAGATCCCGTGGCTTCCCCGAGCCGTGGCTTCTAAATCCCGGTCGATTGCTTGGAAACTTCTTCCATAGAAACGGTTCGCAGCAGCCAACGACACCGCTCTTGCCATCGCTCTACCGAGGGGAGTGCCGATGGAGGAAGAAGCTCACGATGAAAGCCGCGGAGGCGACCGTCACCACCGCTGGCCCCTGAGTCACGTGCGACTGGGCGGCGAGCGCGATTCCTCCTCCCACCGACGCAACGCTCACCAGCGCGGAGATCGCGAGAAAGGGAGAAAGGCGCGAGGTCCACTGTCGGGCCACCGCCGCGGGAATGATGATCAGTGCACCCGCCAGCAGCGCGCCCAAGAATCGAAGGCCCACCAGCACGGTCATCGCGAAGATCAGCGCAAAGACCAGGTCAAGGCGGCTGGAACTTAGACCCGTCGCCGAAGCGAGGTCGGCCGAAAACAAGGTGAGGATGAGCTTGTCTTTCCAGTGGCGAAGCGCGGCCAGGATCGCGAGGGTGAGGATTGCTGCCGCGGCAAATTCCAGGGCCGATGGCATCCGGAAGCCCCCAAACAGCGCCTCCACCAGATCCTCGTTAGGCGTAAGCAGTGCGCCCAAGGCCAGCGATGCGCTGAAGACAACGCCCACCACCGTCTGCGGATCAAGGCCGGTTCGCGTTTGAATTCGCCAAATCAGAACGGCGCCGAGGATGAGGGTGGCGGCGGCCCCGAGTAGGGGATTGATTTTCAACAGGAAGGCCAATCCGAGGCCGGGGAGCGCAATGTGCGAGACCGCATCGCCAGCGAGGCTCATGCGTCGCATCAGCGCGAAGCCTCCCACCAGCCCGGCGGTCAGCGCCGCGAATAGAGCGAGCACCAAGGCATATGAGGACTCCAGGCTCATCGCTAAGGGTCGTGTGGGTGCTGGTAAAAATGAAGGTGCTCCCCATAAAGCGCTTGGAGAGTCTCGGGGGTGAGCACTTTGCTCGGGGGGCCGAAACACAGTCCTTGTCGATTTATGCAAAGCACCTGCGTCGCCTCGCGGTAGACCATGCTTAAGTCGTGAGAGACGATGATCAGCGTCAAGCCAAATGTTTTCTGGAGTCGCCGGATCAGCTCGTAAACGCGTTCTTCAGTGAGTTGGTCCAAGCTGGCGGTGGGCTCGTCCAACAAAAGGACATTCGGATCTCCGAGCAGGGCAAAGGCGATTAGCGCCTTTTGGAACTGTCCGCCGGAGAGGCGGCCGATCGGCTTATCCAGAATCTCGGGCGACAGACCAATCACATCCGCAACAGACCGGACGCTCTCCGAGGGCAGATGTACCACGCGAGCCTTCGCCCGCAGCAAGTCGTCGATGCTCAGCGGCAGATTGCGGTCGGCCTCAATTTTTTGCGGAACGTAGCCGACCTTCACACCAGGCGCCCAGGCGACGGCGCCGGAATGAGGGACCATTCCCAACAGGGCGCGAAGCAGGACGGTTTTCCCGGAGCCGTTTGGACCGATGATCGCCAAGTTATCCCCGGCCGCCAGCTCGAAGGAGATTGCCTCGACGATACTCATTCCATCGAGGACGACCCCAACATCTTTGACGCTGAGGATCGGCGCCATTGCCCCTTCCTATACCAAGCTTCAAAACACGAGCGTTCTATTCGTGATGCGAGGCAGGCGAGTGGCAAGTAGTCTTGAACCCATGATGAGTCAGCGCGATGCCCGCGCGCCTGAGACCGGTGACGAGCAGCTGCACCTGCCGCACGCAAAAGATCCGGTCTGCGGGATGGATGTGGTGCCCGGTCAAGCCAAGGGCGGCAGTTACACCTTCCAAGGTCGCGAGTTCCACTTCTGCAGTCCAAGGTGCCGCGAAAAATTCGCCGCCGCGCCGAACCAATATCTACAGCCCGTTCCGAAGAAGCCCACGGACGAGGTGGAGGCCACCGAGCACACCTGCCCGATGCATCCGAACGTGCGGCAAGCCGGGCCCGGGAGTTGCCCAGAATGCGGCATGGCGCTCGAGCCACGAGTGGTGACGCTCGAGGAGCGAAATCCGGAGCTAGAGGACATGACCCGGCGGTTCTGGGTCAGCGCCGCGTTCGCCGCGCCGGTGTTTGCGCTGGCGATGGCAGAGATGATTCCGGGCGCGCCGATTCACCACGCACTGGGCGGCCGGCTGATTAGCTGGATCCAGCTCCTGCTCTCAACCCCCGCCGTCCTCTGGGGTGGTTGGCCACTCTTTCAGCGCGGGTGGGTCTCAATCGTCAACCGCAAGCTGAACATGTTCACGCTGATCGCGCTCGGGATTGGCGTCGCCTACGCCTACAGTGTGCTGGCCACGGTGGCGCCGGAGCTCTTTCCTGCCGCGTTTCGCAGCCACAACGGCGAGGTCGGGGTCTACTTCGAGGCGGCTGCGGTGATCACCACTCTCGTTCTGCTCGGCCAGGTGCTTGAGCTGCGCGCGCGCAGCCGGACGTCGGGGGCCATCAGGGCGCTGCTGGGTCTCGCGCCCAAGTCCGCCCGGCTTTTGCGCGAGAGTGGATCCGAGGAAGACGTGCCGCTTGAGCAAGTGAAGCCCGGCGATTTGCTGCGCGTCCGGCCCGGGGAGAAGGTGCCGGTCGACGGCAACATCGTCGAAGGCACCGGCTCGGTGGACGAGTCGATGGTGACCGGCGAGCCCATGCCGGTCGAGAAGATGCCGGGAAGTCGGGCGATCGGCGGCACGGTGAACCAGGCTGGCGGTTTCGTGATGCGGGCCGAGCGCGTGGGCGCCGAAACATTGCTCGCGCAAATCGTGCAGATGGTGAGCGAGGCCCAGCGCAGCCGCGCGCCCATCCAGCAGCTGGCAGACGTGGTGGCGAGCTACTTTGTCCCCACCGTCCTGGTCGTGGCCGTTGTCACCTTCGCCGCGTGGTCGCTGATCGGCCCCGAGCCGAAGATGGCATATGCCCTTGTCAATGCCGTCGCGGTGCTGATTATCGCCTGCCCCTGTGCGCTCGGCCTGGCGACGCCGATGTCGATCATGGTCGGCACCGGCCGGGGCGCCAGCGCGGGTGTGCTGGTTAGGGACGCCGAAGCGCTCGAGCTTTTCGAACGGGTCGATGCGTTGGTCGTCGACAAGACGGGCACGCTCACCGAGGGCAAGCCTAGACTGATTGCGGTTGTCACCGCGGCCGGATTTCCCGAGGTCGAGCTACTGCGGCTGGCGGCGACGCTCGAGCGCGCCAGCGAGCATCCACTCGCGGCCGCCATCGTCGCCGGGGCCCAGGAGCGCGGCGTCCAGCTTGGGCAGGTGAGGGACTTTCGTTCTCTCACCGGTCGCGGCGTGCTCGGCTCGATCGACGGCCGTGCCGTGGCCGTCGGCAATCGCCGGTTGCTGGATCAGCTCGGGGTGGAGCCGGGGCCACTGGCGGAGCGGGCCGAGACTCTGCGCCGCAACGGACAAACAGCGATGTTCGTGGCGATCGACGGCCGATTGGTCGGTTTGCTTAGCGTCGGAGATCCGATCAAGGCGTCGACGCCCGAGGCGATTCGGTTCCTGCGTCACGAGGGGATTCGGCTATTGATGGTCACCGGCGATCACCGCTCCACTGCCGAGGCGGTGGCGCGCAAATTAGGGATCGCGGAAGTCTTCGCGGAGTTGCTACCGGAGGAGAAGGTCGAGCTGGTAAAGCGCCTTCAAGCGGAAGGGCGAACGGTGGCGGTGGCTGGCGACGGCATCAACGACGCTCCGGCGCTCGCTCAAGCGCACGTTGGGATCGCGATGGGAACCGGGACAGACATCGCCATGGAGAGCGCCGGCGTGACCTTGCTCAAGGGGGACCTGTCCGGGATCGTCAAGGCGCGGCGACTCTCGCGCGGCACGATGCGAAACATTCGACAGAACCTTTTTTTCGCGTTCGTTTACAACACGCTCGGGATTCCCATCGCCGCGGGCGCGCTGTATCCGGTCTTCGGCCTTTTGCTCAGCCCGATGATCGCCAGCGCGGCAATGAGCTTCAGCTCGGTGTCGGTGATCGGCAACGCCCTTCGACTGCGGCACCTCGCGCTTTAAGCAAACCTGCGCGCAAGCTCGTGCGAAGCATGTCGCCCTCGGTCGCCGCTCAGAGGAGAGACACCTCCACGACCTTACGTGTGTCAGGGTGCGAGCTGACCAGCCTGCTTCAGTCGTGATAGATGCCAAGGTGAAGGCCGAAGCACGATGTCTCGTTCCGGATGTCATCATGGAAGCCACGCAGGTCGCCACCCGGCTCCGTTCCCTGCGTGAGCGCGTCGACGAGGCGCTGAAGGACCCACGACCGCGGTACTTCGATTACGGCATGTTCGTCGAGTTCTTCGAACGCTACGCGCGAATGCGCGATCAGCTGCGCAGCCAGTTCGCCTCGGTCTTTTCAGAGCTCCCGGTACGAGAAACGCCGAAGTCGAGCGGCACTGACTTTGGCGGACGCGGGTACATCGAGCGGCGACATCTCGAGCTGCTCCGAAGGGATCTGGACGATTGTTTGGATCTCGTCGGGTTACTCCGCTCGGGTTCGGACGGTGAGCTAGGCACGGACGCCGATCCGCGCGCGGTGTTCGTTGTGCAGGGCCACGACGACGCGCGAGAAGCGGTGGCTCGTTTGCTCGAGCGCCTTGGGCTCCGGCCGATCATCCTCCATGAGCAGCCAAACCGCGGCCAGACAATCATTGAGAAGTTCGAGTCGTACGCGTCGGTCGGCTTCGCCGTCGTGCTGCTCACACCCGATGACATCGGGAGCGACGCCTCTAGCCCGGAGGACCTCAAACCTAGGGCAAGGCAAAATGTCATCTTCGAGCTGGGTTTCTTCGTCGCCGCTCTCGGCCGGCATCGAGTCTGCGCTCTATATAAAGGAGACGTCGAGCTGCCGAGCGACTACAGGGGCGTTGTGTACATCCCGATGGATCCGGCCGAGGGTTGGCAGCTCAAGCTTGCCCGGGAGCTGAAACATGCAGGCCTCGACGTGGATCTCAATAAGGTGGTGTGAGGCGGAGCGCGGAGCCGCGCATCGTTGCGTGGGTGTGTCGGTGCTCAGCGCACTGATCTGCCACCTCGCGTAGAGCGCCGCGCCATTACACCAGGTTCTGATGTTTAATTAATCAGTTTCCCAGGAGATTGAATGATCTCGTTCCGAAGCCTTTGGCTACTGCTCTTCGTCTTCGTTTGCGGCGGATGCGTGGTGAGGAGCACCGTGGTCGCCAGCGATGGCTCAGCCGTTTCGGTCGGCGTCTTTTACGATGCGCTCGCTCCCTACGGCGAATGGATCTACGTCGGCAATTACGGGCGGGTATGGCGGCCGAGCGTTGCCGTGGTGGGCGTCGATTTTCGACCTTACGGACCCGGTGGGCACTGGGTCTATACCGATTATGGTTGGTCTTTCGAGAGCGATTGGAGCTGGGGATGGGCTCCGTTTCATTACGGGCAGTGGTACCTCGATCCGGCCTTTGGCTGGGTTTGGGTTCCCGGCTCGGTCTGGGCGCCTGCTTGGGTGACCTGGCGTTACGGAGGGGGATACGTCGGTTGGGCGCCGATGCCACCAGCCGGAGCTGCGATCGTCGTCGAGAGTTACCATCCGTACTGGTGTTTTGTGGAGACCCGCTATTTGGTCGCGCGCGACGTGTATCACTACGCGATGCCGCCACAGAATTACCACGCCGCTTTCAGCGCCACCGTGGCGGTCCACCAGACACAAGGTGTTGGCGGCGCGCGTTGGAACGCGGGGCCACCTGCCGGCCAGGTGTCGCGAGACATTGGGCAGCCAATTCATACCGCGAGCATCAGTCCTCCTCCGGCGGGCAGCGTTCAAGCGCATCGCATCTCCGCGCAGCCAGTTGCTCCCGGGTCGCCAGCGCACCCGCCGCCCGGGCCTCACGGGGCTGCGCCTGGTCAGTCGGTAGAACACCCGTCTCGCGCGCCAGAGCGGGGCGAGGCCGAAGGCCACGAGGTGGATCGAGAGCAGCCGCGGCACGCGGAGCATGAAGGCAACCACGAGGGCCAGGAAAAACCTGAGGCACAAGCAAGTCACGCAGCGTCGCAGTCGCATCCCCAGGCTCCTCCGCCTCGGCCTGCTGTCAAACGCAAGCGGAAGTAACCGCTCGCGGCGAGCTCGCCGCGGTTTTACCTGAGGTTGCTTTCAGCCGTTGCGCTTATCGCCACCACCGCGTTGGTATTCGTTGAGACATTGAGACAGCTCAATGCTTGGACCGAGGCGCGGGTCGCGCACGGCGGGCGAGGCGGTGAGGCGCAGTGGAATTTCTCCCGCCCAACACGGCCAGGAATAATCGGCTTCAGCGTCGAGCGGCGGCCCGCTGCGGGTCTTGGCCGAGACTTCGCGGAGCGGGACAAACAAAACCATTGTCGCGCTCAGCTCAGCTTGGTTCGGCGGCCGAACCTCCGCCATTCGGCCAGGCACGACGTGCTCGACGATCGCTTCCAGAGCTGCCTTCTTTTCGCTGGGAGCGGTGACCTCGGTGGCCGTTCCCAGTACGACGACCGATCGATAATTCATCGAGTGATGGAAGGCTGAGCGCGCGAGCACTAATCCATCCAGCAGCGTGGCGGTGACGCAGATCGGCATGCCTTGCCTGATTGTCCCGAGCATGCGGCTTGCGGCCGAGCCGTGCAGGTACAGCCGGTCGCCACATCGAGCATGGATGGTCGGAATGACGTAAGGCTGTCCGTCCGAGACGAATCCGAGATGGCAAATCAATGCCTCGTCGAGGATCTTCTCCACCGTCTCCCGCTCGTAGCAGCCTCGCTCCGGACGCCTGCGCAGGGTGGTGCGCTCGGTCGGAGCGAAGCCCTCGGTCGCAGCGCCGTCCCCTCGGTCCTGCGACTTCACTGTCGCCTCCAGCCGAGAGGCGCCCGCACTTCCACATCCTCGCCAAGAACGCAGCGACCGTCTATTTCGATCATTGCTCCTCCACACAAATCCGCTTCACCCGGGCGCTGCGGCAACTGCGTTCTATCGGATAGAACATCGTCGCGCGGCGAGAAAGCGGCCGAGAGCAAAAGCACCCAGAGCAGGACCCAGGCAACGCCGGACGTGCAGGCGCCGAGAAAATCTCGGACCGGTCGACTCTGGGCAACTGCGAATCGAGGTCCGGTCTGCGCCCCGTAGAGGTCGAAGAATCCGCCGCGGCTTACTGGGACTCGTTCGATGAGCAGGTTCGCAGCTGAAACGCTCGCCCGTTTCGGCTGGCGACAAGACTGGCTTGCCCGTCCATGAGTCGGCTTGGGACCTGGTTGATCGCGATAGGCGGGGCATCGGTCGGTTTCGGGGGCGTCGTTCATGGGCTATAGATGCCGCCCGGCTGGCATGTTAGAAAGAGCCAGTTTCAACATTTTGGCTGGTCCACCCATGCGCGCCTGGGATCTCAATTTGACAGTCGAGCCTGCTCCGGGAACACCGATGTTTCTACGCATCGCCCGGGCGATCTCGAACGACGTGTGCCGGCAACGGCTTCGCCCCGGCGACCGACTCCCCGGGACTCGCACCTTGGCCAAGGTGCTCCAAGTGCACCGCAACACGGTAGTCGCCGCCTATAATGAGCTTCTTCGAGAAGGGTGGATCGAGACCAAGCACGCCGGGAGCACGTGCGTCTCACGGACCCTTCCGGACGTGCGGCCGCGTGCCTTGGCAGGAATGGCCGCGCCGCGCGCACAGGTACCGGCTCGCCTAGGATTCGACTTGTCTCGCGTTTTCGAGAGCCGCGAGCGGCTCGGGTATCCTCGGGGTACGGTCAACCTGGCGAGCGGCGTGCCCGATCCGCGCCTGGTCCCTTTCGAGGCCTTGGCGCGCGCGTATCGACGCGCCCTCCGGGCTCGCGGATCATCCGTCTTGGACTATGGCGATCCGCGGGGCCACGTCCGGCTGCGATCTGCACTCGCCTCGATGGTCTCCGCCACGCGCGGGCTGTCGGCGACGTCCGACTCGGTGGTGGTGACGCGCGGCGCTTCGATGGCGATCGACCTCATTGCCCGCGCGCTGCTTTCCCCAGGTGAGGTCGTGGCAGTGGAAGAGCTGGGATACCCGGCGGCGTGGGCGTCGCTCAAGCTGGCAGGGGCGCGGCTCGTGCCCGTGCCCGTCGATGGGGAAGGCATGCAGGTCGAGGAGCTGGAGAAGATCGCCAGGCACCATAACCTGCGAGCGGTCTACGTGACGCCACACCACCAGTACCCGACAATGGTGGTGATGTCTGCTGCCCGGCGCCTGCAGCTTCTCGAGCTGGCCAGACGGCATCGGTTTGCCATCCTGGAAGACGATTACGATCACGAATTTCATTATCAAGGCCGGCCGGTGCTTCCCCTCGCCAGCGCCGACCGCGCCGGAGTCGTCATCTACGTGGGGACGCTCTCCAAAATCCTGGCACCCGGTCTTCGATTGGGCTTCGTCGTGGCGCCAGAGCCGTTGCTCGATTGCCTCGTGCAGCTGCGGAGGGTCGTGGATCGCCAAGGCGATCTTGCCGTCGAGTCCGCGGTGGGAGAAATGCTCGAGGAGGGCGAGGTGCAGCGCCACGCGCGCCGCATGCGCCGGATCTACGAGGCGCGGCGAGCATCCTTGATTGCCGCTCTTAAAAAGCACCTGGGCTCGGCGCTGTCATTCGAAGTTCCCTGCGGCGGGGTCGCCTTGTGGACCCGCGTCGCGAGCGAGATCGACGTGGACCGCTGGGCGGAGCGCTCCCTCGCGGCCCAGGTGGCTTTCGATCCCGGTCGCGAGTTTGCCTTCGATCGCAAGCCTAGGCCCAACGCCCGGCTGGCGTTTGCGAGCCTCAACGAATCCGAAATCCACGAGGCCGTCCGCCGAATGGCCGTCGCGCTGCGTGCGTTGAGAACAAAGCAAGACTAAGTAGGATTGCGCGACAATCGATGAAAGCTCTGCGGTCCTCGGGCCAAGCATTGCTCGCTCGCGCGCAGAGTTTTTAACAATTCGCGTCGAGCTTCTACGCCAACTGCTGGACTGCGCCGCTCGCGCGGCAGTAGGTCGGTTGGCCTTGCCTCGAGTTTCGTTGTGCGCGAGGGGACAACTCATTTTGCTTTAAAGGGGACCACATGAAGCGACTTCAACTAACTCTGTCGATTCTCATCGCGGTGGGGGCGTTGGTGTCACCCAGGTTTGTCAACGCCGGCGGTTTTGAAATCGTCGAGACCACCATCAGCGACGTTCAGGATGCCTATGCCTCGGGGACGCTCACCCCCGAAGAGCTCGTTCGCATGTATCTCGATCGAATCGGCGCGTACGACACCGCCGGCCCGCAGCTCAACAGTTACATGCACGTCAACGACCAAGCGCTCGATACGGCGCGGTCCTTGAAGAACGATGGGAGCCAGCCGTTGTTTGGAATCCCCGTCATCCTCAAGGACAACATCAACACGATGGATATGCCCACCACCGCTGGCTCGATCACGCTCGATGGCTCGGTTCCGCCCAGCGACGCGTTCATCGCCAACAAGCTGCGCCAGGCAGGCGCAATCATCCTCGGCAAGGCTACCCTCACCGAGTTCGCCAACTTTCTTACCAGCGGCATGCCCACCGGCTACAGCTCGGAGCTTCGCTGGTTGCTCTATCAGCGCGGCGGCGACTTGGCTCGGGTCGGCTATGGCTTCAATCCGTATGACCCGCGCCCCGACCCGAGGGAGGGGATGAACGACGGACGCCCGGCGCTTCAAACCGGTGGATCCAGCTCTGGTCCGGGAATTGCCGTCTCGGCGAACCTCGCAACGGTGGGCGTAGGCACCGAGACTTCCGGGTCGATCCTGAGCCCCGGAACGATGAACCTCCTCGTCGGGATCAAGCCGACCGTCGGCCTGGTGAGCCGCACCGGCATCGTGCCCATCACCGCTGATCAGGACACGGCTGGGCCACTTGCCCGCACGGTGACAGACGCGGCGAAGCTTTTGGGCGTGCTCGCCGGGTTCGATCCGGATGATCCGGCCACGGCGGCCTGCCTTAACCCCGGCAACTGCTTCGACGACTACACGCCCTTCTTGAACCCTGACGCGCTCAACGGCGCGCGCATCGCTGTGCCGCACTACACCTACTGGACGGACTTCGCCCGCAACGTGAACCTGAGCGCCGAGCAGCAACAAGTGATGAACGATGCGATCGACGTGCTGCGCAGTGCAGGGGCGACGGTAGAGGATCCCTTCGAAATTCCCGACCAGGATGAGCTGAACGCCTTTGGCAGCTGCTCCGTCCATGGACAGCCGAACTGCACCACGGTGCTCCTCTACGGCTTCAAGCGCGACTTGAACCACTACCTGGACGCGTTGGGCCCCGGCGCTCCGGTGAGCTCGCTGGCGGACGTGATTGACGTGAACAACAACTTCATCGTTGACGGCGTGGCAATTGGCCTCAAGTACGGTCAGACGCTGGCGCTCGCCTCCAACCAGTTCGATACCACCAAGGGGTCGGACGACACGCAGCGCTACCAGCAGGATCGAGCGGAGGACATTGACCTGGCCGCGACCCGCGGGCTCGACGTCGTCTTTCAAAACTACGATGCCGTACTCTTTCCCGCCAATCGCGGCGCCAACATCGGAGCACGCGCCGGCTATCCGAGCATCGTCGTCCCCGGGGGCTTTGTTCCCAATCCAGCGGTGCCACCGCCGCCCTTGCCGCCCCCGCCGGAGTTTCCACCCGGCTTCGACGCGAAGGACTCACCGTATGGCGTGACGTTCACCGGGCCCGCATTCAGCGAGCCGACGCTGATCGGCTTCGCCTACGCGTTCGAGCAGCTGACCCAACACCGCACGCCGCCGGATAGCACCCCGCCACTGGGCAGCCGCTAGCGGCAATCCAGACTGCGCGATTCGGTGTACTAGTTGGAGGACCCGCTCTGCTGGTTGAGACCACTCCCCAGTGCAGACTAGATCTATGCTCGTATCGGTGAAGCCAGCCCGCGAATCAAGCGACGAAGAGCTCCTCTCCGCTCTGGCCGCGGGGGACGAGAGCGCGCTGGGCCCGCTTTACCGCCGGCATGTTCCGACGGTCTACAAGATGGCTGCCCAGGCACTTGACCCGGATGCGGCGGAAGACATTGTTCAAGAAGTCTTCGCTTCGGTCTGGAAAAACGCCGAGTCGTTCGATTCATCGCGCGGGCCGGTGCGCCCCTGGATCCTCCAGATTGCGCGCTCGCGCGTGCTCAATGAATTACGGCGCCGAAGTCGCAAGCCGGCAGTTGGGGAGCGCGATGGCTCAGAGCTCGAAGAGCTGCCCGACGAGGCCCGTTCACCAGAGCAAGCGCTTTGGGACGAGTACCGGCGATCGGCGATTCGCCAGGCGATCGGCAGTCTGCCGGACTCGCAGCGGCAGGCCTTAAGCCTCGCGTTCTTCGAGGACCTCACCCATGAACAGGTGGCCGAAGCGCTCAAGGTTCCGCTTGGAACGACGAAAACGCGCATCCGGTCGGGCATGCAGCGGCTTCGTTTCGCCCTGGCCGCAATGGCGGCGGTTGTCGTCGCGGCGGTAGGGGCGCGACTTGCTCTCCAATATGCCTCGGAGCGAGCACTGGCGGGGCGCACTGAGGCGGCGCTTCGAATGGTAACCTCGAGCGACGCACAGGTGCTCAGGCTGACCGCCACCGCGAACGGTCCCCCGTCGGCACACGGCAATTACCGGACACGACCGGGCTCACCGATCGCGGTCCTCACATTCTCCGATTTGCCTTCACCCCCGAGTGGCAAGGCCTATCAAGCTTGGACGCGGCGCGACGGCGGGTGGATCTCCCTTGGCCAGGCGGTGCCCGATGCCAGCGGGCATGGGCTGATTGTCTACGAGGACCGAGGGCCGCTTGCCGTACCCGAAGCGCTCCAGCTCACCCTCGAGCCCTCGCGCGGCAGCGCATCGCCCACCGGTGTCCCACTGATCTCCTGGCCGGCTCGCTGAGACGAAAATTCGAGGTAGAGAGCGGGATACGGCCGCCTGGCCCATCCAAGTCCATCGCACCGGTGTACCAAGGAATCGAGGAGAGCTAGATGGACTTCAAATCCCAAAATCGACGGGAGTTTCTGCAACTGTTGGGCACGGGGGTTGGGGGGGCGGTCTTCGCCTCGGGGCTCGCGGGCTGCGCGTCTGCACCGGCAAAACCGAGCAGTGACGACGACTTCTACTTCGTCCAGCTTTCGGACACCCACTGGGGATTTCAAGGTCCTCCGAATCCTGAGGCGGCTGTGACGCTGAAGAAAACCGTCGGTCTGGTGAATGCTCTTCAGCGCCAGCCGGATTTCATCGTCTTTACCGGGGACCTGACCCACACAACGGACGATGCCGACCTGCGGCGAAAGCGAATGGCCGAATTCACCCAGATCGTCGGAGGGCTCAACGTCAAGAAGGTCCGCTTCATGGCGGGCGAGCATGATGCCTCGCTCGATGCTGGAAAGGCGTTCCAGGAGTTCTTCGGAGAGCTCCACTACACCTTCGACCACAAGGGGATTCACTTCATCGTGCTGGACAACGTCTCGGATCCCGCGGCGTCGATCGGCGCCCCTCAGCTTTCCTGGCTTAAGGCGGACCTGGAGAAGCTCAACGTGGAACAGCCGATCGTTGTCCTCACCCACCGGCCTTTGTTCCCGCTGTATCCGTCCTGGGACTGGACCACGAAGGACGGAGACGCGGCGCTGGCGCTGCTTGAGAGATTCCACAACGTGACGGTGTTCTACGGTCACATTCACCAGGAGCACCATCAGATGACCGGCCGGATTGCGCACCACTCGGCAAAATCGCTGATTTTCCCGCTGCCCGCGCCCGGATCAGTCCCCAAGCGGGCGCCGGTGCCGTGGGATCCGACGCACCCCAACCAGGGCCTTGGCTACCGCGGCGTCGGCGCGGTGGCGGCCCGGGACTATCGAATCGACGAGTTTTCGATCGCCTGAGTGAGAACGGTGTCAGCCGCTCGCGCCGTGTCGGCATTCGCCTTTCTCACCGCGCTTTTTTCGGCGGTAACCAGCGCGGACCCTCCCGCCACTCAGGAACAGGTACTGAAGATCTCCGCCAAACGGTTCGAGTACTCGCCGAGCGTGATCAAGGTGAAGGTGAACACACCAGTCGTTCTCGAGCTGACGACGCTCGATCGCGTGCATGGCTTTGCCATCCCCGAGCTGAAGCTCGAGGCGCAGATCAAGCCCGGGGAGGTGACGCGCGTGCGGTTCGTTCCGGAGAAGACCGGAACGTTCGCCTTCCACTGCAATATCTTTTGCGGCAGCGGCCACGAGGATATGACCGGAGAGCTCGTCGTTACCGACTGAGGCAGCCAGGCCTTCAAAGGGTCGGGAGCCCTCCGCCAAGCGGAATGCTTGGGCGGTTATTTCTTCGGTGCCTGCGCTTTTTGGCGCTGCTGCTGCTCCTCAGTCCAGGGGGGCGTGACGCCGATCATCCGTGCGTAGGCGATCGTCTGTCCGAGGTGCTCGTGCTCATGTGCACCCAAGAAAAACGATATCTCGCGAAACGTTGCCTGCCGGTCGCCGAACCAGGGGGCCGTCTTTTCCATGTCCGCATCGGTGAGCTTCGCCACAGCCTGCTTCGCGTGCTCAAACGACTGCTTCACCGCATCGAGCACCTTGGCCTTCTCGGTCATCGACTTCTCGAAGCCCTGTGGGTTCAAACCGGCGGGCGGCTCTGTCCCGAGACGTTTCGGAATGAAATAGTTTCCCGCGGCGACATGAAGAAGCACTTCGCTCACCGACCGCACGTCCTTCGACGGACGCCAGCTGTACTTTTCAGCGGGGATTGCTTCGCCTAGCCGGGTGAGCTTCGTTTCGGCGTCCTGGATGAGGCGCGTCGCTTCCGCGCGCACGCCCGTAGTGGGGGCGGCGCCTGTTGGTGCGGGCGCCTGAGCAAGGGCGGCGGACGAAGCGGACATCAGGATGAGACACGCAGTCCACAGGCTGCGGCTTTTTGCTGCTGTCATGGTGAGCCTCCATGGAAATCGGGTTTTCGAAGGGCACCCACCTTAACAGTCCCGCTCGGCGGCAGTGGCACAAAGAACATACATCCTGGGTTGATAGGAGCCGGACGCACGCCGCCGGCTCGCGGGCATACACGGCCAGTGCGCTAACGTCTCGTCGTTTCGACGCCCTCGCCCGGCGCAAAGGATCGCCATGCACACCCTGTATCTCTGGCCGGACAGCCCGGTTGTCTCCTTGCTCGTCCTCTGGGTTCTCAGCCAACTCTTACTCTGGGCGGCCCGCGGGCCGATGCACCGCGCGCTCAAAAGCCTAGGGCGCGTGCTGTCCGGCGCGCTGCGGGTAACCGCGCGGTGGTGCAAGTCGCTGTCCACGTCCTTGGCGTGGCGCGACCGCGAGATGATGCAGGAAATCGGCAGCAGCAACGCGCAGGAAAAGCTCGCGAAGGAGTTTCGCCGTGTCGAGGGCAGCCTGGCCAAGGAGCTCGGCCGCTACCCCGCGCTTCATCGAAAGATGGACGACCTCGTATCGAGGCTCGACGCCGACTACCACGACTGCGGCAACGCCCCGCCTTCGCCTCCGGGCTGGGCGGAGGCAGCCGCGGCGCTGGCCAAGGTGCAACAACAGAACGGGGACGGCGTGGTGCGCAAGCTCCTCGAGGAGATGCACAAGGCGGCTCAGGACAGCGAAAAGAAAGCGCTACAGGAGTACCGGGAGTCGACTGGCAAGCGGCACAAGATCCTGGGGAGCATGGCGCCGATGTGGAAAGAGCTCACCGGGAATGCTGCCGAAGCGGGCAAATCGGTCGCCGCTGCGCTTGAAACTGCCAAACAGGTCGACGCGCACATGGCGAGCTACGAGAAGATGCGCAAGGGCGAGGACAAGGCGGTTCGCGCGATGGGCTGGCAGTCCACCCAGCTCTTCGTCGCCTCACTTTTCGTGCTGGCGGTGGCGCTCGGCGGCGCCTTTGTGAACTTCAACCTCATCGCGTTGCCGATGTCCGAGCTGGTTCCCTCCGGCAGTCGAATCGGGGGGATACCCGTGTCCACCGTGGCCGCGCTGGTGATAGTGCTGATGGAGGTGGCGGCGGGCATCTTCGCGCTGGAGATGCTGGGCATCACCGGCTTCTTCCCCAAGATGGACCTATTGCCCGCCTCGCGGCGGCGGATCGTCCTCTTCGTCGCTGTCGGCGGTCTTTTCATGCTCGCTTGCATCGAGTGCTCGCTGGCGGTGTTGCGCGAGCAGATTGTCGAGTCCGCATCGGCCCTGAAGCAGTCTTTGGCGGGTATCTCGGACAGGTCGGTCTCCGACCCGGCGTTTTCGCGCATCCCGGTGGTGGGCCAGGCAGTCCTGGGCTTCATTCTGCCCTGGATCCTCGCGATGGTGGCCGTGCCGCTAGAGATGTTGATCGCGACCGGTGGCCACATCGCGCTGACCGTAAGCGCGGGCATTCTCGCGCTTTTCTCGACGATTGCGCGCCTGCTGGGACATGGCGCGCGGTACCTCGTCGAGGCGATCCGGCACGTCTACGACATCTACATCATCCTGCCCCTGCAGCTCGAGCGGCTTGCCACCGGCGTCCGCGGCGGGCTGTCGGTGCGCGAGCCGGCCCAGGGACGGGCTCGCCGATGAGAAAGCTCATCCTGGCGGCAGCCGCCTTGATCAGCGCCTGCTCGAGCGGCCGCAACTACGCACATGCGATCGCAGCCCTGGTCGACGTCTCCGGCACCTACGTGGACCAGAAGCCAGAAGTGATCGGGTTAATCAAGAAGGGCATCCTGCCCAAGCTGAATCCGGGTGATAGCCTGTTCATCATTCGCATCGACGACGAGAGCTACCGGAAGGGCAACCTGGAGGGCGCGCTCACACTCGACGTTCGGCCCTCCAAGGCCAATGCGCAGAAGCTGGCGTTCGCGAAGAAGCTGGACGAATTCGGTCGCAAGCGTGAGCGGACCAAGCACACCGACATCCGCGGCGCGATGATGCTCGGGGCGGAGTATCTCAAGGAGTCGGGCGCCGGTTGGCGGACGCTCGTGCTGTTCAGCGACATGCAGGAGGACCTACCCAAGGGCGTCAAGCGCACTCTGGCAGCGGACGAGTTCAGCGGCATGCGCGTGCTGGCGATGAACGTCAAGCGGCTCAACGCAGACGTAGCCAACCCCACTGCGTACCGGGCGCGTCTCGCCTCGTGGCACGAGCAGATCACCTCGCACGGCGCGAAGGACTTCCAGGTAGTGATGGCGCCAGAGAAGCTGGACGAGCTACTGGAGAACTGAGCTCGGCGGCCTGTTCCGCCGCGAGCTGCCCCCTCTCTTTGAGCGAGCTTTAGTCTGGGCGAGCCGTGAGCTGGCTCTTCGGCTGGATGACGATCTCCACGCGGCGGTTGTTGGCCCGGCCTTCGGCGGTGGCGTTGTCAGCCACCGGCCGGCTCTTGCCGTAACCTATCGCCTTGATTTTCTCGGCGGGGACCCCACGCTCAATCAGGTAATCGCGGACGGTCCCAGCGCGGCGGTAGGAGAGATCTTCGTTTGTCGCCTCAGAGCCTATCGAATCGGTGTGTCCCTCGACGACGAACTTCTCCGCGTCGGATTTCTGCAGCGCGGCGGCCACCTCGTCCAGCTTGGGGCGCGCGTTGGAAAGCAAGGTGGAGCGGCCAGAGCTGAAAAGAACGCTGCCGGAGAGGGTGATCACCAGTCCGCGCGCCTCCTGCTTGACCATGGCGATCTTCGCCAAATTAGCGGTGGCCTCGTCCGCCTTCTTCTCAGCTGCCAGACGCGCTTGCTTCTCCGCTTCCAGCTGCTGGCTGGTGCTTTGCAGCTGCGCGGCTTCGGCACGCCGCTGCTCCTCGGCCTCGGTCAGCTTTCGGCGAACCTCCGCAAGCTCGCTCTGGGTGAGCTTCGCCTCCAGCTTCGCCTTCTCACGTTCGGCGGCGGTCTTCTCCTGAGAGGCGACGTCAATTCTCGCCTGCGCGGAGGCGAGCTGGACCTTCCGCAGCGCGATGTATGACAAGTCTCGCGTGTTGTCGGCGCCAGGCTCCTGCTCGAAGGCCTTGTTGGCCTGGTCCAGTGACTTCTTGGCCTCGTAGAGGCCCGCGGGATTCATCTTCGCGGCAACGCCGTTGTTCGCCGCCTGGTACTCCGCCCTCGCATCGACGAGCTCCCTCGGGGGGTCGGTGGTCGCGCACGCCAGCCCGAACGCGGGTAAGGCGAAGAGTGAAATGTTTCGGATGGCTCGAATCATGAAAGTCTCCTTGGTCGATCGGTGCTTCACGGTTGGATTATTTCTGCTGCATCAGCTTGACCGCCTCGGTCGCGTTCTTTGCTTCGACCTGAAGCGGTGCTTCCCTGGCAAGCGCGACCGCCAACTCGGCGTCGGCTTGCGCGCGAAGCATCAGCATGTCCGCCCGTGGCTTGTTTCCGTCTTTGGCGAAGGTCTTTGCCTGCTGCACCTCGTCCTGTGCCAGCTTGAGCTCAAGCGCGGCTTGGGGAACTCTGGCGGCGCCGAGCTCCTCGGCAGCCCGCATCGGGGCTTCCGTCTCGGGGAGTCTGTCCAAAACGATAGGTGCGCTGGCGCAGCCGCACAGCGCGACGAGGACGATGGGTGAAAACAGTCGGTTTGCCATCATGACTTTCCTTTGTCTTCAGAAGGGCGAATCCGACGTCAGCGAATTTCACGCTGAGACATCGGGTCAGGGCAAATTAGATGCTGCGCGCGATGTCTGTCGCAACTCCTGAAAACACGTCACTGTGAGGATCGCGCGGTCATCTGTGCGCTCGGACGGCGCGGTCTCTCCAGATCCACCGAGATCACCGCCGGTGGTGCGAGACAAGGCCTCCGGTTATCTCTTGGTGGACTTTGCCGGCGTTGATCGATCACGAACCGATGTGAGAGTCTGCCCACCTAGATGAGTACATCCGAAGCTGCCGTCCGCCTTCGATCCGACGTCGAAGTGATATCCCTGGTTGGCTTCGCGCACGGCACCTCGCACTTCTTCCACTTGATGCTCCCGTCGCTGTTTCCGTGGCTGATGCGCGACTTCGGCCTCAACTTCACGCAGGCGGGCTCTCTGACCTCGGCCTTTTTCGTGGCCTCCGGCATCGGCCAGGCATTGGCAGGTTTCGTGGTGGATCGGGTCGGTGCTCAGCGGGTGTTGTTCTCAGGGATCGGAATGTTTGCCCTCGCCGCTGCGGTGCTGGGCTCGGCCAATAGCTATGCCATGCTGCTCGCTGCCGCGGTGGCGGCGGGCATCGGCAACAGCGTTTTTCACCCGGCGGACTACACCGTTCTGAATCGGCACGTCTCATCTCCCAGGCTAGGACATGCGTTTTCGGTTCACGGACTTTCCGGGAACCTCGGTTGGGCGGCCGGGCCGGTCTTCATGACGGGCATCGCGGCCTCGGTCGGCTGGCGCACGGCGGCCTTCGCGGCAGGAACCGTCGCCGCCGCTGCTTTGACTCTCCTCGCAGTCCGACGCGGCACATTGGCTGGCGCAGGCGACAGACATGAAAGCGGGGCGGCGGACAATGGGCCAAAAGCCGCGCCATTCGCGTTTCTCA
>Ga0126379_10000343_pt1 | contig 25342 bp, 39 predicted proteins | sample PanSoiMetPlot_24_FD_92640 | JGI IMG/M metagenome (GOLD analysis project Ga0126379, IMG submission 92640) | Tropical forest soil microbial communities from Panama - MetaG Plot_24 | ecosystem: Environmental > Terrestrial > Soil > Tropical forest > Bulk soil | place: Panama | collected 2016-02-17
CGACCTGCGCGGCGGCAGCGAATGGATGACACCCGACCAGATGCAAGCGCGCATGGGCCAACTCCAGGGTGGATTGGCCGTCGATCACCCGCAGGTGCCGGGCGACAGTCCACTCAGCGTCGGGGCGATGGCCGCCAACCCGCTCATGCCGTCGAACCTGGTCTCGCGCGGCATGCAGATCCTGGGGCAGGTGGTGCAGCCCGAGACACGTCAGGCCCTCGGACGCGCGCTCCAGCAGGCGCCGGCGCCCACCGACCGCGACGTGTCGTTGATCACCGGCCTGCCTGAGCTGCCCGGACTCGCGGGTGTCGCGCGCTTCGGCACCCAGGCCCTCGGCGGCCTGCTCGCGCAGCCGAGCGCGCTCGAGGCCGTCGGCACCATCGACCGCGTCAATCGCAAGATGCTGGACGACCCGAACTCGATCACCGACGCCGACCGTGCCGACCTGCAGCAGGCGCAGATGATCGTGGGTGGTTTGAGTGGCGCGCCCGAGAGTGGCACCACGCGCATGTACCACGGCACCGGTGCCGACTTCCCCAGTGTGTCGCCTGAGGCCGTCAGTGGCGAAGGCAACCTGTTCGGGCCGGGTTACTACATGACGACCTCGCCCGACGTCGCCGGTGGGCGCGTGAGTCGTGGTCAGATCGGTATCAATCCGGAGACCGGGCGCACCAGCGAATACGACCCGACCACCGGCAAGTTCACGACGTACATGACCGGCGCAGGCGAGTTGCAAGCACCGGGCTACGCCCAGGCGCGTACTAGGGTCGATGCGAACGAACTCGCCGACCTGCTGCAGAGCGTGCATGAGGAGGTGTCGGGTGACGCCGGGTATCACGGGTACTTCCAACAGTCGACGGCGAGTGACATTCGCCAGTTAGCTAATGGCGCGCAACAACTGGCCGATACGGGCTACACGCGAGTCGCTGGTACACAGATGTCTGGCGACAGTGCGATTCAGTACATCCAGAACCGGCTCGAGGCCGTCCTGAGTCGCGACGTCCCGAACCCCGAGACGTACCTGAAGACGCTACGGCCAGACATTTTCAGTCGCGGCGGCAACGTGCGCGCGCTCGACGTGCCGAATGATCTGAACCTACTGAACGTCGACAATCCAGCCCCGGCAGATGTCGAGCGTATCCGCAGTAGCGTGGCTCCCGACGTCGCCAAGCGTTTCGACGACCAGCTACGCGTGCAGGGCACGAACGTCTGGGACGCGCTCATGCGGGCAAATCCTGGCCCAGACCTGGGTGGATGGGGCCGCGGCCAGGTCGAGCAATGGACGAACCGGACCCTGGCGGACGCGGGCTATGACGGCATCACCTACGCCGGTGGCCAGCGCATCCCGATGCGCGACTCTGCAGGGAATCCCATTGAGCACCAGGCCACGGTCATCTTCCCCGAGAACGTCGGCAAGATCCGCAACGCCGTGAGTGGCACGATGGGCGGCCAGGCGAACGCGCTCTACGCCGCGGGCCTGGGCGGGGCCGCGGCCGGGCTGGCCGGTGCCGGCGCGGTCCTGGGAGGTGGCCTGTCAGACGCGCGGCAAAAAGCCCAGGCCGTCGCCGACAGTCTGCAGGGTTTTACGGCGCCATTGACCGCCGACGCGCGCGTGCCGCGCGAGCTCACCGATAACCCGCTTATGCCGTCCAACATCCTGGGTGGCGGCCTGCGCGCGGCCGGTCAGGCGCTCGCGGCCTCGCCGCTCGGTCAGGCCTACGGCTCGGAGTTGCGCCAGCAACTGCTGCCCAACATCCTCGAGCCGGGCCACCCGGTCAACGTCATCAGCGACCTGACCACCAAGTACGCCGACCCGAATGCGGGTCCGATGACACCCGAGGACCGCCAGCGTTGGGACAACGCGCAGCTCGCCATCGCCGGCATGGCCGAACCGAGCGGGCTTGGGGGGCAGAAGTTGTCAGTGGGCGAACTCGCGGAGCAGTTGCGGCAGTATCCCGACGAGATTCAGGCTGGACTACGCGACTTTGTCCAGCAGCAGTCCCAAGCTGGCGTCGCCGGCAAGGACATCAATGACACGTTGCGCCAATGGGTCACCGATCATCCACTGCGCCCCGAAACACCGGGCGAAACGACACCATCTCCACCCTCGCCAGAGGCACCCGCGCCACCGACCTGGCCCAAGGGCGTGACCCAGGACATGGTGGATGCCATGCACCAGCGCATCGACCGCGCCCTCGACATCGCCGCGCCGTCCAACTATATCGCCCACGACCGGCTCGACCAGTTGCTGAACGCCGGGGCCAACCCCGGTGAGATCGAGCGCTTCTTGTCTGGCGTCACCGGTCAGAACGTTGGCAAACTCGAGATGCTGCGTGCGCTGCGAACCGGCGCAATGGCCGGCGGCCTCTCGACCGAGGCCAAAGTCGCGGCGAGTCCGTTCATCCAGACGGCGCTGCGTGCGCCCGCCGGGGCCGTCAATCTGATCCTGCAGGGTCGCGCGGGCGACATCCCGGCCGGACTGGCGGGCGGCATGGGCGGTCTCGTCGAGGGCGCGCGCGACGCGCTCCAGACCATGCGCTACGGCACCAACTATCGCGCGCTGGGCGGCGGGCCCGCCGGGGGCTATGGCTTCAGCCCAGGGCTGGATGTGCTGGGCTCGAATCCACTGACGCGCACGCTCGGCACCGGGCTGATTGGTCTGGTGCGCACCCACGGGGCGATCAGCGACATCAGCGCCGGCATCGGTCGCGGGGCCAACCTGGCGCTCGGCGCCTCGCCCGCGCAGGCGGCCGAAGCCGGCCAGCAGTGGGCACTGCGATCTGGCCAGTACGGCACGATCGGCTCCGCGGTCAACGATGCCATGAGTGCCTTGCGCGGCAAGAACCCCGGTCTGGACGTCGCCAGCCAGATCCTGCTGCCGTTCTATCGCGTCGGCTACAACGTCTTCACCCAGGGCGTCGAACGCTCGCCGCTCGGACTGGGCGGGCGGGTGATCGACGCTGTGCAGGGGCGTCCGCTGGACCGCGCCAAGTTAGTCAACAACCTGTTCGGCGTCGGTCTGGCCGGGCTGGCGTTTACCCAGGCGGCGGCCGGCAACATCACTGGCGAGCAGCCCGAGGGCGGTGCGCCGAAGCAAAGCGTTCGCATCCCGGAGCAGGCGAATCTAGGACCGTTTGAGGGCATGGCGAAACGTGACGCCCAGGGCAATCTGTGGCTGCCACTGCGCGCCCTCGGGGCGGCGAGTGAGCCATTGGCTCAGGCCGCAGCACTGTATGAGTCGGCGCGCGACAATGAGGGCAACCTTCCGGGCCTGGCCAGTCAATTCGCCTCCGAGTACGTCAAGCACGTCGCCGACGAGACGTGGCTTTCGTCGCTGCAGGACGCGATGAATCTGGTCGGTGCGGTGGGTGGCGTCTCGAGCGCGAACGCCCAGGCGCGCGGCCAGGCCCAACGTGAGCTCGCCTACCAGGCTGGGCAGTATGGCAAGTCCTTCATCCCCCAGGAAAAGTTGGGCGAACAGATCGCGGGCGCGCTCGGCTTTACCGCACCCTCGACGTCGGGCGGCACGGCAACCGCGACGCGCCCGCGGACGAGCTCGGGTGCGACCAGCCGCTCAGTCGGCAGCGCGACTGCGGGCGCGCACCGGGCACGCTAGTGAACAACGCAGGACGGATCGACGACTGCGGCGCCGGGCGAGCAGGTGCCATCCAGAGGGATGACGCCGGTCAGGACCAGAATCAGACACGCCGCACTCACCAGAATGAGCAGTCCCATGCCGAGCCGGTGGCGCCAGCGCGCCGCTCGTCTGGCGCGTTCGACGCGCGCGCACAGGTCCGCGTACAGATCACCTTGTGTCGGCGTGCTCATGGCTGCGCCTGTCCGTTAGGATTGATGCGGCGCAACTCGTTTTCGATGCTGCCCAGGCGACCGTCGACTGCGTCGAGTCGCGACTCGAGCCGTTCGATGCGCTGGTTCACCCGACTGAAGCCGGCCTCGATTTCCCGCAAGATGTCGGCAAAGCCCTGCGCCATGAACTCATGGAGCATGGCGAAGCGCCTGGCCATGTCGCGCTCGATCTCTGGGTGTCGGTGTTCGTTAGACTGGGGCTGCACGGCGAATCTCCTTCGTTGTGCCAACGGTCCCGGCCAGTGACTCTTGGCGCGGGACCTTCTTGTGTGATGGCTTACTATACGCGCAGAGTTGTCAAGGATTCGCTAAGGCGAAGTAAGCGCTGCTAGATGCCAAACATTCCTGGAACGAGCATCCCCTGGCCGTTCGGGTGGTTCTCCGACCCGGCATCCGGTCAACCCGAGATCGACTCGTCCCAGGCGCAATCGGTCGTCAATCAACTCGCGGCCGATCACGGTGGTGTCGTCGGCCAGCCGCAGGCCAACATCACCGATGCCAAGGGCAAGCCGACCGACATCAGCCGGTACTCGTTTGGCGACGGCTCGTCATTGCAGATCAGCCCGAGCGGCGTCATCGATGACTGGACACCCAAAGGCACCGGGTCCAGGACGGGCTGGACCGACTTCCAGCAGATTCGGAACGCCGACCAGTCGATTACCTACTACGGCAAGGACCCGGCCGACGGCAAACTGAAACCCGTTCCGGATCTGCCCAACAGCGCCGCGCCCGAGTCGGTCAAAACCACGCCGACACCCAGCGCGCAGCTCGACAAACTCGACGCGAAGGGCAACGTCATCGCCGCCGATGACACCACCACCAAGCCGGTCAGCCTGCGCGATCCGAAGACGGGCACCGTCATCGATATCCCGAAAGATCCCTCGGGCTCACTGACGACCATCAACAAGACGCCGTACCTGGTCAAACCCGACGGCACGGCGACGGTGGTCACCGGTCCGGACGGCAAGCCGATCTCGGTCAACGACAAGAGCACCGTGAATGTGCCCGGCAAGGGCCTGGTCGAGTATGACCCGTCCAAATCAGGCGACGACGCGTACCACGTCGTGCCCGGCACCGAGCCGTCCACCAACCGGTTGGCCAAGGACCTGCAGCCGGTGGTGCGCAACGGCAAGACGTACATCGCCGTTGACAGTGCCGGGGGCATCGTCTGGCAGGAGGCGAAGGACGACCAGGGCAACGCGCTGCCGACCGAGACCACCTACACCGTCGCGCAGAACGACCCGCGTTCGCCGAATGTCCTGCTGATCGACTCGCAGGGCAACTCGAAGCTCGTCTCGAAGGGCCCCGACTGGAAGCCGCCGCCGTTGCCGGCCGCCGGTCAGGCGCTCACCCCGGACACCACATCGCCATTCGTGGTGACCATCGGCGACAACGGCCAGCCGGTCTTCACCCACAACCAGAACCAACTGAGCATCTCGGACGCCCAGAAGCAGCTCATCCAGCAACTCGGCATGAAGGTGGCCGACGGGTCGATGTCCGAGGACGCGGCGCAGAAGCTGATCACCTCGGCCACCCAGTCGATGACCGCCCAGGCGGCGATGATCAATGCCCAGGCCAACCAGCAGCAGCAGGTTGCCCAGACCGGCGGGGCCGTGCTGCAGGGCATCCAGCAGGGCGCGCAGACCGGCGCCGGCATCCTGCAGAACCGCGTCTCCAACGCCCAGCAGATGCTCGGCTCGGTGCTCGGCCTGGCCGGCCAGCGCTCACCCAGCGGCAATCTGGGCGGCGGCATGCTGTCGGCACCAGCCGGTCTCGGCGAGGCGCTCGTCGGCGGCATCAGCGGCTGGGCGACCGAGCTCGGCGGCGGGCCCGACGTGTATCAGTCGGCGGCCAACCTGGTGCAGCGCGCCGATCCGGGCAGCAAGCTCGGCGGTGACGCGGCGAATGCCTACGGCGTGCTCGGCCAGATGCTGCAGAAGTACCGCGACATGACCGGCCAGCCGCATCCGGCCGAGACCATCGCTGCCCAGCAGCAACAAGGTGCCGGCTTCAACGCGCCGACGACGGTCACCCCTCAGCAGCAAGCCAACCAGGCCGCCGCGGCACAGCAGGTCCAGCAGGCGACCGCTCAGGCGAACATGCCCTTCGGTGCCATTGGCTCCAATCCGATGCTAGCCGCGCAGCAGGCCTACAACCGCCAGCAAGCATCTCAGCAGCTCGCCGCGGCGACGGCCCAGGCCAGTACGCCCTTCGGTGCGGTCGCCCCGAATCCCTGGGCGAACGCGGCCATGTTCGTCGCGCCGACCACGGTCGCGCCGCCGACCGCCACGGTGACCGCCTGACATGGCCACCTTTACGCTTCCCAATACTCAGACAGGCGGCGCGCAGCAGATCCAGGCCGGCTCGCTGCAGGAGGCGCAGCAGCAGGCCCAGGCGGCCGGTACCTGGTCGCCCGCGGCCGGCACGTACGGGTCCAATTCCATCGGTGCCTACACCCCCTCGAGCGGGGGCGGCAGCACACCCTCGGCGCCCACGGGCACGGTCGCCGCGCCACAGTCGGCGCAGCTCGCCTCGGGCATCAACTCGCTGCTCGGCGCCATCGCCTCAGGCAACAAGCAGGCCTTCGACGAGGCCGTACGCCAGTTCAACCAGACCTTCGGCCTCGACCAGCAGAAGTTTGCCGAGTCTGTGCGTCAGTACAACGAGGGCCTGGCTGTCACCCAGGCCGGCCTAACTGGCACGTACCAGGGCCAGACCACCCAGCAGGCGCTCGCGCAGGCGGCCAGCATCCAGGCGCAGCGGGCCAAGACCGCTCAGGACTGGGCCAACATCTACGGCTACACGCCGCAGCTCGACGTCAACGGCAACCCCGTCATGGTGAATGCCGCCGCAGGTGGTCCCGCGACCACACTGGCCGCGCAGCAGCAGGCCTACAAGCAGCAGCTCGATGCGATCACGGCCGCCGCGGGGATGCAAGCGAATCCGTTCCGCCAGCAGCAGGTCATGGGCCAACTCGGGCGCGTGCTGACCGGCCAGGGCGTGGCCGGTTTTTCTGCGCCCAACACGGTGACCGGTGTCGGCACGGTCGGTGGCAATACCCAGGGCGGCCTGGGCTACATGCAGCAGATGATCGACGACATCCGCGGCGGCACCAACTCGGCCAACTCGCAGGGCGTGCAGGGCGTGCTGGACGCCATCCCTACCCCGAACAAGATCAATTCCGCCGACTTCCTGCGCTCGGCACCGTCTACCCAGAACATGATCCTGCAGGGCATGCAGGAAAAGTACGGCCTCGACCCCAACGACGCGTTGAACCAGATCAAGAACACCTTGCCATCGTTCCAGGCACCGTCTACATTCGGGACAATCAAGGGATAAACCGATGCCACTGTTGGGCGGGAAAGCGGCCAAGACAAAAGCGGGCATCTCGAAGAACATCAAGACCGAGATGGCCGCCGGCCGGCCCCAGGCGCAAGCCGTGGCGATCGCCATGAGCAAAGCCGGAAAATCGCGGGCCAAGGGGAAGCCGTCGAAATGACGATGGACCTGCGGCGCTCCACCCATCCGGACCTCCTGGACGAGCTCGAGCCATTTCTCCCCCCGCCCGAGCCGAGCCCGTCCGTCTCGAACGGCGCCCCCCCGCGTTCCCGTTCGAGGCGCAAGGTGGCGGATACTGTCCCGGACGCGTCCCCTCCCGGAGACACCGAGACGCCCGCTGCCACGGAGGGCGGCTCGGACGACGGCCCTCCTGCGTCCGAGCCCGCCGCTCCAGAAGCAGATGTGCCCGAATGGCTCGGCCAACTCCGCGCCGCGACCGACCCGGACGAAATCATCGGGCTGGTGACCAAAAACGTCGATCGCGACCTCTTGATGAAAAACGAAATCCTGTCCGCCGTCCTCGGCAACATGAGCAACAAGCGCGCTCAGGACCTGTTGCGTCAACAAGACCAGCAGCGTCAGGAGCGCGACCGCCAGGCTGCTTATGAGCGCGGCGACCTGTACGCCCTGGGTCAGCTCACGGCGGCCGAGCTGCAGCAGCAGCGCGCGGCGCTCGAGGCGCAGACCCAGGCCACGCTGAATCCGTACATGCAGGACGTGACGGAGTTTCAGCGCGCCCTGCCCGAAGACGTCCAGAAACGCGTCCAGGGCAAACAATACGACAGCTTCGGCGCCTATCTGCAGGCCGTCCACGAGGCACGCCTGCAGTACGACGTCGAGCAGGAAGTCAAAAAGCGCGAGCCCGCCTTGAAAAAGGCCGAGCTGTCGCAGAGCGTGGGTAGCGAGATGACCCCCGAGTTGGATGGCGGACCTGCACAGCAGTATCGCGAGATCACCGATGCTCAGGTCGCCAGCATGACGCTCGAGGAGTACGACCGCTACTTCGACGACAAGGGCCGACCCAAACCGGGCGTGCGCGTCCGATTGGAGCGCGGCATCGACGTGCGTCGCGAACAGCGGCGGTGATCTCCTCACCCGACTAGGGTGAGACGCCGAAAGGAATACAACCAGTGGCCACTGGTGCAACGGAGTTTGTCGACAAGACCATTGCCGACGGGATCTTCAGCCCTGAAACGTTCTGAATTGGGGCTATAAAACCGACCTCAAATGCTGGGATACCCTAAAGTCTTCACACCTACTAAGGGAAAAGAGTGGAGAATACGTGGGCAATCAGCAGGGCAATTTCGGAGAGACTGATCTCGCATGGTTAGCAGGATTCATCGACGGTGAAGGGTCATTCGGATTTCAACGGCTTGTCGCGTCGCGAACGAATCGGCCGCACAAGCGCGCTTACTTCACCCCGCGAATCACTGTCGGCAACACGGACCGTCCAACGCTCACCTATGTGCTTGACCTTCTCGAGGCGTACCACCTCCCGCATCTGGTGTGGGACCGGCAGCGCCGCGGAATCAATCTCAATGGGCATGCGAAGGCAGACTTCTGGCAGGTTCGTGCGGAGGGTTTGAAGCGGTGTGCTCGATGGCTCCCGTTACTCTTGCCGTATCTGCGGACCAAGCGAGATCAAGCGAAGGTGATGTACGAGTTCTGCGAGTTCAGGCTCGCGATGCCAGGTCACGACAAGCCGTACACGGCCCGCGAACTGGAAATACTCGACATGTTCCGCAACCGTCGCTTCGAAGCCCTCACAGACTACACGGTCGGCGGGGCTATTCAGGCCTCGATGGTATAGTCGGCCCCCCTTCGAAAGCTGGGGGAGCTCCTGCGGATATCTGGAGCAAACAGGTTCTGCGCGCGACCGAGGCGAATCTGGTCTTCGCCAAATGTGTCAATCGCGGCTTCGAAGACGACGCCGCGGTCGGCAAGTCGGTCAAGGTCGCCAGCATCGGCAACGTCGCCGCGCGCGCGAAGGCCGAAAACACGGCCATCGTGTACGAGACGGTCGCCGAGACCGCCACGACCATCACGCTAAACATCTGGTCGTACGCCGCGGTCGGCATCGAAGACATCGTCAAAGTGCAGTCGATCGTCGACGTCCAGAACGAGTACCAGATGAAGATGGGCTACGCCATCGCCCGCGACATCGACTCGAAACTGGCCGCCGACGTGGCCGGCTTCACCCAGACCGTCGGCACGCTCGGCACCGCGCTGGCTGACGTGGACGTCATTCGCTCCAACCAGTATCTGGACGATGCCGACGCGCCCGCCGACGATCGCTTCTTCATCATGTCGCCGGCCGAGAAAGCCAGCAAGATCGGGCTGGATCGCTGGTCGAACGCGCTGTACATCGGCAACCCCAAGCCGGTCGTGACCGGCAGCCTGGGCGACATGTACGGCATGAACCTGTTCGTGACCACCAACCTGGTCAAGCCCGCAGGCGGCCAGGCCAACAACTTCGCTTTCCAGCGCGAAGCGCTCGCGCTGATCGTGCAGCGCTCGCCCAAATTGCACCTGTTCTACGACATCGACTTCTTCACCTGGAAGCTGGCCTCAGAGGTGATCTACGGCCACCAGATGATGCGTCCCACCTTCGGCGTCTGGGCGAAAGGCGTCGGCTAAAGAGATGGCACAGCAGATAGATCAGGGGCAGTCACTGCTCGAGCGGCTTGAGCAACGCGCCGCGCCGGTCGAGCACCAGCCGTCGGCCGGCCTCACCTACAACTTTCCGTTGGCCTGGTACCGGCGCCCAGACGGCGACATCGTCCAGCTCCAATCGGACCCCTACAACCGCACCATGTACGAAAATCTGGGCTTCGTCCTGCTGCGCCCGTCCGAGGCGCGCGAGTGGATCACCGAGGTGCGGCCAGGGGTGCTCGCCGAACAGAAAAAGCGGGCTGCTCTGATCACCGCCATCCGTCGCATCGCCCAGCGCGTGCCGCAGTACGTGCTGGACGAGGACCAGGACAACCCGCTCAGTCTGCGGACCACCGAAGAACTCGAGGAGATCTTCAGCGACGCCAAAGAGGCCACCGGGCTCAAGATGCGGCTGCCGCCAATCAAGGCCGAGCCGAACAGCGCCCCGAGCGCGGACGCGCAGATGGCCGGCGTCGAGACCAACGTGAGCATGGAAGAGCTCGATTCGAAACTGCAGCGCGGGCGTGGCTACGACCCACTGCGCGAAGCAAGGAGGCGTTGAGAGATATGGCTGAAGCAAGCCAGTGGCTGCAGGCGGCCCAGGCCGCGCAGTCCACGACGCCTGGCACGCCGCCGGGTGACCTGTTCTTTACCTACAAGCGACCCGATGGGGATACGTTCATCGGCTCCGCGGCCAACGCCGAGGTGTACCTGCGCGAGGGGTTCACGGTGGAGGGCGAGCAGACGATTGAGGGCTCGGAGTCGTTTCGAGACCTGGTTAGTCCGGGCTCACGCGAACCCCCAGCGTCAGGTGTCACAACCACCTCCGCCACCTCCGCCACCACCGCTGCCGCCGCCAGCGCGTAAGAAGAAGGAGACCGCGCATGCCGATCGCCAACCAGGGCGCCGCCGGCGGGCTGTGGACGCACACCCCGGTTGACTGGGCGGCCGACCTGGGCAACACCAAGCCGGCCACCTGGCCGACGGATGCCAGTCTGGGCTCGGCTGGCGCGGGGAAGGGCGCGCGCCCGCAGGGCCCGAGCACCACCCAGACCGGCGTCACCGGCACGCCCGGCGTGGCGCAGGCGACGATCGCCTGGACGACCACGCTGCCGGCCGATTCGCTGGTCGAGTACGGCACGACTGTGGCCTATGGCAACACGACATATTCGGCCGCGCTGGTGACCAGCCACAGCGTGTTGCTGACCGGCCTGACGAGCGCCGTGCTGATCCACTACCGCGTGGCCAGCCAGGGTCAGGGGGTGAACACGGTGAGCGCGGACGCGACGGTGACGCCGACGTGAGCCATCGCTCCGGCTGCAGCTTCGGCCCTGGCTTCTATCGCATCGAGCTCATTTCGGGCACGCGACGGTATTGCCAGACCGAGGCCGAGGTCAAGCAGGTGTACGCACTGCTGCTGCTGGACACCATCAAACGCGTGGCGCGCGACGGCTACTGCCTGGACGAGCCGCAGGCCGAGGCCTCTCGCGGCGTCCTGGATGGCGAGCTGTTCCTGAACATGCCCGAAAACGAGGCCAGGCGCGCGCTGGGCGATGTTACCCACGACGAGTACGTCAGGGCCTACCGCGCGGTTGAAGACGCGGTCCTGGCGCGAGACAGGGCCGTCGCCGCGGGTGCCGCGGACCGACCGTCGATCGTGGTCAAAAAGAAGGGGCGAGAGGTGGCTGACGTTGCGGCTCTTCGATTGCCACCGTAGCCACCACGCCCGAATGGTTGCCGGCCGTGGCGACCAGGATTTTGACGATATCGCCGATGCGAATGGCACGGCGATTCGGCAACTTGCCACCGGTGAAACGCCCTGCGGTGCCGCCGGTCATCGTCGGTCGATTGGCCGGATCGGTCCACAGCGACTGGTTGTTGATCTGCACGTCGACGATGGTGGTGCCCGTGCCACCGGAGGCCGAGACGGCGCACGCCACGCTGCGGACCTGGGCTTCGGTCACCGCCACCATGGCCGCGATGACCTGGCCGGCCTGCACGTTGGTCGACACGTAGCCACTGAGGAAACCCTGGACGTGCGTGGGATCGGCCACGTGGCGAGCGTAGCAGCATGACCGAGACGCCGACGCTCAACCCGTATCAGCCCACGCCGGCACCACCACTGCAGCCGCTGAATTCCACGCCCGCGCCGCCGTTCGTGCCGGACGTGCCGCCGGCGTGGACCGGGCCGCAGGGCCCGCCTGGTCCGCAGGGCCCACAGGGGGATCAGGGTATCCAGGGGCCGACCGGGCCGCAGGGCGTGCAGGGACCCCAGGGCGTGCAGGGCGTGCAGGGCATCCAGGGTCCGCCCGGCGGCGCGCCGTCCTGGCGCGGCGAGTGGAATTCCAGCACCACGTACGTTGCCAACGACGCGGTGTCGTACGTCGGCTCGAGCTACTACGCGCCCAGCAACGTCACGCTCGGCGTCGCACCACCGGCGGCTCCCTGGCAGCAGATCGCCGCCAAGGGCGACACCGGCTCGACGGGTCCAACAGGTGCCACCGGCGCAACGGGACCGGGCGTGCCAGCCGGCGGCACCACCGGTCAGGTTCTGGCAAAGACCAGCGCGACCGATTACGCGACGGCGTGGACGACGCCGGCCACCTTCGACCTGCTCGAGCAAGCCTCCAACCCCGCCACGCCAACGGCCGGCACGCTGCGCTTGTTCGCAAAAACCGACCACGGCCTGTACGTCATCGACTCCAGCGGCGCGGTGCGACGCCTGGACATCACCACCCTGGAGGCGGCCGTCTCGTATGCCTAGCCTGGCCACGTACCGCTCCACGTTTTCGGTCGAGGCGGGGCCGTACATCGGTCCGGACTCGTACGAGGTGCGCGCCACGGCCAACTCGGACCTGACCCACCTGTACTGCGACGCCTATCCGATCAAGTCCGGGATCCCCCAGACCGACCAGCTCATCGACCGCCCGCTGTACCGCCCCGGCGCGGTCCAGCAGACCGACCGCCACCGCTATGTGCAGGGCTATCAGCCGGCGACCGGACTGATCACGCCCGACCTGGCCTGGGCACTGCCGCCGCTCGCCGACCCCGGCACGGGCACCCAGTACCAGGACATGGAGGCCTTCACCTACGCCGAGCTCGAAACGCAGATCTACGACGACTTGGAAAACACCGGCCTGGCCGGCTTCGGGGAGCGCTTCGAGGTGCTCGGGCCGTTCGATGTGCCGACCACGCATCGGTTGATCAACGACGGGTTGAAGAACTGCTGGCTGATCGTCGAGGTGGCGTGCATCCCGACGCCGCTGAAAAATCGCCACAACCTGTCGGTGGTGTGTCCCTGGCTGCAGGACCCGAGCGATGTGCTCCAGGTCGGCGTCATCAAGGACTACCAGGATCGCGACCTGATCGACCCGTTCGAAAGCGTGGTGCGCGGCATGATCGAACGCGATGGCGGCGACTTTTACTTGAACACCGGCACCACCACCTTCGTCGATGGCGACATCCTGTGGCTGCGCGTGCTCAAGCGCGCCTACGACCACTGTCGCAAGAACGGCGGCATCTTCGGCGAGCAGAGTGGGCTGTACCTCGAAGACGACGAATCACCGTGTGAGCGCAACTGGGTCGCCTCCGCGGCACTGGTCATCGCCTGGCGAAGATTTGCGCACATGCTCGAGCCGCAGGCCAATCAGCGTTTGATCCGCGACCAGGCGTCGGCCGCGGCGTGGTTCACCGACGAGTGCCGCAAGCACTTCACCGCGCCTCTGCCGGGGCGCACGCTGCGACGGCGTCGGTACTTCGGCCCGCCGCGGCAGCTCGCCGGGCAGTACTGGGGCTGATGCGATGAGCCAGTACGTTCGCCGCGAGCCATATCCGTTCATGATCAAGATCAACGGCACCGGGCACCTGCTCGGCTCGCCCGGTCCTGGCCAGCCGGCGCTGCTGTCAGCCAAGGCCGAGGACATCGCCAGCGTCGACCCGCCCGACTTCGACTACGCGAACCTGTCGCCATTGGCCGACCGCCAGGAGCCGTTCGAATCGCTGACGATCGGTATGGGCATGCGCACCCAGCACAAGTGGCACGACTACCGCTACGCCGAGGCGATGGGCGTCGACCTGAGCGTGTGGCCGTGGTGCAAGGGACCCGAGGTGCTGAATTCGACGGGCGCGGGCACGGGCGAGGTGGTCGACTTCTTCGAGCTCGGCACGACCCTGTTCATGGCCGCCGGCACCCAGATCCTGTCATACGCGCCGAGCACGAACACGTGGACGGTCACCGCGACGTTTGCCAATCCGATCGTGTGCGCGGTGGTCTTCGCCTCGAACTTCGACGGCGTCCAGCGGGTGTGGGTCGGCTTCGGCGATGGCATCGTCGCGCAATGGAGCACCAACGGCACGGCGTTTACCGCCATGGCGACGTTCGGCGCGCGCGCGTTCGTCAGAATCGGCCGTGAGTGGTGGTGGGCCGACCAGACCAATCTGCTGCGCAAGTGCGACACCAACGCCGATCCGACCAGCGAGGCCAACTACACCAGTTTGCAGTTCCGCGTCGGCGATCGCAGCTCACCCATCACCGCGCTGTTGTCGACCGCGGGTGGTGTGCTGGTCATCGCCAAGACGGACGGGCTGTACACGCTGGATGCAGCGGGCGACGATCACCCGCTGTTTCCGTTCCTGCAGTTCGCGCCGAACGCGCGCAACGGACGCTGCCGCGGCCAGTTCCTGAACGACCTGTACCTGGGCTACGGCACCAATTTAGCGCGCGTCGGGACCGACCTGTCGATGGAGCAGATCGGGCCCGAGCGGCTGCCCGACTACGACGGCCCGGTGCGCGGCCAGATCACGTCGTTCGTCGGCGTCGGGTCGCTGTTCGGCTACGCCGGCATCTGGAATCCCGATACGTCGACGAGTTACCTGGTCAAGTTCGGCGCGTTCATCATCCAGGGCACCTTTTCGACGTACCAGACGCTGGCGAATGTGCTGGCCAACCCGGAGCGCATCGACGCGTGGAATGGCGCGCTCAACCACGGCTGGAGTGGGAAATACCCGTCGCGGATGTTCACCACGGCCATCGGTGCGCCAGCCGGGCACACCTTCACCATGATCGGGTTTTCAGACGGCACGTGCTCGCGCGTGGTCAACCCGTGTGTGTTCAACCCGCTGGCGTGCTCGCAGTACCGCTTCCTGGTGGGTGACGACTGGGTACGGCTACCGACGTGGCACGGCACGTATCAGGCGTCGCGCAAGACGCTCCGTGAGTGGTCGGTGACCGGCCCGCACATTGATGCCAATAACTATCTGACGCTGGAGTACAAGACCAGCCCGTCGCAGACCACGTGGACCGACTTTGGCTACAACTTCCAGGCCGGCACCTTCGACCGCCAGCCGTTCCCGGTTGGCACCGTGGCCATTCTGGCGCAGTTCCGCGTGCACCTGCACAACAGCGTCAACACCGATTCGCCGGCGGTGGCCTCGGTGGCTATCGGGCACGCGCTGCGTCCGTCGCGCATGATGGCCTTCGAGGGCGACATCCTGTGCGCCGACGGGTTGGTGCGGCGTGACGGGGTGCCGATGCGCAAGGGCCGCATTCAGATTCGCCAGGAGGTTGAGGCCGCGGTCGACAATCCTGGCGCGGTCCCCGTGGTGCTGCCGGACGAGACCAATACGTACCTGAGCTTCATCGACTACCGCGTCGGCCAGGCGTTCGACGAAGTTGGCCGCGAATGGCGCGGCAGCCTGCATATCAAGGCGGTGCAGTGGACCGCCGTGGAGCCACCCCCTAGCTAAAGGAGGTCTGTCAGTGGCCAGAACCAACTCGGTCAACTTCACCGGTGCGAACCAGTTCCCGATCGCTAACGCGGGCACGGACATCTTCAAGAAGGAGGACGTCCAGGTCGCGACCAAGTCGCTCGACCTGCACGATCACTCGCCGGGGCTGGGCCTGCCGATCAATCCCGCAGCGATTCCCGCGGGCACGATCACCTCGGCCATGATTGCCGACGGCACCATCCAGGGTGCCGACATCGCCACCGGCGCGATCACCACGACGCAGATCGCCGACGGCACGATTGCCACGGCCGACATTGCCAATCAGGCGGTCGCCAACGCCAAGCTCGGCACCGACACGGCGCGCCTGAATTTACTGACCAATGGCGGCTTCGAGATCTGGCAGCGTGGAGCCGGGGCATTTGCTGGCAGCGCCAGTGGGACCTACAACGCCGATAGGTGGGCGGCGTTCGTAGCCGGTGGCGACACGTTCAGCGTCAGCCGCGACAGCGCAAACGTCGATGGGGCTGGCTCGTACTGCGCGGCGGTGACGTATACGCGTTCGGCGGGCGGCAGTCAGTTTGCCCAGCAATGCAACGAGCAGGCTGTCCTTTTGCGGAATAAGCCGGTCACGTTCTCAGTCCGCGTCAAATGCAGCACCGCGAATGCGGTGCAGGTTGCGATCTACGACGGCTCCGTCTGGACCCAGGGCACGTTTCATACAGGCGGTGGGGCCTACGAAACCCTGACCATGACGCGTACCGTCGCGGCAGCGGCAACTGGGCTGAATGTCGCCGTGTGGTTCACGGCCTCCTGCACGGCGTATCTGGACAACGCCATGCTGGTGGTGGGCTCGGTGGCGGCCGACTACGCGCCGCTGCACCCGGCCGACGACCTGGCGAGATGCCAGCGGTACTACGAGAAGATCGCAGACCTGTTCTTCGGTGTCGGCTACTGCATGTCTGCGACTGTCGCCGAATACCTCATTCCATATATAGCTCACAAGGGCGGAACGCCGACGCTGACTGTGAGCACGTCCGGTATGACAGTGCGAGATTTAGGCAATCCGGTAACTGTGACCGGAGTGGCCTACAACAGTCCTGGGTTAGATAAAGGCTTGATTCAGGTAAACGTAGCGAGTGGCCTGACTGCGGGTCGTGGATCAACGCTCGCCAATGGATCAATCGCAGTTGAGTACAACCCATGAGCATCAGACCAGTCCAATTCAATACTGACGGCTCCATCGACGTGGTGTACGACGAAACAGGTCACACCGGCACCATCCCCGCCGCCGAGGTGCGCTGGACCACCGGAATCGACGGAACACCGAATCATTCATACATCGTGCTGAACTGTCCGGATGGCTGCGGCGCGAGTTCGACCCATCCAGTGGGTGGCGGCGCGGCGCCCGTCGAGGTGCAGCAGATGTTCGTCCACAAGACCGACCACGACGGCTGCGCCTGCGGCCAGGTCACTCCTACGGATTCGACCACGCTCGGCGAGTCGCACGTCCGCCTGAATGTCAATCGCATGGATGGACCTGGGAGGTGGCAGCTCGCATGACCGAAACCGAGTTCCAATTCAAAGTGGTGTACGTCGACCCCGGCAACGGCTTGATCGTCGGCATGGAGCCGAGTGGCGGCGCGGTCGGCAGCGCCCACAAGGTAGCAGTGCTATTCGACCCGAACGAATACGCCAAGTTGAGGGTCACCGATCCGGCGTACCTGAGTAGCGACAAGCTGCACGTGCTGGCAGCACCGGATCACTGAGTGATGACCGAAGACGAGATCCAACAGGCAATCGCGGTTCTTCAACAGCAGCAGGCGCTGCAGTCCGCAGCGCTCAAGGCCGCGCTCGAGGCGCGCTGGACCGGCGAAGACTCGGTCGACGCGTATGTAAAGGCGCTTACGCCGGGCATCGACACCGCGCCCGAGATTCCGTTGTACGCGGATGGCTGACGGGCCGAGCATCCAGCAGCAGCTCGACCTGCTCAAAGAACAGCAGGCGGCCATCAGTGCCGGCTTGAACGCGATGAACGAGGCGCGCTGGCTGGCTGCCGACTTCGGCGCCGACTCACTCGAGGCGATTTTGTATGGCCTGAACCCGAACTGGGCCGGTCAGATCTCGGCGCGAGAGCCGCTGTACGTGCGGCCGCCCGCGCCGCCTGAGGCGAACGTCGTCTGGGTCGGAAGTCCGAATCACTATCAGGGCCGCGCCGGCTGGCCCGTGGTGGCCATCGTGGTGCACACCATGGCCGGCACGCTCGCCTCCTGCGACAGTTGGTTTCAGAACCCGGCCAGCCAGGTGTCGTCGCACTACGGCATCGGCCTGCAGGGCCAACAGCACCAGTATGTGAAGCTGGCCGATGGTTCCTGGGCGAATGGCATCCTCGAGCCCGGCAACCAGTGGGTCACGATCGTCGGCAACTCGGCCAATCCGAACTACCAGACGGTGACCATCGAGACCGAGGACAACGGCTCGGGCGCGACGGCGGTGACGGATGCGCAATACGCCGGCACGCTGGCGGTCTCTCGGCTGGCCATGCAGACCTACCCCGCCATCCAGTACCTGATGTCACACCGCACCATCTCGCCGAGCTCGCGCAGCGCGTGCTGCGGTGGGCGCTGGTGGGACTCGGGTCGCTTCGATCAGCTCGCCGCGGACCTGGGCCTGCAGGCCTATCCCTGAGCTGAGAGATGTCTGGTGGACGAGCAGCGGCTGGAACTCGTCAGGACGCTGGCCACCGCGGCGATCGCCGTCGTGCTGATCCTGGCCATGACCTGGATCGTGGTGCTGCCGCACACGGACGAGGCGGCCAGCAAGGCGGCGCTGCTGGTGGTTGGCTCGGCGGTGGGTTTTCTGTTCGGGCGCGAGACGCGTAGTTCCTGAAATGGTGGCCGTGGAGACGCCGGCCATGGCTGACCTTGGCATCAATGGCTCAGGCACCACGCGGCAGTCGGCGGAGACGGCCAGCGAGCAGGCAGCCAAGCTCAACAACCGCTACGACATCATCCACCTGTGCTTTGAGTTCCTGCTGTCAGCGCTCATCCTTGGCGGCAGCTACGCGATCCTGGTCGTATATCGCGACCCGAATGTCGCGAGCGGCGTCGTGGCGATCAGTACGTTGGTGATCAGCTATTGGTTCGGCAAGGCCAGACCACCGAGCCGATGACCGAGGGAGGCAAGTGACATGCAGATAACGACGGTAGGTAGCTTGGCAGTGACAGTTGGTTGGCTGATCGCCATCATCATTTTGATCTTGGCGATTCTGGGCCTGGTGGGCGTGTTGCCGAATACGCCAATCGTGGTCTTCGGCATGCTCGGCGGGCTGGCGATCGCGCGGCTTCTTTAGGCCGTCTTACTAGTTACTAGTTACTAGTTACTAGTTCTTATGTCGGCCAAGTGCTTCGTCTATGGCCGCGACGCACTCAGGGTGATCTCGCCCCGTCACCAGGCACTCATGGATGCGTTGAAGCGCCGCGACCAACTCTCTGATCTGATCGGCGGCAGCGGCAACACCCTGCAAGTAGGCTTCTTGTTCTGGGGTTTTGGTGGTCATATCACTCCTTATGAGGCCCAAGGGCTTCGAGAGCGATCAAGCGCCTTTGAGGCGATCTCGTCAGCCCAGCACATGACCTGATGCGAGCAGCGGTGTTTCTGTCGATAGTCCCGCAAATTGATCCGTAGCCGCTCGTTAGTCTGGGTCAACTCGGGCACACATTGGCAGTGCTGATGCTCGCTCAATGTTTGCCCATCTTCGCGTGGCACTGTCTGCACAGCCACTCCACCTCCAAGGGTTTCGAGTAGTCAGGATGGTGGCCTTCAATGGTCACGCCAGTGATGCCACACGTCGAACACTCGTATGATGGCATGATCCGCCCTGAGCGCACGGCACGATTCAGAACGTTATGTGCCCGCGCCCGCTCAGGATGCGTCTCTCGCCAGTCGCGAATGACTCTCCGCCGATAGCCGGGATTGCGCTCATCGTAGTTATCGCGGGCCGCACGTACCCGGTCAGGATTGCTGGCACGCCAGGAGTCGTCCTGAGCTTTGCGGCGTGCCGGATCAGCAGTCTTGTACGCCTGAGTCGCTTTCAGGTGGCACGTCTTGCAGTGGCTATTCAGCCCGTCAGTAGCGCGCCGGTCTGAGTAGAACTCAGTGGTCGGCTGGGATTCGTGACAGCGACTGCACGTCTTCAATGCCATGCTCCTTGAGAAGTGCTTTCAATCGCTCGACCTCGGCGCGGAGTTCGTCGCACTCGCGCACAAGCTTGGCCACGAGCTGCTCGTCGGTAAGCGGTGGGTTGGTAGTCATGTTTGGTCCTTGTAACGGCACTTATTCTGAGGTGTCCTTCCACCTGCCCAGCCATCGGGCTATGTTTGAGCCTTGTAACGGCACTTATAACCACCAAACCAGCAATTGAGCAGGCCGTCGCCGAGTACCAGCCGGCGTGCCTCTTCGGGTCCTGCGCGTCGACCACCTCGTACCTGGCGACGTACGGCATCAGCGGCGACGGCTCTTCGCGCGCTGGCCGAGGCTGTAGGCGACGCACCAATCCTCGAAGCGATCGGCGTCAGGCGGATACTCCTTGCGCCGCATCAGATACGCCTCCAGCACCTCCAGCTGAATGTCGTGGCTGGCGGCGGGCAGGAATCCGCGCACCCATTGCCAGAGCAGCTCGTGCGGATCACTCGAGCGCGTATCGGGTGTCGACTGCGGCGCGGCGTCACTCGGCGGCAGCGCGCGACGCTTCGGCTCAGCCAGCCTGGCCATGGCGCGGCGCAGCGACAGGCCGGCGAGTTCGCGGGCGACGGGCTGCTCACGCAACACCTGGTCAACGTCGGCCTCGGGATCGGCGAGCGCTGGCACCGCAGTCGCCAGTTGCATATACAGCTGCGCGGTGCGGTCCGAAAACGGCAGGTTGTCGTCACACCACAGCTTCCATTCGCCGTAGCCCTCTTCGTACTCGACCCGCGCCTTGGCCTGTTTCAGCAAGGCGCCGGTGCGAGCTGCGCGAATGACGGCTTGCGCCGCGTGTACCTGCGACGCCTCAAACTCGGTATTGATGCGTTGTGCAATGGCGTCTAAATCCGTCGATTTGACTAATGCCCATGCCTCAGTCATGGCCGAAGCCTAGCAGTCCCGCAACACTTCCGCAACGGGCGTTGCGGGACTTCCGCAACGCGGTGGTCATTTGCCGGCCTCCAGCCAGGCCAGCCAGGAGTCCGCGATCTTCAACACGTCACCACTCTTGCAGTCGGGGCGACTGGCGCCGAAGGCCGCGGCGATGCGCAGCACCTCGAGCCTGTCCGTGGAGGAGCTGGCTGCCCCTGAAGGGACCGAAGTGCGAGCGGTCGTGGCACTCTGAGCCGCTCAGACGCCTCGGCTCGACTCCCGCCCATGCGGGATTGTCGACGGTTTTCCAGTCACTCATCTTTGTCGACCAGCAACTGGCAGTAGGCGTGCACGGCGACGGCCATGCGCAACGCCTCGTCGAAGCTCAGTGCGTCGGCGTCGTGCTTGATCGCACGGGCAAGAGTGGCCTGCTTGCGCAGGTAGTCCTCGAGCTCGCCCAGCGGGCGTGCGATCTCCTCGAACTCAGCCGGCGTCATGGTTGACCCACTCGAGCCACTTGTCGGCGATGCGCAGCACGTCGGCGCTCTTGATGTCGGAGCGGATCGCCGCGAAGTTGGCCGCGGCTTTCAGCACGGCCAGGCGCGTGATGCGCTCGTCGCGACTCGAAACCGCGGGACTCTCACCATCCAGCACCTGGATCTCTTTGAGAAAGCCCTTGTTGTCGACGTCGGCGCGGACGTGCGCGCCCACTTCGGGTAACTCCACGGGGTGAAATTTTGAAACGTTGCGCCACTCGCCGTCTATCTTGACGCCGGTGCCGTTGCGCGCCTCGACCACGCCCTCGATGCTCATGGCTGGATGCCGTCTAGCATCAGCCGCAGCGCGCGCAGGGTGTCCTGCGCCTCGCGATAGGTGGCGATGCGATTGGTCCGTCGCAGTCTGGTTGCGGCAGCATTGTCACCGCGCGCGCCCTTGAAGCTTTCCACGTACCAGATACGTTGCTGCAGCGCCTCGATGGCCATGTCGAGACTGGTGGCAAGCTTCACGGTTTTACTCCGATCCCATAGCGCGCGGGGTCGGCTTCGACGCAGCGCCGCCAGCTCGCGCCGCTGAGTGCGTCGACCACCTCGGCGATCGGCTCGCGCACGGCCAGCACGCCGGCCTCCTGCTGGAAGTACAGCAGCGTCCCGTCGACGCTTTCGGTTCCCTTGCCGCGGGTGATGATGCGCGGTGTGCAGTAGGCGATGGTGGCGGGATTGACCCAGACCTCGGGCTCCGGATTGTCGTGCCCGAAGGCGAACTGGGTGAAACGCTTGAAGGTGGTCATGGCTGAATGACCCCCTCGGCGACGGCCTGCTCATAGAGCCGCACCGCGATGATGTGCTTGCACAGCAGCCACGGGCGGTAGTTCTGGTCAGGACAGGTGCAGCCCTCGGCCGAGGTGCGATAGAAGCGACCTGGCTTGGAGGAAGGGACGCCGTAGGACATGGCGCCGTCGAATGCGCGGAAAAACTTCCAGCGATCGGCCACGACCAGGTCGATCGACTTCGCGGCGCGAGCCGTGCCGTCACTCAGGCAGGCCTCGCACTCACAGGTGGTGATGGTGCTCATCGTGACTTCACTATACTTGATATGCGACATGCATGCAACATATCTGCTACACTGTCGGCATGCTGATTCAAGATTGTGACGCCACTCTGGCAGTACACTCGCCTATCGTGACAATGGTGCCGCCCCTGGTCCATCTGCGCGACCTGCGCCTGCGCCGCGCGCTGACGCAGGTGGATCTGGCCACCCTCTCAGGTGTCTCGCGCGCGACCATCATTCGCCTGGAGGCCGGCGAGCGCAACGTCCAGCCGCCCACCTTGCGCAAACTCGCCAGGGCACTCCGCGTCAAGGTTGCGGAGTTGATGGCGTGACGCTGGCTGATGCACCGCTCGAGCCGCGTTTGCGCGGCATCGAAGATCGCCTGCTGGTGATCGAGACGCGTCTCAGTTACCTGGCCACCAAGGCCGAGCTCGCCGACGTCAAAGCCGACGTCTTGCGCTGGTATGTCACCGGCTGGAGCAGCCTGGTGCTGCTGATTGTCGGCGCCACCGTCGTCAATCACTTCTGGAAGTGATGCGATGAGTATTGACTGGGACAGCGTGATCATCGGCTTCGGGCTGGGCGTGTTCTGTGGGCCGTGGCTTCACAAAGCCCTGCGCTGGTGGTTGTTCCGATGAGCCGCCGCGGCAATGGCGAGGGCAGCATCTATTCGCGCGTGCGGCGCCACACGCGCAAGGACGGCATGCTCGTCGAAAAGACCGTCTGGTGCGCCGCGGTGTCGCTCGAGTACGGCGAGCGCAAGGTCATCTACGGCAGTACGCGCGAGGAGGTCGCATCTGAGCTCGTCCGCCTGCTCGGCGCGCGCCAGTCCGGGCTGCCGGTGCCACGTGGACGACTCAAGACCGGCGACTACCTCGAACAATGGCTGGAAGAGACGGTCAAACCGTCACGCAAGCCGCTGACCTACGTCCGTTACGAGAACATCACGCGTCGCCACCTGATCCCGACGCTGGGCAAAATCCCACTGGCCAAACTCGGGCCTGGCGATGTCCAGCGCATGCAGGCGCGCATTATCAGCAAGGGTCTTTCGCATGCCAGTGTGCTGGGTGCGCGCAACGTACTCAGCGCCGCACTCAGCCAGGCCGAGCGCTGGCAACTCATCGTGCGCAACCCGGTACCACTGGTTGCCGCGCCGCGCGGCGAGCCGTCCGAACCGCGCTGTTTGAGCCGCGCCGAAGGCGACGCGTTTCTGGCAGCCGCCCGCGGCGACGAGTACGAGTACCTCTTCGCGACCATGCTGGCGACCGGGCTGCGGCCGGGCGAGGCGCGTGGGCTGGCCTGGACCGCGGTGCACCTGGATCGCGGGGTGCTCGAGGTCCGCCAGCAGTCGATCGACATGAACCGCGAGCTGGCCGCCCCGAAATCGCGCCATGGACGTCGCTGGGTGCCGCTCATGCCTCTGGCGGCCTGGGCCCTCGAGCAGCAGCGCGCGCGGCCTGTGCGTGCGCTGAGTGGCCTGTGCTTCGCGGCCGAGGATGGCTTGCCACCGGCGGCACGCACCATCCGCGACCACTTCGACGCGATCTGTCTGAGGGCCGGCATTGTGGGCGCCACCCCGCACACGCTGCGGCATTCGGCCGGCACCTACCTGCTGGGCGCGGGCGTGCCGGATCGGGTGGTGCAGGACATCCTGGGCCACGGCTCGGCGGTGATGACACGGCACTACCAGCATGTCACGCCGGACATGCTGACCGAGGCCGGCGCGCGCCTGGCGGCCTACTGGACGGCCACTGCGCACTGAGGCGTTGCTGTCCGGGTTGCTGCCAGAAGGTCGAAAATGAGTGATTTTGAACTCAGAACGAGGCCGTTCGCATTTCTGTGCCAGTTCTGTTTTTTGGCCTTGGAAACCCTCATTTTGAGTTCAAAATTGGCTCAGCAAGGGTCCCGAAATGTCCGTGTGTAGCAGCGCGTTGCTACACACTTTGCTACACCGGACGGCTCGGATAGATGTGGATGGTCTGCTGCAGCACCCACAGGTTGACCACCATCGGCGGTTCGAACGCGCCACTGCCGAAGACGGGCACGGGGTTGAGCAGCTCGCCAGGCAGGACGTGGAAGTGCGCCGCGACCTGGATCAACTGATTCAGCGACGGCTCGTGCGTGTGCTCTTCCCAGCGGGCAATGGTGCCGATGGGCAGCCCGAGCGCGTCGTTAAGTTGCACCTGGGTCAGGCTGTCGCGCTGGCGCAGACGCTTCAGGTTGGCGGCGAACGTCAGGTTGCGCGAGCCAGCCGAGCGGCGGCCACGTCGGCGAGTGCTGTCATTGGTCATGCATGCCCCGGCCTTCCCAGTGTCACAAAACGCCGCTATCGAAACGATATCACGCCGCGCTCAGGCTGGGTCAGACAGGGTCAGGCGAGTCGCCGGAGGGTACCGGGGATTTTACGTGGCGTTTACGTGGCGTTGACGCTGACCGGGACGCGATTTAGCGTTTAGTTTCAAGGTTTTCCCGAATTCTGGTAGACGGCCTACTAGAATATGCGTTCTAGGAGGAAGGGGCAAGTGGCACTCCACGACTCGAGCGTCATGCTCACCCGAAGCGTGACGGCGATGGTCAGCGAGCAGCAGGGACGGCTGCTCGACCAGGTCGCCGAGCAGCGTCAGATCAGCCTGAGCGCCGTGGTGCGCGACGCCATCCGCGAGTATCTCAGCCGGGCCGCGCTGCCGCGCGCCAAAGCCGCGCAATGACATGGACTCTCTCAACAGGAACACCAGAGAAACTGCCGAGCTGCTGGGCGTCAGCGAAGCGACGGTCAAGCGGCTGATCCGCCGCGGCGAGTTGTTGTCGATCAACATCGGGGGTCGCCGGCTGGTGCCCCAGACCGCGATTGACGAGTACCAGGCCAGCCTGGTCAACGACGCACGCGAAGAGCACGATGCGCACCTCGAGCAGCAGCAGCGCATCAACCAGTTCACCCGCAAGCGGCGGCCGGCATGAGCGACGCGTCGCTCAGGGCCTATTTCGTCTGGCTTTCACGCCATCCAAGCGAAGCCGCGGCGGTGCGTGACATGCCGCCTGACGTTGCCAGCCAGTTGTGGGCCGACGCCTGGCAGGCCGGCGCCTGGGACGCCATCCG
>Ga0126379_10000344_pt1 | contig 25251 bp, 26 predicted proteins | sample PanSoiMetPlot_24_FD_92640 | JGI IMG/M metagenome (GOLD analysis project Ga0126379, IMG submission 92640) | Tropical forest soil microbial communities from Panama - MetaG Plot_24 | ecosystem: Environmental > Terrestrial > Soil > Tropical forest > Bulk soil | place: Panama | collected 2016-02-17
GTTTCGCCAGGACCTGGGCCAGTTTCTTTTGCTCGGCATGGACTTTCTTGAGGGAGCCCATGGCGCGCTGGCGACTGGTCTCACGGGCGGTGCTGCTGGCGATGTCCGTGGCCAGGGCTTTCACCATGTCCACTAACTGGACGTTGGTGCTTTCGGCCTGGGTAAGAAAGTCGGGCTCATCGACGCCCGGCAGCTTGTGCAGCAGGTCCAGGGCGTCGTCTTCAATTTCCAGGGCGCGCTGTTGGAGCGGGTTACTGACGGCGTAGATGGTGCGCTGCACGACGCTGCGGACTTTCGGGTCTTCCCACCAGGAGTGGGCGAGAATCCCCAGATCTTCCAGCGTCATGGTGCTTTCACCGTGCAGCCACGCATGTGCCCGGATGAGTGGGAAGGCCCACGTCCACATGCGGGGGGTAATGCGCACGCCCTCCTGCTCCAGCCGTTCCCGCAGATCGAGGGCGGCTTCGAGGACTTCCCCGGTATTCGTGACCGTCTGCGCTTCGGCCTGGGCCACCCGCAGATCATCGAGGGTCATGGTCGCCCGAATATCGTGGACCTGCGGCGGATCGGTCGCCAGCCGCACAAACGAGGCTCGGTCCGCAATGGGGGCAATCTCTTCCCGCAGGAGGAAGCGATTGTTGAGGGCTTCCAGTTCCCACTGCCCGATCAGGTGGGAGTTCGACGCGGCAAAGGCGGAGATCATGGGCAGCGTGAGGGGTGCCGGCATGCCCGTCTCCTTAATCTGGCGCTTGCCGCCCAGCACCTGGACGAGAATGGAGTAGACCAGCATATTGGCCCGACCAATTTCATCCAACCAGACAATATCGCCCTCGACCAGCGATTGGGCATGACAGCGGCGCCGTAGCCCGTGATCAGCGTAGGCCAGCATATCTTGCGGCCCCAAGATATCATCGTCGGTCGTGCCCGGATTACAGGTACATTCAAAGAGCCGTGCGCCCTCGATACGGGCGAGCAGGCAATCAACCAGAAAGGTTTTGGCGATGCCGGGCGAGCCGACCTGGATGTAGTTTTGTCGGGTCAGCAGGGCGAGCAAGGCGTTATCGACGGCCTGTTCCCGTTCCAGCAACAGGCGGTTCATATCGGCCCGGACGGCCTGGATCTTGTCATACGCAACAGACATGGGTAGACTCCTTTCAGGGGTCGTTGGATTGGTGTCGGGCGCTCCGTGGCGTGGACCGCCCGACGAACGATGCTCTAGCGATGCGAGAAGTAGCGGGCCTGGTGTCCGGCTAACGCGGCTTCATGGCGGGCCAGTGCGAGTTGGCCCGTGGCGCGGTAGTGCAGACTCCAGGCCCGACACCGCGCGTACTGCCGGAGTTTCGACATGCTGTAAAACGACGTGTGCATGAGGCGGGCCTGCCGTATCATGTCGCCCGCGGCAAAGCGCCGCAGGGTCTCTTCCGTCGCATCCTTCAATTCCTGCCAGAGTGCCTGCACCCGGCTTTGTTCGTGCTGACTCATCTCCTGTTCCTTTCGTTCACAGTCGGTATCGCCCCGCATCCCACCCTGGGAGGCTCGGTGGTCAACACCTACGCCCGGCCTTTCTCCGGGCATCGCACGCTTCCGACCGTTGTTCTTGTTACCACGTCGTGGGCAGGTCTGACGCCGGGCCAGGCGCCGCCAGCAGCGCCGCCAGGTCCGGGTCCAACGCCTCGTCGCCCGCCTCGACCAGCAGGGCGACATCGTCCAGATCCCCGTCCACACTGAGGGAGCCGTCCGCCAGGGCGCTCGCCAGCGCATACTCCCCTTGCGCCGCGAGGGCGAGGAGCTGCTGCACCTGCGCGTCCACGGGTGGGGCCTGGCCGCGTTCGCGGGTGCCATCGGCATGAATGACGGTATCGACCCGCACCGTCAAGAGGTCGCGGACCTGGGCATCAATACTGCGCAGGGCGCCCCGCACGTCGTCCAGGGTGATGCCAATCGCGGCATCGTAGGCCATGGCTTTGGCCCGCAACTCCCGCAACTGCCCGAGCCGGTCGCGGTAGACCGTGGCGGACTGGGAGCCATCAAAGCCCGCGACTTCGGCCTTCAGGGCGGCAATCTGGTCGGCGATGCCGGCCTGGGCGACTTCCCGCACATCCCCCCGGCTTTCGGGCTCGATTTCCCCGATCACCAGCCCGATGCCCACCTCGTCCAGATACGCCCGCAGGCTTTCGAGCTGCGCCGTGCCCTGCGGGGGAATCCAGTACATCCCGCCCGATTCCAGGAAGGGCAGGCCGCGACACGGGCCTTTGATGTAGTCGATGATATGGGCCGTCCAGTCGCCCTGGAGCACCATGCCCCGCAGTTCTTGGTACGCCGTGTTGATCGTGCGGGCGACTTCATGCTCGCCGGTGATGCGCCCGGTGTCCCACTCCGCATCCCATTTCAGGGTGGCGTCGTGGGTGAAGTCGGTGCGTTCGCGGGCCTCGTCTTTTTCGACAGCCGCGATGGTGTACACGACTTTCGTTTTGCCCGTGGTGAGGGACGACAGCAGCCACCCGGCGCTTTTGGCTTTGCCGATGTACGACGTGATAGCGCGGCCCACCATGGCGCGGTCGCCGGCGTACTGCGGGACCATGGTCGAAGGCATGCCATGCCGGGCGGCGATGGCGTCAATCTCTGCGGGGGTGCGGGGCCGGAACGAATCGCGTACCCGGTATGTCACTAAACTGCCGTTGGTAAACTTCTCAGCCATGCTTTGCTCCTTAGCGCCACAGCGGGCGCGGGCGGTTGTACTTGCCGGTCATGAACGTTGCGCCGGCGAACAGGGACGGGGCGGCGTCGGGATAGCGCCCCGTATACGCCGCGCTCAGGGCTTCTTGCAGATCCTCCGGGGCTTCATCCAGGAGGCAGATGAGGTGTTCGAGGGTGTCCTGGGCTAAGGTTGCCACGGCGGTCGCGGCGAGGTCGTGGGTGGTCGGTCGCATGTGGGCTCCTTATTTCCGCATCAGTCGCGGGTATTGCGTGGGATCGAAGGGCCGCTTGCCGTCTTTGGCGCCGGCCCACACCTCGAGCACGGGCAGGTCGTCGCAGTCGCGGCCCTGGCGCACGCACAGGCGCACGGCCAGGCGGGTCTGCTTGCTCCAACGGCGCTTATCACGCTTTTCGCTGCGGGCCGTGGTATTGCCCGCAATAGGGGTCTGTCGGTAGGAATGGGCCATCCAGGGTCCTTTCGGTGCTTGTCTCTCGGTGTCGCCCTGCCAGCACCATGCTGGCGCAGTGGCCACACACTTGTGCCCAGGCCTCACCTGAGCACCGCACGCCCCGAGAGACGGGGTGGCTTGAGGGTCGGTAGCAGGGGCCGTCCGGGACACGTCCGGTTCCCCTGGTCCTGCAGGTCGCCCGCTGGGTCGCTGGCCCAGCAGGGGGTGGGAGCTGTCCCCACCCGCTCCGGCGTCACTGACCGCCGGTCTTGCCCATCGCTGGCGCTCCGGGTGCGTCGACAAGGCCCCAGGCAGACGCTCATGTCCACTGTAGCCCGTTTCACCGGATACCACCTTGATGGTGCCGCAGACGCCTCACGCGGGGAGTCAACCCCCACGCGCCCCTGTCACTGTCGTATCTCCCCTGCCCGCCGGGTAGGAGATGACTCCGGGTCGTGCGTCGCGGCTCTGCTGTTGTGAAAGACCAGCCCGCCCCGCGCATGGTGGCGGCAGGCGAGACGGCGGGAGACTGGGGCCGTGCCCAGCAGGGCGGCCACCTGTCGGCGGCTGTTCGTGCCCGGCGCCCCCCGCGCGTCATGTACTACATAAGGAAGTATAGCATAAAATTATGCGAAAAGATAATGCGTAAAGAGAAAAATAGAGAGAAATATTGTTGCTTTTGCTGAAAACGTGTTATACTTCTCTATATGCCCTAGTTATTACTAGGATACTTTGTTCTATAGGCGCTGCTTGCGCCTAGGCCATTCTAGGATACAAAGCTCTAAGAGAAGGGTTCAGCCATGATTAAACTGAAGCGCCCCGCTGTCCCCACCAACGCCACCCTGGGCGCCCGCGTCAAAGCCCGCCGCCGCGCCCTCGCCCTGCGCCCCGAAGCCGTCACGGCGGCCTGCGGCCTGTCCAATACCACCCTCGCCTACCTCGAAAGCGGGCGCGGCCTGCGCTCCGAATACCTCCCCACCCTGGCCGCCGTCCTGGGCGTCTCCCTCGACTTCCTCTTCGGGCTCACCGACGACCCGACCCCGGTGGGCGACCAGGCGGGGGCGGCGGCGACCGTGCCCGGCTAGGCGGCAGCGCTGGGCTCTGTCCCGGACGACCCCCAACCGGTTTTTGCCCGACGAGCCCCCCCCCGCTGCGCTCGCCCACCACGCCGGGACCTGCTGCCACCCCTGCGCCTGGACCCACCCTGCTCACCACGCTCCCGCGCCCGTCAAGACGCCGCATGCGCCCGCGTGCGCATCCACCCTGCTTCGCCGCGGGCGCCCCCCTGCCAGTGAGGGACTGCAGCGGGCTCGCGCGTCCAGGTGGGCCTGTCCCTGCGCCGCGCTGCGCCCACACCGCCCCGCACCCGTCCGCCTCTCCCGCCTGCCCGCGCCTCTCCGCTTGGGCACCCGCTGCGCCCGTGGGGCACGTCTACGCCTGGAACTGCTCCCTGCGTGCGATCCCGGACCTGGGACGCCCACCGTGCCTCTGCGACACGCGGACCCGCTCGCCCTGGAGCACGATCCCGCACCCTGCCCCGATTCTGCCTGCCCCGGTTCTGCCTACCCCACTCTGGACGCTCCACCCTGGGGTAGGTCGGATCTGGATACCCCACCCTGGACGCTCCACCCTGGGGTACCCCGCCTGGGACTAGGACAGCCAGACTGCCCCAGCCTGCGCTGCCCCGCTCGGGACTAGCGCGGGTGCGGGTAGAAGACTTGTGTCTAAGAACATGAGACCGAGACCAAGACCAAGACCAAGACCCGAGACCAAGACCAAGACCAAGACCCGAGACCGAGACCCGAGACCCGAGACCGAGACCGAGACCGAGACCAAGACCAGAGACCAAGACCAGAGAGCTATGCTTACCACTATGCCGATGAAAAGAAGATCGCTTGCCACTAGGAGCCACTAGGAGCCATGCAAGAACGTTGTGCTACTGTGCCATGCCTGCAAAGACAAACGGCACTAGGATTGCTCGCTAGTGCCGCTTCGCTGTTCGCCTATGCTGTTATGCCGATGAAAGACGCTGGTATGGTGTCCCTATCCCCGTAGCCGCAACGTACATGCGCCATCTGCCGTGCTATACGTGCAGTCTATGTCGAATTGCTCATTCCTGTATGTCCATGCCGTTCGCTCTAAGGTTACGCTGGACTTCCCTGTTACCAGCGTGACGTATGCAGGATAGATACCTTTGGGCCATCCTAAGCTTTTTGCCGACGTCCAATAGATCCCTTTGCCTATGCTAGACTCACAGTCTGCACTGTCAATGCTCCACACTGCGCTTGTGATCCGATGCCTTGTCATGCCGATTATCCCCTATGCCGATGTGCGCATGCCTTATAGACCATCCTAGCGCCAAAAAAAGAAACTCCGCAGTGCAACCTACACACTGCGGAGTCTCAGACCATCTCTGATACTACGGTACTACGCTTGCATGCGTTTTTCGTACCGCGCGCGCGCATGGAACACCAATTTTGCTGCGCGCACATGATCGCCTTCACACAAGCCGAGACGTTTGGCAATTGCCGTGTTCCCCATGCCTTTGACCAGCAATGCCTCTACCTCCCGTACCTCATGCTCCGATAACTCTTTGCCGCGTGCGGATGTGACAGCCGTAGCACTACTGCCATGCCGATGTACCTCTACCATGCCATTGCTTGACGGTGTAGCGGCAACCTTGCGCACAACCCCAGTATCCTTCTTTGCCTTGCTCGCAACCTTGACATAGAGCAAGCCAGTATTGAACGCACGCGCCAGTCTTTGATCCCGCTCTGCTTGGGATAGCGCCGTATTGCCGATGATCGCATACAGCGTATTGAGCCGGAGTCTCATCTCACTATCGATCACAACCACAGCACGCGCCTTGCTCTGTGCCGCCTGGGCCGCCGATACCGCTTCTTGACACGCTTTGACACGTTTTTTTGCCTGTAAGACCTTGATTTGTACGTCTAAATCCTCCTCATCTGCAGCTTGCGCCGCTTCTTGTGCCGCAAACAGCGTGTCTTGTGCAAGCTGCAATGCCGTTTCCGCTTCTTGCACTGCTTTGTCTGCCTCAGTAGACGCTGTATCTAACACTGTCGCATCCGCGCAAGCGATAGACCGTACATCGGCATCCGGGACGAGCGCGCTATAGTCGATAACGCTATCCTGATACTCTGCGCCGCTCGCTACATCGGCATACGACACACTAGGAGCCACTACAGACGCCATAGGAGCCACACTAGGAGCCATAGGAGCCACACTGCTCCCAGACAGCGCGTGCCATCCATTCGCACCAACGGACAAAAACCGCGTACCATCCCTGTATTGATCCCGCTGTACCGTTTCCTTCTCCTTCGGACACGACACCATGCGCACAACCTTCCCGTTGTACATGCCGATATGAGAGTCTAGGATCATGGTTGCCGGCAGATCACCGAGCGGATTTGTCGTATACAGCAAAACATGCTCGGTTGCCTCTACACAGTCCAGCATAGCCTTATCGCTGGTTGCACTGTCCATACCATTATCCAGCAGTGCCGCATTATCGATATTCCCCCGTGCGAGCATCTCCTCATGATCGCTTGCCGCGCTAGCGCTATCGTCTGCTACCAACTCCGCTAAGTATGCCGCGCTATCACTTCCAGTACTTCCGCCTATCTCTTCTGCACAGATCACACAATGCAAACCTATCGACCCATGTTTGCTGCATGTTATCTCTACACTCTCGTCTAACAACTCCGCTAAGTACGATGCGCTCTCATCTTGTGCCGCTTGCTCTGCGATAATCGCTTGCACGTCCGCACTGTGCCGCGTGTCTTGCTCTGCGCTACACCGTGCTAGCGCTTGCCGATACGCCCCTACCTTGTCGTCTGCACTGCCAAGTACCGTCTCCGCTACACTGCCATTGTGTACGCCATATACCGCGTATGCATGGTCTGTGCCTGTGCTGAACCGCAGATGATGAAATCCGCCTAGCTGTGCCGCATCTCTAACGGCATGTTGCATCAAACCCTCGTTTCGGTCTACCTCTACCGCTACCTCTACCGCGCTACCATCATGCCATACCATATCCAGAGTCTCCTTCCTTTGCGCCAGACTTGCCGCAATGTAACCAGCATAGACCGTGCTACCAGATACCGCTTGATGTGTCGCTACTGTTGCCATGTTCCATTCCCTTTCAGTGTGGTATGCCGCAGAGCACTATGCCCGCGGGCACGAAAAAAACTATATACTGAAGTATAGCCATTGCAAGAGAAAGTGTAAAGCTATCGCCTAACGAAAAGTGAAGAGAAGTGCAGGTGAGAGGAAAGATTTTTCGCGGTACTCCTGCGTACCATGTGCCGCTACCTTCTTCCACTTCCATACACTACGCTCTCCTGTGCACTTAGGATATTCCACTATGTACCAGCAGGAGCACGATGCGCCAGTACTGGTAAGGGATACGCTAGCGCGCTAGCGGGGGATATGGGACTGACTGGTAGCGTACTGACTGTGGTATGGGGGAGGTGTGGGCTAAGGTGTTCCCTGAAAATTCCACACTTTTTTTCCTCGCATGCCATCTCTGGTACGACCTATGCAATATAGATATCTTCTTCTATAGGTACGCTGCACTGCTCGCATGCACCACACTGCCACACTGCCACATCGGTCCCGCGTACCATCCCAGTCCTACACCGATGCCTCTACACCGATGCCTCTACCGGAGCCTACACCTGCACCACACTGCCACACCGGAGCTCCACTGTGCCGCGTACCACACCGGAACTACACCGGAGCTTGCCTCTACCACACTGCCACACCGGAGCTCCACTGTGCCGCGTACCACACCGGAGCTTGCCGCAGTGCGTACCAGGCATACCCTGCCAAAAGTGTACACGGGGTATACCGCTGGTAAACTAGCAGCTAGCTACTAGCTATCTTCTATCTAGCTGCTATCTTCTCTCTCGCTGCTATCTCGCAGCTAGTACGTCCGATGTGGGATACCCCTGGCCGCACTGGTCTGGCGGGGGCGTTCTGGTAGAATTGTGACATCTCGGCCTAGCCTGCGTGTGAAACCTGTTCCGAGGTACGCGCCCCTAAACACGCCCTCTCCCTGCACGCCCGTGTGTCCCACAGCCTCGGCCCCACAGCGTCACGCCATGGTCCTATGCGCATGCGGGTGGGCGTGCGGGCGGGGGAGCCCGTGGGAGTGCGGGCAGTGGTGGCGGGCGCGGTGCGGCTCGCAGGCCAGTGCGGGTGGGCGGTGGTGGTGGGACGGGCGGGGGAGCCCGGCGCGAGGCGCTTGACAGGGGGGTGGGGTGAGGCGGACACTAGAGGCGGGAGCAGGGGTCGCGGGTGGTCGTGCTGGTGAGGGACGGCGCTCGCGCCAGCGTGGGGCGGAGCACGCAGGGGGCAGGGGCGGTACGTCCTGCGGCAGCAGCCCATCGTGACGAAGAAGGAGAGAGCGGGATGGCAGCAGGGGTGGGAGAGGACAGGGTCGCATATGCGCGACGGATGGCGGCGTTACTGGACGAGTGGAACCGGGAGGGGGCCGAGGGGGGACAGGTGGTGGACGCCCAGAGGCGGTACCGGTGGAGTGTGGACATGGGGCGGCGGCCAGCCGGGGTGGTGCTGGAAGAGTTGGGGCAGGGGGAAGAGTCAGAGAGGCGGTATACGACGTCTGCGGCGATGGTGGCGGGGGGGCGGTTGCACGTGGAAGAGTTGGTCCCGTTACCGGGGTATATCTGTGAGGGGTGTCTGGATGCGCCGGCGGTAGGATGGCAGGGGGCGCCGTGGGGGGGCGAGATGGCGGTGTGTGCGGGATGTTGGGGGAGAGGTGGGCGATGAGTGAGCGGCGGTGGAAGGTGAGTATTGTCGGGCATGGGGAAGTGGATCCGCGGACGATCGTGTTACATCCGCAGAATCCGAAGGCGCATCCGCGGGAGCAGCATGAGGTGGTCGGGGCGTCGTTAGAGGAGTTAGGGTGGTTAAAGGGGGTGATGATCAACCGCGTGACGGGGCATTTACTGGATGGGGAAGAGCGGGTGACGCTGGCGATCGCGCAGGGGGAGCGGACGGTGCCGGTGGACTATGTCGAGGTGCCGGCGGAGCACGAGGCGACGGTGCTGCGGGTGTTGGACCAGAGTGCGGCGCTGGCGCGGATGGACGTAGAGCGGTGGCGGGCGTTAGCGGCGGGGAGTCCGGCGCCGGTGTCGGGGGTGCTGCGGGCGTTTTTTGCGGAGCAGATTCGGGCGGAAGAGAAGGGGCGGGGGGCGCGGCGGAATGCGGCGGGGGAGTGGGAAGGGACGTGGCGGGATGGGGTGAAGGAGATGGAAGGGGCGTTAGCGGCGGCGGCGGACGCGGTCCGGGGGGAGTGGGGGGTGGCGCCAGGCCAGTTGTGGGCGTGTGGGGAGCACCGCGTCATCTGTGGGGACAGCCTGGACGCGGGGGTGGTGCAGCGGGTGTGTGGGGAGAGGCGGGTGGCCCTGGTGGTGACGAGTCCGCCGTACAGTGTGGGGAAGGGGTATGAGGCGGGGGAGACGGTCGGGACGCAGCGGGGGTTGATTGAGGGGTTAGGGCGGCGGTGCGCGGCGGTGGTGCAGCCGGGGGGATTTGTGGTGGTGAACTTTGGGGATCCGTGGGCACGGGAGACGGCGGGGCCGTGGACGGGGAGTGCGCGGGCGTGTGTGTATCCGATGGGGCGGGAGTATTGGCGGGCGTGGCACGAGGAGTTAGGCTGGGACCTCTATGCGTGCCGGGTGTGGGTGAAGCCGTATGCGCGGCTGCGGCAGCCGCTGTGGACGTATCACACGAGCTTGGCGCATCAGGGGGAGTGGGAGCAGGTGTGGACGTGGCGGTTGCCTGGGGGGGAGGGGGAGCAGGTGTACACCTGGGACGTCAGCGCCCATAGTGTGTGGAGTTCGGTGGGGGAAGTCGATAGTGATGGGGCGGGGCCGTGGGCGCACTGGGGGGCGGGGTTTCCGCAGTGGGTACCGCGGCAGGTGCTCAGGGCGCATAGTGCACCGGGGCAGGTGGTGTGGGAGCCGTTTCTGGGGGCGGGAACGACCCTGTTGGCGTGTGAGGAATTGGGGCGCACGTGTGTGGGGAGTGACCGGGATCCATGCGCGATCGCCCTGACATTACAACGGTTTAGGGACGCGACGGGGGTGAGGCCGGTGCAAGTGGGGTAGCGGTCCATACAAGAGGTAAACGTCCATGCCACTGCCGAATAACACGCAGTACTGTACTGCCCATAAACGTGATGGCTCTGTGTGTACGAATGTCGTCGTCAAAGGCATGCGGACCTGCCGCATGCATGGGGGCAAATCCTTACAGGGGCCGGCGAATCCGCACTATCGGACGGGGCGGTATTCCAAGAGTTTGCCGGCGCAATTAGCCGTCCGCTATGAAGAGGCGCGGGCGAATCCGCGGCTGTTGTCGTTAGACGATGACATTGCGCTGACGGAAGGGCGCTTAGCGGCGTTGCTGGAGCAGGCGGAGACGGGGGAATCGGGGGCGTGCTGGCGGGCCTTGCGGGGGGAGATGGATGCGTTTGAGGCGGCGTTAGCGCAGGGGGACATGGACGGCATGCAGACGCACTTTGCGGCGATGCGGGGCCTGGTGCAGCGCGGGGCGGCGACGGTGGGGGTGTGGGACGAGGTGCAGGCGGTGCTGGTGACGCGCACGCGGCAGGTGCAGACGCAGGTGAAGACGTTGCAGAGCATGCAGCAGATGCTGACGGTGCAGCAGCACATGCTGATGGTGGGGGCGCTGACGGACGCGGTGGTGCGGGCGGTGCAGAAGTATGCCGAGGTGGGGGCGGGGCGGAAGATTCTCAGGGACATCCAGGCCGAGTTTACGCGGCTGGTGACGTTAGAGGAGCGCTAGCGATGGACGCGATTCTCCAGCCCAGGACGCGGACGCAGGGCTCGCCGATGGCGCAGGGGCTGGCGCATGCGGCGCGCATCTTAGGGGCGGCGCTGGGCGAGGGACCGGCGGTGTCGCGGCGCACGGAGGTGTTTCGGGCGCTCCCGGACGATCCCATGCGCTGGTTGCTCAGCACCTTTCCCACGTACTTTCAGAATCCGCGCGGGGAGTTTGTGCCGTTGGCGGCGCATCACGAGGCGTTCTGGCGCTGGCTCTGGGCGCTCAGACCGGGGATGGCGGCGCGCACGTTCATCGCCATCTGGAGCCGGGCCGGGGGCAAGTCGACGTCGCTGGAACTCGGGTCGGCGTGTGTGGGGTATTTTGGGCTGCGGCGCTATGTCTTGTACATTTGCCATGAAGAAGGGACGCCGATCTATGATCCAGCCTGCGGGGCATGGATGGCAGTGGAGAGGCATCCCACGGCGCAACGGCGACGCGGTGATGGTCTCGAAGTCACCATCGCGGGCTTGCCATTTGCGCCGGAAGTGGTCACGCCTGAGCATCGGTACCTCGCGAGGCGGATAGCGCGGCGGGACCGTGGGCACGGCAAGCCGGTGGACATCCACTATGGGCGTCCGCAGTGGATTGAGGCGCAAGATCTCGACTGGAACACATGGATTGGGTATCCCATTGACCGCACCGAGGACGCGACGTATCCGGCGTTGACGCGATGGAGTCGGCAGACGCGCCAGCAGGAAGCGTGGGCCTGTCCGTTTTTCGAGGATCCGGAATGGTGGTGGCTCTTTGGGCTGTGGTGGGGCGATGGGACCCTGGGAGGCGCCGGGAATGCCCAGATAGCGTTTAGCTGTGCGACGAAATATCCGCAGATTCGGGAGCGTCTGATTGATTGTCTCGAGGATGCGGAGTTGCCGTGGCATGAAGTGCCGGCGCCGGATGGCGCGGCCTGTAGTAGCATTTCGTTTTGTCATGCGCCCCTGGCGCGGTGGCTCCAGACGTGGCGGGCTGGGCGCAATCGGAAACAGCCGCCGGGGTGGGTTGAACGGTTGCCGCTGGAGTATCAACGGGCCTTGGTGCGTGGCTATTGTGATGCCGACAGTGCGCAGAGTGATCGGGGCATGGCGTTGACGAGTATTCACCTGCCGGGTCTGCTGGCGGTGCGGCGCATGTTGATGCGGTTGGGGGTGCCGTCCTATCTCAGTCGGCAGACACGGGACCGGGATTTTAGCTATAAGGGACGCGTCTATCAGGTGCAACCGTCGTATACGCTCAGAGTCGAAGAGGGGCGAGAGGCGTTAGGCTATGAGACTGGGGCGGCGCCCAAGGATGCGGTGCGCGATCTCTTTATCAGCGATGGCTGCTTATGGTCGCGTGTCCGGGAGGTGGAGGTGGCCTACGATCGGACGTTTGTGCCGATCCAGACCGCCAGCGAGACGTACTATACGCATGCGGGGCTCTCGCATAATTGCGCCACCCAGAAGCAGGCGGATGATCATGTGGCGAACGTGGCGACGCTGTTAGAGGGGTTAGGGGTGGAGCGCGCCATTAACCGCTATGGGTTTTCACGGGGCTGGAATATCAATCGCTTACGGACGGCGGATGGGTATACGCAGGATGCGATTGGGCTTGATGCGGCGGCGCGGGGGGTGCGCATCGATGAGTTTCGCCCGGACGGCGTGTTTCTCGATGAACTCGATGAGCAACTCGATACGGCGGCGACGATTGCCAAGAAGATTGACGTGCTGACGCGGGCGCTGCTGCCGACGGGGGATGCGGCGCTGACGGTGGCGGGGGTGCAGAACCTGCCGAACAAGGACGGCATCTTTGCGCAACTGGCGGATGGCCGGGCCGAGTTTTTGATGGACCGCTACGTCTCAGGCCCGCATCCGGCGCTGCGGGGCTTAGGCGAGCAGGACTGGTATCAGCAGGTGCGGGGGGCGGACGGGAGTACGGCCTTTCGCTTTGTCGGGGGGACGCCGGTGTGGGCCGGGCAGGACCGGGCGGCGTGTACGGCGTTGCTCAACACGATTGGACCACGGGCCTTTGAAATTGAGTGTTTGCATCGGATTGGGCGGCTGGCGGGGAGTGTGTTTCAGCGCGGCTGGTTTGGCATCGTGCCGGACTGGCCGCGAGGGTGTCGGCAGGTGCGCTACTGGGACTTTGCGGCGACCGAGGTGGCGGACGAGACGCCCAGGCGGCGGGGGAAGGATCCGGACTGGACGGTGGGCCTCTTGCTCGGGGAGTGGCGGGGGCAGTTCTGGGTGCTGGACGTGCAGCGCGTGCGACTCTCGCCGGACGGGGTGGAAAAGCTGGTGGCGCAGACGGCGGCGCTCGATGGGCCGAGCGTGGAAATCTGGTTGGAAGAAGAAGGGGGGAGTAGCGGCAAGGCGGTGACGGCGACGTATCGCCAGCGCGTGCTGGTGGGCTATACGGTGCGCACCTGGCACACGACGGGGAGTAAGGGGGAGCGCGCCAAGCCGGTGAGTGCGGCGGCGGAAGCGGGCAATGTGTTCCTGGTACAGGCGCCGTGGAATGCGGCGTTTGTGGACGAGGTGGAGAAATTTGGCCTCCCCGATGTGCACGATGATCAGGTGGATGCGCTGTCGGGGGCGCACTATGCGCTGACGCTCGGGCAGACGTGGTTGTCGAGTGAGCTGTCGCTGACGCCGGCGTTGGAGCGCATGACGCAGCGGGGGCTGGAGGCACGGGCGCAGACGGCGGCGTTACTGCCGGCGCTGGCCGGGATGTGGGGGGTCGAGGACGGGGAGGAGGAGGTGGCATGAGCGCGCCCGGGGAAGTGCCGGTGCCTGAGGAGATCGCGGCGTATCTGCGTGGGTGGCGTGCGGGGCTACACACCGTACTGCGGTGGTATACCGTGGGCGCGCTGCTCCTGGTGGGCCTATGGCTGGGGACGGCGGTGCTCCAGTGGCAGACGAACCAGGCCCAACGCGGGCTGCTTGAGACCTACGACCGGCGCCAGGAGCAACGCGTCATGCGGGCGTCGTGTCATGTGTTGCTCTACGCCATCGACCCGGCGACCACGACGGGCTTTAACAGTGCGGCGCAGACGTGTACGGTGGAGCGGGAGGATAAGCCCACGCTGCACCTGCGCTGGCAGGACGGGCACTGGACGAGCGAGCGGCCGCTGTGAGGGGGACCAAGCAAAAGACGGGGAGAGACCATAACCACACGCCTCCCCTCCGCCCCGCCCAGCCTATACGGGTAGGGCACGGATGTCAACCAGCGGTCGTGAGCCGCCAGAAAGGGAGCGCCCATGTCTGAGCCGATCACCAATGGCACCGCCTATCCGGTGTTGCCGCAGCCCCCGGAGCCGAGCCTGACCCAGGTCGTGGAGCATCTGGAGGCGAAAGAACTCCTGATGGAGCGGGGCACGAGTGGGTTACGCAGGGCAGGCGGCTACGTCCGGGAAGATCTCCTGGTAGAGCTTACAGGACTACAGGGCGTGCGGAAGTACCGGGAGATGAGGGACAATTCCCCGGTCATTGGGTCGTGTTTGTATGCATTGGAAATGCTCACCAGGAACGTAAAATGGACCATCACCCCCGCCGACGACACCGCAGAAGCCAAGCGCTACGCCGATCTGCTGGAAGGCATGCTGTTTGACGACCTCGACATGCCCTGGGCACTCTTGCTCTCTGAGATTCTCTCCTTCTTGCCCTTCGGGTGGTCACTGTTCGAGATGGTCTTCAAACGCCGCCAGGGCTTGGACCCGCCGCTGAACCCGGATGGGAGCCGGTCCCTGCCGTCGCAGTTCACCGATGGCTATATCGGGCTTGGGAAGATTGCGCCTCGGTCCCAAGATACCTTGCTGCGGTGGGAGTTCGATCATACCGGCGGGCTCCTCGGCATGCACCAGCTTGATCCCTGGATGGGGCGGCACGCCTACCTGCCCTACGAAAAATGCCTGCTCTTTCGCCCCACCAGCTACAAGAACTCGCCGGAAGGGCGCAGTGTCCTGCGCACGGCGTACCGTCCCTATTATATGGTGACGCATATTGAAAATACCGAAGGCATCGGCATCGAACGGGATCTGGCGGGCCTGCCGGTCTTTGGCACGCCGCCGCAGTGGTGGCTGCCCACCGCCACGCCCACCGAAGTCGCGCAACTGGAGTTGGTGAAACGTCTCGGGCGCAACATCCGCCAGGACGAGCAAGCCTGCCTGGTCTACCCGCTCATGTATGACGCGGCGGGCAACCTGCTCTTTAAGTTCGAACTGGCGTCCTCGGGCGGCGCCAAGGCGATCAATACCGACACGATTATCCAGCGCTACGAACTGCGCATCACCCAGTCGCTGCTCTGCGACTTGCTCTTCCTCGGCCATGAGGATGTCGGCTCCTTTGCCCTCGCCTCGTCCAAGTCGACGACCCAGGCCATGTCCCTCGGCGGCTACCTCACGGCCATTAAAGATGAGATCAACCGCCGCTGCATCCCGCTCCTGTGGCGCCTCAATGCCTTTCCCGCGAAGCTCCAGCCCAAGTTAATGCATGGGGATGTCGAGGCGGTAGATTTGACCGAATTAGCCCGGTTTATTTTGTCCTTCTCAAGGGTATTCAACGCTCAGGATCTGGAAAATAAGTTTCGCAGCATGGCCGGGCTGCCAGAACGCGAGGGAGCGGAGACCAATCCGCTGCCACCGTCGCTGCTGCCGACGGGCGGCTTTGGCGCCCATGGGGGCGGCTCCGGCACGAGTCCAGAGGCGTTTCAGACCGGGCAGAGTTCGGGACAAGTAGGCCTGCCAGATTTGGATAGGAGCCTTGAACCACAGAGTATCGGTTAGGGGGAAATTGTTCGACACAGTAATGGAAATATGCTATAATAATCAAGAGGTTGCGTCTCCCAGGGGTGCTTGAGACACCCCCAAGAGACTGGCACTATCGTCTAACGAGGAGACGACGATGCTTCCTGAGAATTCTAGCCTATCTCCCCTCGCACTCCAACCTATGCCCGCGACGATCCGTGTCAATCTCACGGGCCAGCGCTTTGGCCGCCTGGTGGTCCTTGCCTATGCCCATCGGAATGCCCGGAGCCAAACCTTCTGGCTCTGCCGCTGTGACTGTGGCAACACCCATACGGTCATCAGCCACAGCCTGCAAAAGGGCGATACCCAGTCCTGTGGCTGTTTCAATAGCGACGTCGCTCGTGCGCGACTCCGGCAGGACTTCACGGGCTACCGCTTCGGGCGTCTCGTCGTTGAGGCTATGGGATGGGCGGGCGGCACGGGGCGAGCCCACTGCGTGTGTGATTGCGGGAGGCGCACCGTGGTGTATGCGACCAACCTCACCCGAGGTATCACGCAGTCCTGTGGCTGTCTCCACGCCGAGGTGACTGGTGCCGCCCGCCGTATCGATCTGACTGGGCACACCTTTGGCCGGCTGACCGTCCTCGCCATGACCTGGAAAGATGGCGAAGGCTGGGCGCAGTGCCGATGCATGTGCGGCAGTGAACCCAGCGTTCGAGCCACGAAGCTTGCGACGGGCCATACACAATCCTGTGGCTGTCTCCAGGCCGAGGCGACGAGCCTAGCAAGCCGGAAAGACTTGACGGGTCTGACGTTTGGGCGGCTGACCGTCACGAGCATGTCTTGGGGCGATGGCCCTGGAAAGGCGACCTGCCTCTGCACTTGTGGCCGCGTGGCCCTCGTGCGTGGTCCTTCACTCCTCAGTGGCAATACGCAGTCGTGTGGGTGCCTGAAACGCCGCACGTCCGAGGAAAAGCAGGCGAGGAAGCGCCTCGCGGCCCATGCCCGTCTGTCGCTTGAACGTGGGTTGCCCTACGACTTCCTCCGGGAGGATGAAATCTTGATGCTGGACTATTGGCACCACAGGTGCGCGGTCTGCGGTGCCCTGGCTGACCTCTGGCGGACCCTGGCCTGGGATCACTGGATTCCACTCCGCTCCCCCGACACCTTGGGCACGATTCCGGGCAATATTCTCCCGCTGTGCCACGCCAAGAAAGGCGCCGCAACCTTCCCCGGCCCTCGCGCCTGTAACAATTCGAAGGGGGCCAAGGACCCGGTGGCGTGGCTGACGACGCGCCTGGGTGCACGGAAAGCCGCCGCGAAACTCCGTGCTATCGCCGCCTATTTTGCGGTGACCCGCCGTCATCTGTGCTGAGGCGCCAGGAACCTTGGGCTTGCTCCGCAAGCTTCTTTTCCAGCGCCACCAGGCGGGCCAGGAGCCTGGCCATCCTGGCTTCTCGCCCATAGATCGACTCGTAGTCCCAGTCGGGAAGGTCGTCGTCATCAGCCATGCGCGCCTCCGGAGAGGAGTCGGTCGGCACAGAGCAGCAAGCCCAAGAACATGCCGAGCAGGACGAGCAGGAGAGAGAGAGCCAGGATCCAGAAACCTTCACGCACGCAGCTCTTCCTCTGGCCCTAGTTGTTGCTCAATAAGGTGTCGGAGATAGCCCTTGCGTCGTGTGGTCTTTAGGAGAGCGTCCTCAATGTCCTCAAGGTCTGCGGCTGGCCCCGTCACGATGACATGCGATGCCGGCGTCGGGGCGAGATACGCCATATACAGCTTTGGATGGTCCGCTTTGAACGGCCCTTGCTGAAAGAGCAAGCGTGTCTCGGGTCGAATCTCGACATAATAGACACCAATACTATAGGTGAGGAGATCGCCCATGCCGCTCAAGATCATCTTGCGGCTTGGGGTATAGAGCTTCGGCCATTTCAGATTTTGTTGCTGATAAAGGACGTGACGAGCGAGGCGGTCAACCGTTAAAATCTCAATACCCATCGTTCATCTCCTTAGAAGATGAAATGATGTACGGGGTCTAGGAGGGTGCCACGAACACTCTCCTGGCCCATTTATCATAAGCAATAACATATCTCTCCTCAATCTTCAAGATGCCAGTATAAGTATGATAGGGGGTCAATTTGAAAGTGATAGCCGTCTCAGATCTGGTGGCGACTTAACTTTGAAAGTTAAACCCTCCATCAACATAAGACCCTCTTATGGTAATAGACCCTCTTTAAGAGTAGGACTGCTCTTATGGAAGTAGGACTCCTATCATAGAGCAGCAATGGCACGGATATTCAGTCGCTCGGGCCGCGTCTTGACGGCGGCAGGGGGCGCACACTGCTGCCCCTCTCTTCCCTTCAAACTTAACACTTGCAACTTCAAACTCGTTGTGTTTACACTGTGCGTGCGCGTGGGACCCGAGCCTGGCAGGAGGACGCCTGGCGATGAGTCTGCGTGCCCCGTCTCTCATCGGACTCCTGGCCCAACTCCAGCAGCACGGTCTCACCTACGCCCAACTCGTAGAGTTTGTCATGGCCTGTCGCGCCGGCCACAGCGGCACGGTGGTCTTTCACCTGGCCCGCGGCCATATTCGCACCGTGGAAGTGCCGGTACGGACGCCAACGCGGCTCAGGCATGATTAGATAAGGGACAGTTTTAAGTGTTAAGTTTTAAGTTTTAAGTTGTTTCGGACTTAACCCTTAACCCTTAAAACTTGCCCCGGCCCTCTCTGCGGAGAGGAGCCCGGTTCCGCTTTCGTAGCGCCCGCATACGGTCAAAGGACTTGACCGGCGGGCGCTTTTTTTGTGCCTGGAGACCGCCATGCCTACGACACACGCCGCTTCTTCTTGGCTGGAGCCACGGTCAGCAGCAAGGGCTGGACGGGGATCGGCGGCTTGCGCGTGCCCTTGCGGGAATTACAGGAATGACAGGCGGCAATCACGTTCTGCACAGTATGCGAGCCACCTTTCGACAGCGGCACGATGTGATCTTGCGTCAACTTCCCTTTGCGGCGTTTGCCACAGTAATAGCAGCGATGGTCTTGGGCCGCCTGGATTTCCAGCCATTGGTCATGCGTCAGATCATTTACCGGCGCCCTTTTCTTCAGCGCCCGACGCCGGCGGCCTTGAGCACGCGTGGCTTCCCGATGATTGTTCTTCCACTTCTTATCAGCGACCCGGGCTGCCTCTGGATCTTGCTCTCGTTTCTCACGTGCCAGTTGGGCAAAAAGCTCAGGATCCTCCGCATAGATGGCGCGTTTCTTTGCGTTCACGCGGTCGCGATTCTCAGAGTACCACCGCTGCCACTGTGCCTTGCGCTGGCCCGCATATCGCCCGCGGTATTTCTTGTCGCGTTGTTTTACATGCGACGAGTTCTTTTGGCGACTCGCCTTGGCTCGTTCAGAAAACTTGCTGGGATTGGCGGCATAACGGGCACGTGCACCAGCACGCCTGTCTGGATAGATCTTGGCTGACACGATATCTCCTCACTGAGATAGGGGGAAAGACCGGGCTCCCTGTGAGTGAGCACAAGGACTTTGCGGGCGATGATCAGTCGCCACCCGGCAACAAGAGAGTATAGCACAAATATGTCTATTTTGCACTAAGAAAGGCATGATTCAAAATGCCTTGGACTGCTCAGGACGCTGATAGGCACCATAAGGGCTTATCAGCGAAGCAAAAAAGACAGTGGTCGCATGTGGCCAACAGCCAATTAAAGACCTGTTTGGACCGTGGCGGTTCTCAGGAACACTGCGAAGGACAGGCCATCCGCGCTGCCAATGCGGCTGTGAACAAGAGTGTCGACGCTGAGAACCTGGCCCTCGTGGTGGAAGCCCGCATTGCCAAAAGTGAGGACGCTGAGCAGCGCCTCTTTGGGTGGGCCTCCATTGCCGTCATGAAAGATGGGACGCCGCTCCTCGACCTGCAGGGCGATGTCCTGGAGATCGAGGACCTCGCCGAGGCGTGGTACGCGTACGTCTTAGAGTCAGGCGAATTGAATTTCGTACACAAGGGCGAGTGCCGTGGTCGGATGATTGAGGCCATGGTGTTCACCCCCGAGAAGATTAGCGCGCTGGGACTGCCTCCTGACTCGCTCCCCCTCGGGGCCTGGGTCGGCTTCCATGTGCCCGATGCCGACGACTACCACCTCGTCAAATCCATGGGCTACCTCATGTTCTCCATTGAAGGCTTTGCCGAGCGTGAGGAGGTCTAGCCATGCCCACGCGCCTCCGCAAACTCAAAATTACCCGCGTGGCCGTCTGTCAGCAGGGCGCCAACTACGATGTCGAGAGCGGCGAGGGGGCGCATATCCTGCTCTTTAAGAGTGCGGATGCGGAGGCCGAGGCCCTCGACAAAGCCGAGCGCAGTACGGCCGGGACCAACGACCTCCCCGACTCTGCCTTCGCCTATATCAGCCCTGGGGGCACAAAGGATGAGGACGGCAAGACTGTCCCTCGCTCCCTGCGCCACCTGCCATATAAGACTGCCTCAGGGGCTATCGACAAACCGCATTTGCGCAATGCGCTTGCAAGATTAAGCCAGACCGATATCCCGGCGAGTGCCAAAGCCAGTGCAAAACGCAAGCTCCGCGCTGCCGCCCGGTCAGCCGGCATCGACGTGAGCGACGAGGTCGAGAAGTTTGATGCGCCCATGGGCCTCCATGCCGAGCCCGACGGCGACGAAACCCCGCCGCTGTCCTATGCCCAGCGCGGCCAGCAGTACGACCTCTGGGAAACCCTCTGGGGCAAATGGCAGTGCCTGTGCGAGACCTACTATGCCTGCGTTGGCGACTGCGACGAGGATAACCTGCCCTATCTGCCGATCCTGGTCGAGTCCGTGGGGCAGTTTCAAGACGAGGTCGCGGACCTCATCGACGGCCTGGGGCTCACGGCGAAGATGGCCCCCATCCTGGCCGACCTCACTTCGGTGGCGAAAGCCGGGGCGCCCATGGCGGGCCATCGCCTCACGCGCCTGCAAGACGCTATCGCCCAGCTCCAGCAGATTCTCGAAGAGTGTACGCCCCCAACCATTGACCGCCCTGGGGTCTCTGCCGCCGATGTGCGCAGTATGCCTGGGGTCATGAAAGGAAGGGCCGCGCGGCGGCCCATTGCCGACACCGTCGCAAAGGAGGACCCGCCTATGGCCACCGCGGTGCGCAAAAATGCCGAGAGTGACAAGGAACACTGCGACAACTGCGACGACACAGACTGCGACAACCCGGCCCACGACCGTATGAAGAAGGAACTGCTGGTGCACGGGAATGCAGCCCAGATGCAGATCGATGCCCTGACCAAACGTGCCCACGAGGCCGAAGACCTGGTGCTCAGCCTGCGCGCTGATCTCGCGAAGAGCACCCAGGAACTCACGGCGCTCCGCGAAGAACAGCGCATCGCCAAGATGAGCCCTGAGGAGCAGCGCGAGACCCTGCTGGCCGGCATGCCTGAACTGGTGCGCAAGAGCTACCTCGATCAGGAAGCCCGCCTCGAAATCATCGAAAAGGCCAACCGCGAGTTACACGAGAAAAACGAGCGCCTCGACTATATCGCGAAAACCGCCGAGTTTCGCGCCCTCGGGCTCACCCCCGATCACTGGCATGTGCTCAAAGCCGTTGAGGGCATCGCCGACGAGAGCGCCCGGACGGAGTTGGTGCGCCTGCTCAAGGCTGCCACCGAGCAACTGAAAACGTCCAGCCTCTTTGGCGTGCGCGGTGTCGAGGGCCATGGCCCGAGTGGCACGGACAGCAGTGGCGATGCGGAAGGGCAGATTCTCGCCCTGGCCAAAGCCTACGCGGAAGAGAAGGGTGTGCCGCTGGCCAAGGGCATCGAGGTCATTGCCAAGAGCCATCCCGAGCTCTGGGAACTGAACCAGCGCGAGAAACGCGCCAAGAATCGGGTAAACACATAAGTTTCAAGGGTTAAGGGTTAAGTTTTAAGGCTCGGAGTCAGACACAGAACAGCCTCAGTCTCCCAGCTCTCCCACTTAATACTTAATACTTAAATCTAAGCGTTTCTTCCCGCCTCGCGTGTCCAGAACGGCGTGGCAGGCGGGGAAGGAGGGTCCGATGCCCCATATTGCGGTTTATGACGACTCCTTTCGCAGTACCACCGATATGCGCACCAAGCAATTTGCCCCGGTGAAACTCGCCGCCACCAAAGACTGGATTACCGAGTGTGCGGCCGCCACGGATGACGTGTACGGCTTGCAGCAGGGCCGCCCCAATGTGGGCGAGGCCGGACGCATCGCCATTGCCGGACGCTGGACTGCCCTGGTGGATGGCTCCGGCACGGCCATTGCCATCGGGGACTTCCTGGGACCCAACGCCGCCGGCACCATGCTGGTGAAAAAGAGCACCGCCGATAACTCGATCTGCGCCCGGGCACTCGATGTCTGCACGATTAGCGGCGGCAAAATTGATGTCAATTTGTTTGGCGGCATCGGCGCACGGTTCCGGGCGGCGGCGTAAGCCAAGGCCCGACGTGCGACGGGCCTGCAACCCTCATCTCTGGCACAGCCTGCGTCATGACGTGACACAGGAATAGCCGTCAGTTCAGAAAGGAGCTGCCCTTGGCAGAGAGCGCATTAAGGGACGTCTATGTTGATATATTACTTACAGAAATATCTATAGGTTATTCCAACCCAGATTACATAGCACCACTCATTGCTCCGGTGGTGCCGGTGCGCTATCCCACCGGGTTCATTCCGCAGTACATGCAGAGTGACTGGTTCCGCAACAACGCCAACCGGCGGGCGACCGGCACGCTGAGTCGGCGCGGCTCCTTCAACCTGGGGACCGACACCTACGCCTCGAAGCGCGACAGCTTCGGCTTCGAACTGGCCGATGAAGTGCGCGACGCCACCATGGAACCCTACAACATGGACCGCGACGGCACGCTGTTTGCCACCGATAAAGTCCTCATGGCGCAGGAGATGGACTTCGCCACCAACCTGTTCACGGCGGGCGTGTGGGTCGATGCCGCCGGCTATGTGCAGTGGAACGATTATGGGGCCTCAACCCCCCTGCTCCTGGTGACCCAGGCCCTCGATAACATCGAAGGCCGCATCGGGCGCGAGGGCAACACCATGATCCTCGGCAAGCAGGTCTTCACCGTGCTGCGCTGGCACCCCGACTTGCTCGACACCATCAAGTACACCCAGATGGCCATCGTCACCGAGCAAATCATGCAGAGCCTCTTCGGCGTGGACCGCATCCTCATCGGCCGCGGCATCTATACCGCCAGCCCGGAAGGCACGGCGGAAGCGTCCGTCGTCTACCAGCGCATTTGGGGCAAGCATGTGCTGTTTCTCTATAACCCGCCGAGCCCGAGCCTGATTACCCCGGCGGCGATCTACAACTTCACGTGGCAAAGGGTTCCGTCCGCAAACTCGTACATGCGCCGATTCCGTGAAGAAAGTCGCGAGGTCGACGTCCTGGAGAGTAACGGCTACCACGACTATCATGTGACGTCTCAACGGTCTGCGGAGTTTTATGCGAATATAATCGCATGATGAATTTGTACCCTTTTTAGAAAAGCCGCATCTGTTGAGGGACAGCGCGATTCCCTTTACTGGAATTGCACCAGGTATGGGCCAGCACCGCATTGCGATAACTGTGTTCCGAGCCCGGCTGACTCACGGGAATGATGTGATCACGTGAAGCATCCTGGAAACGGCGGACCCGCGTATGACAAATACCGCATATGCCCTTGTCACGGATAAAGAGCACGGCGATATCAACCTCTTCAATGTATGGGATACCCTTCTCCAGCGCCCGGCGCTTGTGCTGATACTCCGTGACCTTATTGCGGTTCAACTGCCGCCACAATTTCCGTTTCAGCGCATAGTACGCTTTCTTCTTCAAGCGGCTCCGGCGCTCGCGCAGCCGACAGAGGACGCGGTTGGCTTCGCGGTAAAGGGCGGCGGCGGCCAGGACCTGTGCCTTATGCAGGGTTTTCCAGCGCTGCTGCCGGGCCTTGAATTGTTCAGGATGATCCTTGCCCCACTGCATCGAGCGCGCATTGATCTTGTCTTTGTTCCTGACGTGATAACCAGCTTTGTAGGCTTTGCGCTTGGCAACACGCTCAGGCTTGGACTCACGTTCTTTGACACACTGCTTGCAGTAGGGCGACAGCTTGTCATAACGGCTGTTATCAACAAAAAACTCGGCGTACAGCTTGGACTTCTTACACTTAGGACAGCGTTTACGCGGTTCGTCCATGCGGCCTCCCATACGGCCAGAGGTGAGTGGCTTGGGCTCAAGACCTGTATGGGCAGGTCTCAACTTGCGCGTCAGCGTCCCAACGACCCAAGCTCTATAAGTATAACAAATTCAGAGAGTTATGTCAATGCTTGAAGGCTCTGATCTCCCCGATGACACTGGCGCCGATGCCGCCCCCGAGGCGGTGCTGGCGATCCTTGAGCGGCTGACGCCGCAGCAGCAGAGTGCCCTGGCGCTCCTCGTGGAGCAGGACGGGCAGGGCTGCGGCCTGTCGACCCAGATGTGTTCCTCGCTCGTCCAACGGGATCTCCTGGTCAAAGCGGTGGACCCGCTCACCGATGGCCCGCGCGTGTGCACCAAGGGCTGTGGCCATGCATGGTACGACATCCCGGCGGCGGTCCAGACGGCGTATGCCACCTGGGCGGCGCAGTGGGAGGAGGACGGGGCGCCGGTGACCACCGCCGTGCCTGCTCCGCCCCCGCCTCCAGCCAGGCCCCTGGCGACGCGCCGTGAGATGGGGCCGAGTCATTGGACAAGGTTCACCTTGCCGGGCCTGGGCTATTTCACCTACAAGGGCACGAACTACGACCGTGGCCAGCTCCTGACGCTGACGGGCAGCCCGCGCGATGAGCAATTAGAACGCCTGGGCTATGTCTACCCGGTGCCCAAAGGGGAAACCTACCGCCAGGCACAATGCGGCGCCTGCGGCGTGTGGTTCTTGAACGAAGAGTTCCGCGACGCGCATGGGCGCTTGCGCCATCGTCACCGCTTCGAAGGCGATGACCTGGATGTGGCGGCGGGGATGGCGGGCCCTGCAGGGGGGGCCGCCTTGCGCGATGTGACGGGGGATGCCGAGGAGCGCCGCATGCAGCAGCAGTATCCGCTGCATCTGGAGCGCACCAGGGCGACGCTGGAGGGCTGAGCCTATGGTTGGCGGTGATGTGATAGGCATTGTCCGCAATGGCCAGAATACGTTGCTCAATGTGCAGGACCGCACCTATGGGGACCGCTGTGCGGTACGCTGCGCGGAATGCCGTCGTGACACGGGCGCAGCCGTCCATATCCAGGTCGGCGATAAAGTGTGGTGGCAAGGCAACGATGTCATGTGGACGCCACAGTCATTCACCGGCTCCGCCTCGGGGCCGGGGTGTGGCACGCACTGGGATATCCATATCCCCAAAATCGGCTTTAGTCATTAACAGCATCTGGCTAGCCCCTACGGGGGTGAGGAGGAGGTGGGCCAATGTTTCAACGTGTAACGGTTGTTCAAGAAGGGCTGA
>Ga0126379_10000345_pt1 | contig 25230 bp, 23 predicted proteins | sample PanSoiMetPlot_24_FD_92640 | JGI IMG/M metagenome (GOLD analysis project Ga0126379, IMG submission 92640) | Tropical forest soil microbial communities from Panama - MetaG Plot_24 | ecosystem: Environmental > Terrestrial > Soil > Tropical forest > Bulk soil | place: Panama | collected 2016-02-17
CACGTGGCCATTGTGGCGCAGGGCAAGGAATACACTCCGCCCCAGATCTCGGCGATGATTTTGCAGAAGCTGAAGAAAGCCGCGGAAGATTACCTGGGCCAAGGGGTCACGGAAGCCGTGATCACTGTGCCGGCATACTTCAATGACGCGCAGCGCCAGGCCACCAAGGACGCGGGTAAAATCGCCGGCCTCGACGTGAAGCGCATCGTGAACGAGCCCACAGCCGCGGCCATGGCTTACGGTTTGGACAAGAACAAGAAGGAAGAGACCATCGCGGTGTACGACTTCGGCGGCGGCACATTCGATATTTCGATTCTGGAAGTCGGCGAAGGCGTGATCGATGTGAAGTCCACCAACGGCGACACGCACCTGGGCGGCGACAATATCGACCAGCGTATCGTGGACTGGTTGGCCGACGAATTCAAGAAGGACGAAGGTCTCGACCTGCGCAGCAAGGGCAATGAGATGGCCCTGCAGCGTCTGCGCGACGCCGCGGAGAAAGCCAAGATCGAGCTTTCCACCACCATGGAAACTGAGATCAACCTGCCGTTCATCACCGCTGACGCCAGCGGCCCCAAGCATCTGGTGAAGAAGTTGACACGGGCCAAGCTGGAGCAGATGGTGGAAGACATCATCCAACGCTCGGTGAACCCGTGCAAGCAGGCCATGAAGGACGCGGGCGTAGACGCCGGCAAGATTGATGAAGTGGTGCTCGTGGGCGGACAGACGCGTATGCCACGCATTCAGGCGCTGGTGAAAGAATTGTTCGGCAAAGAGCCGCACAAAGGCGTGAATCCCGACGAAGTGGTCGCGGTGGGCGCCGCGGTGCAGGCGGGCGTGCTCGCCGGCGACGTGAAGGATCTGTTGCTGCTGGATGTGACGCCGTTGACCCTGTCGATCGAAACCCTGGGCGGTGTGGCAACGTCGATGATCCCGCGCAACACCACGATTCCCACGCGGAAGACGGAGACGTTCTCGACCGCGGCCGATAGCCAGACGTCGGTGGAAGTCCACGTGTTACAGGGCGAACGGCCCATGGCCAGGGACAACCGCACGTTGGGCAAGTTCCACCTGACCGGCATCCCGCCGGCTCCGCGTGGCGTGCCGCAGATTGAAGTTACGTTTGACATTGACGCCAACGGCATCCTGAACGTGACCGCCAAGGACCGCGCCACGAACAAGGACCAGAAGATCACGATCACATCGTCTTCCGGTCTGAGCAAGGAAGAAGTGGAGCGCATGGCCAAGGAAGCCGAAGCGCACGCTGCCGAAGACAAAGGCAAGCGCGAGGAGATCGAAGCCCGCAACCAGCTCGACGGTCTGGTCTATAACGTCGAGAAGATGCTGAAAGAGCATGGCGACAAGATCTCCGGCGACGACAAGGGGAACGTGGAATCAGCCTTGACGGACGCCAAGAAGGCGCTGGAGGGTTCGGACCCGGCCATCATGAACTCGGCCCGGGACCGGCTGACGCAGGCCTCGCACAAGCTGGCGGAAGCCATGTACAAATCGGCGCAGGCGCAGCCTGGCGAAGCAGCAGGCGCTCCATCCGGCGCTCAAGGGGACGGCGGCGCAGGTCAGGAAAAGAAAGATGAAGGCGTGATCGACGCCGAGTACGTTGACGTGGACGAGAAGAAGAAGTGAAGTGAAAAACAGGGTGGAGCCAGGCTTTAGCCCGGCGTCGGGATGAGCCCAGGGTGCGGCCTGCTCCACCCTCGTGAGTGCAGCAGAGGTGAAATAGGTGAAACAGTATTTGGTCATCAAAATGGTGGAAGGGTTCGACAAAGTGGCGGGCCTAATGGCGCTTCCCGGGTTGTACACCCTGGAAGCCGCACAACACCTGGTGACGCAGGCGGTAGCGAAGGAGCCGGAAGCAAGCTTTGTGATCCAGGAGGTCGGCGCGGCCTAAAGGCGTTTAACCACAAAGGGCACGAAGGAACACGAAGGCTGGGGTTCTTGCAAGCTAGCTCCTTTGTGCTCCTTTGTGTCCTTTGTGGTAGAAGGTTTGTACCATTCTCGGAGAATGCAAAAATGAAATACATGAAGCGTCGTGGTCTGAAGTTGTTTGCCGTAGCTGCGCTGCTGCCCGTGATGGCTTCCGCTGTGCCGGCGCAAAAAACGAACGCGCCCGAAAAAGCCACAGTCGCCGTGACGATGAGCGCCGAAGATACGGCCACCATCAGCCAGGTCACGCAATTGGTGCGCGACTTTCTGGCTAACGTACCCAAGAACGATCCCAAGGTCTTTGAGAATTTCTTTGCCGACGACGTGATTTACACCCGCTCGGCGGGCGTGACCGTGAACAAGGCGGAGATCCTGAAGAACATCAATGTGCGCGCGGTCAACGAACCAGGGGCCACGTACGAGGCCGACGATTTTACGGTGCATCCTTATCGTGACCTGGCAATCGTCAACTTCCGGCTGATCCAGCACGCCGGCGCCCAGACCGCTTACTTCCGCAACACGGGAACATTTCTCAAGCGCGATGGAAAATGGCGAGCCGTCGCCTGGCAGGCCACCCGCGTGCCGGAGCCGCCTGCGCGCTAAAATGATCGAGTTCCGGATTCCCCATGTTGCTACGCGGACGCAAGCAGGAACTCATCTCGATGACCGCCGTGCTGGAAGCGCTGGAAGACTTTCTCGCTGCTGCAGCCAACGGTGACAAGAAGGTCCTTGAGAGCTTTTTTGCTGACGATGTGATTTACACGGGCTCGAGCGGCGTGCGGATGGATAAAGCCGCGGTTATGAAAAGTATTGGCGCCCGCCTGGGTAACGGAGCGAAAGTCGTCTACCGCGCGGAGGATATCACGGTCCACCCTTACGACAACACGGTCATCGTGAACTTTCGCATGGCGGTGGATGGCGAACACCGGGGCCGACGCGAGACTCTTTATTTTCGCAACACCGGAACATTCCTCAAGCTTCATGGCAAGTGGCAGGTGGTGGCCTGGCAGGCGACCGAGGCGCTGCCGGATGGGGCAAAATCATGAGAAAGTTATGCCTGCTGGCCGGACTGCTGCTTTGCGCGGCCGCCGCTGGACTTGCACAGCAGACCGCCGCTCCTCTGGGTGCGCGCCTCAAACTCAAGTGGCAGGGTGACGTAGTGCGCTTCCAGGAAGGCAACGTTTCCCACGAAGTCTCTATTCGCGACCAGTTCCATGCCGTGCGCCTCGACAAAGTTGCGTTACAGTCGGCGAAAGAGGCCGGCGGCTACATCTACCTGCTGCTGGACGTAACCGGGCCGTCGAAGATTCCGCAGGACAGCCACCAGTGCGGCGCCGGTTCCGAATCCGACCTCATCTGGCTCAAGCTTGATAAGGACTGGAAGCTTCAGGATGCGAAGAGTTTTCGCTACGAATCCTGCTGGGCAACCATCGACGCCGATAGCCCACCCAAGTGGCAGGGCGACACGCTCGCCGTGACAGTGTTCAGCGTGAGCGAAGGCGCAGGCAAGACGGTCGCCGCGATCTACAGTCGCAAGCACCCTGAAGAAGGGCTCAAGGTGGTAGTAGTGGAGGCGCAGGGTGGAAAATGACCGGCGAACCGATTTGAAATGTGAAATTTGAAATTTGAAATTTCAGACTGCTGAGCTAAATTTCAAATTTGAAATTTTAGATTTCAAATCTGACTTCATGGCAACTCCACCCAAAAAGGATTACTACGGCATTCTCGGCATCAAGAAAAATGCCTCCCAAGAGGACATCCGTAAAGCATTTCGTAAGCTCGCACGGAAGCATCATCCTGACGTCAATCCCGGGGACAAGAAGGCGGAAGAAAGATTCAAGGACATCTCTGAAGCCAACGACGTTTTGAGCGATCCCAAGAAGCGCAAGATTTACGACCAGCTCGGCTTTTATTCTGACAACATCGATCCCGCTGCGGCAGAAGCGTACGCCCGCGGCGGAGGCTTTGGCGCGGGCGGCTTCGGCGCCGGCCCGTTTCCCGGCGGCGGGCAAGGCCAGGGCCAAGGCACTCCTTTCGACTTCAGCGGATTTGATTTCTCCGAAGGCGGAAGGCAGGGCGGCGGTTTCCGCGATATCTTTTCCAGCATGTTCAGGGGTGGCGCAGGTGTTGGCCACGGGCCGGAGCACGGTACCGATCTCGAGTACCAGGTCAATATCGGTTTCTGGGACGCGATCCGCGGTACGGTATTGCGGCTGAACATCGACCGCCAAGACATCTGCAACAACTGCGGCGGCCGGGGTGTGGTTGGCGCCCCAGGCACGTGCCCGGAGTGCGGCGGCAAAGGCACGGTGACCCAGGCGAGCGGGCGCATGAAGTTCAACATGACGTGCCCCCGCTGCCGAGGAACGGGCAAGGCGCAGAACATCTGTCCAACGTGCCACGGTGAAGGCGTGGTGGAGCGTACGGAGCCGCTGGAAGTCAGGGTGAAGCCCGGCACGCGCGACGGCCAGCGCATCCGCATTGCCGGCAAAGGCAACGCCGGAGCTGGCGGCGGCCCGCCCGGCGATCTCTACATTATCGTCCGCGCCGGTGAACATCCGGTCTTCCGTCGTGACGGTGACGACATCTACGTGACCGTGCCGGTGGCGGCTTCGGAAGCCGCTTTGGGGGCGAGGATTGAGGTCCCGACCATTGACGGCCGTTCGCAATTGCGGGTTCCACCTGGCACCCAGAGCGGGCAGAAGCTCCGGCTGCGCGAAAAGGGCGTGCCTTCGGCGACGAAGGACGGCGTTCGCGGCGACCAGATTGTGGAGGTCAAGATCGTTGTTCCCGAGGCCCGCGATTTGAAGGCCCGCGAGCTTTGGCAGGAGTTGCAGAAATTGAATCCTGCCGATCCAAGGCAGGAATTGTGGACGAAAGTATGAAGAGGAATTGATGTCTCTTGCCGATTTCAAATCTGCTGAGTTGGTCCGGGTATTCGCCGGCTCGGTGGTTGCTCTGTCTGTAGGCCTCTGGTGCTTTGCCGCGACCAGTCTCCTCCGCCGAGCTGCGCAATCCTGGACGTTGCTGGAAAAACTTGCTGTCGGCGCATTGGGTGGCCAGTTTGTGCTGGCGCTCATGCTGTTTGCCTTCGCTGTCAGATCATCACGGGTCGATGAAGTTCTGAGCCATGGACCCCTCCACATTTGGACGATCGAGATCTTTGGCTTTATGACTTTCGTAGGTTTGGTGTGTTCAATTCTCATGCGGTCAGACGTCGGCAAGAAAATCACACCGGCAACGATGCTCTGGATCGCAGGAATAGCATCGGTTTGGGCTTTGCCGGGAAAATAACGTAGAGACGCGGTATCCGCGTCTCAAAATCGCGAGCGCGACGATGTCTCGTGGGCCGGTAGGTTCTTGTAGCGTATGCAGTGAGACGTGGCAGTGCCACGTCTCTACGGCCGGATTTTTGATTTCTGGCCCAGGCGTCCGAGAGAAAGATGGTTTATTTCGTATATGACGGCTAGACGCAAATCCAAGGGCGCGTACATGATCTCGGCAGTCGCGGAGATGTACGACATTCATCCGCAGACCTTGCGTCTCTACGAGCGCGAAGGGCTGCTCAAGCCGTCGCGTACCGAAGGCAATACGCGCCTCTACACCGAAGAGGATCTGCAGCGGCTGGAGTTCATCCTGAACCTGGCGCGCGATCTGGGCGTCAACATTGCCGGTATCGCCATCATCATCCAAATGCGGGAGCGGATGGAGGAGATGAACCGAAACATGCAGGAGTTCGTCCGCTTCGTGCAGCAGGAAGTCGCTTTTCGCGCCAGCCACGCGCATGCTGATCCTAACCAAGGCGCGATGATTCCCTTCCGGCGCCCGCCGGCGCCGTTGTCGGGCAAGAACAAAAGGAAATCGTAGCCTTTAGCACTTAGCCGTTAGCCTTTAGCCCAACCTGCGTACACTTGGATATCCGCTACGTGCGAATGGCTAAAGGCTGATCATCAGCGCGACTGGATCAGATGGCCGCAATCGTCGTCTTCGGCGTCGCTGTCCTTTTTCACGTCGCGGCCGTGGATGGAGATGATGGCTCTGCCGGCGGCGGTGGCTTCCGGATCGTGCAGTTGTTCCGCGGCGTGACCCCCTACGGGAGGCCGCAAACCGGCAGTCTCCTCCATCTCCTGTTCTTCGTCAGTAGCGGTGGCCTTTTCAGGATAAATACGCATTTTCCTGCGGATGCGCTGCTCGGCGTCGGCCCATTCTTTTTGGGCGCGGCTGATGCCTTTCCTCGCAGCAAGCGAAATCTCTTTTTCAGTTTTGCGGAGTTGGTCTCGTAGACCCATGGAGATACCTCCATTCCGGGCCGTTCTCGACCCTGCCTGTCACTGGTCAGGATTGTGCATAACTAAGATGCCGGCGCTGATCCCTGGGAAACTGCTGGTCAGAGCCGGCCAGAGATGGTGCAGCTCTTATTTGGGGGCTTCAAAGCGGTAGCCGGTGCCGCGGACGGTTTTCAGGTAGCGCGGCTGCTCCGGATCGAGCTCGATTTTTTCCCGCAGCTTGCGGACGTAAACGTCCACGGATCGTGGGCTGACGAACGTGGTTTCCTTCCACACCGCGTCCAGAATCTGGTCGCGGGTGAACACCCGCCCAGCGTGCTGGGCCAGGTAGTGCAGAAGGCGGAACTCAGTGGCGGTCGCGGCAGTGACCTGGCCGCGCACCGTGAGAGTCACGGCTTCGGCGTCGATCTCTAAGTCGCCGGCCACGATGCAGGCCGGCGCGAGCGGCGCTTCACAGCGGCGCAGCACGGCTTTGATCCGCGCCAACAGTTCCCGAGGACTGAAGGGCTTGGTGATGTAATCGTCAGCCCCGGCTTCGAGGCCGAAAATGCGATCGGCTTCCGCGCTTCTTGCGGTGAGAAAGACAATGGGCATCGCGGCCAGCTGGGACCCGGACTGACGAATCTGGCGACAGAGTTCCAGACCATCGCCGCCGGGGAGCATGATATCCAGAAGCATCAGAGAAGGGCGTTCTTTCTGGGCGTCGGCCACCACACCTCCCGTGGCCGTGTAAACGCGAACTCGAAACCCCGCGCCTTCCAGGTGAAGGCGGACGAGCCGCGAGATGTCTGAATCATCTTCGACGACAAAAATCCTTTGCGTGCTTGCCGCCGCTGGTTCAACTACGCTCTGGCGCTGCCGCTTTGCTTCCAAACTCAATGTTCCTCGCACGGCCCAGCTCATGTGCGCCAGCTTACACAGCGAATGTTAAAGGAATATGAAATCGCGGGGCGGAGAAGATCGCAGCCTGCAAGATTCAAGAACTCTTAACGTGCTTCACACGATCCTTCAACATTCCGCTTTTAAAGTGCCGGGTGCAATCTCAAACACATAAGGAGGAGTTCATGCTGTTCCCCGCAGGATTTCAGAAACATCTCGCCACAGGCATGGTGGCTGGGATTTTGGCGCTGCTGATGCCCGCAAGTTCCGCATTGGCCGCCGACGAAAAAGAGCACAAAACCGCTACCCCGATCAAACATGTGGTTGTGATCTTTCAGGAGAATGTCTCTTTTGACCATTATTTCGCCACGTATCCGGTAGCGGCCAACCCAACGGGTGAACCGCATTTTCACGCGCGCCGCGGCACGCCGACGGTGAACGGGCTCTCTGGTGCGTTGCTGACGCACAACCTGAACCTGGTGAATCCCTTCCGTTTTGACCGCTCCCACGCTGCCACCTGCGATCAGGACCATGATTACGGCGATGAACAGAAGGCTTTCGATCACGGGATCATGGATCAATTTGTTCAAACAGTCGGCACGGGTCCCGGCACGGACGGTATTCTGACTTGCAACAAGACGGACGTGATGGGCTACTTTGACGGCAACACAGTGACCGCGCTGTGGAATTACGCGCAGCACTTCGCCATGAGCGACAATTCTTTCGGTACGACATTTGGACCCTCCACGCCGGGCGCGCTGAACCTGGTTTCCGGGCAGACCAACGGCGCCACCGGCGTCAGCGGAGACACCAGCGGCGATCTGGCGGGCGGTTCGGTGATTGGCGATCCCCAGCCGGCATTTGACAAGTGCTCGACGCGCGAGACAGCCTCCTTGGCCGGAAGGAATATCGGCGATCTGCTCAACGACAAGAGCATCAGCTGGGGATGGTTCCAGGGCGGGTTCCGCGATTGCTCTGTAGCACACACGGGCAGCGACGGCATCGCGAAGAAAGATTACATTCCTCATCACGAGCCATTTCAGTACTACAAGTCAACTTCAAACCCGAACCACCTGCCGCCGACTTCCACGGCGCTGATCGGCCATGCCGGCGACCAGGCCAACCACCAGTACGACATCACCGACTTTTGGGCGGCGGTCAGCGCCAACAATTTTCCCGAAGTCAGCTTTCTGAAGGCTCCTGGCTTCCAGGATGGCCACGCTGGCTACTCCGATCCACTGGCCGAGCAAACCTTCCTGGTGGAGACCATCAACCGCCTGCAAGCGAGCAGAGAATGGGAGGAGACGGCGGTGATCATCTCTTACGACGATTCAGACGGCTGGTATGACCACGTGATGTCGCCGATCGTAAGCCCCTCGAATACCTCCGCCGACACTCTCAACGGTCCCGGCAACTGCGGCACCAGCGCCCCTGGGAGCCAGCAGGGCAAGTGCGGCTTCGGGCCACGGTTGCCACTGCTGGTAATCTCGCCGTATGCCAAGAACAACTTTGTGGATGGCGCCCTGACCGACCAATCTTCCATTCTGCGCTTCATTGAAGACAACTGGGGCGTAGGCCGGATCGGCGGCGGATCCTCCGATGACACAGCGGGAACGCTGTTCCACATGTTCGACTTCAGCCATCCTCGGAATCACCGACTGTTTCTGGATCCGTCCACAGGCCAGCCTGCGGACCACGATGGCGACGGAGACGACGACTAGGCTTCTCTCGCGCTGCATTTCAGGGGCGGGAGCAATCCCGCCCCCTTTTTTTACCCGCGACTGGCCCCGAGGGTGAGCTATTGTAAGCGGCATGAATATTACGCGCCGCCCCGTGCGCCCTGAAGACCAGGAGTTTCAGTTCCGGCTCTACGCCAGCACGCGCCAGGCAGAGATTGCGGCGTTTGGCTGGAACAGCGCGCAACAAGAGGCCTTCCTGCGCATGCAGTTTATGGCGCAGCAGAACTGGTACCGGACGGCGTATCCGCAGGCCACGTGGGAGATTATCGAACTGGAGCGGACCCCAGTGGGAAGAATGATCGTGCTGCGGGGAGGGGAATCGATCACGCTGGTGGATATCGCGCTGCTTGGCGAGTATAGAGGCAGGGGCATCGGCGGCGGCTTACTGCGCGAACTCCTGGAGCAGGGCCGCGAAGCGAAGGTCCTGGTGCGTTTGCAGGTGCTCAAGACCAATCCCGCAGCGCGCCTGTACCTGAGGCTGGGCTTTATCACGACACGCGAGGACGAGATGTATTTACAGATGGAAAAGCATCCCGGATGAGCTCGACACGACCGGGCTTTAGCTTCAACCATCGCCAGTCCGCACCTGCTCAGCGGGCCGGAATCAACCTGACTTTCGGCGGACGGTCCACCTGCCGCCACTGCAATGCGCTTGCCGGAGTGCACGTTGTTGTCGCTACCAGGACCGGAGCTTTGCCGTCTTCGCGTTCAAAGATGTAACTCTTGATGGCGTAGCAGGTGGGGGAGTTCTCGGCGCGGGGCAAGCGGCGTCCGTTTTCCAGCACTTGCTGCGCAAGGCGTTGCTCGAGCGGGCGCGCCTGAATGCTCAATTGGCTAGCGTGAAAGTCCGGCTTTGCCACCCAGTCGCCGGAAGACTGCGCTGATGAGGGCTGGTCCTGTGGCGTTGTCAGCTTCTCGATGTTGACGTGATTCGGGGGAAAGACCGGCTTCGCCAGCCAGTCACCAGAAGATTGTGCTGTAGCAGGCTGGTCCTGTGGCAGTGTCAGTCCCAGAAGTAGAAGGAAACCTAGAATTGGCATAGTCGCTCCTTCCGTGGCCAATTATAGGTCAGCCAGTGCAACCATCCAACCATGGAATAGCAATACTCCCGACAGCCTTGTTGAGGCTATCCACCTTTTAGATTTGCATCTTCCAATCTATAAGCGTAGGCTGTTGTGGTCGCGCAAGCGCGAAAAAGAAGGTGTGTCTGAAAGCTTCTCCTCCATCCGGGCCCCTGAGCAGCTACGCCAGGATCACGGCGCCTGCATTTCCACTCAAGCTAAGAAGGATCGCATGAAGAATATTTACGTAGGCAATTTGGATTTCAACGTTTCAGAAGATGAACTTCGGCAGGCTTTTTCAGCGTATGGGCAGGTCGATAACGTTACGATTTTGAAAGACCGTGATACTGGCCAGCCACGCGGCTTCGGCTTTGTAGAAATGGCGAACGATGAGGAGGCCATGAAGGCCATCAACGGCATGAATGGCGCACAGTTAGGCTCACGCGCGCTGAACGTCAACGAGGCTCGTCCCAAGGTAAACAAGGGAGGCGCTGGCTTCGGCGGCGGAGGAGGGCGTGGCGGCAACCGCGGTGGCGGCGGTTACCGTAACCGGTACTGACAGGCGGCAGCAACAAAACCAAGGCCGGCGACCTATGGACTTGAACAGTTTATGCGGTTTGCCGGCCGTATCTCACACAAATTCCACATTCGGCTCGTGCGGGATGATGCCGGCGCGATGCCCCATCTCCAGCAATCGCGCCACGGCTTCTCGGCCGTCGACGCCGTAGTCCAGCGTGCGCTCGTTCACGTACATACCCACGAAGCGGTCGGCTTTTTGGGCATCCAGATCGCGCGCAAACTGCATGGCGTAAGCGAGAGCTTCCTCGCGATGGTCAAGCCCGTATTGAATGCTCTCCCGCAGCGCCTGGGTGACCGTAACCATCAGCTCTTTCCCCAGCCCGCGACGGATAGCATTTCCGCCCAGCGGTAGCGGCAGCCCGGTCTGCTCATGCCACCAGCGTCCCAAATCCAGGACTTTGCACAGCCCGCAGCTTTCATAGGTAAGCTGGCCCTCGTGAATGATGAGCCCGGCCTCCTGCCTTCCCGACACGACTTCCGGGATGATCTGGTCAAAGGCTACGACCGTGGTTGCAATCTGCGGTGCGAAGAGCTTGAGCGCCAGGTAAGCCGTGGTCATGGTGCCGGGGACGGCGACCCTGGTACTCTTCAGTTCATCCAGGCCCATGACACGCTGCGCCACCACCATGGGGCCGTATTGTTCTCCCACGCTTCCGCCGCAGGGCATCAACGCATACTTGTCCTGGACGTATGGGTAGGCGTGGAAGGAGATCGCGCTGACGTCGTAAACGCCTTCCATCGCCTTGCGGTTCAGAGTCTCAATGTCGGTGAGGGTGTGCGTAAACTTCAGGCCGGGCACACGAACCTTGTTCGTGGCCAGACCGTAGAACATGAACGCGTCGTCAGAGTCCGGGCTGTGGGCAACGGTGATCTCCCGGACCTGGGGCATAACAGACGAAGATGACATACCTAGAATCCTAACAGTCTTCCTTGGTTCAGTGGACGGGCACGGGCGCCGGAATCTGCCTCCGGACCTTACTCGGCATCAGCAGTCTCATGCTCCGGCTGAATCTCGGCCAGCGTTTTTTTTAGCGCGTCATCAGAACGGCGCAAATGCCAGCGCAGACGCCACCACAACGCTCCGACCGCCAGGAGAATCGCGGTCAGAGACAATACCAGAAATACAAACAGTATTCTCATTCAGCAGCGTCAAGCATAGCAGACCGTTCGTACGGCCACGGCTGCAAAAACCCTTAAACGCCTACGGGGAATGGCTTAGTATGCTGCTCCTGTTTAGCTGAAACGCGATCCCAGCGTCCCTGAAGCAGTGACATCAACCCCGTGTACCAGTATCCGAGCACAAACAGCAGCAGGAAGGGAATCGTCCAGTAATTCTCGCTGCTGTAGGCGTACCAGCACATCACGGCGAAATAAGAGCCGACCAGGAGTTCCAGCCACGGAACCAGACCGAGCCGGCGCCGGTATTTCTGGCCCAGGGCCCGGTCCGCCTTCGATTGCACGCGGTATTTCGGAGTGCGCTTGAATGACGATTTGATCCCGAACAGAGCTTCCATCACCGCCCGGGTGTTCGTCAAAGTGAGTCCAATCCCCAGCGACATGAGGACGGGCAGATAAAGAAACGTCCGCGGCCACTTTCCGGGCAGCAGCTCCTTCTGTGACACCAGATAGAAACTGGAAATGGAAAACGTGGATGCCAGGAAGAGCGGCAAGTCAATCACCAGCATCGCAAACCAGCCGCCGAAAGAACGGATGATCATGGCCGGCAACAGAAGCGTAGACAGGATGATCATCAGCGGGTAGCTGATGTTGGCAGTCAGGTGGTAGAACGCTTCCACCTTGGTGCGCCAGGGAACATCGCTCTTGAAGACTTTAGGCAGGACTTTCTTGCCGGTCTGGATCAGCCCCTTGGCCCAGCGCGCCTGCTGCGTCTTAAACGCCGTCATTTCGATGGGCAACTCGGCGGGGCATTCGATGTCCTGCACATAGCGGAACTCCCAGCCTTTGAGCTGCACGCGGTAGGAGAGATCCGTGTCTTCCGTAAGGGTGTCGTGTTGCCAGCCGCCGCCGTCTTCAATGGCCTGCCGCCGCCACATGCCCGCCGTGCCGTTGAAATTGAAGAACACCTTGCTGCGCGACCGGCCGCCATGCTCCAGAATGAAATGCCCATCGAGCAGGATGGCTTCCACTTCGGTCAGGAATGAGTAGTCGCGATTGAGATGGGTCCAGCGGGTCTGCACCATGCCCACCTTCGGGTCGGCGAAGTGGTGCACCACTCTCAGCAGCCAATCCTCCGAAGGAACAAAGTCCGCATCGAAGATGGCGATGAGTTCGCCCTGCGAAGTGCGCATGCCGTTGGCCAGCGCGCCGGCCTTAAATCCTTCGCGGTTCGTGCGGTGAATATAGGTGATGGGATGCCCCAGCGCGGCGTAGCGCTCCACCACCGCCGAGGCTACCTGGACAGTCTCGTCGGTGGAATCGTCCAGCACCTGGATGTCGAGTCTGTCCTTGGGGTACTCGAGCTTGCAAATCGCTTCCACCAGCCGGTCCACCACGAATTGTTCATTGAAGATCGGCAACTGCACGGTCACGCGCGGCAGTTCCTGAAACCGGGTCGGCGGCTCGGTGGTCCGGTTCTTCTGGTTTTTGTAATACATGTACACGAGCGCGTAGCGGTGCAGGCCGTAGCCGGCCAGAATGACCATCACCACGAAATAGGGGATGAGCAACGCCAGGTCGAAGGCGTTCGGCGTGTACAAGCCGCGGAAGGTCTGGTCCAGGAAATGGTTCTTGAAGTACTGGACGATACCCTTCTGCGCGCTCGCAGCAAACATCAAGACGACACTGGACAAGACTCCGTGCAGAATGATGGCCCCCGAACTATAAGGTGAAACGAGATATTTTACCCGATGAGGTGAGTTTCTGTCTCAGTTTTCCCGCCGGGTGTTTTGCACCGTTTCCGGGGCAGATGCCCCTACTTAAGATAGAGCTGCCAACGCCACGGCTCCTAGCGCCGGGGTGCGCCAGAAGAACAAAGAATCGCGAGAAACTTGAGCATTTCCTTCGCGCACAACTACGTCCAGATCTCGCCAAAGGCCCTAACGAAGTTGGCGCCGAGGACTTTCTCCGCTATCCGCGACGGATAGCCTCGCTTCAGCAACTGATCGGCGATGATTTCGCCCTTTCGCGAGACATTGAGTCCTACGACATAGAGCGGACGGTCTTCCTCGGGGGCGGCGAGGCCGGCTTTCTGCCGCTGCTCTTTGATCTCGTTAAAATCAGCCATTCCCTTTGGACTTGTGTCGAAAGGTTGTATCGAAACATCACTGCCGATCCCAACATGGTCTTCGCCGGCCACTTTCAACGCGTGCTCCATGTGTTCCATGTAATCCTCGATCGTTGGCTGCTTGGGTGAGGCCGCCAGATATGGCAAATCGTAAATGCCCACCACTCCACCCTTGTGCGCAAGTGCACGGAGTTGATCGTCCGTCTTGTTGCGAGGATGGGGGTGTACCGCCGCGCAGCCTGCATGGGACATAATGACCGGCTTGGATGAAGCCGCAATGGTGTCCGCCGTGGTTTGCGCATTGGCATGGCTGAGATCAATCGCGACGCCGAAACTGTTCATCATGACGACAGCGTGCTGCCCAAGCAGAGTCAAGCCTCCGCCATCTGGTGCCATTACACCCGCGGCAAAGGGCGACTTGCGGTTATATGAGAGCTGCATCACCCGCACACCGAGATTGCGGAACAGCTCAATCCTTGGGATCTTTCCTTCCAACATTTCAACACTCTCGAAGGAAAAGATGATGCCCATCCTTTTCTCTTGTTTGGCTCGCTCCAAGTCGGCCGGTACGCGCACCTGCATGAAATAAGCGGGGTGGACTTCGATCATCCTTTGGATATACGCGATCTCGGTTACGGTTCCCGCGAAGTCGGCATTCAGTCCACCCATGGACCACTTGATCACATTCACGCCGCTGTTGCGCACGTTATCAAGATCAGCCTGGGGCAACGGTAGGCCACCGTACTCCAACGGGAGGACGGAGTTGCAGTCCAACACCAGCGCCCGCTGGTATAGTTCGGCGGTGGCTTCAGTAACGCCGGGACTGTTGCGAAAGGATTGTTGGGCCGTCAGGCGTGGCGGCAGTATCGCAGAGACTGCAGCCCCTGCCATGATGCACGAGAATTCACGGCGGTTCATGAGCGGCTCCTAACTGCACTGCGGAGCCAATGCTAGGCAACGCGGTGAAAGATTTCAATCCCCCGAGCAAGAGACGCCTCTCCCGCTTTGCAGGACCGGAATTTCAGAATTAATTCAGGAAATACTGGCGGTACAGCGTGTCTCTCTGCTTGGGAACAAAGCCGGCTTCGCGGATCATGCGCCGCAGCTCTTCTTCAGTTGTGCAATTGGTGACGCCGGCCGAGCGAACAACATTTTCCTCAAGCATCACGGAGCCCACATCGTTGCCGCCGAAACGCAGCCCGAGCTGGCAGACTTTAAGTCCTTGCGTGACCCAGCTCGATTGCACGTTCAGGAAGTTCGATAGATACATCCGGGAGATGGCCAGCACTTTCAGATATTCGACCGCGGTAGCTTCGTCCCAGTGGCGCCCGCCGAGGGCGGTGTTCTTAGGCTGGAAGCTCCAGGGGATGAACGCGGTGAACCCGCCGGTTTCTTCCTGGAGATCGTAAAGGCGCTGGAAGTGGTTGATGCGGTGTTCGATGGTCTCGCCCACGCCGAACATCATGGTGGCGGTGGTGCGCATGCCCAGCTTATGCGCGGTGCGGTGGACGTTGATCCAATCCTCGGTCAGGCACTTGAGCCGGGCAATCTTGTAGCGGACTTCGTCGTCAAGGATCTCGGCGCCGCCGCCGGGAATCGAGTCCAAACCCGCATCGCGGAGCCGTTTGATGGTGTCTTCGATCGAGAGCCCGCTCACCTCGGCGAAGTGGATGATTTCTGACGCCGAGAAACAGTGCAGGTGAACCTTGGGGAAGCGCTGCTTGATGCCGCGCATCATGTCTTCGTACCACTCGATCTTGTAATCGGGATGCAGCCCGCCTTGCATCAGCACGCCCGTACCGCCGAGTTCGACGGTCTCACGGATCTTCTCGTAGATCGTCTCGAAATCCAGAACGTAACCCTTGGCGCGGCCGGGCCCTTTCACCGGGGCGTAGAACGCGCAGAACGTGCAGTATTCCGTGCAGAAATTCGTGTAATTAATGTTGCGATCGATGATGTAGGTGACCACGCCCTCAGGATGCAAACGGCGGCGCACCGCGTCGGCCTCCATGCCGATCCCGATCAGATCGTCAGAACGGAACAGATCCAGGGCTTGGGTTTTGGTCAGGGACATGAGTCGCATCAATTTTACTCCATCCGATCGAAAAGTCCGCATGGGCAAACGCCGCACTTCCTCAAGCGAGACGCGAAAATTTCCTCTATGTTTGAAGTACTGACTTCCGCGTTGAACTTGGTTACCAAAGGCACTTGGATTTTGGGCCAGTCCAATCCGATACTCAATCAAAGGTTTTAATAGCCCGGGCCCAGGGCTGACTTCCCCCCATTGATGCAAGTGCCGCAAATCTCTCAAATTGAGGGATGGCACGAGCAGATTGACCAGCCTGAGCAACGTGTGTGTAAGCCCAGAAGAAGAAGTTGTGATTCGGATTAAGGAGAGGTTATGAAGTCTATTCTTCTGCCATTAGGCAGAACCCTGTGTTTTTTATTGTTAGCAGTGGCCGCCCACGGGCAAGCCGTCGGCACTTCAGGTGAAATCAGCGGCACGGTATTCGATCCAACCGGCGCGGTTGTGGTTAAGGCCTCGGTAAACGCCGTAGAAACCGCCAAAGGAATCCAGCACAGCACGGTAACTGACGCAACCGGACATTACCGCTTCAGAGGCCTGCCGCCTGCGGTTTACAGCATCAAGGCCGAGAGCAAAGGTTTTTCGCCTGAACTGCGCAACAACGTCATCGTCGCCTTGGGTGAGACCGCCGTCATCGATTTACGTCTTCGGGTCGGCGAAGTTTCCGAGCCGGTGCAGGTCAGCGTTGACATCGCCGCCGAGCCGATCGTGGACGTGGAGCGTTCGTCCCAAGCCAACACACTGGACCAGCGATACATCAACGGTTTGCCCATCGACCGCCGTGATTACCTCACCTTCACATTGCTTCTGCCGGGTGTCAGCCAGTCCCTGAATATTGCCGACAGCACTGATCTGCGCGTGAACTATGTGCCGCAGTCGGGGCTTTCGTTCTACGGCAACAACGGGCGGGGCAACTACGTTACCGTCGACGGTGGAACCTTTAACGGTTACTCACAGTATGTGATGGTCAATGTGAGCCAGGACGCGGTCCAGGAATTTCAGATCAATCGCGCAAATTATTCCACGGCTCTGGGTGGCGCCAGCGGTGCTTCGGTCAACATCGTGACCAAATCCGGCACCAATACGCTGCACGGAACACTCTATGGATTTTTCCGTGATGACTCGCTCGATGCGCGTGATCCTTTTGCTTTCAGCCAAGCGTTGGCCCCGGGCCAGCCGTTTTCGCTCACAGCCAAGGGACAGCCGGTCAAAGACTCGCTCAGCCGCCAGCAGTTTGGGGGCACGATCGGTTTTCCGCTGAAAAAAGACAGGACCTTTATGTTCCTGGCTTATGAAGGCCTGCGCCAAGACGAACAGGCATCCATTCCTCTTCTGACCGACAGCAGTATGTTTGGTCCCCAGAGCGGACAGCAAGCCATTCTCAACGGTCTGGCAGGTTTGGGCGGGACTCCGGTGCCGTGTCTCACCGGCCAGCCGGCTCTGCCCGCGGCCACCTGTGCGGCCATTCTGCAGAACATCCTGACCGCCAATCCGGCTTCGAGTCCGTTGAACAAAATGCTGGTTAATATGTTTGAGACCGACGGCGGCCTTCTGCCTTTCCCAATTACCTCGCACCAGGGATCGGCGCGTTTCGACCACGTGTTCAACGACACGAATCAGCTTTCAGCCAGATATGTCGCCGCGCATCTGCAACAGAGCGACCCGAGCGGGCATGGCCTGGCCGGCTTCTCCAACGGTTACTCTGAACTGCAGTGGACCAGTTCTCTGCAAGCTTCCTGGCTGCATACCTTCAACGCCAACCTGCTGAATGACCTGCGGGTGCAGTGGAACGTTAACCAATACAATCTCAATCCGAACGAGTTGGGCGGGCCACAGATCTCTTTTCAAGGATTCGGCTCTTTCGGGCACAACGACACTCTGCCCAGCGTTTCCAAAGAGCGTGACTATGACTTTGCCGACAATCTGACCAAAGTCTACAAGCGCCATACTTTCCAGCTGGGAGTGGATGAGTTACTCCGCGCTAACAGAAAAGCCAATTCCACTTTTATGAATGGCTATTTTGCCTTCGGCGATTTACCGGGAGGGATACTGAGTCCGTGTTTACAGGTTCCTGCCGCTTGCGGAGTGACTGCAGCGGCCGCCCCAATTGACTCCCTGCAGTCCTTCAGCCTGGGATTGCCCCTGGTCTTCGTCGGCGCAGGCGGAGATCCGACCGTGAAGACCCTGATGCCCTGGACCGGCGTGTATTTTCAGGACGACTGGGCAATGCGGTCCAATTTCAGTCTTCACCTGGGGATGCGATACGAGGTGGATCAGCGCAGTTTCGTCAACACGACCTATAACGCTTTCAGTCCACGCGCCTCATTCGCGTGGGACCCCGTGGGCAATCACAAGACCGTAGTTCGTGGCGGCTACGGCATCTATTACGCGCCGATCATCCTTGATGTCGATGTCACGACTGCAGAGTTCGCCACACGCCAGTTCACCGCGTCCATGGTTCCCTTGAACGGTCTTCCCGGGAACCCGATAGTCAACTCTGCGGCCTTGTTCCAAACCTTCTTTGCCCAGGGCAAGATCGGATGCGGCAATCCGGCAGGCTGCATTTCGGCAGCCGATCTGGCGCCCTTCGGCATCTTCTACAACAGCGCGAGTCCGCTACCGCCGTACGCCTGGACGTGGAGCACCGCGTCGAACTTCCGGAATCCGTATTCGCAGCAGGCCAGCCTCGGCGTGGAGCACGAATTCGCGCGCGATCTGTCCGTTTCTGCCAATTACATTTACGTTCACACTCTGCATCTTCCCCGTGTTGTAGATGTGAATGTGTTGCCGGGCGCGCCAGTGATGTCCGGTGTTCCTGGCACCAACGGTTTGCCCTTCCAGAACTGGGGCGCTCCCCAGTGTCAGCTCCTGGTCAACAATCCGTGTTTTGCCGACCCGACGCTTTTCAACAACAACGTATTCTTCTCCACGGCCGCCGCGGTTTACCAAGGCGCAACCCTGGAGGTCAAGAAACGTTACAGCCATCATTTCACGGTGCTGGCAAACTACACCTATAGCAAGGCTCTGGACGATGCGTCGGACCTCACGTATTGGGCCAACAATCAAATCCAGCAGTCCGCTGAGCGTAGTCTCTCTTCCTTTGACCAGCGGCACAAAATTGTGCTGGCCGGCATCATCGACAGCCCGTTTGGGCCGCGTGTCATGCGCGGATTCGAATTGGCGCCTGTCCTGCAGTACAACAGCTCGCGTCCCTTCAGCCTTTTCACGGGGACCGATTCCAATGGCGATCGCCAGAGCTTTGCCGACCGTCCAGCGGGGGCCGGCCGCAACACCGGCATTGGGCCGGACTACCTCAACCTTAACCTGCGCCTGAGCTGGCGCATTAAGTTACGCGAAAAGAGCAGTGTCCAGTTCCTGGCAGAAGCGTTTAACATCGCCAACCGGACAAATTATTCCAATGTGAATGACACCGTTGGGCCTGCGTTTGCGCCTCCGTTCAATGTTCATGGAAGCGCTGCGCTCCTGCCCAGCCAGCCCCTGGGCTATACCGCCGATTACTCCAAGCGAGAGATCCAACTTGGGGCGCGGCTTAGCTTCTAAGAAGCGGTTCAAGGCGACGTTCTTAAGAGGACGTAAGAGTGCTAGAGCGAAATAAAGTTCGAGGAAAGCATGCCCGGCCGTTGCGGGAACGGCCGGGCCTGTGGATTTTGAACCAGCGAAGCGCGCTGAGTTTGGTTCTTGGGGTTTTCTTGCTCGTCCCAGTCCTCGGCTATGGGGAAGATGCCCGTAAGGTCAAGAGCAGCGCGCCGCCGGAGTACCCGGAGCTGGCGCGAAAGATGAACATCCGCGGGATTGCGCGCGTGGAAGCGACGATCACGCCGGAGGGCACGGTGAAATCGGTGAAAGAATTGGGCGGAAATCCGGTCCTGGTTGACGCCCTCGTCCGTGCCGTTAAGAAATGGAAGTATGAACCCGCGGACCGCACCAGTGTCATTGAAGTGAAGTTTGACTTCGAGATGCAATAGACCAACCTGCCGCCGCCAACGGCCGCTGCTAGATATCCCAGAGCTTCTCTTGTATCTTGAGACTGCGCATGGAGCCGGTTACCTCAAGCCAAGGGCTGGTGGAACGCGTCCAGAAGGGCGACCAAGAAGCCTTTTCACTGCTTTTTGAGAAGTGCCGTAACCGGCTGGCGGTGATCATCCACTATCGGTTGGGCACAAGCCTGCGCCGCGATGCGGACGTAGACGACATTCTTCAGGAGACTCTGCTTCGCGCGTACCGCGACATCGAACGTTTCGAGTACAAGGCGCCGGGAAGCTTCATGAGCTGGCTGGCCCGGATTGCCGATCACGTGATTGTGGATGCGGTCCGGGTGCAAAACCGGAAGAAACGAGCCGGCGAACACGTGAGGTTTCGCTCGGAGAGCAACCCGGGCGGTCCCGAGCCCGCGGACTACCACACGCCCAGCCGGATTTTCACCGAGAACGAGTCGCTGGGGAAATTCGTAGAAACCCTGAGCCTCTTGCCTGAGGACTATCGCCGCGTGATCATGCTGGCCAAGGTCGAAGGACTGACGACATCGGAAGTCGCGCAACGTCTGGAAAAGACCAACGAGGCGACCTCATTGTTGCTGCATCGCGCGATCAAGCGCCTCCAGTCCTTACATGAGGAACGCGACGAATGACCTCGGAAGCCACAGGACGAGCAGCCGATGACGCCGGTGCGCTCCGCGAGCGCGCCATCGCGGAAGCGGTCGCGAGATTTGTGGACTGCCAGGCGCAGGGCGAAAACACGGATATCGTCACTTTCTGCCGGCAACATGCCAGCTTGCTCCCCGAATTGCAAGCGCAACTGGAAACCATTCACCGCATCGATACAGTCCTGGACTCAGGCCATGCGTCGCCAGTGAGCGCGCCTCCGGACGAAACCATGGGAAAGCGCTTTTCCGGTTTCCACGTCCTGGACCAGCTAGGCTCCGGCGGCATGGGACGGGTATTCCTGGCAGCTGACGAGCGGCTCAACCGCAAGGTCGCTATCAAAGTGCTCGCTCCGCGTTACTGGCCCGACAAGCTCCTTGCCGAGCGCTTCATGCGCGAAGCCCAGGCCATGGCCCAGCTCAGCCATCCCAACATAGCCCGCATCTACAGCTTGGGGGCACCGGACGAGCCGCCGCACTTTGTGATGGAATACATCCCGGGTGCTCCGCTCACCCAGGCCGCCCGAGTTTTGCGGCTTCCCCAACGGATGGAACTGTTTCGCAAGGTGGTTCTTGCTGTTGAGTTTCTGCATCAACGCGGACTGGTGCACCGCGACCTCAAACCGGCCAACATCCTGGTAGGCAGCGACCTGGAACCTAAGCTGCTCGACTTCGGTCTAGCCCTGCAATTGGACCCTGGTGAGCGGCAGCTGACTCGTCCCGGCGAAGTCCTCGGGACGCCGGATTATTTTTCTCCCGAGCAAGCGCAGGGGGAAGGGCAGCTGGACTCACGCAGCGACGTCTTTTCGCTGGGCGTCATTCTGTATCAGCTGCTGACCGGACGTCTGCCCTTCCATGGCGAGACCCTGCGGGCGCAGGTGGAGGCGTTGCGTGAGCAGGACCCGGTCCTGCCGCGGCGCATCGAGGAGAGCGTCCCCGGCGATTTGCAGAACATCTGCCTCAAGGCGCTGGAAAAGGATCCGAAAGATCGCTATGCATCCGCGCGGGAGATGGCCGCGGACCTGGAAAGATTTCTGGCCGACGAGCCGGTCTCCGCCCTGCCCACAGCCTATGCGCGCTTGATCAGCGGCAAAATCGAACAGCATGTGCGCGAGCTCAGGAGCTGGACCCAGGACCACCTGCTGTCTGATCTGGAGTTTGACTCCTTTCGCCGCCAGTACGAGCGCCTGGTGGAGCGGGAAGACGCGTGGATTATGCAGGTGCGGCGTCTTTCTTTTTCGCAAGTCACACTGTATCTCGGCGCCTGGATATTGGTGCTGGGCGCGGTGCTGGTGGTGTTGTTTGACTATCGGAGATTTGCCGGGACGGCGGCCGTCCTGGTGACGGCCGCAGCCGCGGCCACCGCCGGCTACATCGGCATTCGCTGCTGGCGCGAAAACCAGCGGCGTATCGGGGTCGCTTATCTTCTTGCGTTTTGCCTTCTGTTGCCGCTGGCATTGATGGTGGTGATGGGCCAGTACCACTTGCTGGTGACTCCCAGCCAGAACAATCCGAAGCTGGAGTTCTTCGCGCGCTTTGAATCGTTCCGTGAAGCCACGAACGCCCAACTGTGGTGGTCGATCATCTTGTCGCTCCCGGGATACCTCTGGCTCCGCCGATTCACTCGCTCTTCCGTCTTCTCGCTGGTTCTGGCGTTCATGGGCGCGGTGCTTTGCATGGTCACGTTACTGCGCATGGGCCTGCTGGAATGGCTGGACAGCGATCCCGGCCGGGTTTACCTGCGCCTGCTCCCCTTTGCCCTGCTCTTCTTTCTGCTCGGCATCGTGATCGAGCGCTGGCGCCTCGCGGCGGATTCGCGCTATTTCTATTTCTTTGCCGTGGCCTTCACCCTGGTAGGAATGAGCGGCGTGGCCGGCGTCCATGCGCCTTACGCCAACTGGTTGCGGTCGGTTGTGCCGCGCACGCGTGGCCAACAGGAATACCTGTTCATGATCAACGCCGCACTCTACTTTACGCTGCAACAGCTCTGCGATCGGTTTCCTTCAGCGGAGATGCGCTGGGTGGCCAAGACATTTCGCTTCGTTATTCCCGGTCACATCCTGACCTCGCTTTTGCTGTTGGGCCTGTCGGCTTCCGACTTGTGGGAGAAAGCCCAGCAGGACATTGCTCTTCGTCACGAAGCCAGGTTCTTTGAAATCCTCTTACCGCTGGCCGCGTGCTTGTTCATTTTCGGGAGCATTGCCAAGCAGATGAAAAACTTTCTGGTGACGGGCCTTCTCTTTCTCGCGATCGGCGTCATTCGCTTACAGCAAGAGTTGTTCAAGCAGCGCGCAGCGTTGCCTTTGTCCCTGTTGTTGGCCGGCCTCTTGCTGATGATCGCGGCCGCCAACTATCCTTCCTTGAAGGCCGGACTCCTCCGCCATGTACGCCGTAAGTCCTAGCACAGTAACAACTTACAGACAGCGCAAAAAATTTCTGGGAAACTGCAATTTCAGGCCGGAAGTGTCGCTGCTATTGATAAGCGCATGGAAGTCGCGCGATTGGCAAGGAGGCAGTTATGAAGTTATTCAAATTACTCTTGGCGCTGCCGCTGGCGATGTTCCTGGCAGGTTGCGCCCCCGTGGACTCATTGAATCCCTTGTACAACGACAAAGACGTGATCTTCGACGAATCGCTATTGGGCCAGTGGGGCCCCGCAAGTGAAGGATTGAACTTCGCCAAGCTTGGCGACAACGGGTACAACATCGTGATGTCGGCCCAAGACGATGACACCGGCCAGACCGTCACCCTGATTTTTGAAGCGCATCTTGTCAACCTGCAAGGACACCGCTTTCTTGACGTGGTGTGCAAGCAACCTGAAGGTGGAAACGAATGGCAGCCACTTCCCGAGTTGCATGTCAGGCGGACCGTGGATGGCATGAAGATCGAACCGCGATTGATCAGCGCAGGGACGGGGAAGTACCTGGAGTTGCTCCCCGGGGACAGCAACATCGACGAAGACCGTCTCAGCATACGTTTGCGGCCAGCGCATCAGTTTTTCAAGGTGGAGATGGAGGACCAAGGCAGGACATTGAAGCTCGTCCATCTCGATGACTCATGGACTGACAGTCAAATTGCAGAGGGCAAGCTGGCCATCGACCACGAAATCATGGAAGGAAGATCTGCAGTGCTCACGGCGAGCACGCCCGATCTCCAGCAACTGGTGCTCGACCACGTTAACGACGAGGAAGCATTCAAGGGTGATCTCGAGCTGCGCCGTCCGGAGACTCAGGAGAAGTGAACGCAACCATCGCAGATATGTAGTCACCAACAGAATGCGATTGCGTTTTGGGAGATCAAGGGCTACCAGGCCCGAGGTCTCCCGATTTTACAGAAACTCGAGATCCCTCGCCGGCGGCAAAACCTGCAACTCTTGCGCGTAGCGGAAGAAGAGGCGCAACCCCTCCAGGTTGCCGGCATCAAGCGAATAGTCGACGTTCTCCGTCAGGTAATCGCTGACCAGTTTTTCCGATAGCCGCAGGACCGCCGCCCACCTGGCGACGATTTCGGGAATGTGTTGGAGGCCACGGTCGCGCGACTGCTGAAAGACTTGCGCCAGATTCAGTCCCGGAGGCGCGGAGGTGATCGCCGCTCTGCGGACGGCCCAAAACGCGAACACGAACGGACGGCCCGTCCAACGCTGCCATTGCTCGGCAAGGTCGTAAACGTGGTAACCGCCGGTGTCGGCCTGAAGCGCGGGATCGCCGATCAGCAAAGCGGCATCGTGCCACTTCAGCATCGCATCCAGGTTGGGAGCCTGTCGCGTGAAGCCTGGAGCAATGCCCACGAACTTGCGGAGGAAGACTTCTACCAGCGCGGAAGAGGTGCGGGAAGAATCGTCGGTCGCCACGTTGCGTATTTTTTCTACCGGCACCTTGCTCACCAGTAGGATCGATCGCACGGCGTTCTTGGCGGCGATAGAAACGCCGGGCACGATAACCAGGTCAGGAATGGTGGTATAAGCCGCCACGGGAATGATGCCGATGTCGGCGCTGCCAGCCTTCAGTTGCTCCGCGCACCGGGAAGGCACGGTGTAGCTGATGTCGAAGTGCTGCGCCAGCGCGCGCGCCCGCTCGCCCTGTTCGAAGTCCCACATCAGAGGCGCGGTGTTCAAAAAACTAATGGCTGAGATGCGGAGAGGGGGCATGAGGTCGGCCTCAATTCTAGCAGGAGAGACTTGGGGAGCTACCGTGATCGCGTATCACCGACACACGATCAATTGCCAGAATTGATCCTGCCGCAGCGGGACCAAAGAATCCAAATTGAAGAGCTGTCGAGGAAATCAATTTCGGCGATCTTTGGCAATTGTGGCCGTGCTGGCAATTCACGGTGCCAGCGGCTGCCTTGACTTCTCTTCGACGCTCCGTGTACAGTCCGCCAAGTTTGCATGCGAAGAGGGCGCAGGCTCTGATGGCCACGGCAACTGCGGGAACTTCGAACACTCTTTACTGGCTGGCGCTGGCGCTGACGCCCGGCCTGGGCCCCACCCGCGGCCGCAAACTCGTAGAACACTTCGCCACGGTGGGAGAGATCTTTCACGCCCCGCTCACCGAGCTGGAGGCACTGCATTTGCAGGCGCAGTCAGCCCAACATATCGCCCTGGGGAAGTCGCTGGAGCTGGCGCACGAGGAATATGCCAAGGCGGTGGCAGCAGGAGTTCGGATCCTGTCGCGCGAAGACCAGGGTTGGCCCGAGCGTCTGAGTGAAATCTACGATCCGCCCCTGGTACTCTACGTTCGCGGAGGCGTGCAA
>Ga0126379_10000347_pt1 | contig 25214 bp, 26 predicted proteins | sample PanSoiMetPlot_24_FD_92640 | JGI IMG/M metagenome (GOLD analysis project Ga0126379, IMG submission 92640) | Tropical forest soil microbial communities from Panama - MetaG Plot_24 | ecosystem: Environmental > Terrestrial > Soil > Tropical forest > Bulk soil | place: Panama | collected 2016-02-17
CTTCCGCATCATTGAGGCGCTGGCGCTTACGTATCCAGCGATGGTTCAAGGCGACGCCGTGCTTAACTCGCTCACTGGCGAAATTACTGGCGACGCTGAGGAAGCCGCAAAGCTTACGGCAGAAGCCGCAGCCGCTGCAGACGAAGCGAAGAAAAAGGATTCCAGTGCCAACTGGCCTGATGATCCGAACAAGCCAAAACCGCTTGCTGCTAAAGGCAAAAACAACAGCGGCGGCAAAGGCGGCAACGCTGGCGCTGGCGACAGCGATCTGGAAGGCCACACGGTTGAGCAGCTGAAGGAAATCGCTGCGCAGGAAAACGTTGACTTGCCAAATGACGCGCGCAAGCACGACATCATCAAGGCCATCGAGAAAAACAGGAAGCAGCAAAACAAGTAAGCAGCCACGCAGTTTGAGCAGCCGAGTTAAAACGCATGAGTTTGCGCGATGAGTTCGCACCTGATCTGGCAAACGTGTTTGAAAACACGGATGAGTTTGCCACAGTGCGCGAATTCAGAACGTATGACGGCCAAGGCGGCTTCAAAATCTTTAACGCACCCGTTGTGTGGGATGAGGAGCAGGCCAAGCGGCAGCCAACAGTGGCTGTGCATGGCATTTACCTTGGCAGCGTGATTTGCTTCATGGAGCACAAGTATTTGCCACGGATGCCGTTGGCAGGTGAGTTGATATATTCGCCTGCCAACGTGCCGTGGGAAATCTTGGACGTAACGGATGAGGAGAGCTGCTACAAGCTGGCGCTTACGGCTTACAGATCGCAGCCGGGCAAATATCCACAGGCGGTGGCGGCATGATTACGATTGATCCACGCGAACTAAAAAAGCTGGAGAAGGTTCTGCGCAACATTCACAACGGCCTGCCGCGTGTGCTTGTGCCAGCCATTAACCGCACACTATCCAGCGGCCAAACAACGTTGCGCCGTGAAATCCGCAAAATCTACACGATAAAACAAAAGGATATTCCAACTAAGGTGCGGCGCGCCAATTACAGCACGCTGGCTGGCGAGATCCGTGTTGAGCAAGGCATGCTCGGCGCAGACAAGTTCATTTACAGGCCGCACGCGCCAACTGCGCGTCGCAGGCCGCTATTTGTGCAGATCAAAAAGGGCGGCGGCGGTTACGTTAAGCAGGGTTTCGTCTCCAGCGGCCTGTCCGGTCCCTATCAACGGCGCAGTGGCGCTGGCCGTTTGCCGATTAGAAAAGTGATCGCCATTGGCGCACCCATCATGGCAAGCCAACCGTCCGTCGGGCCCGCCGTAAACGAAACGATGGCTAACACACTGGCAAAACGTTTAGACCACGAAATCAAACGGCTGCTGGACAAGGCAGCCACAAACAACACGTGAAAGGAAACGCACAATGAGCCTGCTTGTTATTGTTTACTGGATATTGCTGCTGCTGATGCTGATCAGCATTTTCGTGTCGCCAGCGTGGGCGTGGTATCCGCGCACAAACTCGATTGTCACGGTGATTTTGTTTGTGATCATCGGCCTTAAAATTTTGAAGCCTACTTGGTAACACGCTATGGGGATGGCAACGCCAGAGCCAGTCACGCCGCCAACGGCGGACAAAGGCATACGCACGCAAACGGCGTTTGATTTGGAAACGACCATTGTTGGCTTCCTTACAAATTTGTTCTCCACGCTGCGGCTGGATAATCCAACGCTGAATTTGTCACAGGCCACTGCGGCGCAGCCCGACAAGCCGCGCACGATGCTCGATCCTGACCAGCCGCCCGTGTCATACGACCCCGCGCTGCGGCAGCAAACGCTGGCGTTAAAAGTTGCGCCGCGCGTGCTGCGTGGCCGCATTCCGCGCACCGTAACTGGCGAGATCGACATCGAGCGCTTATCGGATGTGCCAAACATAATTGTGCAGGCCACAAAGGCGCGCATTGAAATTGCCAGCACGCTCGTAACGCTGCGCATTTGTTTTACGAGCTACGATGAAAATCCGGACAGCCAAGGTTATCAGGACGTGCTCAACATGATCGAAGCGGCAGCAATAGCGCTTACACAGTTCGGCCAAGCTGGCATCGATAAGGCTTATGTTATCCAGATGCCAATCGACTGGGAGCTTTATGACGTTGAGCGCAGCGATTATTTTCCGCACTTTGTTGGCGAAATGACAACGCAATGGGAGCTGCCAAGTGCAAGGCCGTGGGTGGACATGGATGTATTCAGCATTGTGCCGGGCGAAGCCTTGGACGTGCGCGCGGAGAACCTATGATTAAAGGCCAACAAATTTACTTGGGCCCACGCCTGCACGCTTATGGCATCGGCTACGGCTTCGTCTTTTACAACGGCGTGCATCCAGCGCTGGCGCTGGCAATAAAGCAGTGTCCTGCCGTGGCCGAGCTTGTTGTGCCAATAGCGCAGGCAGGCGCAGTGCGCCGCGAATTGAACTTCGATTACGCGCACAACATGCGCGGCACTGGCAAATTTGCGACTTTGTATCAGTCAATCCAAACATGGCTCAGGAGCCAAAAGAAAAAACAAAACGCACCCAACATTGAGGTAAAACATCATGCCTAATCTCGGAACATTTCCGCACGGCGTCAGCTGGTCTGACGTGCCAACAAGCGTAATTTCACCCGTTGAGGCAGTGCCCGGCGTAAACGTAGTGTTCGGCGCAGCGCCGCTGCACTTGTCGCTAAACGGCAAGGCCGCAATCAACAAGCCAAACCTTTTCAACCGTTACGAAGACGCCGTGATGGCGCTTGGCTTTTCGCTCGACTGGGACACATACGACATCTGCGAGCACATGGACGCGCAGTTTGTTGAGTTTGGCATGTATCCAGTGATCTACGTGCCAGTAAACGATCCGGAAGCAGGCAGCACAGTCTACGCGCCGCATTCGTTTACGCTTGCAAACGGCCAAGTGGATACTGCCCTTGGCAATTTGATCGCTTGGACGATTACCGTAGCGCCATCGGCAACTGGCACGCCTTACGTGCTCGGCACTGACTATTTGCTCACGCTGTCCGCCAATAACACGTGGGTGGTTACGCGCCTTGCCACAGGCGCAATCCCCAGTGACACGTCCGCCGTGTTTGTTGGCGGCAAGCAGATTAGCGGCCTGCCGATTGACGCGTCGGATGTTATCGGCGGCATCGACATCAGCACTGGCGCGCGCAGCGGCTTGGAAGTAATTGAGGACGTTTTTCAAACAACTGGCCTTGTGCCCGGCGTAATCGTTTGCCCGAAATGGAGCAAGGATCCCGGCGTTGCTGCCGTGATGGAAGCCAAGTCGGAAAACATCAACGGCTGCTTTGCCTGCACGTGCTTAATTGACGTCGACACGTTTGCGGCCAAAACGCCGACGGCCGCGCAGGCGTGGAAGAACAGCAACAATATCGTCTTCCCACGGCAGGAATGCTTGTTTGGCAAGCCAGTGCTTATTTCCGCCGACGGCACGCAAAAAGTTTACAACTTTGGCAGCCAGCAGGGCCCGCTGCTGCAGTGGACTGACACTTACAAAGGCGGCGGCGTGCCGTATTACAGTCCGTCCAACAAAAACCTGCGCATGAACGCGCTGCAGCTTGAGGACGGCACAGAGCTGCCGATGCATTTGATCGATGCCAACTATCTGAACAGCCAAGGCATCGTAACTGCGCTCAACTTTATTGGCGGCTGGCGCAGCTGGGGCAACAGGACGGCGGCTTATCCATCCAACACGGACGTAAAGGACATGTTCATTCCTGTGCGCCGCACGTTCGACTTCATTGGCAACACAACTGTGTTGACGATCTGGCAAAAGGTCGATGATCCGGGCAACCGCAGGCTCATCGACGCCGTTGTAAACTCGCTGCAAATGTGGCTGGACGGCCTTGCCGCCACTGAAGCGCTGCTTGGCGCACGCATCGAATTCAGGCAGGACGAAAACCCGACCATCGAACTGCTAAACGGCCACTACGTTTTCCACATTTACATCGCAGTTCCAACGCCTGCCGAGTGGCTGGATTTCCGCGTTGAATACTGGATTCCGTATGTGAGCAACTTGTTCCCGCAAGAGGCCACAGCCGTAGCAGCCTAACAAACACAAAAAACTGAGGAGCACAGCAGCAAATGAAAATCCCAAATCACGTAGCCAATTACTCGATCTTCAAGGACGGCCGCAGGCTTATCGGCTTGGCCGACGTAACACTTGGCAACCTGCAAAACCTGACGGACTCGCTTAAAGGCAGCGGCATTTTTGGCGAGATCGACATGCCTATTCAGGCGCACTTTCAAGCGATCACCGTGACGCTTAACTGGCTAACAATCACGGACGATGCTGTGTTTGCCACAATACAGGACGGCGCTGTGCTTGACGCATGGGCAGCCGTGCAATCTCACGACAGCGGCACAGGCCAAATCATCCACGAAGGCTGGCGCTTTATTATGACCACGGCACCCAAGAGTTTTAACCTTGGCAAGCTGGAAGTTGGCGCAAAAGGCGAAAGCGTTTCGGAGTATGAGTTGATCGGTATCCGCACGCTGCATGACGACAAAGTGATGTTCGAAATGAACAAGGAAAACGCTGTTTGCCGTTGGTCGGACGGCATCACGCTTGTCGACACAGGCGCAACAATTCGGCAGTTGATTGGCATGTAACGCGCATGCTACAACGCAGTCATGGATCAAACACTACTGCAAAAAGATAGGCCACAGCCGGAGCCAGCCGAACACGCTGGCGGCGGCAACGATGTAATCGACGCAACCGAAGCCGAAGCCGCGCGCACGGAACAATTCCGCGAGTTGGAAGTTGCCGCGCCGCAGCTGCCATTGCGCATGCGCATTGAGCCGCCACTGGAGTTTGACGGCACAAAATACAACGTGCTGATCTTCGACTTCGATGCCATGAACGGCAAGGACTTCCAGCGCGCCGAGCGCGAGTTCAACCACCGCTACAAGCCGGAAAAGGATGAAGTTGTGCTGCCTGAAATGAAGCATCTGTATCATCAGATAATCGCAGCGCATCGCGCAAACGTGCCACTGGGGGTGATTCAGAAGCTGCCACGGCGTTACTACACGCCTTTGCGGGTTGAAGTCCTAAAAGCCTGCGGCAGCTCGCCGGAAGAGGCCAAAGCATAACCGCTGGCCTACGCACAATCTGCGTGCGCCTTGCACGCGCTGGCATGGGTGGCGTCGACTACTGGATGGGGCTGCCGATTGAGGAAGTTTTGCAATACATGAAAGAACTTGCCGAACAACTTAGCGCGGAAAGGCCGCAGCCGTAATGGCTACAGCTGCGCAGAAGCAATACGTCGCAAACTTCGCCGTTGGCGCGAAGCTGCTTGCCAGTTTCAAAACAACAATGGCGCAGGCCGAAAAGCGCATGAAAGCGCTTGAGGCGCAGACGACGGCCGTCAGCAATGCGCTCAAAGCCGTTGGCAACACGCTGCTAAGTTTGGCAGGCATTGTCGGCGGCTTGAGCCTTGCCAAAATGCTCAAAGGCGCAGTCGATCTGGCCACAAAAGAAGAAGAACGCCTGAAAGCCATTCAAGTGTTGTTGTTGAAAAACAACGCCATTCGCGCGCACGGCGGCGGTGACATGCGCAAGGCACTGGCGTTTGCAAAGGAGCAGACGGATTTAATCGATGCCAACAACATCGGGCTGGCCAAGGAAGGCGTGCTGCGCAAAAGCGTTTATGACGAGTTGGCAAAACAGCTGGCCATTGGCGGCGTGCCAACAAAACAGATAATGCACAGCGTTGGCGCAATGGGTGATTTGCTTGTGGCAATTAAGGGCGTGAGCGCCAGTGAGGAAGACGCGGCTGAGTTTGGCGCGGCAATGAACAAAGCCATTTTTGGCGGCCAAGGTCGCGGCCTGCGGCAATACGGCATCTTCTTGGACAAAGACTGGAAGAACCAATACGTCACTTTTCAGGCGCGGCTGGATGATATCATGTCGCGCTTGGCCTTTGCGCAAGGCGAAAGCATACGGCGCGCCACGGATGCCATTGGCCGCATTGCTGTGGCGAAAAAAGAGATCGAAAATCTTGGCAGGCAAATTGGCTACGATTTGCTGCCCATCGTGGCATCAGCGGCCACTGAAATTGGCGCAATGGTCACGCGCTTGGAACAGCCGGATGCCGTAGCCAACGTGAACGACCTCACTGCGGCCATACAACAGCTGCAGATTGCGATTACTGGCCAGCCAGCTGAGGAAGGTTCCATAGGGCAGCTGCTTGGCGGCGGCTTTACCGCCGAGATAAAAATCATGGCTTATTGGATACGCCAGTTCGCGCTGGACTGGGAAAAATCCAAAATGATAATGGAGCACTTTTGGATTGGCCTAAAAGTAAGTGCGGAGACGGTATTCAAGCTTGTTGGCCAGTGGCTTAAGCAGTTTTTGACAGATCCGTTTCAGGCTTTTGTGGATCGCTGGAAGGATTTTCTGGCCACAATCCATCTTGGCAAAGCATCCAAGACCACGACCGAAGCGATTAAATCCGTGGCACAGGATAACGCGCGCCGCGCCGTCGATCCGCGCTCGCGCGGCATTGTGATGCCGCCCGGTCTTACTCCAGAGCTGCAAAAAGCTTACATCGAAGGCTATTACGGTCCCACTTCGTCATATCCAAAGCCAGCGTTTGTTGCGCCGCCGCAGGCAGCTGCAGGCGCGGCGGCTGCGGCCACAGGCGCAGGCACGCTGGCAAGCGTTGCTGCCAGCAACAAACTGGAGCCATACAAAAAGGTGTTTGAGGAAGCTGGCGCGCAATACGGCATCGACCCGCGATTACTGATGGCCATAGCGCAGCAGGAAAACGTGGCCGCGCGCGATTTGAATCCGCTTGGCATTTCACCCGGCGGTGGCGGCGCGGCGCATTATGCCGACATGGCTGCCGCACGCGAAGCCATTTTCAAGCAGGTGGCGCTTATGTCGCGCGGCATTTACGAAGGCAAGGGCCCGTATCGCAAAGCCTCAACGCTGGCCGAACTGGCGCAAATTTACTCGCCCATTGGCGCGGCAAACGACATTTACGGCACAAACGCCACGGAGCTTTCAGGTTGGCAAACAGCGCTGCGCAAAATGGGTGCGGATCCAAACATGCCACTGCGCGCAGGCGGCGGCGACACGCACCACTACAATTTCACGCCAAGCGTAATAATCCACGGCGATGCCACGGACGAAGCGCAACGGGCAATGGACACGCGGCTGCGCGATTTGTCGCAGGATTTCATCGAGCAAATGACACGCGCGCAACGGCAGGCGCGACGCACAAGTTATGAAGGCGGCTACTCCTAAAGCATCACCAACGCCGGGACCAGCTCCAGTGCCGGGTGGCGGCACAACTGGCACGCCGCCGCCGCCAGTGCCGTTTCTTGATCGCGCTACGCCAGCAATTCCAGCTGGCGACGCTGTTTACGTGACCGTGCAAGGCGATTGGTGGGATTTGATCGCGCTGAAAGTCTATGGCATGCAGCGCGGCAACGAGCATCTGATGTATCGACTGCTCGAAGAAAACTACAACTTGCGCAACATCGTGCAGTTTTCAGGCGGCATAAAAGTGGCCGTGCCGCCAGCGGATGTGACAACTGTGATTCCGCTTGTGCCGTGGAAAACGGCCACGATTGGGGGTGTGGCCGCATGATCGGACAAGTCCGCGTAGCGCATCCGTCAATTAAGTTGAACGGCTTTGAGTATTTCAACAAGCTGGAGCCATACTTTTTAACACTGCACTACGTGGACAGCGCGGATGGCCAAACGGCGGACGATTGCCAACTGCAGCTGGCCGACCGCGATGATCGTTTCATCACGGATTGGATGCCGAGCAAAGGCGTTTATTTGGACATTGGCATAATTGCCGAGCGCTGGTATTCGCCAAACGCGGCGCAGCTTACGCTGGATTGCGGCAGGCTGTGGATTGACGAGATCGAGTTTGAGCTGCCGCAGCACACTGTAAGCATTAAGGCCACAAGCATACCGACCAGCAGCTACTTAAAGTCCACGGACGAAACGCGCGGCTGGGAAAACCACACGCTGCGCGACATTGCGAACCAAATTGTTGCCGAGCAAAAGGCAGCTGGCACGGATATCACGTTGGATTACCGCGCGCAATTCAACCCGCTTTATTCGCACGTGGAGCAAACGGAGCAAAGCAGTTTGGAGTTTATTATGCACCGCGCGCGCGATGCCAATTTGGCAGTAAAGTTGCATCGCAATTTGCTCATCATTTTTGATAATGAGGAAATTGAGGCCACGCCGCCAAGCTTTGCCATTGTGTTTGGCGACAATGCGCCAGTGCCCGGCCTGCCGTGTTTTCGCATGGCTGGCGGCAAGTTTGCCACGCGGCTGATTGACACGTTAAAGCAGGCCACTGTGGCGCACGTCGACCCCGCCAGCGGCAAGGCGCATTACAGCACGGCCATTGCTGGCGATGCTGATGCCATCGACGACTGGCACACGAACATCAATCAAAGCACGGACGGCGCGGACGAAGAAGATGGCGGCGGCGACGGCGGCGACGGCCGCGCGACACGCGATACTCCGCCGCCGCAGGGCGATTGGAACGCGGATGGCGGCAGCGCCACGCAAATGCGGCTGGCAAAGTCCACGCTGCGCCGCCACAACAAGGATCAAGTCCACGCCGACATCGATCTTTCGATTGGCTGCCCGCTTGTTGCGTCAGGCCAAACTTTTACGCTGTCAGGCGTTGGCAATTACGACGGCAAATGGTTTTTGGAGCGCGCGGAACACAAGTGCGGGCCCATGTTCACAACAACGCTTAAGGCGCGCAAGTGCCTTGTTGGCTACTAAAAGCAAATGTCCGAAAAGCACATCATATCCGACACTGATAGCATGCGCGGCCACGACACGCGCTTTGCCAACGTGGCCGTTATGGGCTTTGTGGCCGAGATCGATTGCGATGACAAACACGCCAACGTGCGCGTTATATTGCCGCAAAAAAAAGACCACCAAGGCACGCCGCTTGTAACACGCAAAATTCCCGTGATGCAGATTGCCACGGCGGCAAAGCGGCAATTTGCCGTGCCGCGTTTGGGCACGCCAGTGGCATTGATTAAGCTGGCAAACGGCACAAGCGATTACTTTGTTGTTGGCAGCTTCTACACGCCAACGCATCCGCCGCCTGTTACTGATCCGAAGCTGGATTACACAATTTACGACGACGGTTCGATCATCAAAATCGATGCCAATGACGGCGCGGCCGTCACGCTTACGTGGGATTTAAAAGGCGGCGTGTCCATCACGACGCAAAAGGACATCAACATCAATGCGCAAGGCAGCGCCAAAGTAACTGTGAACGCTGCCAGCGACATTTCGTTGGTCAGCAGCGGCGGCAAAGCCATTGTGCAGGCCAGTGAGATCGATTTGATTGGCGACATTGTTCACACTGGCGGCATGACGACCAGTGGCATCCATAACGCGGCAGATGGGCCCCACAGCTCCTGCGGCCTTGCGCAAGGCGAGTTGGAAAACCGGATCGCGGCCATCGAACAACGGCTGGCCGCGCTTGACGGGCAAAGCGCGCCGCAGCCAGCCAAGGAAGGGGGCTGCTGCTAACATGGAAGGTCTTTACGGCGCAATCATTTTTGGCAAGCTGCGTGGCCGCATCCAAACGTTTGAGCAGATCGTTCGCAAATACAGTGGCCGCTTCGGCACGCACATGGTTCACCTGCGCAAGCCGCTGCTGGAATGGGCTGGCAACGATCTGCTAAAAATCCAGATGAAGATCAGCCTAAACGCCAGCTGGTGCGGCGATCCTAACGCGCTACTGGCCGAATGGCACTTCTTTCACGAAAACGCCATCATGGCTCCACTAATTGTTGGCGGCAAGCCAATGGGGCCCGGCTTATCGCTGTTTGTAATTACGGACATTGACGAAACGCACAGGCACTGGCTTAAAGGCGGCAAGCTGCTGGCCGTGGATTTGAACGTCATGTTCCAAGAATACATTCCGTTCACGGAAGGCTTGTTGTCGCAGCTTGGCGTGCCCGGCTTTGCGCAAGGCTTTATTGGCAGTGGCGCGATATGATTGCAGCCCCCACAGCTCCTGATTACTTGGGCGCAAACTGGCGGCTGCAGTTTGCCGATGCGGATGGCCTGCCGCTTAACATGGCAAGTTTTTCGCGCATCGATTTTGGCGCGATCAGCTACAAGGAGATTTTTCAGAATGTTAAAACGATCCTGACCACGCCGCTGTTTAGCGCGGCGTTGGAGCGCACGCTTGGCATTGACCAAAACATTGTGGACTTGCCAGTGAACCGCGCCAGCGAAGCAACGATCGCGATTTTGGACGCGATCTACTTTTGGGAGCCGCGCGCGGAAGTAATGAACATTGCGTTTGACGGCAGCGATATGCTTAACGGTCACCTGATCGTCAATTTGCAGTTGAACATCAAGAACGTGATTTACGGCACTGACACGCCTTACACTGCCAATGCCATACCGCTAACGCCGCCAGTTGTAATACCAGTAACACCGGAGCCACCTATGCCACCATCAGTCGGAACCCCGCCAACGCCAGTCGCAGAGACATATCGCTACGATATCAACTGCCTGCGCGACAACGCTTTTATATCGCCATCGCTGGCCAGCGTCTCAACAGCAGGCTTGCCACTTAAAACGCTGTTCAACATCGTTATCGATCCGGACGCTGAAACAGGCACGCCAAGCGGCATCTACGAAGAGCAAGGCTGGCGGCTTGTAAGCGGGCCCGCCGTTGCTGGCAATCCCGGCCACGTAGCGCCGTCGGATTTTGACACATCTGTAAACGTTAAACACTGGGAGAAAGTATCGTGATGAAAAAGGCAATACTTGCGCTGCTGCTGGCAGCAACAACTGCACTTGGCCAAACGGACACAATCAAATTCCGCACCGACAATCACGCCGTTAAAAAGCCGCCAGCCATTCCAAGCGGCGTGGATTACGATTTCACTGGCCTTAATGTCATTGGCATTGCTGGCACTGGCGGCGGCGGCGGCACAGCAACGCCCGGCGGCGCGGCAGGCCAGATGCAATTTAACAGCGCTGGCACTGCCTTTGGCGGCGTGCCCGCGCTCACTTGGGATGGCACGACCATCCTTCTAAAAGCAGGCACAACGTTGAACCTTGCTGATCCAACCGACACATCCAAAAAGCTGCAGCTCAATCTTGCTGGCATTAGTGGCACAAAAACTGTCACGTTTCCAAATTTAAGCGGCACGCTGATGATGGCGGACATCACAACGCCGCCGACGGCAGGCCACATCGTCATTGCGTCCAGCGCGAGCACGGTTACAAACGGCGACCTAAACGGCGCTGTTACTACAAGCGGCACAACGACCACCGCCATTTCACCCAACGCCATCACAACGACGCACATCACGGACGGCTCCGTTACGCTGCCAAAGCTGGCCGACATGAGCGGCGGCGGCGTTGTAATTGGCCGCATGCCGCCGGGCACGGGACCGCCTTCGGAAGTAACAACGGCAAACTGGGACACGGCTTTTACGGACAGGCTAAAATGGGACGGCGGGCCCACTGGCCTTGTGCCTGCCACTGGCAGGGGCAGCTTGGGTGCAACAACTATTGGCAGCAACTTTTTTACTGCCACAAACCCAAGCGCGCTCACTTACTTGCGTGTAAACGCGGACAATTCGCTTTCGTTTTTGTCAGGCACGCCGTTCAAGGCTTCGCTGGCCATTGCGCCAAGCGACATCGTTGGCGCGAGCACTGTTGGCAGCAATCTGATAACGCTCGCAAATCCAAGCGCCATAACGTTTTTGAAAGTCAACGCCGACAACACGGTTGCGACGGAATCAGCCACGACACATCTAACGTCACTTGGCGGCACAACAGTTGGTCGTGGCATTTTCACTGCGCCAAATCCAAGCGCCATAACGTTCTTGCGCATTAACGCCGACAACTCCGTCTCGTTGCTCAGCAATACAACTTACAAAATTGCGCTGGCACTTACGCCAGCCGACGTTGGCCTTGGCAGTGTTACAAATGACGCGCAAATAAAGGCCAGCGATTTTCCAAGCAGCGTGACCAGCGGCCAGCTCGTAACGTTTAACGGCGCAACTGGCAAAAGCGTGCAGGCCAGCGTTGTTAGCGGCATGCTGAAAGCGACTAGCGGCGTTGTGGCATCAGCTGTGCTTGGCACTGACTACTGGAACGGCAACACGTTTTCCGGAACGGTCGGATCAAACTCGAAAGGTCTTGTGCCAGATCCGGGCCCTGTCAGCGGCACAGGCGCGCGCTTTTTGCGTGACGATGGCCTGTGGGTGGCGAGCGGCTCGCTTACTGATGCAGATAAGGGCGACATAACTGTTAGTGGCGCTGGCACGACTTGGACGATCGATAACGCCGCTGTAACCTATGCCAAGATTCAGACGGTAAACGCGCAGGTTTTGTTAGGGCGCACATCGTTTGGTCCCGGCGCGCCGCAGGAAATCACTGTTGGCTCAGGACTTTCACTGCTTGGCACAACGCTCACGGCAACTGGTGGCGGCGGTGGCGGCAATGTAAGCAACAGCGGCACGCCTAGCGTGGATCAGATGGCAGTCTGGACTGATGCCACGCACATCAAAGGCGTATCGCCAATCAAAGGTGGCGCAACAGGCACGTTTCTAAAAAAGGCCAGCGCAACGGATTACGATTGGATTTGGGCAACGCCAACGATTAATTCCATCCAAGATCCCGGCGACGCCACAAAGCAGCTTGTTTTTGACATCCACCTTTTTAATCCGTCAACGACTTGGACTGTAACGCCGCCTGCGGCCAACTCCGTAACAGTTGCGCCTCTGGCGCTTGGCGTTGTAACAACTGGCACGGCCACGCAGCCAATGATCTGCAAAGGCATCAACGGCGCTGGCACAGTTGCATTCGGTTATCCGGATTCAACAACAAACTCGCTCACGGCTGACAAAACTGACTGGAACCTCAACGGCAACACGCAACTGCTGCAGCGCTGGAGCGGCACAGCCGTGCGCAACATTAACAGCTTGTCGCTCGGTCAAGGCGCTACGAGTGGCGACGGCATGACGTTTTGGATCACCAACACAGGCACGTTCGCGCTGACGATCAAACATGAAAGTGCGACGGGTTCCACGGCTGCAAACAAATTCCACAGCGGTACCGGCGCAGACATTGTGCTGGCACAGGATCAGCAGGCGCTGGTCACATACGATTCTGCGTTGCAGCGTTGGCGCGCTTATCCCATCGGCCAAGGCGGCGGCGGCGCGGTTAGCAGCGTGTTTGGCCGCACAGGCGCAGTTGTGGCAACAACTGGCGACTACACCGCAGCGCAAGTTGGCGCAGAGCCTGCGCTTGGCAATCCAAGCACAAACGGCTTCGTGCTTTCGTCAACAACGGCTGGCGTGCGCTCATGGGTGGCGCAAGGCGGCGGCGGCATCACGGCGCTAACAGGCGATGTGACTGCCAGTGGCAGCGGCTCGGTTACGGCCACGATTGCCAACAGCGCAGTGACTTACGCCAAGATGCAGAACACTTCGTCGCTTGGCGTGTTACTAGGGCGTGGCACACTTAGCACGGGAGCGCCGCAGGAAATTACGGCTGGCACTGGCCTTTCAATAACCGGCACGGCACTTAATCCAGTCGACTTTGTAGCATCAGGCGGCAGCCACGCGCACGGCTCTGTGCCGGATCCCGGAGCAACCGCAGGCACAACAAAATTTTTGCGTGAAGATGCGACGTGGGCAGTGCCAGCTGGCGGCGGCGGCGGCAGCCCGCCGGGTGGAGCGGTTAACACGCTGCAATATCAAGTCAACTCGACAACGTTTGGCGGCATTGGCACTTACACTACGGACGGCACAACTATTACGGCAGGCGCTTCTGGCGTGCTTAATCTTACAGCGCAAACAGGCGTGAACTCATTGCTTGTGCCATCCATAGCTGGCGGCAATCCGACGACCGCTGGCGCGTTGTTATTCGATAGCACGGCAACAGCATTAAGGATGGGCACAGGCGCAGGCGCTCAATATCTGGTGACACGCACCGCTGGCGAAACCGTTTCCAATAAGACGCTTGATAACACGAACGCCGTCAACCAATTCCTCACTTACACAAATATGGCTGCGCCTGCTTCGCCAACGTCAGGCAAAACACGGTTTTACGTGGATTCGACCAGCAAAAACATGGCAGTGAAAAACGACGCTGGCACAGTAAATCATGGCATTCAAACGCACGCGGCTGTGGCAGGGCAATCCATTACTGGCATCAATGATGACGGCACGGTCACAACTGCGGCGGCTACAGGCGGAACAAATGCCTTTGGCACTGTGGCCGTAAGCGGCCAGACCAGCGTTGTTGCTGCTGCCGCGCCTGATACAATCAACTATGCGGCTGGCAGTGGCATGACGATCACGACAAACGCTGGCACAAACACTGTCACATTTGCCGCATCGGCCACAGGCGGCAGCGCATCGTTGAGTGCACCTAACACGTTCACAAGCGCGGCCACAATCGATTTGTCAGCAACGGCGACGAATACCGGATTCATCCTGCCATCAAACTCTGTTGGCTCGCCTACTGGTCCCGGCGCTATGTCATACGATTCAGGCGGCGGCGTCATCCAGTATGGCAACGGTGTTATATCTCGCATCCTAGCTACGCGATCAGGCACCGAAACATTGGCTAATAAGATTTTCCCAGCTACGACAACTTCCAGCCCCGCGTTTAACATCGCTGCTGGCGGCACGCTTCAAACCAGTCCAAGCATCGGCGACGTGGAGAGTGATAACAAAGGCATGTATTTCACCCGCGCGGCTGGCGAGCGCGGCGTGCTGCCTGCACGGCAGTGGATTGCCATCATTTCGCCTTACACGCTTACCAGCCAGACGGCCGCACAAAAGCTTTTCAATACGCCTGCGAACGGCACGCTAACAGTGGCTGGCAACACACGCTTCAGATTTAGGTGCCATTTTAATCTTAGTGCCATGTCAGCCACAAGCGGCTCGTTTGGCTTTTCTATTGCAGGGACCGCTTCCATAACGTCAATGGAATGGTCTTCAACGTCGTTGAAAGCCGCACTTGGTTCAGTTGCCAATCCAGCGTTTGCCATGTGGACGGCCACATCTGGCACGCCGCTTACGACGTCCACTACCAGCGCAATCGGATTTACTACCATTGAAGGCACGCTGCGCGTCGGCACAGGCGGCACGCTTATCCCGAGCGTGTCACTTACTCAGGCGGCGGCTGCCGTTGTAGGCACGGATTCATGGTTCGAAATTGAAGCGATTGGATCGGACACAGCCACATCGGTCGGCAACTGGAACTAACGATATGAAACTACCACGCATTGCAGCTTACATCGTGCTCGGAGTAACAACTGGCTGGCTGCTGGGCTATGCGTTATTCGCGCCAGCAGCGCCAACACTTCCGCGCGCGCAGCCTTACGTGGACAAGCTGCAGGATTCGCTCGACTTGCCGCCAGCAGGGCCCGGCCTGCAAACGCCGTGCGCCAGCTTTCCTTATCCTGCAATCGTCGACCAGCCTGTGGGCATCGTGAAGCTTTATTCGCCCGGGGATGCCGTATGCAACGATCCGGATTGGAACAATGTAAACATCGACGGCGTGCGCATGCGCATTGCGTGGAACAACTTTGAAACAAGCGAAGGCGTTTACGACTGGGCAGCAGGCCAGCATCCCGGCTTTTCGCCGTGCATGGATAGCACTAACAGCAACGGCTTGGGGCAAGGCAACGATCTGGACGCCGTGTTATCAATGGCAGCCGCGTCAGGCAAATATGTTGGCTTGTCCGTTTCTGCAGGCGCGTTTTGTCCCGGCTGGATTTACGCCAGCCCAAGCCCCGGCATTTACAAATTCAATCTGGATTACGCAGATCAGACCAATACTGGGGATCCATTCATGCCGCTCATCTGGGACACGCGCTGGCAAGCAAAGTTCCACAGCTTTTTGAACGCTTACGCCGCGCACGTGGCATCGATCGAAGCCACGGCTGGCAAAAAGCTTGTGCTGTATTTTGTAATCACTGGCACGGCCAAGGCGATTGACATGCGCACGTGGTGCCAAAACACCGATCTGAGCATCCTTGTAAACGATGCCACGCTCACCAACTCAGGCACGCGCTGCATTGTGCATTCAGCCACGGCGCAGTTTACAACGCGCGCCAATCCGAGCTGCACAGTTTCGCCAGTGCCTGCGCAGTGCATCGTCAATAAGATCGTCACGGATGATCTACAAAGCGCAGGCAAACTGCCGCCTAACACGACTGTCTGCGATCACAACACAAGCGGCTGCTCTGATCCGACCGACACGGACGTTTACGTTACAAAGAACGCAGGCGGCTGCCCCACAACTTGCAGCGTGCCTAATCTTTACATCGAAGAATGGGTAGTGATGCAAGGCGAGTTCACACAGATGGATAACATCGCCAAATCGCCGCCTGCTGGCTACGGCCTTGGCACGCCAAATCCAAATGGCATGACAGGCGCAAACGGCAATTACGTGAACGCCGTTGGCGTTGTAACGGGCTGGTTCATGTCGCTGTTCACTGATCGCTCCGTGATCCTCACATCTAGTCCGCCCTACCCGAATAACATTCCCGCTGCATCAACGGACGTGCAAACGATCCGCTGCAACAATCAAACAGCTTACGGCGACCACTACGGCGAAATGACAGTGGCGCGGCAGGCCACTTGTCCGCCGCACGTTTGGTCACCTGTTTTTTCAACGGGACCAAACGGCGCGCAAGCCATTTATCCATCTGGCAATCCAAACTTGTATCAAGCAGGCACGTGCGCATTCAAGGGCCCGTCTCCGCTGCAGGATTTGTGGGATTCCGCATACGGCGATAAGACCGACAAGTTCCTTGAGACCTATTCGCCCGACTGCCGTAGCGTCGATCCAGCCAATCCAAGCGCCACGCCGTCAATCGTGCAGATGGGGACATACATGCGTGCGCGCTGGAATCAGGCAATTCCGCAGCCACGCAATCAAGCCAACATCACGCTAAAATGAAACTGTTTGAAAGCCGCAACACAATCGACGTGGTCGTGCTGTGCCTTACGCTGCTGATCGTTGCCACTATTTTCACGCTTGCGACGGCCGTTGTGATCGGAAAGATCGTCCACCCAGAAGTTGACGTATCGCAGGCGCAGGAAACAATCGGCGGCTTGTTAAACAACATTGTTGGCGGCTTGCTTGGCTTTATAGGTGGCCGCGCCGCTGGCAGGCTGGAAGCACAAAATGGACAACCTCAAACTCATTAAAACGATTGGCGGCGTCCACATATTTGCGGCGCTGGATCACAGCTACGTGCGCTTCCTTTCCGACTTAGACGTTTGTAACGACGGCACGGGCCCGCGCCACGGCGACAAGCATTATCAGCCGCAAACTGCCTACTATAACAAAGGCAAATTCCTTAACGCGGACGTGGATCCCTACATCGTTATTCCAATGTGCTTGCGCAAGCTGCTTAAAAAGAAGTCGATGGGCTGCAAGGCGCAGCTGAGCCAAGTGGAAAGCGGCGCGATCTTTCCAGCCGTATGCGGCGAGCTGGGCCCGGACAACAAAACAGGCGAAGCATCCTACTGCTTGGCAAAGCAGCTAAACACAAAAGTGACGCACAACAGTGGCGACAAGCGGCTGCTTTACTTGTATGAACTTTGGCCGGGCACGCCTGCCACGGTCGACGGCAAACTGTATCAACTGGAGTAACAAATTATGCCAACAGTCGGAACACCGCCACCGCCAGCAGTAACAGCTGCCACAGAGCCAGCGCCACCCATTTTCGGCCTGCCGTTTGTGCCGGACATCGATTTTGCTGTAAAAGACCCCGCCATAATCGTGCAGGAAGTAATTGCCGACTACGAAGCGCAGTTCCTTGCGCTCACAAACATTGCCAAGGCGCTTGCGCCGGGTGATCCAGTGCGGCTGCACTTGCTTGTTGTGTGCGATTGGCTGTCGCAGCAGCGCGTTGTAATCGATTTTACTGGCAAGAACAACCTGCTGAAATATGCCGTCGGCAGTTACTTGGACAACTTGGCGGCGCTGCTTGGCGAGCGCACATTGCGGCTGCAGGCGCAGCCAGCGATTACAACGTTGCGCTTCACAGTTGCCGCTTCGCTGGCATCAACTGTCACTGTGCCACTAGGCACGCAGTGCCAAGCGCCAAACGCCGTTGTGTTCCAAACTACGGCCGTCGGCATAATCACTGCAGGCAGCTTGAGCTGCGATGTGCCAGCCACTGCGATTGTCCCCGGCGCTGTAGGCAGCGGCTTTACGCCCGGCCAAGTGAATAGCGTTATCAACTGGAATCAGCCGTTTGGCATAAGCGTAGCCAACACAACGACGACCAGCGGCGGCAGCGATGCGGAAACGGACGACCAATATCGATACCGCATTTGGCTGGCCGTTGAAAGCTTTAGCACGTGCGGGCCCCATGACGCCTATGAGTTTTGGGCGCTATCCGCCAGCCCTGCAATCATCCAGTGCGTTGTTTACAGCGCGCCCGAAATTGCTGGCGAAGTGTGGCTGTATCCGTTGCTCGTAAACGGCGTGATTCCCGGCACCGATATTTTGGCGCTTGTTGAAGCCAGCTGCAGTCCTGCCACGCGCAGGCCAGTAAGCGATTTTGTTACGGCCAAAGCGGCCACGCAGCACATTTACACGCTGGCAATGTCATGGTTCATCGATCCTGTAAACGAAGTGCTGCTGGACAGCATTACGGCCAACGTCAATGCGGCCGTCACTGGCTGGATACTTTGGCAGCGCAGTGCCATTGGCCGCGACATCATTTGCGACGAACTCATAAAACGTTGCCTTGAAGCAGGCGCAAGCCGCGTGGACATAACACAGCCAGCAGCGCTGTTTACGGACTTGGCTTACAACGAGCTGGCCGTGCATGATCCGTTAATTGCGCCCATTGTTAATTACGGCGGCTTGAGCAGCCCTGATCCAGCGCTTGCACGCAAATGAGCACTTTCCTTCGCATCCTGCCGGGCAGCACAGCCATACAACAGCAATCAAAGCTGATCGACAACTGCACGCCAAGCATTGCCTATGACGAGCAGGTGCAGGCCGCAAGCAGCGCCTTTGACACACAGATGTATGAGATCATCGATGACACTGGCGCAGTGCTTTTCATTCCAAACATTTTGGGGCTTACGGACGAAACGCTTGTGGACATTTTGGCGTGGCAGTTCCACGTGGATTTTTACGACAAAACGCAGCCGCTCGAGTTCCGGAAAGAGCTGATCCAAAACTCGATTATTTGGCACAGAACAAAAGGCACTGTGCAGCTTGTAAACGACGTCATTAACACTTACTGGCCGGGCGGCGGCTATTTGCAGGAGTGGTTTCAATACCGCAATCCGTTTCCGCCTAATTATCCAGTGGACAGCGTGGACGTGTTTATTGAAACGTTTGCGCCGTCGGACGTCAACCTGCCAAACGATAAGTTCACGCTGCAAAACGCATACGAAGGCGGCGAGCAGGTTTTCTTTGTAGCAGGCCACGGCACAGTGGCTGGCACACTGCCAGCGCCGCTTGTGGCTGGCACGACTTACTTTGTTGTAAATCAAACGTCCACGCAGTTCCAGCTGGCGGCCACGCTTGGCGGCACGCCGATTAATTTGACGAGCGCTGGCACTGGCACAAACGAGCTGTGGGAGCGCGGCGTTGGCACATGGCACGACCGCTACAAGTTCCGCGTGGTGGTAAACGGCCAAATTGTGCCGGACTCGGAAGTGCCAGCATTGATTGCGCTGGTCGAGCGCTACAAGCCAATCAGCCGTTGGCCTGAGGGTGAAACGGTAGGATCGACAGCCAGCACGGGCAACGTTTACGCTTTGGGCTACGTGATGCTCACAGTTGGCGTTTCGTCAGATGCAGCAGTTATCCGTGGCAGTTAAAAAGGACACAGCACTATGGCACTAAACAAGCAGGTTTTTACTAATGCAGGGCTGGACATGCTCGGCCAAGCCGACGCTGGCGCGCAGCTTGTAATCCAGCGCATTGTTGTTGGCAGCGGCTCGGCTACGCAGGACAGCGACCTTTATCCGCTAACGCAGCTCATTAGCTGGAAGGCCGACATCACAATTACGCGCCAAGTGGATTTGGGCGGCGGCCAGATGCAAGTGAGTGGCACGCTTAACGAATGGGAAATGCCTGCAGGCGCAGCGTTCCAGTTCCGCGAGCTTGGCATTATGGCTTACACGGTAAGCGGCGGCGGCACTATTGGCGGCGGTGGCGGCGGCACTGTTGGCAGCTCACTGGCAGCCAGTCCAAAGCGCAACATCCGCAAACTGCGCCTGCAAATGCAAAAGCAGGCGACGCCAAAGGACACTGTTGGCACCGCGCTTGTGCCTGCGCCCAAGACGCCAACGCCAGCGCCGCTTGTGGCTGACACGCTCTACACGGCATCAAACGTTTACAGCGATCCGCCAAATACGATAACGCCCGGCGGCACAACAAGCTGGAACGTGGACGTAATTATCGAGATCGATCGCGCCACAGATGTCACGATCATCATTGGCAGCGTTGGCACTTATGATGCCGAAAACATTCCAACCGATCCTGCCGTTGGTCCCGGTTGGTATGCAGGCCGCGACGGCAACGTGTTCCAGTTCAAACGCGCCGTGCAAGGCGCAGGCATTACGCTTACCGATTCCACCGATCGCATAACGATTGCAGTGGCGCAGCTGACAGTAAACACGGACATTTACGTGCCAACGAGCTATCCGGGTTTGCCAGCTGGCGCAATCAAGTTCGATAGCATCCAGCAGGCGCACGATTACCTGCTGGCGTTTAGGATTCCAGCCAGCGTGCAGGCCAACATCCACGTTTACAGCGGCGTGTTTGATGTGCATTCGGAGCGTGGCGGCGTGGGGCTTGTGTTTGATCATCCGGACGCCAAGCAGATAAATTTGATCGGCCAGCCGCGCGTCAACCGTGCCATTACTGGCGTCAACTTTGTGGACAGCGGCCACAAGGATGCGTTGTGCAGCAACACTGGCCTGCCAGCCATAGGGCGCGCCGTTTACCTTTACGACAACGGCACGATAACAATGCCGCCCGGCTGGTATGGCGGCGCGCGCATTACAAGCCTGCCAGCAGGCGCTGCGCGCCTTTCCATCCTCAACCGCAGTGGCCGCACCGCATACGGCACAAACTACGCAGGGCAGGGCAACTTGTCATGGTTCCCGACGTTTATTGTGCGCTCAGATGTGGAAACGTCAGGCCAAAATGTGCTGACTGCGCCTTACGGCCTGCGCAGCATCCAAAACATTTGCTTTGACGGCGGCTTCTACACGCTCGCGCTCGTTGGCGGCTGCGCACTAACGGAAGTGATGTGCATTGGCAGCGCGCGCGGCATTTCGCTTGGCAGTGGCGATTTTTCGCTAAACGGCCAGTGCATAATGTCCGACTGTGACTTTGGCATTACTGGCGTGGGCACACTGCAGGCATACGCGCAGACCGTCATAAACGGTTGCACGCAAGGCATCAATCCAAGCGATGCTGCAATGGGTGCGATTGCCACTGGCTTGCCATTGGCCGTTGTTACGTTGTCGCACAACGCTTACGGCGTGTTTTGCACGCAAGGCGGAAAGTTCTTCGCCGGACATGTTTTATATCTAATAAACGGCACTGGCATGCGCGCTGAGCTTGTGTCATCCATCAACATCACAGCCGTGCAAAATCCGAGCGATCCGTTTAGCAATACAACTGACCTTGTGGCGCAAGGTGGCAGTTACATCGGTTACAATCAAGGCAGCGGCCTTACGCCAACATGCTCGCCTGCGCACGATACTGTTGGCAACCAGAACGCCTTTATCCACTTATTCTAACTGAAGCACGAATGGCCGAACAGTTGCGTTAGTTGAATGCGCGCGCTTTTGCCGCGTCGATGGGACAACTGGCATCGATGCGGCGGCTAGGGCTTAACAAACACAAGCGCGTATTCGTGGCGCTTTGGCAGGATTTTGGTGGACACAATTTGCGTGGCAAACGCGGCGCGCATTGAGTTGCCAAGATCGATGATGGCAATGTCGTGCTGCTTAAAGCCAGCATCGCGCAGCAGCTGCGCCGTGTGCATGTGATAACTGTAAAATTTGCCATCCTTGCGGAAGTCGTTCACGCACCAAACGCAAAAGCTGCCACTGCGCAGGCAACGGAAGTTTTCGCACGCCACTTTGCCAAGTCGCCGCAGGAACTCGTCATAGCTGTTGTCCTTGCCAAGCTGCCCGGCCTCATCGCCGTAGTATTCGATGTCCCAGTAAGGCGGCGACGTTATCGTGAAATCGCCAGCGTTGTTTGCCACAGGCATTGCGCGGCTATCACACTCGTGCAGCGTGATTGTGGCACAGCGCTCGGCGCTAAACATATCGCCTGCGTTTTCGGCCAAAAGCATGTCACGCAGACGGAAGTTGGCCTGCATGAATTCATGTGAAATGTCGCATCCGATGTAATTGCGGCCGTCGCGCCAGCACAGTTCCATCCTGCTGTTGTGGCCTGCAAATGGATCGACGACCGTTTGGCCGCGCCGCGTGTAAAGCCGCAGCAGTATGCGGCCAACGTTTTGCGGAAAGCGCGACAACGCGCCGCAGCGCACGTCCATGCCACTGTTTTTGAACAAGTGCGCGTGCGGGTGATCCGGATTATCGGCGGCAAAGCCTGTGTCCGTGTAACTGCGGCCATGCTCCTCAACCAGCAAATCCATTGCCTTATCCGTGCTGTTGTGGCGCAGGATGGACGTTGGAATTTCGCCGCCAAGCTGCTCAGCTATCTCAACGCGCTGCGCCTTGCTTTTTGCCAGATCTTCAAGCGTTTTTGCCACGACAGTGTGAATGACCTTAGCACAGCGGCTGCGGCTTAACCACAAGGCGCTCAAGCACGGCAATCGTGCTTATAGCAGTTCGCCTGCAGGCGGCGTGGACGGCGTCCCGGCCTTGGCTTGGCGCGCTTCCAGCACGTCCGCTACAAGCTGGAAGTTTTCAGGCTTTACAAACTCGCCGAAGCGGCTGTCGGGAATTTTGTCCCACGCGCCGATCTCCGGATCAATCCAGCCTTCCTCAAGCGCGGCTGCCGCAAAGTCCTCAGGCGTGCATTTGTTCACGGCCAGCATGGCCTTGAGTTTTTCGCGATCAGCAGTCGAAGGGGCTTCGACTATCGTCGTGGCAGCTGGCTTGCGTTCGCGCCGCTGCAGCGTCGGCGCTGCCTGTTTTTTTTCGGGCGCTGCCGTCGGCTCGGGTTTTGGCGTAGCAGTTGGCTCAGGCACTTTGCGTGGCTCAGGCAACTTAGCCACTTCCTTTTGTTCCGCCGTCGCTGCGGCGGTGTGCGTGATTGTGGCCGCGCCGTCACCTGCTGGCGGCAATTCCTCAAACACTGCGTGCGCCACTTCTGGCGTTGGCCGTTCCGCGTGCAGCTCTTCGGCAACATACATGCCGCCAAGCATTGTCGGAAACGCGCTGCGTAACGCATCCGCTTCCGTGCATTTAACAATCATGCCTGCCGGATCTTCCTTCCACACGCCCCAGCCTTTGTCAAAGCGCGTGCGCCGCAGCCGCTTTTTCATCGGATACTTGCGGTTCTTGAAGTAAACCGTTGCCCAGCCGCCAAGCACATTGTCGTTTGGCATGTGCCAGTCGCCAACAAGGTCTAGCATTTCGCCGCCGCGCATAACCATTACGCCACTTTCCATGCCATCGAATTCCGGATGCAGCTCGGCGCGTTTCAAAAATGCCTGATGCGCAGTAACCAAACTGAACTTGGGCCCGTCGTTTGTGTCGTAGCCAATTAAAAAGGCGTCGCCTTCCCACGGATTAAGTTTGCGTGCTTGGCACATCATGATGAAGCGGATGGCATCCTCATCGCTGCAGCCTTTGCCAGTTTTTGTTTTTACGGCCAGCAGTCGCTTGACCATTGCCACCGTGAGCTGGATTTTCTCCTTAGCGCCGAATGGCACAAACTCCACGATGCGCGTTTCAGTGTCTTGCTGCTGCTGCCTTGCTGGCGGCGCAGCTGCCGCCTGTTTTTGTTCCGCCATAGTTATTCCTCTGCGCCTTCGCCGCCGCCAGTTTCGCTGCGCACTTTCAAATCATCTTTGCCGTGCTTAAGCGTGACGATCAGCTCGTCGTGCATGTAAGTGATTACTTCGTCGCCATCCACAACAGTGCTGCCAATTTTCTCCTTGTTATCGCGCAGCAGTTTGATGAGCGCCTTTTTGGTTTCAACTTCCTTTTTTGTAAGCTCCATGCGCTCATCGCGCGCGGCCACGTAGCGCATTATGGCGCTATCTACGGCCTTGATTTGGACGCGCTCAACGCCCTTGCCTGTTAGGCCAAGTTCCTGTGTTGCCATATTAAGCGCCAGCCTTGCTGTCATCAAACTCCTCTAGGCCAAGCGATTTCAGGCCAGCTTTAATGACCTTTGCGAAAAAGTGCTGCATTGGCACGCGCTCTTTTACGCTCAGCACGCGGATGTGATGATGAAGTTTGTCGTCCACTTTCACCGTGCGGTTCTTGCGCGGCGCAGGCGGCGTCTCCGCAGGCGGCGCGGCTGCTGTTTTTTGCTTTTTCTTTTTCATGCTTTTACGATTTGACACACTTTACATTTTCGTGCAAGTCTTTTTTTCCACAAAGTGAAAAGGCGCAACGTAAACATTACGCGCGAGCAGGCCGAAGAACATCAGCGCAAGCAACTGGCTGCTGGCGCAATAAAAGAACCGGGCTTTGAGCTGGCATGGCTCTGCGGGCGCTGCGGCCAAAAGAACGCAAGCTGGGCTACCGAGTGCGGACGCTGCCAATTCATGCGCGGCGTGCGCGGCAAAACGTTGTGCGAAGTGTTTGCCGAAGAGGAAGGAAAGAAGCCAGCTGGCAAACTGCGCAACGTGCGCAGGCGCGAGATGAATAAAACGGAGCGCGATTACAGCCACATTCTTGAGGCGCAAAAGCGCAAAGGCGAGCTGGCACTATACAAATTTGAAGGCATCCGCCTTATTTGGGGCGGCGGCATGACCTACACGCCGGATTTCTCCGTGCAGTTTTACGGCGGCAGAATTGCGCTGATCGAAGTCAAAGGCGCGCACATACGCGACCGCGACACGGTGCGCTTTAAGGGCTGCCGCAACGAGTGGCAGGAGTGGTTTGACTTTGAATTCCATCAACGAAAGGACGGCCAATGGCGGCGGTTACTGTAGAGCGCGCACCCACAACGCCAAGCAATTTGCTGCGGCGCAAACGCTGCCCCGGCAGTGCTGGCATGGAGAAAGGACTTTACGATAAGGA
>Ga0126379_10000348_pt1 | contig 25211 bp, 26 predicted proteins | sample PanSoiMetPlot_24_FD_92640 | JGI IMG/M metagenome (GOLD analysis project Ga0126379, IMG submission 92640) | Tropical forest soil microbial communities from Panama - MetaG Plot_24 | ecosystem: Environmental > Terrestrial > Soil > Tropical forest > Bulk soil | place: Panama | collected 2016-02-17
CCATTCGCAAGCACGATGGCCAGTTCTTTTTCTATTTGCGCCACGATCGAGGGCAACGCGCTGCTGCCGTAGCTGGCTTTGTACTTGATGCCATTCCATCGGGAGGGATTGTGGCTGGCGGTGATCACGACCCCGCCGGCAGCCTGGCGTTGGCGAACCAAGAGCGAGATCGCGGGAGTCGGGCAGGGCTTGTCTGTCAGCCAGACGGGCGTGCCGGCGGAGCTTACAACGTCGGCAACGGCAGCGGCAACTTCCTCGCTAAGATGGCGGTGATCGTAGCCGATCAGCACGCCTTTGCGCGCATCTTCGCCGCGCACCACGTAGCGAGCAATCGCCTGCGCCACGAGCCGCGCGTTTGGCAGAGTGAAGTCCTCGTCAATTACGCCGCGCCAGCCATCAGTGCCAAATTTGATCGTAGTCATCGCTTGAAAGTATACGCGAAGCGGGGGAAGCGCTAAACAGCCAAGGAGATGGAGAGCCGTCCAAAATGTCGCTGTAGGTTGAATCCTGCAGGATCCTTAGGCTGCGACCCGTCATAGGGAATGTTCGCTAAAGCAGCTTGTGGTGCTTGCGTTCTTCGAGGGCCTTAACGATTTTGCCGACGTCCTGGGCGCGCTCGCGCGGACAGATGAGCAATGCGTCGGGCGTATCGACGACGACCAGGTCTCGCACGCCGATGGCGGCGACGAATTTGCCGGGACTCCACAGATAATTGCCTTCGGCGTCGAGTGATTGGCCCGGTCCGGCAAAAATATTTTCGCCTGCATGTTTTGCCAGCAACTCATACACCGCGCTCCAGGAACCGATATCGCTCCAGCCAATGTCAGCGGGAATAGCGAAGACACGGGGATCGCCGGTTTCACGGGTTGCCGGTTCCATGATGGCGTAGTCCACGGAAATGTTTTCCAGTTTGCAATACTCCTTCTTCAGCTTTGCTTCGTAGCTGCGCTTCCCAATGTGTGAAGCCAGCGATTCCAGCAGTTGATGCGTCTTCGGAAGGTGACTTTTCAGCGCGTCCAGGTACGTAGAAACGCGCCAGAAAAACATACCGGCATTCCAGTGATAGAGTCCTGTTGCAAGATATTCTTTTGCGGCGGCCAGTTCCGGTTTCTCCGTAAAACGCCGGACCGCGAAAACCGGGAATCCCTCGGCATTCATTGCATCGCCCATCAGCTCGATGTAGCCAAATCCAGTCTCCGGCCGCGCGGGAGGAATACCCAGCACAACCATTCGAGAAGAATCGCCGGCGAGATGGAGAGCAGCGGTTACGATACTTCGAAAGCGATCGGGCTGCGCAATGTAGTGATCCGCGGGTAGCACTGCCATCACCGAATCGCCCTGCGCCTCATGGCGTATATGAATTGCCGCCAGAGCAATTGCGGCCGCCGTGTTTCGGCCGACCGGCTCGGTAAGCACGCGCTTCCTGGCCGCGGCCGGCATTTGCTTGCGAAGCGCGACGGTCTGGTCCGCGTTCGTCACCGTCCAGATATTCTTCGCCGCAATCAAAGGCTGCAGCCGGGCCACGGTTTGCTCCAGCATGGTCGTCTTACCGATGATGTTCAGCAACTGTTTCGGAGTGCATGTGCGGCTGCGCGGCCAGAATCGCGTGCCGCGGCCCCCAGCGAGGATGACAGCGTGCGTCTGCAATGGTGTTTCTGTCATGAGCGCTCACTCCATGAAGACCTGCAGCACGGCTTTTTCATCCAGGCCCTGGTTCAGCAATCGTTTTCGAAGCAAGTCAGGCTGCGGAACGTGAACGCGGAGCAGAGAGGTTGCTTCGTCCGGTTGCAGGTACAGCGTCGGCAAGGATGCGGGCAAAAACCAAGCGGTGCCGGCTTGATAGGGCATCGACACGCCGTCATAGAGCCTACCCATGCCTTGCAGAATGATCAGCAATTGAAAATGGCTTAGGTCCGTCTCGATGGCGGTGGTGCGATCGCAGTCCCAGCGTTCGGTGGCAAAAAACTGGCACGCAGCCAGCAGCCGAATGTCGGCGTCCGGGGAATGCAAGGCGAGCGGAGGAACCTTGCCCGCTCGAGTGCCCTCAAAGCTTGTGACCTGCAAGGCCTTCTCGATGTGAAGCTCGCGAGGCTTGCCGGAAGCGTCCACGCGGCCAAAGTCATACACGCGATAAGTCAGGTCGGAATACTCCTGCACCTCACAGAGAATCATGCCGGGCCCGATGGCGTGCTGGGTTCGCGCCGGAACAAAGTAGGTTTCGCCCGGGCGCACTAGATCGTGAACGAAAAGATCCTCGAGCGTATTTTTCGATAGCGCGTCGAGAAATTGCTCGCGCGTGATGCCGGGCTTCAATCCCAGAAGAAGTTCCGCGCCGGGCTCCGCCGAAAGGATATGCCACATTTCGGTTTTCCCGCGCCCCCCGGCAGCCTGCTCGTATTTTGCCGCGTAGGCGTCGTCCGGATGCACCTGAATGGACAACTTATCATGGGGAAAAATGAACTTCACCAGGAGCGGGAAATCGGAATACTGATTTACCTGCGTACCGCGCCACTCCAGGGGCATGGCGTGCCAGCTTTCGCCCAGCGACTTTCCCGCGAACGGACCGTTGGCCATGCGGCATTCCTGCCCGGTGAGCCACGCTTCACCAATGCGTTCCTGCAAGCCGGTCTTCTCTGGGAATAAAGGCGCCAAGGAACGAGCGCCCCAGGGGCGCGGACTGAAGATCGGCTCAATGCGTGATAGAACAGGTTCCAGCACGGTCACGCAGCAGCTTCGGCGCGCGAAAAGAACTTTCCGAGGCGCCGCAACCCTTCATCGATGCGTTCGACCGACGTGGCATAGGACAAGCGCAGGAAACCCGGAGCGCCGAATGCCTCGCCCGGCACCACCGCGACCTGCGCTTTTTCAAGCAGCAGTCTGGCGAGATCCGTGCACGTCCTCGCGCAAGCGTTCTCACCATCGCCTAAGTGCGCGGAAATATTGGGGAACGCATAGAATGCTCCTCCAGGCCATTCGCAGGTGACGCCGGGAATCGCGCGCAAGCCTTCGACGATGCGCTTGCGGCGCTTCGTGTATTCCGCGAGCATCACCGGGACGCTGTCCATGCTTCCGCGCATGGCTTCCAGCGCGGCGTATTGCGCAACGGAGGTCGGGTTCGATGTGCACTGGCTCTGCACCTTGGTCATCGCCTGAATCAGTGCCTCCGGGGCCAGGGTATAGCCAATGCGCCAGCCAGTCATCGCAAACGTCTTGGAAACGGAGCCAACGATGATGACACTCGGTTTCGAATTCTTCGCGCTGGCGATCGAGAAAGAATTGTGCGGCTCGTAGACGAAATGCGAATAGCATTCGTCGCCCATCAACCAAATACCGTGTTTGTTGCACACCGCCAGAATGCGCTCGAACTCTTCGGGATCGACCACGCCGCCCGTGGGATTGCTGGGCGAATCGATGATCACCATCTTCGTTTTTGGCGTGATGGCCTTCTCAATGTCGGAGGCCTTCGGGACGAATCCAGTCTGGGGGCTCGTCTGGATAATCACAGGAGTGCCGCCGGCATACTTGATGATGTCGGGGTAGCTCACCCAATAAGGAGCGGGAAGAATGACTTCGTCGCCATTCTGGATGAGCACCGAGATGCTGTTGAAGATCGAATGCTTGCCACCGACCGTGACAACGCATTCCTTTGCCGAATAGTCAGACCCAAGTTCGCGCTTGTGCCACGCGGCAATCGCCTCGCGTAGGGGCATGATGCCGCCGGTGGGAGTGTACTTCGAGCGATTTTCCTCAATTGCTTTGATCGCGGCTTTCTTGATGTGCTCCGGAGTGGGGAAGTCTGGTTCGCCGGGGCCGAAGTCCGCGATGTCCACGCCCTTGGATTTCAGCTGTTCGGCGGCGCTGATAACTGCGGCCGTTGGCGAGATTTGAATGCGATTGATGCGATCGGTGAGTTGCACGGGCTCTCTCCTTGGAGCAAAACAGCTAACCTAGTTTTCAGGAAATCGCGAAGAATTTCAATGACAACAATGCTTGGCCATCCGCGCGCTCAAGACACCTTGGCTCTCAGGCGTTGCTCGACCGTGGGAGGCACCAGTCCCGCCAAGGGGCCGCCGAAGTGGGCAATTTCGCGGACAACCTTTGCGCTCAGGTAGCTGTACGTTTCGCCGGGCATCATGAAGACGGTTTCCAGGCGAGGCTCGAGTTTGCGATTCATGAGGGCCATTTGTAGTTCGTATTCGTAATCGGAAACCGCGCGAATCCCGCGCAGGATAACGGCGGCGCCGCGTTTGCGTGCATAATCGACCAGCAAACCCTCGAACACGTCGATTTCCACTGACTCCCAGTGCCGCGTAACTTCGCGGAGCATCTCCACGCGCTCGGGCACAGAGAACATTGGTTCTTTTTCAGTGTTCTTCAAAACCGCGACAATCAGCCGGTCGAACATTTTTTGTCCGCGTTCGATCAAGTCAAGGTGGCCGTTGGTGACGGGATCAAATGAGCCGGGATAGATAGCGACGGAGGTTTTCATGCGCGTGGATGCGTGTCTGGGGCACATTCTACTCTAAACAATCTGCAAAGCGCGAGGGAACTTGACCCCGCGATGGCCTGAAGCAAAGTGCAATAATATTGTCCCCGGAGCGGAACCCTCCAGCTATTTTGTGCGTGTTATAACGATTTAATAGAGCTATATTGTGCACTGAGACTTCCGAGGAGACCAGATGAGTGGCCGTTCGTTCACAACCAAGAGCATTTTTGCGGCAGCGATTCTATGTATTGTAGGGAGCATGCAAGCGGGGGCGCAGTTTCCAACCGAGCTGAATGTCATGCCACTGCCGGCCAAAGCGCAGCTGGGCAGCGGCGCGCTGAAGATTGACGCCGGGTTCACGCTGGCGTTTGCGGGATACCGCGAGGTGCGCCTGGATCGCGCGGGAGCGCGGCTCCTGTTGCAACTTAGCCGCGAAACCGGACTGGTGTTTGGCCAGGCGGCAGCGGCCGCGGACGCGGCGAAAGCGACGCTGGTTGTAACCACCGACCACGCCAGTAAGCCGGTCCAGGAATTGGGCGAGGATGAGTCTTACACCCTGGAGGTCACAGGCACTGGTGCAAAACTGCACGCCGCCAATCCTCTCGGCATCATGCACGGGCTGCAAACTTTTCTGCAGCTAGTTTCGATCACGGCGGATGGATTTGCCGCACCGGCGGTCAGCATCCAGGATCAGCCGCGATTTCCGTGGCGCGGCCTGATGGTCGATGGGTCCCGCCATTTCATTTCCGTGCCGGTGTTGAAGCGCAATCTGGATGGAATGGAAGCGGTAAAGATCAACGTGTTCCACTGGCACCTTTCAGACAATCAGGGTTTTCGCGTGGAAAGCCACAAATTCCCGAAACTGCACGAGCAAGGTTCCGACGGCCTGTACTATACCCAGGATGAAATCCGCGATGTGATTGCCTATGCGCACGATCGCGGCATTCGCGTGGTGCCGGAGTTCGACATGCCCGGCCATAGCACTGCCTGGTTCGTTGGTTACCCTGAATTGGCCAGTGGGCCCGGCCCGTACCAAATCTGGCAGCAGTGGGGCGTGGCCGATCCGGCGATGGATCCCACGAATGAGAAGACCTATAAGTTTCTAAACGATTTCTTTGCGGAAATGACGAAACTTTTCCCCGATCAGTATTTCCACATCGGCGGCGACGAAGTGAACGGTAAACAGTGGGACGCGAATCCCAAGATCCAAGAGTTTATGAAGTCGCACAACATCAAGAACAATGAGGGGCTGCAAGCCTATTTCAGCCAGCGCGTCCAGGAACTGGTGGTAAAGCGCGGAAAGACGCCGGTAGGCTGGGATGAAATCCTTGTGCCCGGAGTGCCGAAGAACATCGTGATTCAGTCCTGGCGGGGAACCGAGGCGCTGGCCACGGCTGCGAAGGAGGGCTATCGAGGAATCCTGTCCAACGGCTACTACATCGATCTGGGATGGAGCGCGGCACGGCACTACGCTGTTGATCCCATGGAAGGAGCCGCAGCCAACCTCACTCCCGAAGAGAAGCAGCGAATCCTGGGCGGTGAAGCGACGATGTGGTCGGAATACGTCAACTGGGAGAATGTTGACTCGCGCATCTGGCCGCGCACTGCCGCGATCGCGGAGCGCTACTGGTCTCCTCAAAACACCACGGACGTCGCTTCGATGTACTCCCGCATGGAAGCCGAGAGCACGCGCCTGGAATGGCTAGGGCTAACCCATCGCACCTACCAGCGGCAGATGGTGCGCCGGATGGCGGGTGCCGCAGCTCCTGAGGAAACAGCGGCGCTTAGCACACTCACAGAGGCGCTGGAGCCGGTAAAGGACTATGAGCGCGAAGGGGACAAAATCCCACCCTCGAACCAGACGCCTCTGAATCGCGTGGTCGACGCGGTGCATCCGGAAAGCGAAGTGTCTCGGCGGTTCTCGGTTGCCGTGGACCAGTTCCTGGCTTCTTCCTGCAAAGACGCCGGGAAAGCCGCTGAGTTGCGGGGCCAGCTTGCCGCGTGGGCCAGAAATGACGCGCGTCTGCAACCGTTGGCGCAACGCTCATCCTTGGTCCAGAACGTCAGCCCGGCTTCGGAGGCTTTGTCGCAGGCGGCAGAGCTTGCCCTTGGGGCGCTGGACCGAATCGCGCAAGGACTTCCTTCGTCCCCGGACCTGGCAAAGCAACAAGTCGCCGCGCTCAACGCTTATGAGCAACAGGCGCACAAGTCGCAACTCACTCTTCCGGCGCGTGCCGCATTCCAAAAACTCATTGAGGCGGGAGGCTCTGGCGGCGCCTGTGCGAACGGGAAGTAAGCGATACTTCCCCGAGGCGGCGCTCCAGCGCGTTTGCAAATCGCCGTTAACCACGAATTATCGACCATTGAGGTGCAAAAGGCGCCGTTTAGCGCAAGAACGTAGGAATCCGACCAAAATAGTCTTATTCTAAGTGCTGAAATTTTAACGATTTGCCATTAGTCTTGACGGCCGCAGGGCATTGACAATGTGGACGTTCCCGCATATAGTTTAATTGCGACTTATTCAGTCGGATATGCATCCTAGTAGATGCGAGAAACACCGGGAAACGACATGTTCAAGCTTTCAAAAAAGGCGGACTACGGGTTGATCGCGATGAAACACCTCGCCAACCACCGTGAGCAATACGCTTGCAGCGCAAGTGAAATCGCCGAAGAGTACGGCATCTCAGGCACGCTAATGGCCAAGGTGCTACAGAAGTTGGCCAGGCAAAGTTTGGTGGTTGCGAAGCACGGATCGAGCGGCGGGTACCAGTTGGCGAAGAACGCCGAAAAGATCAGCGCGCTTGAAGTGATTACGGCGATCGATGGACCGGTGTTGATCACCTCTTGTGTGACGAATCACGGAAATTGTGACGCCACCGATCGCTGCTCCATCAAAGAACCATTGCAGCGCGTGAATGAGAGCATCCTGGGAGTTTTGAGCACCGTGACCATCGCGCAGTTGAGCGAAGATAAGCCGGAGCCAACAGGATTTGTGGAGCTTAAGGGAATTGACCGCGTGGCCGCAGTTCGCTAAGCGGAGTTTTAGAGCTGAAGGAGAACAGGGAAATGGCCGTCAAGTTGCCGATTTATATGGATAATCACGCCACCACGCCTATGGACCCGCGCGTCCTGCAGGCGATGCTGCCTTATTTCACAGAGAAATTCGGCAATGCGGCCAGCCGCAACCACTCCTTCGGCTGGGCCGGCGAAGAAGCCGTGGAAACGGCGCGCCAGCAGATCGCTTCCCTGATCAACGCCACCGCGAAAGAGATTATTTTTACCAGCGGGGCGACCGAGTCTGACAACTTGATGATCAAGGGCGTCGCGGAAATGTACCGCGAAAAGGGCAATCACATCATCACACAGGCAATCGAGCACAAGGCTGTCCTGGATACCTGTAAGCGCCTGGAGAAGAACGGCTACGAAGTGACATACCTGCCGGTGCAAAGAGACGGGCGGGTGAATCCCGAGGATGTGCGCAAGGCCATTAAGTCCACCACCATCCTGATCACGGTGATGTATGCGAACAACGAAATTGGCGTTATCAACCCGATTGCGGAAATTGGCAAGATCGCGAAGGAACACGGAATCATTTTCGCAGTCGACGGCGTGCAAGCGGTTGGCAAGGTTCCCGTGGATGTAGTCAAGGACAACGTCGATCTGTTGGCGATTTCCGGGCACAAGCTTTACGGTCCTAAGGGAGTGGGCGCGTTGTATGTGCGCCGCCGCAATCCCCGCGTGCAGCTCTCCGCCATTATCGACGGCGGTGGCCACGAACGCGGCATGCGCTCCGGCACTCTGAACGTGACCGGCATCGTAGGGTTAGGCAAGGCTTGCGAACTTTGTCAGCAGGAAATGGCAGAAGAGGGCGCCCGGCTGGGTAAGTTGCGCGACCGTCTGAAGGCCGGCCTCGAAACCAAGTTGGATGAGGTATATATTAATGGTTCTCTGGAGCATCGCCTCCCGAACAACCTCAACATGAGCTTCGCCTATGTCGAAGGCGAATCGCTGCTGATGGGCATCAACGATGTGGCGGTTTCGAGCGGTTCCGCGTGCACCTCGGCAACCCTTGAACCCAGTTACGTACTCAAAGCTCTAGGCGTAGGTGAGGATCTGGCACACACCTCGATCCGCTTCGGTCTGGGACGCTTTACCACCGAGGAAGAAGTCGACTACGTGATCGACAAGATGGTGCAGGTTGTTACTAAGCTGCGCGAGCTTTCGCCACTCTATGAAATGGCCAAGGAAGGCATCGACATTTCCAAGGTTAAGTGGCAAAGCGCGTAATTCAAGGAATGAATGAAGGGAAAGAAAATGGCAAGTATTATCGCAAGCGAAGGTACTCTCAGGATTCACCGGTCGATCGCCGGAACTTCGGCGCCGTTCCGGGTGACGTATCAACCGTATCAGGACAGCGATGAGCCGGCGCCGGCCGCAGAAAAGGCGTTTTATCACCTCCAGGATGTTCGGGAATTCCTGCACATACTGGGATTGGGCGCGGATTACATCCGTGAAGCGCTGCGTGAACTGACCGCCGGCCGTTCGGCTTTCTTGACCAACGTCGGTTTGACGGAAAAGGCCATCAAGAACGCAGGTTTTGCAGCAACTCTCGCCGCGGCGAGGGGATGAGTTTCAGAGGGCAGGAATTTAGAGAAGGAGCAACGAATCCATGGCATACAGTGAAAAAGTAGTAGATCACTACAACAATCCTCGCAACGTCGGCAGCCTGCCCAAGGAAGATCCCAATGTCGGGACCGGCCTGGTTGGCGCGCCGGAGTGCGGCGACGTGATGAAGCTGCAGATGAAGATCAATCCGGAGACCAATGTCATTGAAGAAGCCAAGTTCAAGACGTTCGGCTGCGGGTCGGCGATCGCCAGCTCTTCCTTGGCCACCGAATGGGTGAAGGGCAAGACCGTCGAGGAGGCCCTGTCCATCAAGAACACGGACATCGTTCGCGAGCTCTCTCTCCCCCCGGTCAAGATTCACTGTTCCGTGCTCGCGGAAGACGCCATCAAGGCGGCCATCGGCGATTGGAAGAAAAAACACGGAGTGGAAGTTCCCGCGCACGAAAAGTCTTCGCACTGAGCGAAGGATTGCGCGGCGTTAGTGGCGTCCTCCCGGCGGCAGCAAGTTGACCGTCGGAGGATGCTGTCGAGTGATCGGCGTAGGGAAGCGCGTTATGACGACGGAAGTTGCAACTCCAAGCACGACCAAGGCTGGCCCGGTGATTCACCTCTCCGAGCATGCGGCGAAGAAAATCATCGCGCTGCTCGCCAAGGAAGGCGTGTCTGCGGAGACCGGCGGGCTGCGCGTGGGTGTGCAGGGCGGCGGATGTTCCGGCCTGTCGTATGCCATGCGGCTGGACACACAGGCGCGCGACCGCGATAGGGTCTTTGAGGAATTCGGGGCGCGCATCTTTGTCGACCCGAAAAGCCTGCTGTATTTGAATGGCACAACGCTTGAGTATCAAGAGACGCTCATGCGCCAGGGCTTTGTGTTTCAGAATCCCAATGCTGCGAGAAGTTGCGGGTGCGGGAGCAGCTTTACGGCGTAGCGGTTGCGGTCGCACAGTTTTCCGTCTGTGCCTTGAGTGGATTTCAGCTCGGTCGGACAAGTGGTTGGCCACCGCAATTGCCAGCCACTTTTTTTTGTCCTTGGGGGCGACAGAATTTGAAGACAGTTATGCCGACGCCATTTCCCATCTCGACCCCCCCGCTGGTGTGCTGGAATTGCCACGAGCGCACCAGCGGTACCCATTTTTGTCCGGGTTGCGGCAAGGTGCTGCAAGTCCCGGATCATAGCGACTATTTCTTCATGCTGGGATTCCCGCGCCGGTTATGGCTGGATATGGGCATGCTGGAGCAGAAGTTCCTGGAGCTGAGTTGGAAACTACATCCCGATAATTTTGTGAATGCCACACCGGAGGAGCGCGAGATATCGCTAAAGCGCGGCAGTGAGTTGAACGATGCCTATCGCACGTTGCGCGATTCTGTTTCGCGCGTGGAATACCTGTTGGCTATCGAAGGAGCGCGCAAAGAAGGGCAAGCCAAGCAGCAAGCTCCACCGGAATTGCTCGAGGAGGTCTTCGAATTGAACGAGTCGCTCGACGAACTGCGCGAGGCGAAGGCTGCGGGCAGCGACGTGGGGTCCCTGCGGCAGCGCCTGACAACGGCGGAACAGAGTTTCGAAGAGAAATTGAAAGCGGTAGATGGCGAGTTGCAACTAGCGGCCCGGAAATGGGATCAAACGCTGGATGCCGGCGCCGATGAAGACGCAAAGAAGAGAGTGATGAGCCAGCTCAACGACCTGCTGAACCGCCGGTCGTATATCAGGAATTTGGTAGTAAACGTCCAAAAGGAACTGCTGTAATTTGCAGACTTTCGGACGGAGGTTACTTTGAATTGAAAACTGGTTGCGGAAAACTTTCATGGGAAGAATCGTCGGAATCGATCTGGGAACAACCAACAGCCTGGTGGCTTATGTGGATGCGCAAACCGCACAGCCGAGGTGTATTCCGGGTCCGTCGGGCAGCACGCTTTGTCCTTCAGTAGTGAGCATCGATCCGGATGGCGGAATTATTGTTGGGGAGCCGGCGCGCCGCCGCTTGCTGACGCAGCCGGAGCGCAGCATCTATTCCGTGAAACGCTTGATGGGGCGTGGTCCTGCTGATGTGCAGAGCGAACTGATGCTGTTCCCATTTCGCATCGATCCGTCGAGCAAGCACGTAATTCGCGTGAAGCTTGGCGACAAGCTATTCACTCCGCCGGAAATTTCTTCGTTCATTCTCCGCGAGCTGAAGAACTGGGCCGAAGCGTTTTTCAGCGAGGCCATTGACCGCGCGGTGATCACCGTGCCGGCGTATTTCAACGATGCGCAACGTCAAGCCACAAAAGATGCGGGCAAATTGGCTGGCCTAGAAGTCGTGCGCCTGGTGAATGAACCGACCGCGGCGGCGCTGGCCTACGGTCTGCACGAGAAACAACGCGGCAAAGTGGCGGTGTACGATCTCGGTGGCGGCACGTTCGATATTTCCATCCTGAAGCTGATCTCCACCGGTGAAGGCGACATTTACCAGGTGCTCGCGACCAACGGCGACACCCATCTCGGCGGCGACGATATCGACAATCTCCTGCAGGCTTTCGTCCACGAGCAGATTTTGCAGACCGACCAGATCGACTTCTCGCCCTATGGTGAAATCGCTCAGGAACTCCGCAAGGAACTGATCGCCATCAAGCACAAGCTTTCCGAGGCAAATTCCGCGACGCTGCTTTTCCCTTTGCCGAACGGAAAAGCGTTCGTGCACGAATTTACGCGCGGTGCCTTTGAGGCATTGATCCGGCCGGTTGTGGATCGCACCATGGGTCCGGTGAGGCAGGCGTTGGCAGACGCGCAACTGAAGCCCAGCGAGGTGGACGAAGTCGTTCTGGTGGGCGGCACAACGCGAACGCCGCTTATTCGGCGCACGGTGCAGGAATACTTTGACCGCAAGCCACACAGGGAGCTGAACCCGGACGAAGTGGTGGCGTTGGGCGCGGCTGTGCAAGCCAATATTTTGGATCACGGCGTGAAGAATATGTTGCTGCTCGACGTTACACCGCTTTCGCTCGGCATTGAGACTTATGGCGGGGCGGTGGCCAAAATCATCCCGCGCAATTCGACGATTCCGGCCAGCGCGCAGGAACTTTACACCACCGGCGTGGATAATCAGACCGGCATCGACATCCACGTGCTGCAGGGCGAACGCGAACTGGCCAAGGACTGCCGCTCGCTGGCGCGGTTCACGTTGCGCATTCCCGCGGCACCTGCGGGACTTCCGCGCGTTGAAGTGAAGTTCCTCATCGATGCAAACGGTATCCTGCAGGTCGGCGCAAAGGACATTCGCACCGGCGAGCAGCATAACATCGAAGTGCAGCCCAGCTACGGCCTGAACGACGCGGATATCGAGCGCATGTTGGAGGAATCCATCGAATACGCCGAACAGGATTTTGCGGAGCGCCAGGTGATCGAAGCACGCACCGAAGCGGAATCCATACTGGGCGCAACGGCCAAGGCTCAGGGCAATCCTAATGCGGGCGCGCTTTCATCACCGGAGCGGGCAAAAATCGAGGTGTCGATCGCGGCGTTGCAGGAAGCCGTGAAGGGCAACGACTACAAACTGATTCGGCATAACATTGATGAATTGAACCGGGCTACGGAACACCTGGCCGAACTGCTGATGAACTCAGCCGTGCAGTCGGCGCTCCAAGGCAAAAAGCTGGCTGAGGTTTAGGGAGAGACTTATGGGCGGTAGCAATCCTTATATCGAAGAAGTGAAATACAAGAAGGCCACCAAGAAATTCAAGGTGACGTTTCTGCCGAGCGGCAAGACCGTGGAAGTAGACCCCGAGAAATTTCCTTACGGCCACAACGGCTTGCCCGGAAGCATCCTGGATATTTCCGAGGGTTTCAAAATGGGGCTGGACCATGCTTGCGGCGGCGTGTGTGCCTGCTCGACGTGCCACGTGATGGTGAAAGAAGGTCTGGAGTCGTGCAATGAAGCCGCCGACGCCGAACTCGACGAACTCGACGAGGCTCCCGGCATCACGCCGAAATCACGCCTGGGCTGCCAGGCGGTTCCGGATGGCACTACCGATATCGTCGTGGAAATTCCCGAGTGGAATAAGAACTATGCTAAGGAGTTGGATCACTGAGGGAAACGCACGATGGTTTTTGTAGCGGGCGCTTTGTGAAGCGGGCGCTCTATGAATAGGAGCACGGTTTATGCCGCCGAGTTTTGATTGGGACGACATCGAAGATATTGCCATCGGGTTGACGGACAAATATCCGGACGTCGATCCCTACACCGTGCGCTTTACCGACCTGCACAAATGGATCACGGAATTGCCGGGGTTTGCCGGCGATCCCATGAAGTCCAACGAGAGCAAACTCGAAGCCATCCAAACAGCGTGGCATGAGGAATGGGAAGATCGCAAGAAGTAGAAGGCCTTGAGTTCCCGGTTTTTAGTTTAAGTAAACAAAGCTGGCGCATGAAAACCAACTGGGAATTGCTCATAGCGGCTTACCGGGCATTCAATGCCCGCGACATCGATACGATCCTGCCGATGATGCACCCGGATGTGGATTGGCCGAACGGAATGGAAGGCGGGCGCGTGTACGGGCAAGAGAGCGTGCGCCGGTACTGGACGCGTCAATGGGGCATTCTTGATCCGCACGTCGAGCCGGTGAGCATCGAGGAGGCTGAAGCCGGGCGAAGCGTTGTGCGCGTCCACCAGGTGGTTCGGGATCTGACGGGCAACCTGGTTGTCGACCAGTTTGTCGAACATGTCTACACCTTTCGCGATGGTCTGATCGAGCGCATGGACATCCGCGAAGCAAACACGAACCAGGCTTCTGCGGGCGCCGCCTGAATCGTAGCCCGTGGGCAAAGCGTTCATTTTTAGGTAAAATGCGGCGCGAGTCGTGCGCTTGCTGGATTGGCGAGACGCCTTTTCCGTAACTTAAAACGGATGGCTGAGAACTTATAACCGCCTCTCGCCCGCGTGGCGCAAACTGCCCGTTTCCCGTATAATTTTAGATTGTGGTTTCCCGGTGGCGCTATGGTGCAACGGTTAGCACGTAGCCCTTTCAAGGCTAAAATACGGGTTCGATTCCCGTTAGCGCTACCAACTTGTGTCGTTCACCTTGTTTCCGTCTATTTCGGCGGTTGATGGTATTCTGAGTGTCTGCCGCCCGCGCAGAATCGGAGACTCTTCCATGGCAAACATGCTTCGCTCCAGTAATCCCGTTCTGAAGGAAAGCGCATTCGCAGGGCAAATCGCCGCCGGAGAAGCGATGACCATGCAGGGCACGGCCAACAAGACCGGCTTGCTGCTGTTGTGCGTAGTGGTGACGGCGGCATACACCTGGGGTCTAAGCCATTCCGAAACGCCGGAGGCTGCCATGCCGTGGATGTTCGGCGGCGCGATCGGCGGACTCATTCTGGTCCTGGTAACGGTGTTCAAGAAGACGTGGTCGCCGTTCACCGCGCCAGTCTACGCCCTGCTGGAAGGTTTTTTTCTGGGCGGAGTCTCAGCGCTATTTGAGAAGTCGTATCCCGGCATCGCCACGCAAGCCGTGATGCTGACGTTCGCGGTGCTGTTCGTGCTGCTGCTGGCGTACAAAACGGGATTGGTGAAAGCGACACGCGGGTTTAGGTTGGGGGTGATGGCGGCGACCGGCGCGATTGTGCTGGTGTACGCCGCGAATCTTCTGATGAGCCTCTTTTTTCACACCTCAATGTCGTTCCTGTATAGCAGCACGCCGCTGGGAATCGGCATCAGCGTGGTGGTGGTGATCATTGCTGCTCTGAACCTGATTCTCGATTTCGACATGATCGAAACCGGAGTGCGCATGGGCGCGCCAAAGTATATGGAGTGGTACGGCGCGTTCGCTATGATGGTGACGCTCATCTGGTTGTACCTGGAGATTTTGCGGCTGCTGGCCAAGACGCGTCGCCGGTAAATTGCCGTTGATTCGAACAATTGCCGATGGTCCGCGAGCCGTCTCACAAAACGAAACCGCCAAAAGCGAAAATCTTCTCGAAGAAGTTTGTAGGCGCGCTGTGCTATGCGGCTGACCTCCATGCGAAACAGTTCCGCAAGCGCACCGGCCGCCCATATGTCGGCCATTTGCTGGGCGTAACTTCCATCACCATCGAGTATGGCGGCGACGAGGATATGGCCATCGCGGCCCTGCTGCACGATGCGGTGGAGGATCAGGGCGGATTGCCGCGCCTGCGCGAGATTCGCAGAAAATTCGGAAAGCGCGTTGCGCACATCGTGGAAGGCTGCACGGATTCGTACACGCAACCAAAGCCGCCATGGATGGAACGCAAGCGAGCCTACGTTGCCCGCGTGGCAAAAGAATCAGCGGAAGTTCGACTGGTTTCTGCGGCCGACAAGCTTGCCAACGTGCGAGAGACGCTGCATGACGTGCGCGTGCAGGGCGAAAGCATGTTCGAGCGATTTGAGGGCAAGAAAGAGGCCACGCTGTGGTACTACCGCGAACTGGTGTGCGTGTTTCGCAAGGCAGGGAATAATCCGCTGGTTGACGAATTGGATCGCGCGGTCACGGAACTGGAAACCCAGTCCGCCTCTAGAACGTGAAGCGCAGGCGCGCGGAAATCATTCGTGGCGTACCGACCGCAGTCCCCAAAAAAAGACTGTCAAAATTGATGACGTTCATACGGTCGGTGACGTTCGCGGCCTCGAGCTGAAATTGCAGCGCGCGAAGTTCCTTGCGATAGAGTTCCACTCCCGTGGCCAAATCCAGCAAAAAATTGGGATCCACGCGCCCGCGCTCGAAGTTCACCCGTGACAGCACTTGTTCTCCAAATTGCGCGATCAGCGATGGCACGTTTGTGTTGTCTCCAAGATCCGCGGGCAACCCGCTGCCATACTGCGTAGGTGCGAAGGATTCAACCTCGATCATTAGAACGGCACTCGGTATTTCGAAGATATATGCGACGAATATTCGAAGTGGTAAGCGATTGCCTCATCGAAGGCACTGGCAAATGTAGGCGCAGCTTGTGGGGGTCTCGGTGAGCGTTTGAGCTGGAGCGGTCTTGGTGGTAATCGAACGAACTCGTCCGGTAACCCGACTTAACCAGGAGTTGTCGTGAAGCCCAAACAGAATCTCTCTCGACTTCTGATCGTTGACGAGTGCGCGGCAGATTGGCCTTCTAGAGTTGTGCCCCGCTTTTCTCGGGATCTTCAATTCCAGAAAGCCACATTTTGGGGGAACGATTCTGCCTTGAAGAATGGGAGTCTAAACTAGGAATATCCGCGCTGGTACTCAGATTGATTGGCCTATCGGTATTGAAATATTTCTTGTAAGCGCCAATCCAGTCGGTTGATATATCGTTCTGCGCAGTTCTCAGGTCAACCTTGCCCGAGCAGACCAAATTGTGCAGCCGCTCCTCCAGATCGTCCTTAACCCGGGCGTTCCATACTGGAGAGTCATAGGGCTCGGGCCAGAGATTCTGCGGGTCTTCCGTTCCGCCGAGTAGCGGAGCGATCAGAAAATCGATCTCGTAGTTACCCTCGCGCTTCTCTACGATTCCATATTCGCCAAGAATCCGTTCGCGCAACGCGTCAGGGACATCAACCTCCACTTCTTCATGCGGCAGGGCGCACACGTCGTGCATAGAAACGTGACGTGCAGCACCTGGGGTGAGTTTCGGATTTGGCTCGACCCCGTCTTCGACAGGAGCGGCCACTGCCACTTGAGCAGGAACCGACCATAACGAGCGTAGGGACGGTCCGATCAGCAACGCAAAAAATAGCGACGCGGCGAGCAAACCGAAGCAAAGAAATGCCATCGAGTAACGTGCGTCCATAAACTGGAAGAAGGCTAGGGTCGGATTTGCCTTGGATTTGGCATAGACCTCGGTAAGTCGGGCGCTGAGCTGTGCACGAGACAAACTGATCGGCGGCAATTTGCCGCCAAGAGTCTCGTGATGAACGCGGACAAAGTCGACGATTACCGCTTCCAAATCCGACATTCGCGCACGGCACTGCCAGCATTCCAGAAGATGAGTGCGAACCGCCTTGGCGCGATGAGCCGACAGTTCGCCGTCCGCAGCGAGCAGCAATTCCTGGTCAGTGGGATGAGAATTCTCGTTCGACATCATTCAACTCCTGTCTGCTCGCAATAGGCGTCCAAGCGACCGGGTTAAGGAGATGGACACCGCTCCGAGCGACATCCCCAAGACTGAAGCAATTTCTCGATAACGCAAACCTTCGGCGCGCAGGCGAAGGCAGTATTGATCCGGCTCAGGAAGGGCCTTGAGAACTGCTACGAGGCGCTGCGTTCTCTGGTCAGCGAAAAGTCGCTCCTCGGGATTGGGGGACGGATCAGGCTGCCTGTGAGCGTCGATCCAGTCGAACGAGGTCGTCTGAATCCGTTGATGGAGAGTGGTGCGCTTGCGCAAGGCTTGATTGTGCGCCACGCGAAATAGCCAGCCACGAAGGTTCTTGCGTGATTTATCGGATTGGAGATGAAGAAAGAGCGCTAGAAATACTTCCTGGATCACTTCTTCCGCGTCATGGACGGATATGCGAAAAGACAGGGCATAGCGCAGCAGGGGGGTCCTAAATTCCTCGAAAAAGCGCATCACTTCGCACTCAATCTCAGAGCGATCTGACAAAGACGCGGTGGCTGCCAAGGCCGGAAACGAAATGTGGTCGATCGATCCCATGTGACGAATCCGCAGGTCTCTATTTATATATTCCTATAAACGCACCCCTGTTCACTCTTTTTTTTTGCCGGAACGGGTCAGGCACTCCGTTGACGTGTAGGCATTGAACTATTTCCCAGGGTCAAAAACCCTGAACAGAAAGACGGCGTTGGGAATATTCCTAGTGATGGCTCACGGGAAATCGATGACGGGCGGCGGAGCCATTCTGCTTGAGAGGCTGTACACCGTATCCTTATGAAAAGACTGACACTTCTATTCCTCTTTTGTTCTTCGACCGTCCTCTGCCAGAGCAACCGTGGCGAATTACACCTGAAAGTGCTTGATCCGACGGGCGTTGGTGTGAAGGTCTCCGTTCAGATCAAAAGCGAGGCAAATGGGTATCAGAGCGTCCTGGCTACCGACGATCAGGGTGGGTTGGATGTGCGTCGGATGCCCTACGGTATCTATCAGCTAATCATTCAGCAATCCGGTTTTGCGGTCAGTTCGGAAACAGTACAAATTAATTCGTCCATCGCCATTGACCGTACCATTCAACTCAAATTGCAAGCACTCAACCAGAGCATCGTCGTTAATGCCACTGATACTTTAATCGATCCCGATCAGGCCGGTTCCATCAATCAGATCGGTCCGGATCAAATCGAGCATCGATTAACCTCAGTGCCCGGACGTTCCGTTCAAGAATTGGTCATTACCCAGCCTGGATGGATTTATGAAGGGAATGCGGTCTTGCATCCTAGGGGCTCGGAATATCAAACGCAGTTCGTCGTGGATGGAATTCCTCTTACTGACAATCGCTCTCCCAGTTTCGGGCCAGAGATAGAAGCAGACGATGTCGAATCATTAAGCCTGTACACCGCTGGATTCCCGGCGGAGTACGGGCGAAAAATGGGTGGGGCCATAGAAGTAAACACGACGCCGGATTCTCAACCGGGTTTCCATGGGCAAGCGGTATTGTCAGGTGGGAGCTTCGACTCCGCGGCAGCCTTCGCGAAAGGCCAATATAGTTGGGAAAAAAATGTTTTCGGTGCGAGCGCGAGTGGAAGCATGACCGACCACTATCTGAACCCCGTGGTGCCCGAGAACTATTCGAACACCGGCACGCTCGGTGATTTTTCAGCCAGCTACGAGCGTGACTTGACTCCCAGTGACCGGTTGAGATTCATCGTGCGGCATGAAGTCTCTCGCTACGACATTCCCAATGAGTTGGTGCAACAGGCAGCGGGGCAACGACAAAACGCTGATAACCAGGAAACCATGGGAATCGCATCCTACCAGCATACTTTCTCGCCAAATGTGGTGGCCGATTTTAGAGGAATGGTCCGAGATAACGCCAACAATTTTCACTCTAACGAGGATTCAACTCCAATTCAGGTGTTTCAGCACAACTGGTTTCGCGAGGGATATTTTAAAGGCATGGTTACCGCAAACCATGGGCGGCAGGAATGGAAATTCGGCGTGGAGTCAGACAACACATTCCTCAACGAGGATTTCAGCTACAACATAACGGACCCGAGTCAATTCGACGACGATACTCCTGTGACCTTTGGTTTCCGCGGAAACAAACCGGACTTAGAGCAGTCCGCTTTCGTGCAGGATTTGATTCATCTCGGAAAGTGGACCATCAATGCCGGATTGCGTTGGGATCACTATCAGCTGGAAACGAATAACCAGGCGTTTTCGCCGCGAGTGGCGATATCGCGCTACTTTCCTTCCGCGCAGACTGTCATTCATTTCTCCTACGACCGCGTCTTTCAGACTCCGTCGTTCGAAAATATTCTATTGTCGAATTCGACGGAAATTTTGTCCCTGGATCCTACGAATTTCTTGAGGTTGCCGGTGGAGCCGTCGCAGGGAAACTATTTCGAGATTGGATTGTCGAAATCGTTTTGGAGCAAGTTGAAGCTCGATGTCAACTATTACCGGCGTTATGTGAACAACTATGCCGATGATGATCAGATTTCCAACGCCACGATCAGTTTTCCGATTGCATTCCGGAAGTCCATCATCTATGGGGCCGAGGGGAAAGTTTATATCCCGGATTGGCACGGATTCTCGGGACTTCTGAGCTACTCCTATATGGTGGGCAACGCCTGGCTCCCGGTCACCGGCGGTCTCTTCTTGGGTGATGATGCTTCGAACGCGACGAGTCAGACCACCGGCCATTTTCCGATTTCGCAGGATCAACGGAACACGGTGCGAGGCCGCGTCCGCTATCAAGTGAAGCCTCGTTTCTGGCTTGCGTTTGGCGTGCAGTACGACTCAGGTCTTCCCTTTGAATTTCAGGGCGACCCTGCGGACGCACTTGACCAATATGGTGCGGCAGTTATTAGCCGCGTGAATTTCGATCGCGGCCGGATTGACCCGACGTTTCAGGTGAATGCATCGGCCGGAGCGGACATTCATAAATCAGATCGTTGGAACATGAGGATACAGGCAGACGGACAGAACCTCACGAACGTCCTGAACGTAATCGATTTCGGTGGTCTGTTTTCAGGCAACGCGATAGGGCCTTCGCGGAGCTTTGCTCTCCGACTTACCACAAACTTTTACTGAGTTTGAGCCTTGTCCGTTCAGTAAGCCAAGTGTCTGAGCCGCGCAGTTTGACTCTCTGTGTTCTGAGAAGCTTCCCTCACTTTTCGCAGGAGGACCGTATTTTGACACGACATGGTCTTAGAACAATTGGATTGATTTCGTGAAAGCTGGTGATTCGCTCGCATTCGAGTAATGCGGCGCGTACATTCGTTCCTTCGAGGTTCCTTCTGTTCCTGTGTGGAAGAGCGACGAGACGCGTTTCCACTCGTCGTCGTCGAGCATCGGCACCTCAGCCTTACATCTTCAACACCAAAGCATCTTCATTGGGGAGTGCGAATATTGGCACGCGTAATTCCAACAGTCTAGACGCGGTCGCACGAGTCACCAAGGTGGCGAATGCGAGCCAGGGTGGGTGTATCTTTTCCCATGCCTATACCTATACACGTCTTGGAGCAGGTAGTTGCCGTCGCTCGCGACCTGAAACGTCTGCTGAAACTGGTTACTCTGGCTCAGGATTTCTCCGCGAGCCGCGATGCCCCCGCCTGCCGGATCGCGCACTTCCAGCCGCAATTGTCCGCGTTGCAGTTTGGCCGCCACGGGTGCGGCGCCACACAAACCGAGAATTGCCGTTAACGCGAGAAATGCGCCCAGTCTGCCTCTGGCTCGAACCCTGTTCATCCAAGAAACTCCTGGGCCATGCGGGTCATCTAAAGAAGTGCGGTCAAGTTGCCTAATTTGTTCAAAATACCATAAGGCGGATGATTGGCCCTATCGGCAGCAGGTACACTGGGTATCCACAGCTCTTTCTCGGGGAAGAATGAATCGCTCTCCGGAACGCGCTACAATTCTTTTGTCCCTGAGTCTCATTCATGAGCCCTTCGATGCCCTCATCTAATGGATTATTCACGCTTGGGCATTCCAACCAGGAGATGTCGGACTTCCTGGGCACGCTGCTGCGCCACGAAATCAAGGTGGTGTGCGACGTGCGCAGCCGCCCAGGCAGTTTCCGGTTCCCGCAGTTCAACCGCGAGCCGCTGGAAGCGCAGCTGACGACGGCAAAGATTCGCTATGAGTTTTGCGGCGAGCAATTGGGCGGGCGGCCGCTCGATCCGCAATTCTATCTGGCGAATGGACTGGTGGATTATTCCAAGCGCCGTCGCGCACCCGCTTTTCTTGAAGCGATTGACAAGGCCATCGCATTGGCGCGCGAACGCAAGACCGCTATCCTTTGTGCCGAGGAGGATCCCCTGCATTGCCACCGTTTCCTGTTGATCTGCCCGGCACTGGTGGCGCGTGGAGTGGCGCCGGTGCACTTGCGGCGCGGAAGAGCAGCGGAAACGCAGCGTGACGCCGAGGATCGTTTGCTACAGCTGCATGGCTTCGCGGACGTCACGAGCGATTCACTTTTCGCGCATGGTCGGGAATCGGCGTTGGAAGATGCGCTCCGATTGCAATCGGAGCAGTACGGGTTTCGCACCTCGCCGGAAGCCATCGAGTATTTCTGATTGGACAAATTCTTTCGCGCTCTTGCGTTCGCCGCTCGCAATTCGCGGTAAACTGCTAGCAGTCAGGTCACCCGGCTGTTCATGCACAACTCTTCATCCGCCGAGAAGTAAGAGGACCTTTCTTTTGAAGCCTGCAGATGTCTACATCATCGGATCCAACAGCGCGTTCGGTTCGCGCGTGGTTGCTTCGGAAGAAGTGGATCAGGCGTTTGGCATGCCGCTAGGGAAATTGAAGAAGCGCGCGGGAATTCATTCGCTGGCTTACGCGGGCGAACACGAGAATGAAAGCACGCTGGGAGCGCATGCCGCCTCACAACTCCTGGAACTAGCCGGCGAAGAAACAAAGAACATCGATTGGATTGTTGCTGCGAGTGAGACCTATCACGTGTACCCTTCACTCTCCGCCGTTCTTCACGGGATTCTCAGGCTGCGCGAGGATTGCAGCGCCTTGGATGTGGGCAGCGGATGTCTGGCGCTGGTGCAGGCGCTTGCGGTGGCGCAGTCCATCCTGGCGGCCGGCCGCGGACAAAAGGTGTTGGTGGTGACTTCGGACGTGCATAGCCGAACCCTGGGACCGGGCCGCGCCAAAGGAGAATTCGGCGGATTGTTCGGTGACGGAGCAAGCGCGTTTCTGCTGACCAGCGGGCCGGCCAAGCCAAGACGTTGGGCCTATCGCATGGGAGAATTTTTCTTTGGTTGCGCCGCGAAGTATGCGGAAGCAATTCGCGTGAGCGACTCGGGCGGCGGCGGACAGCTGGATGTGCAATTTGACGGCGAAGCCCTTTCGCGCGCCGCAGTGAGCCGCATGGAAAAAATCCTGCGTGAAGCGGAACGGCGCAGCGGGATTGCGCGATCAGAGGTGGGAGCGTTCGCAACGCACCAGCCCAATCCGCGCTTGGTCGCTCTTCTGGCAAAACAGTTCGGCGTGCCTGCCTGCTGCTTTCCTTCAATTGCCGCCACGCGCGGGAACTTGGGCTCTTCGACCTGCGGGGCCGCGCTACACGCGGCGTTGGTGGAAGCTTCCGCGCAGCCGGTCGCGGAGCGCAAGCCGGTTTTTCTGGCCTCTCTTGGCCCCGGCCTGGTATTTGGCGGTGGCTGGCTAGTTCCCGCAATTCCCTAAATGTTTCGTCGATTGAATGGCGTGCGCGGTTGCCATGACATTCCTGTAGCTCAGGTCTTCACGATATAGATTCCATCGGCGGTTATGGTTCCAACTTGAGGCGAGCCGCCGGAGCCTGTTCACGCTCCAGGCGACGGCGGTGTCATAGGTATTGGAAACGGTTGCGGTGAAGGCGAGTTTCACCTAGGAACGCTGTTCGATTACTCGGCGTGATGCTGATGGTGATAATGGAGGGTGGTGGCGGAGGCGCTACTGAGCCTGCGCCTCCCCCGTCGCAGCCCAGAGTCCACACACCCATCGTGAGGAGAACGCTAAAAAACGCAAGCTGACGCAAGCGTGGCTGCCAACTTTTCACTGCGATCGTTGCGTGTTTGCGGAAGGGTCCGCATGAAGCGTGTAAAAAGCAGGCGAAAGACTAGCGAACGAAGGGCGTAAGACCAGAGCGTTTGCGAACCGATATTCAGACCGTCATCTCGATAAGGCCTGCAAATCGAATGTCTTAGGTCTTACGCACGCGGAGCAATAGCGTGCCAACCGTTTGGAAGTGCAATGATACCTTTGCGATCATCCCGAAAAGGGATTTGCCGACTCCGCATTGACTTTCTGCCGCGCGACTCCAATAATCCGCCCATGGCGCGACCGGATGCGGTTCGACGAGTGAAGAGCTATTCGGCGGCGAATGGCTACGTTTATCAATACTGCTTCTATGAGGTGAATCGCATTTCGCATCATGGAAGCTCTGCCGGGGAGTTTATCTACGCGATTTCGGCCGACCGGAAGACCATGTTTCCGTTGAGCATTCTGGTGCTGCAGGCCGCTCTGGAGTCATGGGCCCAGACCAATGGGCGAACCTTGAGCAGCAGCGAAGAATACGCCATCGCAAAGATGCGACTGTTTCAGGCCTTCGACGAGGGAGATGTGCCCATCACGGCCGAGGGCGCGCAGCACTCGCGTCTCCTAGTGGACGAATCCAACCTGGAAACCTTACTGGAGCAGCTCCACATCTGAGAGTCTCGGCATGCCATGAACCGAAACCGTGGCGGTGGCGTCTAGCTTATGTACAGGGTGGCGGGAGCCGGATTCCCGTCCAAGAGGCAGAATGCGGGAGCTGGTTCTGGTCCAGCCGGGACAATCAAAAAGCATCATGTTGCGCGAATCTGCGGCGGAGGCCGTGCCGCGCGAACTGGAGCGCTTGCTCGCAGAAAACGCCCCGCTAGCCTACCGTGTCGCGCTGGGCGTTTTGCGCAATCCGGCCGAAGCCGAGGATGTCGCTCAGGAAGCCCTGATTCGGGCCTATCGGAAATTCGACCGTTTGCGTGATGCGCGGCGCTTCCGAAGCTGGCTGGTGCGTGTCAGCTTCCGCCTGGCGCTGGACCGCTCTCGTTCGGCGCGGCGCCGCGAACTGCGCGAGACGCTTTGGGCGCGCCCGGAGCTGAGGCCACCGGTGCAGTCGGTCGAGGAAATCGCCGCCTCCTGGCAGTTTGAGGAGCGATTCGCCCGCGCGCTGGAGGAATTGCCCGATCGCCTGCGCCTGGTGATCTTACTTACGGCCATCGAAGGGCATTCCGTCGACGAGGTTGCTGCGTTGCTCGACGTGCCCGCCGGAACGGTGAAATCGCGGCTATTCGCCGCCAGGAAACGCTTAACGGAGAAATTGCGATGAATTGCAGAAGTGCACAGGAAAAAATAGTCGCCGCGATAGCCTCCCGCGAATCGGCATTGTGCGGGGACCTGGATCAGCACGTGCGCGAGTGCACCGGATGCAACGCGTTTTTGACGAGTCAGGCGTCTTTTGCATCGGCCATCGATTCTCACCTCCGGCTCATTGCCAAGGAGCCTGTGCCTCCTTCGTTGCTGCCTCGCGTGCGCGTCCGGCTGGAGCAGGAAACGGCTCCTCGTCAGTCGATTCTTAGGTGGCAATTCGCGGCCGTCGTCACTGTGGTTGTGCTTCTTGTGGCTGCGGCCATTCGGATGCGCGACTCGCATAAGCCTGAACGCCCAACGGAGACAACAGCGAAGGTTGCACCGGGATCGCCGCACGTGAATCGCCCGCCTACAGCTAGCCCGCAGGTCAACCAGCCTGCCTCGAAAATCCCACGAGTCGCTGCTATTCGGAAAGCAGGTGTTTCCGCGCGTTCCTCAGCACCTGAAGTTCTGATCCTGCCAGAGGAGCAGCAAGCCTTCCGGCGGTTTGTGAGCGAAATATCCAAGGACCAAGACTCCACGAAGGGGCTGGTTTCCGCCGCACCCGGCAATGGCGATGCCCCGGTCGAGATTGCACTTCTGACCATTGAGAACGTTGAAGTGAAGCCCTTGGAGGGTACCGACAG
>Ga0126379_10000349_pt1 | contig 25178 bp, 18 predicted proteins | sample PanSoiMetPlot_24_FD_92640 | JGI IMG/M metagenome (GOLD analysis project Ga0126379, IMG submission 92640) | Tropical forest soil microbial communities from Panama - MetaG Plot_24 | ecosystem: Environmental > Terrestrial > Soil > Tropical forest > Bulk soil | place: Panama | collected 2016-02-17
CTCAGTTTTGTTGTTACAAGTGGGGTGATTTATGGCGAAGATCATTGAATTCTTCGTACCCAGCAGCTTTAGAAAAAAGGCAACGAAGTGGATACCGCCGGAAGAATATGGGAAGGTGATTCCATTCAGCTTGCCACAAAAGAAGTCAGCTTGACGCTGATTCCCTGGATTCGCGGGGCCTGACGAATCCTAGGGCAGCGGAGCGACTGACGCGTCAATCTTACCGCCACCGTTGTGCCGGAAGAGGTAGCAGACGCGGCCATCTTCATTGATACGGCAATTCGTTATACAGACGGTGACGAGAATGACGCCACGCACATGAAGGCATTCGCCAACCAAGCGTTTGCGCTCATCCGAGCCGGGGCCGCGTGCGTAATTATGCTGCACCACAGTCCGAAAACCATGACCAAAGCGACCGAATTGACACTGGAAAACAGTTTTCGGGGTACGGGCGAACTATCCGCGTTTTTATCCGTAGCTCTTGCAATGCGAACGCAAGACATGGAGCACGAGTATGACTCAGCCTCCCTTTTGCGTTTTGTTAAACAACGGGACTTCGAGCCGACAACGCCATCTTTTGAAGTGACGACAAGCCGTGAAACGTGCCGCATGGCCTTCGTGGACGGTAGCCACGGCGCAACTGTGGCGAAGAAGTCCACGGCGGACCTGGACGGAAAAGAAGATGCGGCGAAGGCTCTCCTAAAAGCGAATCGCGGGCTTTCCAACGTCAAGATGGCTAAATTTCTGAAAGATGCCGGTATCGAACGCAGCCGGGAATGGGTTCGGCTCAAGAGGGGCGAATTGGGCCTTGGCGGAGTGCGAATCAGTCAAGGCGCGAGCGACAACACCCTATAAGAGAAATGTTTGTGTTGTCGTGCACGAACCACCCACTCCGAAGAACTTCGTTCTTCTTCGTTCTTCGGGAGTTTGTGGCATACGGCGGGATTAAATTTCCGCGTTGTTGTCATCGGAGGTGATCTCATTATGCGGCTTTGTAGTGGCCCAGGTTGCGGGCGTGCTATTCCAGATGGGCAACGATTCTGTGATGAGTGCCAGAAAGAGCAGCCAGCTAAGCCATCACGATGGGAACGTAGCAAGACAGATCCCATCATGAAGCTGTTTAGCAATCCAAGGTGGCAACGCTTTCGCCGTCTAGTGCAGCAGCAATACCCGATGTGCAACGGGTGCCACAGTGCACCGTCCGCAGTAGCAGACCACAGAATACCGGCTCGGCTCATCTGTCGCGTGGCTAAAGAACTTGGATTGTTCCCGTTCGATGCGTGGGGCGGTTTCTATATCCGGGACAATATGCAGGGTTTGTGCCACTCGTGCCACAACACCAAGACTAAGACAGAGGATGGTCAAGACTGGACGGATGAGTTAGCCCGTGTGTTGGGTCCTTATATGAGCGGCACGACAGAAGACGAATGCAGGGCAAGGTTAGTGAGCGTGTACGGAGGCCGAGTAGCTTAGGCCGATGGATAGCTGTTGAAAAATGCAACGATAAGTCCTTTCCTTACACCAAATGTTGCAATTTGAAACATTTCTTCCGTATGTAAATTTGCCAACTGACGGGCTCGTGGGGCGGTTAGTCGGGAAGATTTGCCTACCCCCTGGGGTACGCAAATGAACAGCTACAGCTAACGATGCGCAGGCCTCACCCAAATACGAAGTCTCTGACTAACGGAAGATGGTGCACCGCACCCTGCGCGCATTTCCTACCGGCAGAGTCGAAGCCGGGATCGAGCAGAACACTGGCCGATCGGATTGCGGCTTCCAGAAAAGCATTGACCGCGTACGAGGTGGCAGAGATTTTTTCTGTTTCGGCGATCAGCATCTTCAGACTGGCAAAGCGCGGCGTGATTCCGGCCTTTCGAGTCGGTACGTCGCTGCGATTTTGTCCGGCGGCGATCGCTCGGTGGCTGCGGGAGCGTGGTGGCTAGCTGTTGCGACTCGGCACATTCTATCCGCCTCACTGGAGACTCCCCAGCGGAGTCCAAAACACCTCTTCCGATTTCACAAACGACTCCATCTCACTTTGGTGCTCCGGCATTCCTACGACAGGTATGTTATGGGCCTGGATTGATCTTAGTTTTCGTTCGGCCTGCTCATGCGTAAGCGGGACGCGTCTCGGCGGCGGCCAGGGCAGCCCACGTGGAACAACTTCGCCTTTAACTTTCCGGGATTCGAATGGCTGGTTCGGTGTAACTCCCGTGGGAAAAGGCCATGCCGGTAGTCCGTGGACAAGATACGTGTAGAAGGCTCCTTTGTATCCCACTTTTCTTGCTGCGTCGCGGACAAACCAGAATGCCGCTCGATGGTCGATATGGCCATCGGTTTCGTCGGTAACATAGATCTCAGTTGGTTGTAGCGTTGTCAGCAGTTCCACCAGGTCGCCGAGCACAGAGCTTCGTCGGTAAACGGCCGGCTTGTCATGCACGGAAGTATGGTAGTCCTTCTGGATCAACGCATAAGTCTCGTTTTTCTTGGTGAACTGCTGCCGGATCACCTTATCGTCGGTGCTCTCGTACAAGTTGCCCAAATCGCCGTCCGGGTATCCCAGCACGATGAGGTCTTCGGCTTTTCCACCCAGAATCCCAAGCGCCGTGCGGCTCTGCATCTGGCGAAAACGCGAAAGAGCAAAAAAATCATCGGGACCGACTTGATCCACCGCCTTATGTGCGACGCCGGCAGCGGCGCCGGGAAAGCCATCCCCGCTCGTGATCGCTACCACTTTCACACGCTCTCCGCGTGCCAGGGATTGCATCATGATGCCAGCACAGCCAATGACTTCGTCATCCGGATGCGGCGCAAAAATCACAATCGAGCCGGATCGTTGCGCAAACGCGGCTGACAAACTGGTTGCAATCACGAACAGGAGTATGGATTTCAGGCAAACGTGCAGTCGTCTGTGGCTCATTCGTTGTTATGCATCTCACGTGGAAGTTGGCCGCAATTCTAAACCTTTCGAAGCAAATCCCGAGCGTCGCATTAACAATATGGAAAGGAAACAGCCGGCAAGAAGGTCGACACGAAAGGCAGAAGCCCGGCCACCAAAGGTTCTTCTTGAACCCTGCTACGACCACAGCTAGAAAAGGGAATAACGACACCGGAGGAATTCCACGGCAACATCGACTGCGTCCAGCCTGCCGTAACAGGTGAATGCGAACGTGCAGCAATATGGACGGATCACGAGATGAACGGGCATGGAATCACTCGTCGACTATAGCGCCCCGATCAGCGCTCATTCAGCCAGATGACCAACGCCAAGAGGAGCGAGATGGCAAGAACAACTTCCCAGCGTGACATCCCAATAACTCCGGTCCCTTATTTCACGCAGCCAACCTGAAGAAGACCAAAAAAGAGGGCCGCGCTACGCTTGGCCTGGAGGAACAAGAACGAAGTGCGACGCTCGGATTGGAGATCGCGAACATGCTTTAGCCCCTGCATCATCACAGCCTTGGATTCAGCTAGAAACTGTCAGGGATGGCAGTTTGAGGTGGCTTGATTGCGGGTGAGCCTTGAACCTCAGGACCGTTTTCCGCAGCGACAAGGGCGCACGATTGGTCCTGCGCTGTCTGTTCGCTTTTTTGGGTAGCTCAACTCGGCTCCTGTCAACCGCCGCTTCAGGCACCTTTGGCAACAGGAAGCCCCGCCTCCATCCAGCCCTGCTTTCCTTCCGGGTAGTGCCCAACGTTCGTGTAACCCATCGCCGCCAATTCACGGGCAGCGTATGCACTGGCGTGTCAATGACTGTTCGCACAGTAGGCGATGATCTCAGCGCTCTTGTTGGGCAACATCTGTGGTGCGAGTTCTTTGATCTGTTCGGGAGGAATGTTTAATGCTCCAGGAATGTGCGCTTCCCGATACTGTTCGGGCGCGAGTGTCTCGACAACTGTGATTCCCTTCTTATCGATCTTGGATTTCAGATCCTTGGTAGAAATTATGCGGTCCATGGAGATCTCCTTGCCTTCCGCTCAGGATAACCCACCTTGTACCTACCTGCTGGCTAGAGGATTAAGGACAACCGTTTTCGTAACTGATGAAGGGTGTTTAGATCGCAACGGTGCCCGCGGTGCCGGAAGGGGTCATACGAGAACCGGCCCGTTAGAGCGAAATTCATTCCAAAGCCTCGACGATGTCCAAGCGATTACGCTCACCATCCGACCATCTCAAATGCTTCAGCTGCGAACTGAATCGAAAGAAGTCGGAATTTGAGTGTTAAGGCCTGTTACGCCAACAATCGTTTTCCTACTCAGGCAAGCCCATTTCAAACAAGCACTTAACTTCCGTATCACTCGGAAACAATCGCCAAAGTGTCAGGGACGGCCACCACATCAGGTTACCGACCGATGCGTTCAATGGACTAGCCTCTATCGCGCGGCAGGTCTGTAGATGGCGCACCGGAAAGGCAGGCGGATCAACGGAAATCACTGATTAGGATGACGTCGCTGCTTTCGCTGCCTCGGGTCAGCGCCAGTTGTCTACCGTCATGCGACCAGGCAAAGCCAAAAAAATCTGTCCCGACCCAAAATTTGTAATCTGTTTCGGAGGTCCGCCGCTTAGTTTCTGTCGCCAGATGTTAGTGACGCCGCTCCTGGTTAAGGCATATTCAACGGCGTCACCCGCAGGCGCCCAAAGGGGGGCACTTGCTGATGCTGGCCAATCGAACTTGTACAACGCGGGTCCGCCATCGGAAGGGATTACCTTCAGTTGATATGAATTGGCGGAGGCAGAACTGGCGTTCTGAGGAGGTTGGGGTGAGGCGAGATACATGATTCGCTTTCCGTCCGGAGAGATTCTAAGAGGATTGCCAAAACCATTTTCAAAGTCCTGTGCGAGCACCTCTGGAGGCTTCGCCCCCGTGATGGGAACTTTTACCGGGGTCCAGGAAGGGCCTCGCACGTAGACCACCCACTTGCCATCTGGGGAACATTGCGGGCGTATGGCAAACGTCTCGTCAGCGATGCGGATGGGGTTTGAGCCATCGGCGCTCATGCGCCATATCCCTCGTTTTTGCTCCCGGTAGGCGGCGTAGACAATGTAGCGCCCATCGCCACAAACCGACGGGTCCCAGTTGGAACTATCATCGGGCGTCAGCCGAGTACGCCCACTCCCATCCTGATTTACCGCGTAGAGATTGCCATCCTGGCTGGCAAAGATGATGCGGCCGTCGGGCATCCAGGAAAAGCCTCCGACAGCAAACTCCTTCGTAGTAATCTGTTTTGCTCTTGCGGTGTTTCCACCGGGCGCGAGCCACAAGTCGGAGACCGTTGACAGCTCGGTGTCGACAAGAGTCTTGCCATCCGGCGTGAGGTCCAAGCAACAGAGCTGGTAATCCATCAGGTCATTGGTGAGGCGGCGTGCCTCTCCTTTTGGATAGGAGATGAACCAAAGTTGCCCGCGAAACGCCTGACCAGCGTTCCCTATGGGAGCCAAGAGACCACTTCCGTCGGGCACCCAGCGCGGACGGCCGATGGTGTCTGGTGTTGCGTAGATTTCACGGACCGATCCATCAGCAATCGATATGGCCCAAAGCGAAGAACGAAGTTTTTTCGTGGCTTCCGAGGTTGTGAACGCAACCTTCTTGCCATCGGGAGACCACGCTAAACCGATATCCGCGTCACGGTAGGGACGTGAAGCGACAACCCGTTGATTACTCCCGTCGGCTTTGGCGATCAAGACATCGACCGTTCCTGGACCCGAGTTTGCCACCCGCAAAAAAGCGAACTGCCGACCATCTGGAGAGTAACTGGATCCGAAATCGATACCTCCCTGCATCGCAAGGTATGGCGTTCCGCCGAGCACGGGCATTCGATAGAGATGGGTGTCCGTGAAGTCGGGCTTCTCGCCGCGGACGAAATCAATGTAGTTAGCGTCCGGCGAGAAGGTCAGACTCCATATCACAACTTCGTCCGGCGGCAGAATCTGCACATCACTGCCGGTAGCTACCTGGCGAACATTAAGGCTTTGTTTTTCCCCTTTTCTCAGGACGTAGACCGCATAGCGCCCATCGGGCGAAATCGCCACATTGATAGCATTTCCGCTCTGCGTGACTCGGCTGAGCTTCATAGCTTGGAAGCCCCATCCACTGCTGCGTCGACTAAGCCTGGATAACAGGGCCACAGCAACAGCCACGACTGTCAGCATGAATACTCCACCGAGTAGTAGCCGGCGAGAAAGAGGTCTCCTCTCACTGGCTTCCGAAGCGGGTAAAGCGCCCTGACGTGTAATTGTCTGCGTCGGACTGACGTTTGATTCTGCAGCGGGCAACGTGGCGGTTGTTGGCCTGGAATCGATTTTTATAGCTGCTATGAAACGGTAGCCACGCCGTGGGAGCGTTTCTACAAATCGGGGATTCTCCGCCGAGTCACCCAGAGCTTCTCGCACACGGTTGATGGCGGCATTGAGACCGCTATCAAAGTCCACAAAGGTGTCGGATGGCCACAACCGCTGCTGTAATTGCTCGCGGGTAACCAGATCGCCAGAATGCTCCAGTAAGATGACCAGAATTTGGAATGGCTGGCCTGTGAGCTTGACTCTTTTCCCATTCTTGCGCAGTTCTCCCAGGCGCAAATCGACTTCATAGGTACCAAACCGCATGACTTGAGAATTGGGCACTGGTTCCAGCACAGGTGAACCACGAGAAATGCTGCCAGTCTAGCATTGAAGTACACCTTCCGAAGCTCTATTAGGCTTCTAGCATCTTGGTCTAGCTCTTATCGTTCCAACAACTTAACGATTGATCTCCTTCCAACATTCTTTTGATAGCCAATTAAGTCTCCATCCATTGAGGTAGCGGGACTCTCGGTAGACGTTGTCCACCAGCGCGGCACTCCGCGAGAGAGGACAACGTGACAAGAACATGTGGAAATCGCAAGTCGTGCGCCGCCTGCAGCCCAACTTGTGCGGGCCGCCGATGGTGCCTGATTCTGCTGACCGGCGTACTGATGGTCATCACTCTTGTATTCTCGGCATACCCGCTTGCCGCACAAACAAACAGTACTGCGAGCGCCCAGAAGCAAGCCCCGACGCAACACTTCGCCTGCAATACAGGGTATACGTCGCAGGAGTGCCAGGCCGCTATTGCCGTCTTGAGAAAAGCTAAGGCTCAATATCCGGTGGATGCACTCGGCGAATGGACATGGGTTCTGGTCCGCACTGTAGACTGGAAACAAATTCTGTCGAGTAGAAAGTTTGATACAAACCATCCAGCGTTCAGCTACCTACCAAAGCGAGAGACATTTCTCGACGGTGCCTTAGTGGTCAGATCATCGATTCGCGGCGCGGAGCTTAGTGCGATATGGCATATGCCCATCGAAGACTTGCTCGATCTCGCGATTCGGCACGAACTTGCACACGCTTTGTGTAACGATCCCGACGAAACCAAAGCCGACCGCGCAGCCAGTGCTCTGAAGAATGGGACGCCTTTGTCCTGTCGAGTTGTCGAGCAGGCATCGACGCCTGCTTTCGGCCAGTTGCCGGTAGTGCGCCAAATGTCGGACGCAGCGACCGAAAAGCGGGTGAAGCAGAAGTTCAAACCACAAAGCGGAGGCAACGATCAGGTTACGAATTTACGACTTTGCCGGCCTTGAGCCGGTTGTTCTGGCCGACGCAAAAAAAGTGACAGCGGAGATATTTAGGAGGTGGGCGTGGAAACGGTGTGGTTCGATTGTCCCGTATACCAGGCAAACTGTGGTAAGGAACCGGAACGCCTCCAATTCATGCTTCGAATCCTTTTGCCACCTATGAAGAAAGACATAGCCGCGGAGGATTTAGAACATGGGAAGCGCAGCATCGAGCTGGCCACGATCCAGGAAGCGCCCATTTAAAACAACTGCCCGGACGAGGTGGAGATTGTGAATATCCTGCAATGGATTGGCCGCGAGTAATACCAGATCTGCAGCCTTACCGGCCTCGGCGCTGCCAAGTTCCCAATCGATGTGCAGAAATCTCGCCGGATTTATAGTTGCGGTCTGTAAAGCCTGTAGGGGCGAAAGACCAGCCTGAACAAGAAACTCAAGTTCCTTGATCAAGTCGCCCGGAAAGATGTACGCGAAACCCAAATCGGTTCCGGCCAATAGAGGCACTCCGGATTTCTGAAGCTCCGGAATCTGGGCCATACGCCACTCGAGAACCTTGAGCTGAACTTCATTATTTTTGCCAAAGCCTTTCAGCTGCGCTTCCCAGAACTGCCGAAAACTGGGAGCGATGTTTTTTATCCGGGGGTCCCGATCGACGCTTTCCGCGAGTTCGTGTACGTGCGCTCGTGCCCAATATTCAGTGATGGTGGGGACCACGACGGTGCTGTTTCTCAGTAGTGTGGGAACGAGTTGTGGGTCTCTATCCGCAAATGAAAATGGTATCCCCTGGGCGTGTTCCAGGCTTTTCTGTCCAGCATTTGACGCTTCCATGGCACTCACCGTGAACTCACTTCCGTTCTCGTTTGTGGGTAAATGACCGGCAAGAGGAAGGCCCAGCTTGCGCGCTGTTTCGGCAATGGCGAAGTAGCTAGGCCGATCAATATCCGAGGTCACCTTAATGAAATCGACCTTCTCCTCTGCCAACCGCGTCACGATTTCTCGTCCTTCATCGGGAGTACGTGCCTCGACTCCCCAGAAGTAAGGAGGGCCGTTGTGAAGGATGGGACCGCAGGCAACGACGCGAGGGCCGATGCGCGTGCCGGAGAGAGTTTCGATACTCCAGCGATGCAAGATGGCATAGCTCGGCGACCCCATGTCACGCACACCGGTGATGCCATAGGAAACGAGGACAGGTAAGGCTGCTTCGGTCGCGTTCCCGAGATGCACGTGCATGTCCCAGAGGCCCGGAATCAGGAATTGCCCATGTGCGTCAATGACCCGGGCGCCAACCGGCGGATAGACATCCCTGCTGGGGCCGACCCGCGAGATCATGTTGTCGGTGACGACGATAGTTTTGTCCGGTTCGACAACTCCGCTTATGACGTCAACAATAGCGACGTGGGTGATGGCGAGGGAAGTCTGTGCCTTTGTGGTAGGTGAAACACCGAGCACAATGAGGCATGACAAGATCACCTTCGTCCGTCGCTTGGAAGCGGCTGCGAGGCCTCCCAGCGGACGGGGAAGCAAGGGGTCAACGCACTTCGAAAAGATGCAAGTCACTTCAATGTGCCGCAAAGTGCACTTCCCAAGCAACGTTGTTTTTTTGTCCGAGAAACGTGACGCACAAAAAATCTCCTTCAGTTTTCATCTCGATCGGCACGGCTTTCTTGTCCTCACTGAAAGCGCTCACTTCAATCGGCCTCGAACCTTCGGAGAGATGAAACCAAAGCGAATATGGCACTCCCGGCACGGCTGCCGATATACCCTCCAAGATTTTCCTCGACGGATCCCAAGTCTGGGATAGGAGAGAGTAACTCCCTGAGATATGCCGTGACAATCCAATAAGCTGAGGGCGCTTCATTACTGAGTGAATCAGTAAGATCCGGGTGTCATGTGCCGCTATCGGGACGTCAACGTGATCACTGAAGGTACCTAGTACTTTCTGATTCCAGAAATCGAACACGACATATTCGGACTCGCCATCCAGCCCAAGCTTTTCGGCGAAGCTAACGCTCTTGTCAGCCTCTTTGCTGTGCCAGTTTGTCACCCCAACAACATCGTAGGTCCCGGCCGAAGTGCGGACCTTGAGGTCGATAATTTCTGGATAATGGTGGATATAGTAGTCCGGTTGAGTGTGATTGAACTTATCCCACGAGCTCTGGGTGCCACGGCTGAAGAGGTCCATAGGAATAATCGGGAGTGTAGGCAAGGACCCTTGCAGCATCTTCACGCGTGCATCCGGCAATTCGGGAGTCACACTCGCTAAAGGATACGCGACGCCGGTCAGGGCTATGATGCTGACCAATGTCCTGGCCTCGGCATCCGTAACACCAAAGCCGGTAAGGGGCTTTTCTCGATCGCGTTCAGTCTCGAGAACAATCGGCTTGCGTTTCTTTGCCGCGTCGACAACACTCATGGGTTCGCCCAGCTCAATACCTTCTCCGGGCATAACGTAAACCAGTAAATGATTCAGGAATCCGTTCGCATAAATCGAGCTGAACAGGGAATACATTCCCTGCCAGTTGTTATACACATCGTCGCCATTGAAATAAGAGTTCGCGTAGTCAATCGCGTTAAGTGGCGTACCAGCCGGACAAATCTCGAGAAAGCGGTCCGGTCCAATCGTTTTCCGGATCATTGCGAGCCTTGATCGATAGCTTGTAATGAAGTCTGCCCCCGCATCATGCAAACGGGTGGTGTCTACAGGCGGAGCGTATTTCGGCAGAGCATGTTCGCCATCGAGCTTGTAGTAATCGAAGCCCCAATCGTCCAAGGTGCGAAACACGCGCTTGACCACTTCCAGAGCTTCCGGATTCGTGGAATCAAGCGCTGGAGTACTGTAATCCTTTATAACGGCTCCTTTCTTATCGTAAAGATACCACTCAGGATGAGTGCGCAATCCTGCGGCATAAGAGTTCGGCACCAACCAGATTCCAGCTTTCAAGCCTTTCGCTCGGATGTAACTCGTCAGCCACTGCGGTCCATGGGGAAATTTCTTGCTATCCCAATTTTCAATCCAGGAGTGCCCTTCCGGAGTGCGATCGTAGCCATCATCCAGTTCGACATATTCAAAACCGAAAGGCAGAAGATGCGTAGCGATCCAGTCGGCGTTGAGGGTCATGTCGGCTTCAGTGACATCTTCGTAGTAACTGGTCCAGCTCGACCAGACCATCGGAGCCGCCCGGAAAGTCTTGTCATCAAAATGTGAATAGAACGGCACACCTAGAGTTTTCGTGTAATAGTCCGGAATCAGCCGAATGATCCTGCTTCCGTGAACTGGGAGAGTGATTTTCAGCAAGTCTGGATTTTGCGGGTCCCGACTCATCGCCGCTCCCTCTCCGAAGTCAATGGCGGTATCAGTCTCGCGATCAAACAGGCTGTGAAAAAGGGATCCTTGGGTTTGGCCAAGCGTGAAATACATGACATCTGGATTGAACCTCGGGAGGAATGAGTGGTTGTGTGTTAGGCTGCCGCCGTATGTTCCCGCCACTTCGCGTGTGCCCACCCAATCCACCGGCGCTCCTGCGGCATCCATTAAGCGGGCAATAATTCGGGTGGGCGGAGCGGGCACGTCTGCGATCAGCTCGGCATCGTATTCCGTGCTCAAGATTGTTAAGGTATCTTCCCCAAGTTCAAATGACCAGCCAGTAGGCGGTTCAGAGGTCCTAACCTGCAGTTGCCCAGCGTTCTCTTCAACATGCCATTGTTTTAGTTCGTAGAGACCATTCGCAGAATTTACGAATAAATGTACGTTTTGCAGCAAAACACCAAGCGTTTTATTGGTAACGGAAACCACTCCCTGCTCAGCATCTGTGGTGAGGGTCCACTGCCGATCTGAAACTGTGGGTGGCGTGGAGTACCGCGATGCGGCTATACCGCACACAACCGTCAGCAAACAGCAAAAACCTAACTTAATCCTCACGGGTGAAGACCCCGGCCTTGGAACTGCGCGGCATTATAGGCCTCGTTGCAGAAAGCGTCCATGCGATGGGCAAACGGACACCTCGTGGGAATGGCTGGCTGCGAATACTTTTCCCTTGACTTCAGGCAGCCCGAGCAGTACAAGGTAGCGCATTATCTGCTCGGGCTCGGGTTGGGTCTCTTTCTAGTCGAAGGCTTTTTTGTAGCGTGATCAAACTTAAGCGGAGGTACCGGTATGTCCGCGAAAGTAAGCGCATCCCGAGGTGTCTTCTCCTCACTGTTAATCCTCCTTCTGCTGGCGCTCCAAGCGGCCAACGCCCAGATGGGCAATGCCTCGCTTAGCGGAGCCGTCACCGATACAAGCGGTGCCGCTGTCGTAGGTGCGCAACTGACCTTGACCAACAAGGCGCAGCAGTTTGAACAAAAGTTCGTAACCAATGACAGGGGGGAGTACACCTTCCGCAATCTCACGCCCGGCACATACGACCTGAGCACCACGATGGTGGGATTTCAGAAGTCCATTCAAAGCGACATCGTGCTGACCCTCAATCAATCCGGTCATGCCGATGTCACTATGAAAGCGGGCGCGGCGACCGAAACTGTCAATGTTGAGGGCGAGAACACTCTCATCAACTACGACAACGGCACGGTGCAAGGCGGCATTGATCCACAGACCGTCAAGGACCTGCCCCTGATTGTCTCTGGCAAACCTCGTTCCTCGGCCAGCTTCGCGGTATTGCTGCCCGGCGTCAGTACCGGTAGCAGCAACGAGGCTTTCAACGCCCGCATCAACGGCGGCATTCAATCCGGGGATGAGGCCCTCCTGGATGGCGCGACCATGCAGGAAGGCTTCATGAGCCAGAGTGGCATGGTTTCGATCCAGGGCGATTTTCAGATGTCTCCCGACATGGTGCAGGAGGTGAAGGTGCTCACTTCGGACTACGCTCCGGAGTATGGCTCGTCAACTTCTGGACAAATTACGATGGTCAGCAAATCAGGCGGCAACAAGTACCATGGCGCCTTGTTCGAGTACACACGGAATCGATGGCTGAATGCGAAACCATGGAACACTTCGTGCGACACTCCCGGTTGCGATCCGCGCCCATTCGACATCGAGCATGACTTTGGGGCAAGTTTTGGTGGTCCTATTAAGATTCCGTTTCTTTATCACGGAACCTCAAAGCATCACTCGTATTTCTATTTCGATTGGGAGGCGTTTCACCAAGCGGGTGGAGGGAATACGCCCACGCTTTCCATTCCTTCCGTCCTCGAGCGCTCTGGAAATTTCAGTGATTGGGGACTCCCCATCTACGCGCCCGGGGATTTTGCTCCAGGCTCGAATGCGGGGCAGGCAGCAGGACCCCAATCGCCCGCGTGCGCCGCTGCTCTGCCTGCGGGATTCGGTCCCGGGCAGCACTTCCCTGGGAATGTAATCCCTGCGGCCTGTATCAGTCCTATTGCGGCTGCGTATCTCGCCCAACTGCCGACACCCACTAACTCACAGGCGCAGAACAACTACACTCTATCCCGGCCGGTTCCAGACACGCTGGTTGCGAACAGTAACGTGTTCATGACTCGAATCGACCACAACTACGGCGACAAAGATCACTTCTATTTCTTCTGGTGGCGGCAATTCACCGGCTACAACACCGCAACAGAACTTCCTCTGCCAATTGCCACGGAAGAGCCCACACGTCCACAGAATTCTCCGATTGCGCGTTTTAACTGGGAGCACACCTTCTCGGCCACGCTCACCAACCATGTCACCTTTGGATATTTGAATCGCAATGAGGGGTATGGCTCGGTGAATCTCTCCTTTGTGGGAAAGCTGCCGCAAGTACCGGGAGCCGCGGGAAACAATGCTCTTCCCACATTCCAGTTTAGTAATGACTTCAACCAGCTCTCGGATTATTCCGGGCCTTCAGGGGGGAATATCACGACTCGCCCTACCTGGGTAATTAATGACGTGATGAATAAAGTTTTGGGCCATCACACGCTCACTTTTGGTGGGGAGTGGCGGGCAGTGCAAGGCAATGTTCACCAGCATACGAATCAAGCCGGGACCTATTCTTTCGATGGTTCCGTAACCGCGATACCGAGCCTGACCAGCGGAAGTCCCATTGCCAGCTACCTGCTGGGCGGGGTCAGTGGCGGCAGCGTCGACTGGAGGACGGTGCCATCCTGGTATCCGCGCCAAGTCGTCTGGGCGTTCCATGGGAATGATTCGTGGCGAGTAACTCCCAAATTGACATTAAATTTTGGGATACGCTGGGATTACTACTCGGCATCGCGGGAGAAGTACAACCATCTCTCGTTCTTCGACCCGGTTGGTATCAATCCCACCGCTGGAATTCCCGGAAGGCTGGCTTTTGCCGGCAGTGGTTCCGCCTGTGGAGACGCCTGCTTCGGCAAGGAGTACCCAGAGCGCCCCTGGAAGAAGGGCTTCGCTCCACGCCTCAGTTTTGCGTATGCCATGAACCAGCGGACTGTGATTCGAGCTGGCTACGGGGTTTTCTTCGCGCAAGCCTTCTATCCGGGATGGAACGGAGGTATGGCCCTCGACGGCTACAACCTCACGCAACATTTCGGCACCCATCAGGATGCAGTTACGAACCAGGCTGATCCGAACTTCTACCTGGACAATGGCGTGCCAGCTCCAGCGCTACTGCCGCCGTTTATTTCCTCGTCATACGACAACGGGCAGGATAGCAATAATGGCGTTCCGCTCTATCGTCCGCTGGATGCGAACCGGCGACCGTACTCGCAGCAATGGAATTTGACGATTGAGCGGCAACTGCCGAAGAACATTTTCGTGAGCGTCGCGTACGTGGCCAACAAGGGCACACGGCTACCATCAAATCTGAGGCCTCTTAACGTCCTGAATCCTTTTGACCCAGGAATTCAGGCACTCGAGGCGAATACCACGCCGATCGATCCAAGCTGCGCGAGCGGCAACCCGGCGCCGGGCGCGAATTGCAGCTACGTGCCGGAACTGAATACGGTCTTCACTTCTGACAGCCAGACCCTGTACGGAGTGTCCGCGCCTTACCAAGGTTGGGTGGCGGATCTGACAAACGCCGGAGTCTGCGATCCTACTGTGGCCCAAGCACTGCTTCCTTTCCCACAGTACTGCGGCCATCTGCAGGGGCTGAACGAGGAGCACGGAGGGTCGATCTATCATTCCTTCCAGTTGAAAGCCGAGAAGCGGTACACGAACAGCCTTTACATGCTGGTCTCTTACACCAATGCCAAGCTGATCACTGATGCGGCCGATAATACCCAGAGCTCAGCAAGCACCTGGAACGCATCGCAGGGAGTGATTTCACCTTTTGAGACCAGACGCAATCGGTCCCTTTCGCCCGATGATGTGCCGCAGACGTTTTCTGCCGCCTTTGTTTACTCGCTTCCTTTCGGCCGCGGTAAACCGTACCTGAGCGGCAGCCGTGCCCTGAACGTTTTGGTGGGCGGATGGGAGTTCAGCCCCATCATTCGCTACTCCACGGGAACTCCCATGTGGATTCGTTCCAACACCTGCCAGGTCGTGCCGCAGTTTGGCCAGGGTTGTCTGGTCGGCCGCATTTCTGGAGCGAATCCGTTCTTGCAGGATGTCAACAGTTTCAATCCCAGGAAGGGGGGCTGCCCGTCGGACATTCCCAATTGCGCTTCTCTGCTGAATCCCGCTGCATTTGAGGCTCTCGGATCGTTTGAGCCCAATGGCGCCTGCCCCGAATGCACGGGTACTTTTGGATACACGGGCACGGGTCCTCGTATTTACTCGGCTCTCAGAGGCCCGAATTACAAGAACGTTGATTTTTCAATTACCAAGAATACGGCTTTGACTGAAAGGGTGAACCTGCAAATCAGAGCCGAGTTCTACAACGCGTTCAACCAGCACATGTTTGTCGATGACGGCAATTTCACGATCAGCGGAAATAGTGGAGCCTTCAACAATGACATCAGCGCTGCGCCTCTGACCAGCACAACGGGGCAGAGTTTCCCGGGCTTTGGCATCTGGAGCGGCAACGTAAGTTCCCCTCGACGCATTCAGCTTGGGGCTCGACTTGAGTTTTGATCTGATTTCAAATCGAAACGGTCAGAGCGGACGGCTGCAGGCCTTGCTGTAGGCCGACGCCGCTCGATGCGACACGAGTCTCCACCGGTCTCCGGCACGACGCCGGAGATTCGTGTGTGCGGGGCTGATCTTACTTCGCAGCGATTCCCTTGCCCTCGACGACGGTCAAAATACGATCGATTGGAGGTTTGGTCAGCACTTCCAATTTTCCGCTCGGCCATTGAATTTCGAGCTTGTCCACTTCCGAGGCGGGCCCGAGCCCGAAATGAACTCGTAAGTCGGAGCTCGAACTATAGCTTCCGCCGCTGAAAACGTCGGAGCGTTGCCGCACTCTCCCGGTCGTCACGAACACTTTGGCTCCAATGGCATCCCGAGAACTTTCCGCACCCCCAACCAGCTTCAGCGAGATCCAGTGATTATCGTTCTTGACGACATTTCTGAGGAGCGTCGGGTGTGAATCGATATTATTCACAACGACGTCAATGTGGCCGTCGTTGAACAGATCACCGAATGCCGCGCCGCGAGCTGGAATCACGGCCGCAAGTCCACTGCCGGTTGCGGCTGGTACTTCAGTAAACTTCATTCCGTCTACGTTGCGAAATAATAGTGGCCGCTGGGCCCATGTAGTACCCCAATCGCGCTGGTCGACCCATCTGTATATATGGCCATTGGCGACGAACAGGTCTAACAATCCATCGTTGTCGACGTCGAGGAATCCTGTCCCCCACCCAAGGAATGGAATCGTGACGTTGGATACTCCAGCCTGAAAACCGACTTCGGAAAAACTGAGATTACCGTCGTTCCGATATAACGTGTTGAAATCATCTGAGAAGACTGTCACGTAAAAATCTAGCTTGCCATCGCGGTTGTAATCGCCTACGGCAATTCCCATCGAGGCTTGTGCCAGGCCGTTATCGGTCAGCGCAAAGCCGGAAACGTAACTCACATCTTCAAACTTACCGTTGTGGAGGTTGTGATAGAGATAGCGTGGAACTGAATCGTTAGCAACTGCGAGGTCTAGCCAGCCATCATCGTCCACGTCCACGAACACAGAAGCCAAACCGTAATATGCGTGGGGGTCAGCCACGCCGGCGCTCTCGCTCACATCGGTGAATGTGCCGTTGCCGTTGTTGTGAAACAGATGATCGTGTTCGCCGACCAATCCCAGCGGGCCGCACATGGATCCAACTCCACGAAACTGACAGGCAGATGGCGGAAGATTGCGTTGGCCCGGAAGGGGCGGATGGTTGGGATCAAACTGCAAGTACCCAGGGACAAAGAGATCCAGTAAGCCATCATGGTCGTAGTCGCCCCACGTCGGACCGGCTGACCAACCTCCCAGGGACACGCCCGCTTTCTCTGCAACATCGGTGAACGTACCGTCCCCTTTATTGTGATACAAGCGGTTCTTGCCAAAGTTCGCGACGTAAATGTCGGCCCATCCGTCGTTGTCGTAGTCTCCGACCGCGACTCCAAATCCCCAGCCTTCGTTGGCGACACCGGCTTTCTCCGTCACATCCGTAAACGTACCGTCGTGATTGTTATGAAGGAGCATCGCGCGAGGCGCCGACTCCGTTCCGTTAAGTGCAGCAACCGTGGAGCCATTGAGCAGATAAATGTCGAGCCAGCCATCATTGTCGTAATCCAGCAACGCTACGCCAGAACCTACACTCTCGAGAATCGTGGTCTTCTCCGGGCTCCCGGAGCGGTGGAGGAACTTGAGCAAGCCGGATGATGAGGTTACATCTTGGAACACAACCGGGGCGCCATCCACAAAACCACCCGCGGTGATCGGTCTCGCCTGGGCATCTTTGACCGCGGCATGCGGTGGTCCCGTGGATACGGCCATAGGCTGATTCTGGGGTGGCTGATGAGAATCGGCCTCTTGGGCCGCTACGTTAACCACAGTTGTGGCAAAAAGGAAGGCCGACAACGATGACATCAGTACGCCTCGACTACTGTGACGGCGGTGGATAAGCTTCATGGCTCGTGTGGCGTTTCCTCGTTCACGTCTTTCGACGCTGTGCCGTTTTGTAGCGATGTTGTCGAGCCATTGAGTTGATCCAATTTCTGAAATGCAGCGTCTGCCTCCTGTTTACGCCCCAGCTTCGCATATGAACGCCCAAGCAGAAAATACGCCTGCTTCATTCTTGGCTCCAGCCGCAGAGACGCCACAAACTCCGGAACAGCAGAATTCCAATCACCACTTTGGAAAAGGGCATTCCCCAAGGCAAAGTGAGCGGCCCCGGAATCAGGGCTCATTGCAACGCTCTTTCGCAGCCACTCGATAGCGTGGGGATAGTCTTGTTTGTACGTGTAGCAAGCACCGAGGCCGTAAGCAATTTCGAAGTCTACGGATCCGATCTCTGCCGCCTTCGAGTAATAAGTTATGGCTTCATCGAATTTCGACTGCGACCGCTTCAACTCTGCCAATGCGGTGGCCACCTCCACAGAATGGGGGTTGATCTGAAGAGCTTTCTTAAACTCTGTCTCTGCCATCGACAGGTCCTGAGCTTCCGCAGCAGCCTCGGCCAACAACTGGTGAACGCGCGCGGATTCGGGACTCAGTCGGTATAGCCTCTCGTACTCCTGTTGTGACATTGCTCTCGCCGCGAAAGACAGGTAATAAAGTGCATCGATATCGTGAGGATCTAGTACGAGTACTCTCTTTAGTTCCGTTAGAGCTTCGCCATAGCTCCCCATGGCGAGCTCGGCACGGGCAAGAATAATGCGTACCGGAAGATCATTGGGTTTCTTTTGCAAGAGACTCATCGCCAGTTCTTTTGCGTGTTCGAAGTCTCCACGGTACAACGCTCGTGCCGGCGACGAGAGTTCTAGCCGTTGAGTGAACCCATCCGTGACAGGAAGGGACAAGAACAACAAAAACAATTTGCAGAACGATTTTGCCGGACGGCAGCGCCGGATAGCGTGCAGCATTGAGTCCCCTTATGGAGTTTCGAATGGCCTGACTTCAACCATGCGCAAGAACTCCTGGATCTTCGTGTCTCTGAACTTTTGCAGTTCGTCATAATGTTTGGACTGGCTCTCACGTCGCGGGTCGCGGGTCCGTGTGTACAGCGACAGCAGATAGAAGTTTGCCGCCATGTGATCTGGGTTCAGCTTCAGAGCTTCCTCCAGTTGTTTCTCCGCTTCACTATAGTTCCTGCGTACAAAATAATACTGGCCCAATTCCGCCAGGGCATCGGCATAGTCCGGCTTTGCCCTCAGTGCGGACTGGAGCTGTGGAAGTGCCTCGTCGACCCGACCCATCTTCAACGCCAGCGATCCCAGGTAATAATGTGCTGGTGTGGCGGTCGCTGCCTCTTTCGCGGCTTGATCAAACCAGGGTGCTGCGTCGTCATAATCTTTAGCTCGAAAAAATGCTATCCCGACTGCCAATTTGCCACGCGGATCCTGTGGGTTATATTTTAGATACTGCTGGAAGTATGGCACGGCTTCCTCCGGATCGTGGCTGAAGAGCGCTGTCGTTCCCATCGCGTAGTTGTAACTGCTATTTTCAGGCTCGAGCTTGACTGCTTTCTCAAAAGAGTTTTGTGCTTCGGCGATGAGTTGCAAATCCAGACAGACGACACCAAACGAATAGTGAACGCTGGGATTATTCGGTGCCAGATCGCGGGCGTGCGCTAGATATCCCAATGCGCCTCTGTAGTCTTTCTGCTTGTATGCCACTCTCGCCAGGTCAAACAAAGAGCGGACTGACAGATGCTCGACCGCAAACTTCTCCAGGATTGAGCGGGCATCATCCAATTTACCGACCTGCTCATAGGCCAAGCCAAGAATATGCTCGAGGTCGGGCAGCAGCTGTTGTCGCTTCGCTAAGGCCTCCAGAAGGGCGATGGTCACATCCTCATGTGTGCCGGGGTTAATTCCGAGCAGCACTTCCCGCACATCAACCTCTGAGAAATCTGGGCTTGCCAGAAGTTGCGCTAGCACAGTTGAAGTGCCTTCGTGATCCCCTAGTCCGACATAATCCGCACACGAAATTGACAAAGCCTGTGCACTTTCTCGTGCGGACTTGGGAAGACGCGACAGACGCGTCAGGGAAGCTTGATATTTTCCTGCTTCAAGCAGTAGCAACGCGCTCTGATAATTGGCCTCAGCGTTGCTAGGCTCGTAACTCAGGACCGAGTCATAAATGAGCAAAGCCTTTCGGTTCGCCTGAGAATCAGTTGGAGAGTTTTCCTGATAAAGCCGCGCGAGGTTCAGGTGAGCCGCCGTGAAGCGAGGTTGTCGTTCGATTGCTCGCTTGAATTCAGCTTCAGCAGCCGAGTAGTGGTGCTCCTGCGCTTCAATCACACCCGATAGATTGTCAAATCCAGCATCACCGCCGAGTTCTTTTGTCGACGCTGTTAGCTGTTCTCTAGCGGCAGATAAGTTTCCGCTCTCGATTGCCTTTTGGATTTCGAGGATGGCGCGGTCGCGTGGTTTATCGTTGGGTGGCTTGGCTTGGGCTGAAACACTCAAAGACAGTAAAAGAACAGAAGCGGAAAGAACCGTAACGCGGCGAGGCCCTGGCATTTACGCAACCGTTAACAGATATTCCAGAGATCCAAGAATCCGAGTCATTATACTCGAGCTGGATGAAGGCGCAGCCGCATTATTCCAACTGATCTATACTATTGCTCATCGAAGCTGCGATCACTGAAATCGTAATATTTCTGCCAAATTGATGCTTTGCTTTCGTTTCACCCTCAATCGGCGAACGTTTCTGATGGTTCTCTTGTGGGCGGGCAGGGGCCTCTCACAAGTTCCTCAACTATCTTCTCGAGAGGATGCCGTAGCTGCTGGTGTTCAGGCCCTTAAGGCGGGCGATCTGGAAACTGCGCAAAACTTCCTGAATCTGGCTTTGAAGCAAGGTATCAAGCATCCAATCGTGTTCCATAATCTGGGTGTCATCGCGCAAGAACGCCACAATGATGCGCAAGCGGTCGCCTGGTTCCGGCAATCACTTCTTCTGGATCCTAACTACGGTCCAAGCCAACTGCTTCTCGGCTCCAGTCTTCTATCGCTTGGCAAAACTGATGACGCGGTGCGTGAACTCAAGCGAGCAGTCCGATCAATGCCCAGCGAACCGGCAGCACATTTGCAGCTAGCCAAGGCCTATGAAGCTACCGAAAAATGGGGGCAGGCAGTCGAAGAACTCCAAAAGGTGACTGCACAGGCGCCGGACGATGCCGAATACTCATATCAGTTGGGCAAAGCCCTGACTGGACTTTCGGGATGGTCCTTGCAACAGATCTCTCGTGTGAATCCGAACTCCGCGAGACTTCACCAGGCCCTCGGTCAGGAGTATGTAATCCAGGGGAAATACGATCGTGCACTTCTCGCCTATGAGCAGGCAGCAGCTGCCGATCCCAGGCTACCAGAAATCCATTTGGGCATTGCATTTACGCTGCTCCAACTCAAGAGGTTTGATGAGGCTCTTGGACAAGTCAATCTCGAATTGGCACTCGTTCCGGAGAGCAAAATGGCCGCCGAGTTGAAGACTCGGATCGAGGCTCAAATGGCAACAACTCATTAGTCTCCTTATATCGCAGGCATGAATGGTGCTCTCATCAACGTGGCTTTGTTATGCCTCTTTCCCGTATTCATTTCGGGGTCAATACGGTCTCAGGAGAGTCCGCCCGAACTCGGTCGGGAATACGATTTTTCGCGACTGGAACTCTCGCCTGAAAAACACAGCCAACTCAAAGGAGCGCTTCAGGGGAAGGACTATCAAACAGCTGAGCGAATTCTCGTCGAAGAAGCAGAACGCGACCCGACATCTCTGCACGCTGCAAGGCTATTCGAGTACTCTGGGGGGCTGTTTTTTCTCGATGGCCAATATGTGAATTCGGTTATCGCATGGAAGAAGGCCGAGGCTATTGCGCCGCTCGATGAACGAACCCGCTTTACTCTAGCAATGGCATATATAAAGGTGAACCGTCGCTCGTGGGCGCGATCAGAGCTAGAGAGCCTAGCACAGGCGCATTCCGATAATTCTCTCTATTTATACTGGCTAGCGCGAATCGACTACGACGATCAGAAATATCTGGAAGCAATTGGAAGGCTGGAGAGGGTTACAGAACTCAATCCCAATATGGTACGTGCGCACGATCTATTGGGTTTGTGTTACGACTACATCGGTCAATTCGATCGAGCGATCACAAGCTTCAGCCGCGCGGTCGCACTGAACCGTGAGCAAGCCAAACCTTCTCCCTGGCCGCCTCTGGATATGGCTGTTACTCAGATGGAACTAAATCAACTCGCGAATGCGGAAAAAGGACTACAAGAGGCAATCACTTACAATCCAAAATTGCCGCAAGCGCAATATCAACTTGGCCGTGTACTAGACAAAGAAGGAAAAGGCGAGCAGGCGATCCAAGCGCTCAAGACCTCGGCAACTTTGGACCCGGGCTACTCAGAGCCGCATTACTTGCTGGGGCGGATATATCAAAAGCTGGGAAAGAATGATCTAGCCAAAGCAGAGAGTTTAGAATTTCAGCGGCTCAAACAAGCTGCAAGCGCTGCCAGCCAACAGAATCACTCTCCTTAAGACTGGACTTACGGCTACACTTACGACCCTGTTTCAGCTCACCGTGAGTTTCTGAGAATTCCATTCACAAGAAACGATAGTTTCCAATTTCTAGGCAGTATTAACGCACTCCTTGTGAGTTGACAAAAATCGTCCAAGTTTGCCTTACGAATCAGATCGGATACCTTTCGCCCGGACGCACAATCCGAATGCGGTGATCTGTGAATTTGAAATGTGTTCCCGGGATTTCGACCTTAGGCATATGGCAGCCGTCGCACCCGCTGTCGGAGACCGGGCAACTCCTCGCTACGATTTTTGAGGGAGCGGCCTTCCCAGTTGGCTTGCGAACTGCAAGTGCAGTGTGGCAACCGATGCACTTCGTATCGGAAGACGCCCCTTCCTGCGGCAGATCGAGGTGGGGGTCGTGGCATGCCGTGCAGGCAAACCGAGGATCATTGGAATCATGTCCACGGCTGCTCGTAAGACGGTACGGCTGAAAGCGTACATTGGAAGTTCCCCCGAGATCGGGCATCATCCCCACAGTATTCGCGCTACGATGACAGGCACCACAGAATTCCTGGTTCAGTGCATCTGGATTGAGCGTCTTGGGATTGAAAATGAAAGACTCATCTGCGCGCCCGGACTGCATAGCCTCTGCATGCAATATGCCCGGACCATGACAAGCCTCGCACGAAACTCCTGTAATGAGTCGCTCAAGCGCTAGCCTTCCATCGGAAACGGCAGCAGTACCATGGCAAGAAAAGCAGTTTACGGCCTCATCGCCGGTAATATCGCGACCGAAAGCAGCGTCAAGGCTGGGCGGAGGATTCAGAGCATCCCCGATGGTCCAATCCAGGCGATCGATACCAGGGTAATAGCTGACGCGGCCTTCATAAAGTTTCCCGTTATGTCGCAATACATACGTTTGGGCAACCCGAGCATTTCCAAAAATGTACGCAATTGGTTCGCTTATACTTCGATTGCCATCCGAGACTCTGTATGTCGCCTGTGCACTATCGCTGCTAATTTCATAGGAGTAGTCGCCCGCGTGAAAGGTGAGTTGAGGGTGTGATCGCAGGATATCGTTGCTGGCTACAACGCCCAGGCCATGTGCCATGGAGCTCCGGGAGAACTGCCGAGCCTTTTGCATGTGACAGCGTGCGCAGACTTCACTCCCTGCAAACCCCCGATTGGGTATCTCGCGGCGTGGACGAAAGTTCGCAAGAGCGTCATCCATTTTGGACGGTTGCGACTGTCCAGACACAAGAATACAGATCAGGCACAGGGCCAGTACGTGCACGACATCTGTGATCTTAATTCGCAACGATTCTCTTATCGCGTCGCCATCCCGTGGCGCGCGATTGGGTCGCCATTTCTAGTTTCCCACTACTTGGCTCCAACCGGCCCTCTCATCGAAGACTATTAAACCATTTTGACCTCGACGAGCCCATGGAAAACCAACACTGCGAGCTTTTGCTCGCGACCGCGAACTCTGCGCCGTCTACGCGATGAGGAGTACAATTGGCCCGACTTTGCGAACCTTCTGACTAGTCCCGATACGCTGGGGATTTTGTCCCGATCAGGTTCGAAAGATTAATGGCAGCGGGGTCTGAAATCGATTCGTTCGCTTCGCGGCTTGCCGTCAAATTCAATTTCGAGCACAGGCGCTGCTCCGGTTCGCGTTGAGAGGACACCACTTTCCACCACTTTCTGCGACACAGCTGAGCGGAGCGGTACAGTCGTGGTTAAGGTTAAGCCAGTTATTTCGTAAATACCGATCGGATGCTCGTTGAACCAATGCTTCCGCTGGGCTTGCTTCATGAAGCTCATAAACACCCACATTGGTTCCTCAACTCCCGCTTCACCGATATGCATCACGAGCGGATCCGGCAAGTAAGCTGGTCGGTACTCCCAGGCTGGAAAAGGTGGTTCCCCGGTTTCCTTCGGATTGGAAGGGCGTAAGCAAATGCCGAACGGACAAGCGTTGCTGTTCCGAGCAGCCCATCTTTCCCAAAGCAATGTGTTCCTCGTGCTTTGATTCTGAGCCTCACTCGGGTCACTCACCCAGATCAGCTCGATCATCGCATTTGCAAAGGCAAAGCGACGACAGGCCGTACCCTGTCCGGGATGCTGATTTGGAGGTCCCTCCAGCAGACCGAACTGAACAAGTTTCTGAGCCTCCGGAGCCCCAGGCGCTGTGCAGACGAATACGTGATCCAACTCTATCCGCATGCAAAGTAGTGTATTCCCTTCTGACTATCGATAAATCGGGATACCGCTGATTGACGCCAAAGGTTTTGAACGAACTCATTGTACATTTCTAGGCGAATATCTCATTCACCTTCTCCCGAACTTTCTCGCTGCGCGAAGGCTTCAAATAGCGCATTGTCGATTCCATATCGTTATGACCAAGCCATTGCTGTACGGTGCGCAGATCGACTCCCGCCCACAGACAACGAGTAGCAAACGTTGAGCGGAATTTGTGCAACCAGAAGTTGTCTTTGCCTAACTCGGCGCGTTCGGCACACGCCTTCAGGCAGTCGAGGAAATCCAGCTTCGGATTGCACCCACTCGTCGGAAACACCAACCCGCAGGTCTTGTCCGCCTTCGCCTTCCATACCTTCAACTTCTTCACGAGCTTGGACGGAATCGGAATCTCCCGCTCCTTATATGCCTTTGGTGTCCAGTTCCGATCCGGTTTGTGGCTGACTCGAAGAGTGGAGGCCGTGAAGTTCACGTCCGACCAGTAGGTGTGCATTACCTCCTGCTCTCTCATCCCCGTCATCAAGAAGAACTCGAACCAGAGCCGCTCCTGTTCGTTGCAGGCGTTAAAGAGCTTCTCCAGTTCTTCCCGTTCGTACATCTCCGGCTCTTCTTCCGTGTAGCGCGGCCAGTCGTTCTTGCCAACTAGTCCACGGATACCGTTTGCCTTTAGAAATGCCATCACCGTCTCGAACTTGTTGTAGACGGATCGAGGAGATTGCTTCTTCTCGTCCCGTAAGAAGCTGGCGAACTTGAGCAGATCGTAGCGTTCGATCTCATGCAGGTAGAGCTTGCGGCAAGACTC
>Ga0126379_10000350_pt1 | contig 25177 bp, 21 predicted proteins | sample PanSoiMetPlot_24_FD_92640 | JGI IMG/M metagenome (GOLD analysis project Ga0126379, IMG submission 92640) | Tropical forest soil microbial communities from Panama - MetaG Plot_24 | ecosystem: Environmental > Terrestrial > Soil > Tropical forest > Bulk soil | place: Panama | collected 2016-02-17
ACCTGCGTCTTCACCTGCAGAAGCTGGTTCTGCATATCGAGAATGACCTGCTTGATCATCTTCTCGGGATCTTCGGCCTTATCGATCAGGTCGTTCAGATTTGCCCGAACTAACGTTGCAACGCGCTCTAGTAGTGCCATTGGTGAACTCCCTTCTCTAGCTTCTAGCTGAAACCCTGACTCCGATTTCTTTACTCACAGTCACGATGCTCGCCTTTGCTCCGTCTCATGTGATTGGTGAAGCTCGGCGCACTGTGGGCAGTCCGGTTGCTTCGTCCGGAACGCGGACCCCATCGCGAGGCCTATCGCGACACCGACGGCGAGCCATACGCCCATGTTCCCTGCCATCGCTCCCAGCACCGCGCCCAGCGCGGCTCCTACGGCGATGGTCCAACCGGCGAATTTTCGCTTACTGCTCATAACGTTCTCCGACTCCCCCTCGCTTTGCTCGGCGGGACGGGCGAAAGCGCCCGTCCCCACACGAGTTCCCCGGACCCCTCCCTACGCTTTCGGCAATTCAGGCTTCGGCGCTTTGTCGCCGATCTGCCGGACCTTGCCGAGCAATTCTGATAGCGGCATGCCAGAGAGCGTTTCGAATAGCGCGGGCATCTGCGCCGCCATCTTGGTGATGTCGCCGGTGATCTTGTTCATCCCCGCGGCTTCTCCGTTTCCGGTGGAAACGATGGTGATCTTGTCGACGTTGGCCAGAGGCGCAGCCAGCGCCTTCACGACTTCCGGCATGCTCGCAAACAGCTTGTCGATCACGGCCGCCTGGTTGTACTCCTGATACGCCTCGGCCTTCACGTTCATCGCCTTGGCCTCGGCTTCGCCTTTCTTGAAGATAATTTCGGCCTCGGCTTCACCTTGCTGCCGGATCGACGAAGCATGGCCCTCGGCTTCTGCCATCAGGCGCTGCTTCTCGGCTTCGGCAAGCGTCTCAATCCGCTGACGCTCGATCTCGGCCTGCTTCAACACCGTTGCGATCAACTCCTTCTCGCGGCGATTGATTTCGGCCTCTTGCACCTTGACCTGTTGTTCTTTCTCAACCTGCTGCACCTTCACCTGCTCAGCAATGACCTGCTGCTGCATGATGTTGGTCTGGATGTCATAGGCCTTGTCGGCCTGTGCCTGCTGACGTTTTGTGACTTCCTGGAACTGTGCTTTCTTGACCTCGAGGTCGCGCTGCGCTTCAGCTTGTTTCGCCAATGACGCAGTCTCGGCCGCAACTCGTTCCTGATCGGCCTGTGCTTTCGCGACCGCGGACTCTCTCTGCGCGAGAGCACGCTTGATCGCAGTGTCACGATCGGCTTCGGCTGCGGCGACGTCAGCATCGCGCTTGATCCGCGCGACATCGGGACGTCCCATGTTGGTGATGTATTCGTTCTTGTCGCGGACTTCTTTAATCGTGAACGAGATGACTTCCAGGCCCATCTTGTTCATGTCGTCGGCGCAAGTTGAACGCATGCGGTCGGAAACCATTTCCGGCTGCTTGACGATCTCTTCCACCGTGAGTTGGCCGATGATGCCGCGCAGGTGGCCTTCCATCACCAGACGGATCAGGCCTTCACGTTCCTGGTCGGTCTTGGTCAGAAACTGCTCGGCTGCGGTGCGGATCGATTCATCGTCAGATTTCACCTTGATCTGCGCCACGGCTTCAACTGTTACGGCAACGCCCTGCTTGGTATAGAGGTCCTGCTGCGGGGCGACGTCGAACGACATTAGTTCGAGTGAAAGTCCGCGACAGACCTGCACCATCGGCAGTACCATCGTGCCGTGCCCTTTCACCACGCGGGTTCCGCCCAACCCGTACACGATCAGCGCTTCATGGGGTCCGGCTTTACGGTAGATACGGGCCATTCCGCTGATCAAAAAGAGAATGACCATTACCCCCAGGCCAACGAAAATCCAAATCTCAACTACGCGCGACATCTCCGGCATAACGCCTCCTGTTACGAATGCGGTTCAGAAACGATCCACTGCATTGAGTTACTCAGCGCGGGGGAACTCGGGCCCACCAACTCCGAATGGGCCGGCGACTTCAAATTGAACTCGACGATCGAGTAGTTGCCATACCAGCAAAAGCCTAAAGCCACATACGCAACGATCAACGCAGCAAGCCCGGCGGCAGGCTTCAGATAAGTGACAGCCAACGTTGCGACCGTGAATACCACCAGCATGACGACCAAGATGCCCAAGCCCAACTGAAAAGCTCCTTCGCGCGATGTGAATCCGTTGGGCCGCCAATTCGCGTCGAAGTGAACTGCCATGCGCTCCGGCAACTGATCCCAGACTCGCCAGTAGTTCCAGGCCGACGTGGGAAGCGCTACCCACATCAACAAAACCGCCCATTTGTACCAGCTACGATTCATGACAAGGTCCGATCTGACGACTCAGTCACTCGTCTTCTCGCTGATGTTCGTTTCGTCCAGTTCTCCAGACATTTCACTCCACAGCCGAACGTAGGCAATCCCTTTGTCGTAGCGTGTAACTACGACCTCGGTTCCCTTGGCGATGGCACCGCCTTCTTCGCTACGAGCGCCACACACCCGGCGCGTCCCCATTTGCGAATAGATCAGCTCGCCGGTGCCGCCCTCGCGAATCGGGACAGAAAGCTTCCCGAGCACTCCTACCATTTCGAAGTCGGCGGGATCGAGATATTCCTGGTCCGACATAAGAATCCTTGTCAGAAAGAAGAAAATGATCGCTGCGCCGATGACTCCCGCTAGCACAGCGAGCGATAGTGCGGTGCCCACCCAAAATGCCGAGAAGCGCGTCAACAAATAACCCGTGCCTCCAAACCATGCCAAGAAAGCCGCGATCGACGGCGGGTTAAACGGCGAAACGGTAACCTTGGCGTGACTATGTCCCGTTCCATGCGCAGAGGCATCCCCACTAGTTGCGGGCGCATGCGCCACCGGGCCATGGGCCGTGGGCAAGTGTCCACCTGCGTGTCCGTGAAAATGCGGCAAATGGAGCCGGCCGAGTCGCGAACTTCCGAACACAAAAGAAAAGAAGCTGAAGCAAAATCCGACCGCAAAACAGATCAAATAGAAATCTGACCAGGTCATCGCACTCGCCTCCCTTCCCCATTTGTTCCGCGTGCCGACAGCTCCGGACGCAGTGCATCCAGCAGGCGGTCCGCCAGGCCGGGCGTATCGAGAATCGCGCCTAAAAGCAAAAAACAGCGCCGCGTATCTTTCTGGCGTGCAGCCTTGATCAGCACGTTGCTGACTTCCGCATCGCTGGCGAAACGCTCCGATCCTTGCAGAAGCCAGACATCCAATTGGCCTTCGGTCGTACGCAAATCGGAGGTGAGTTCCGCGTGATACCCCTCGGGGTCGTCCACGAGAAATCCGGGATGCACCTTGAAAAACTTTGCCAAGAGCGCGCGTGACGACTGCGTCATGTGCGGGCGGGTACCGTTTTCGATCTGCGACAGGTACGACTGGCTGATGCCTTTGCCCTTCGGCATTTCGTCGCGAATGGCGCGAACCAACTCAAGCTGCGTCATCGGACGGCCCATTCCGCGCAGCGATCCTTCCACCTCGCGCAGGTAACGGATTTTCTCGCCGACCTTCATTTCTGGCCGCCCTTATCAGTATTTCAAATCGAAATATTTATATTGCAATTTGCGATTAGTGTCAAGATTTGTATAGCCCGTGTTTTCATCGATTTGGAAGCGCGTTCCCCAGAAAGCGAAAAAGCCCCCGGCGCTAACCGGGGGCTAATGCTTCCCTCTCGACTTATGTTTTCAGCTGTATGAGAAACACTTACTGACGGCGACCGTTGTGCTTATCTTTGTAGATTTGGCGCGACATCTTGTTCTGCTGCTGGTTGACCTGGCGGCGTTCCTGCGGTGTGAGTTTGCCACCATTCGCAGCGCGGTCGTTATGTACTTCGTTATTGATTCGCGATTCGTTCTTCTCGAGGTTCCGCGTCTCGCCCGCCGTTAATTGTCCGCTCCGTACGCCTTGCGCAATGCGACCCTGCTGGTTCAGTTCACGCTGGCCGACTTCGCTCTTGGGATCGCGATTCTGCATAGCCGAATTGTGCTTGTCTTGATAGATCTGGTTCGACAGATTGTGCTGCTCGCGCGTGAGCTTGTCCTTATCGGCAGTGGTCAAGTGGCCGTTGTCCTGCGCACGCATGTTTTGTTCCTGCTTGTTCAGGCCAGATTCTTTTCGTTCCAGATTCGTGGCCTCACCAGCGGTCAACTGACCGCTCTTTACGCCCTGACTGATGCGGTCTTGCTGGTTCTCTTTGCGCTGGTTGATGGACTGACTACTTAGAGGTTGCGAGGACGGCGTTGTCGTGCCCTGCGCCGGCGTCGAACTTGTACTCTGAGCAACCATCGGCAGCGCGAATGCTGCCAGCGCAGTGCTCAGCAATGTCATCTTGATCGTGCTGTTCATAATCTTTTCTCCCTGGAAACTGATGTCCGAAATTTTTCGACCTCGTGGCACAGGGAAAGAAACCCGGAGTGTCAAGAAATGTTTCGGAGTGCGATATGTTATCTCAAATCAGGTACTTGCGGAGGAGCAAGGTACGCACAGAAGGTCCCTTAGAGACCGGCTTCGATCCGGGAGCGTGGATCGAGGTAGTCGCGAAGAGCGTCGCCGATGAAATTGAAGCTCAGCACCGCCAGCATCACCGCAACCGCAGGAAATAGAACAAGATGCGGGGAGTCGAAGAGATGGGCGCGGCCGTCGTTGAGCATCGCACCCCAGCTCGCGGTCGGCGGAGGAACGCCGAGGCCGAGGAAACTCATGGTGGCTTCGGCCAGGATCGCGCCTGCCATTCCGATCGCAGCCTGCACGATTACCGGCTGGATGATATTTGGCAAGATGTGGCGTACGACGATGCGCAGATCGCTGGCGCCGAGCGCGCGGGCTGCTTCCACGAATTCTCGTTCACGGGCAGCGAGCACTTGGCCACGAACCAGGCGCGCGTAACCAACCCATCCGCCCAGCGAGAGCGCCAGCACCAGGTTGAAGATGCCGGGGCCGCGAAAAGCTACGAAGGCAATCGCCAGCAGAATTCCCGGGAACGACATGAACGCGTTCATCAGGACGACGTTGACGAAGCGGTCGATGCCTCCGCCGTAATATCCGGCGATGGAGCCGATGAGCAGGCCGAGTGCGAGCGAGACCAGCACAACGCAACTACCGACGAACATGGAAATGCGGGCTCCATAGATGATGCGCGAGAAGATGTCGCGTCCGAGTTCATCGGTGCCGAGCCAGTGCGTGTGCGAAGGGGAGTTGAGCCGACTGGGCAAGTGAATTGCGGCGGGATCTTGCGGCGCGATCCACGGCGCGAACACCGCGAAGATCACAAAAAGGATGACGAGCACGACTCCAGCGGCGGCCAGCGGGTTGTGGCGCGCGTTTCCGGCGATGCGATGGTAGGAGATGGCGCTGGTCGACACCTCGCCTATGTTAAATGCAACTTCGTTAAATGCAACTCGGCAAATTTCGAGAACGACCCTGACGCTAAGCCGCCTGCCGCATCTCCACCGGCTCACTGCGAGCCGCTTTCGGCGGACGGACCACGAGCGGGATCACCGCACTGCACAGCATGACGGCGGAGATCACCGACAGAGCCTGCGCGTAATGACCTGTGTTCTGGCGGATGCTGGCGATCAACATGGGACCGAAGACTCCCGCGAAACTCCATGCGGTCAGCATCAACCCGTAAATCGAGCCAACGTTCTCGGCGCCGAAGTAGTCTGCAGCGAATGCGGGCATGGTGCCGAAACCACCTCCGTAGCAGAGCAGAATGATGAAGCAGAGCACAGTGAAAGTGGCGAAACTCGAGACGCGCGGCAGCACGAAGAATACGATCGCTTGAATTACGAACATTGAGAAGAAGACCCAACGCCTGCCGATCAAATCGGAGAACCATGCCCATAGAAATCGTCCGGAGCCATTGGCGATGGAGATGATGCCCACGAGGCCGGCAGCGATGGCTGCGGTCACTCCGGTGATTTCTTGGGTCATCGCGGCGGCTTGCGAGATAATCGAGATTCCTGCCGAGGTATTGAGGAACAGAAGTACCCACAATCCATACCATTGCCAAGTGCCCATGGCTTCAGGCAGCGTGTAGGTCTTGGCGGAGCGCTGCTTTTGTTGCGAGGCACTCGGAGTCCATCCGGCTGGACGATAGTCGCGCGGTGGATCCTTCATGAAGAACGCAGGAATGGTAACGGCAAAGAAATAGACCACGCCGAGAATCGCGAATGTTTTGAGCACTCCAACACTCACGATGAGACGGCTGGCGATCGGAGCGGTGATGAGCGCTCCGGCGCCGAATCCTGCGACCGCAATGCCTGTGATCATTCCTCTGCGATCGGGAAACCACTTCACCAACGTTGCGACGGGAACGATGTAACCGAGACCAAGACCAATCCCAGCGAGCAGGCCGTACGAGAAATACAGCCAGTACAAATGGCTTCCGGAAAAGCTGGCGAGGAAAATGCCTGCTCCATAAAAACAGCCCGCCGCGATCGCAACTTGCCGCGGACCCGAGCGGCGCATCCACATGCCTCCAACGAAAGAGGCAAATCCCAGCGTGAAGATGGCAATCGTGAAGGCGAGCGTGACCTGCGAGATCGTCCAGCCGAAAGCCTTGGTGAGCGGAATGCGGAAGACGCTCCAGGCGTAGACGGCGCCAAGCGCGATTTGAATGATGACTCCGGCAACTGCGATCGACCATCGATTCGTTTGTGGAGTGGATTCGTTCATGGGGTGGTTCGGGTCCTTTATCCCGTTACTGAGAAAGTCGTGCTGGACTTTGTCGGCTATGAGATGCAGCGACTGCCGATTCGGGAAAGGGTTGGTTTGTGGAGTACCCCTCCCCTTGGGGGTCTTATTGAATCATGAAGTCAGGGGAAAATCTCGGAAAATCTAAGTATTGAATACGCTTCCGGCAACCTCTTTGAACAAAAGGAGTTATGGCCTGCCGTATGGTGGTCAGATTTTCATCTTCCTTCAGCTATTTCGGTGTAGAGTAACTCCCCGCACATCGTCACCGTTTAGAGCTGTGTTGGGATTCTTCGTTTGAACTTACAGGAGTAGAGCTATGAAAAACCGCTTGGGTCTTGCACTGTTTCTGCTGTGTGTCGTTGTGCTTTTACCGAGTCGGGTACCGAGCTCGGCACAGAATGCCTCGCCGCAGGCCGCGGCGAATGGCGCACCGATTCTGAATCCGCTCAAAGTGGCTCTCTTGAAATGGTACAAGGCCAACACCGTGTTCACCACGTTTCCGCTGGAAGGCAGCGGGCCGATTGGCGTTGCCTTTGATGGAGCCAACATCTGGACAGCAAACTACAGCGGCGGCACGGTGACCAAGCTGCAGGCTAGTGATGGGACGGTTTTGGGAAAATTCTCTTCGGGCAGCGGATCGGGCGCGGGGCCTTACGGAGTAACCTTCGATGGGGCCAACATCTGGGTATCGAATCAGCTAGCTCAGAACGTGGCCAAGCTGCGGGCCAGCGATGGCACCGTATTAGGCACGTTTCCAGTACCTGCGCCAGGCTGGATGACCTTCGATGGCGCCAATATCTGGGTGCCGAGCAGCAACTCTCCGCAAGGGAGCGTCTATAAGGTGCGGGCGAGCGATGGCAAGGTAATAGGAACGTTCACAGTAGGTTCAGATCCGATTGCCGCGGCATTCGATGGGGAAAATGTGTGGGTAGTAAATTTCGGCGGTAACTCGGTGAGCAAACTGCGTGCCAGTGACGGCACGCAGCTGGCGACCATTCAACTCCGTCCAGGCAGTGTTATGCCTTTCGGGTTGGCCTTCGATGGAGAGAACATATGGGTTACGGGCCAGACTCATGTTGTCGAACTAAGAGCCAGCGATGGAATGGAGATTGGTGCGTTCAGAATCACCACTCCCAAAGGCGCGACCACCGGAGTAGCGTTTGATGGAGCCAACCTTTGGGTGGCCCTGCAAAATTTCAATAGCGTTGTCAAGATGTAGCGCTTAAATGAAGCGAATGAAAAGGCGGATTTGTCGGGATGGTCTCTATTTGCAGCAGTAACTCCCGCCTGCCCGCTCACTGTTTCGCAAAACTGTGGAACGTTTGGATCGCGAAGTTGAATCCTGTCGGCTCGACTTTGACCAATCCCTGATACGGTCGATCGATGTCCGCGATCGCAACCAGCACGAGCGAGATCAAAAAAGTAAGCACGAACACTTGCGCCAGATGAAAACCGAAGTTGTTCACTCCGAAGAAACACCCGGCTCCCACCGTAATGATGCCGCCCGCGATCAAGACGGCCCAGAGGATTCTTGGAAGATGCTCGCGGCTCTGCATAGCCCGAAGACGCCTGTATTGAGTCAATCCGCGCAATTCCTCCATTAGTTGGTAAGCCGCGATAGCGTCGGGTCGAGCCTGTGCCTGGCTCTGTCCCGTAAGTATCCAAAGTTGATTAATAATATCGGCGCCTTCCGGTGTCATCTGTGCGGCTTCCATTGCTGACCACTCATGCTGCAGGGTGTTGTCTGCGTAGCGGACACAGAGTTCCTGGATTCGATTCGCATTCGGATCCCGCAACTGGCTGGCAATACGAAAGACATTCACGAGCGCATTCGCTTCCTGCTCTTCGTTGGCTTGCGCCTGTTGCGCCATCGACCACACCCCGGAGAGAGTGAAGGCAAGAATCACGGCATAGACGGTCCCAATGACAGCCACGACTGTGCTGGTGAAATCATTGAACTCTCTTCGCGCTGGCACTGTGGAAGTTCGAGTCACCAGCAAGAGGAAGAGAATGGCTCCGCCGACGCAGGCAACGATGATCAGGACATTGATAAACACAGGACGGATGCTAGACGATGACCGGAATATGCCCAGAGTGGCGTACCCTTGTCGTCGCTGCCACTGTCAAAACTGCCGGGCGTTAAGTCCATCGGCCATACCCGAATGCCCTCCCGAACGAAGATCGATCTGCCTTTGCGTCGGTCGTGCCGACGTGGTCGGGACAAGCAGATTCCTCAGCGCTTTTGCGCTTCGGAATGACAAGGCTTAGTTGAGGGTATGCGCCAGGATATCAGTGCACTGCGGCTATTTTGACGGCGCAGGCAGAGGATTCTCTTGGAAGAATTTCCAGGCGTCTTCGTTGATCTGATCGGCGACCGCGTAATAGTTGTGATCGTGATTTCTTAGTTCGACGTAGCGGACGGGGAATCCTGCTTTGCGCAAAAGGTCTCGTGTCTGGCGGACGCTCTCTTCTTTGAAGAACTGATCGTGGTCACCGATGTAGATCGAGATCGGAGTTTTGCGCTCGGCCCGGCCAACGATCCATGTGTAGTCATCGGCGATGCGCATCGCATGAACAGCAACGGCAGCGAAATATTTCGACTCGAACATCGCGCCGTCGTAGGCGAGATATCCGCCCATCGAATTGCCGAAGAGGTAGACGCGGGCGGGATCGATATCGGCGAATTTCCGCGCGTCTTCGACTACGCAACGAAATACCTTTGGGGCTGAGTCTTCGACTTTGGGATCGCGCGGAAGTTGGGGAGCAAGAAGAACGATGTCCTGCTGCGCCGCGAATTTCTTCCATGCGGCAACCATGTTCTCGGCTACGTCGCCCGCGCCATGCAGAAGAACAACAGCGGGCATGGAGTGGACTGCACTTGGAGTCTTGTCTCTGTCGGAGCCGGGATTGAAATAGACGTAGTGCTGCTTGATGTCTCCACAATGGACGGTTTTCGATCCGGCACTAGCGAGCGCGTAAGACGCAGCGGACAGGAAGAACAGGAGCACCAACGTCTTTGTTGAAGCCATCAAGATCTCCTCGCAGTTGTTCGTTCGGCGACTGGTTGCGATTGACGTGAGCAAGGGGATTAAAACCTTCTCGGGCAGGGGCTTGAGCCACACCCGAGAATGTGGTTTCATAAGGAAAAGAACAATTCTGCAGACCGCGTGGCTTCTCCGCATACGCGGCCCGAACCTCCAACTTCTAGCTAACCTTAAGGAGGAAATCGTGAGCAAAGTCTCTTATATTCCCAAAGACTACAACACTGTCACCCCGTATCTGGTGATCCGTGGCGCCGCTCAGGCAATCGAATATTACAAGAAAGTCTTCGGCGCGACGGAACTGATGCGCATGAATGGCCCAGATGGAAAGGTAGGGCACGCCGAGCTGAAGATCGGCAACTCGCATGTCATGTTGGCCGACGAAAATCCCAGCATGGGTCAAGGGCACACCAGCGCGGCCACGATCGGCGCGAGTCCAGTGAGCCTATACGTTTATCTGCCTGACGTGGATCGCGTGGTACAGCGTGCTGCTGCCGAGGGCGCGAAAATTTTGAAACCCGTGCAAGATCAGTTCTACGGGGACCGCAATGGATTCATTCAGGATCCGTTCGGACACCTGTGGGGCATCGCCACCCACGTAGAAGATGTATCTCCGAAGGACATGGAAGAACGGATGAAGAAGATGAAACCGGTCGCGGCGTAAATCTGATCTGAGTGTGAGGCGGGGTGGAAGCCCCGCCTCGCTACTCTGAAGATGCAGTGAAGGAAGTTCACCTCAGGGCGCCAAAGCGCATCCCGCTTGGCAACTTTATCGGCACGCGTGGAACTCATGCCCTTCCCGGCCGTGCTCGACCTTCGGTTCAACTTGGCTTCGGCTGTGGCACGCCTCGCATCGCTTTGGCGGGGCGGACGAATGCGTCCGCCCCTACACAAGAGTCTTCATTGCCGGATTCTCGGATTCGCTACCGAATACAACACATCCGTCAAGAAGTTCACCGCAACGTACGTTAATCCAATCGCGAGAATGCAGCCCTGGACCAGGTAGTAGTCGCGGTTGGAAATCGCCTGGATGGTGAGGCGTCCGATGCCGGGCCAGGCAAAGATCGTTTCGGTGACGATTGCACCTGCGAGCAGCGCGCCGAATTGCAGGCCTAACACCGTTAGTATGGGAATCATGGCATTGCGAAGGACGTGGCGGTAGACGACTGAGCGCTCGGGAAGTCCTTTGGCGCGGGCAGTGCGGATGTAGTCTTGGTTGAGTTCTTCGAGCATGGAAGTGCGGACCATGCGGGTGAGGATCGCGGCAAGTGCGCTGCCCATGGTGATTGCGGGAAGAATGAGGTTGGCGAATGATCCGGCGCCGGAGACTGGAAGCCATCCGAGTTTAATTGCGAAAAGCAAGATCAGGATCGGCCCCAGCGCGAAGTTAGGAAATGAGAGTCCGAAGAGGCTGATCACCGAGAGCGTGCGGTCATCCCACCGATTACGGCGGCGTGCGGACCGCACTCCGGCGGGAATCGACAAGATGATTGCCACGAACAAGCTCGCGAGCGTAAGGCGCAGCGTGTACGGGTAGCGTTGGGCCAGCAGGTTTGTAACGGTCTGGTTGTAGCGGATCGAGCGTCCGAGGTCTCCGCGCAGAACGCCTTTCCAATAGCGGAAGTATTGCTCACCAAGCGGAGCGTCGAGACCGAAGGCATGACGCGTGGCAGCGATGTCGGCGGGCGGGGCGCCTTCGCCGAGCATCAACTGGATCGGATCTCCGGGGACCAGGTGGATGAGGAGGAAGACCAGGGAGACTACGAGCCAGATGACTGGCAGGGTGTAGAGGACGCGTTGGAGGAGGGATTTCAGGCGTTAGTGTCCAGTGTTGTTGTCATCCTGAGGGGAGCGAGCGCGAAGGCGCTCGCGGAGTCGAAGGATCCCTTTCCGCTTCATGCGACTTTGCTGTTTGAGGGAATTCTCTCCGACCTCGGGGAGATCGGATTCATGAGAGAACTCCTCGATGCATTCGACGAGAGTGCGGCGCGGGTAGGGATCCTTCGACTGCGCGCGATCGATCGCTTCGCTCAGGATCGAGCTCCGCTCAGGATGACAGATCTTTAGGTTGATTGTGTATAACGGCATTTCTTTTGAAGTCACAGTCTTTGCCGCTTAGCAGCGAAAGCCACAACTCATCACCGCTAGAACGCGGCCTTGAAGCGGCAGCTCTTCCACGTTTCGATTTAAAGTGTGCACAATAAAACAGCTCTAGTCACCGCCTTGTTTGGCGGCTTCGGCTTCGCCTTCTACTTTGGTCGTTTTCTCGATGCGGACTCTAGAGATGCGGTGGCCTTCGAGTTCTTCCACAGTGTAACGGCGGCCTTCGTATTCGAAAGTGTCGCGCACATTCGGGATGCGCTGCAGGCGTGCGAGGATGAATCCCGCTAAAGTTTCGAATCCGGCATCCCGTGGTAGTACCAGCCCGTATTCGGCTTCGAGGTCGCGGATGTTCACTGCGCCTTCGAGCACCATTACCGACTCATCTTCCAGGGCTGGCTCGCTGGGTGAGACGTCGAACTCATCTTCTATATTGCCGACCAACTGTTCGAGGATGTCTTCGACCGTAATCACACCGGCGGTCGATCCGAACTCGTCGACGACGACCGCCAGGTGACGGCGGCGGTCTTTGAATTCGGCGAGCAATTCCGCCAGAACCTTGGTCTCGGGAACGACGACCACGTCGTGCATGATCTGGCCGATCTGCATGCGGCCGATGCGGGTGGCCGTAGATTGGCCGAGGTTGCTCAGGCGCAATCTCATCCAGCGCATGAGATCTTTATAGTAGAGAACGCCGACAATATGCTCAGGGCCACGCTGCGGGTCGTAGACCGGGATGCGGGAGTGCTGGCCCTCCACCACTCTTGCGAGTGCATCGTCGAGTTGAAGATCCGAGGGCAACGAGAAGATGTCCGGGCGCGCGACCATCACCTCTCTCACTGTGATGGAGTCGAGTTCGATGGCGCTGTGAATCATCTCTTCCTGAAATTCAGGGATTTGGCCGAACTGACGACTGGCGGTAACGATCAGCTTGAGCTCGTCGGGGGAGTGAACGGCGCCTCCGCGGCGGGTGGGTTGCGCACCGAAAAGTCTTAAGACCAGGCCACCGGAACGGCGCATAAAAAACAAGAGTGGCCGGGTCACGGTGAGGAAGGCTTCCATTGGGCCGGCCACGGCTAAGGCAATCTGCTCCGCGCGTTGAAGGGCGAGGGTCTTCGGCACGAGTTCGCCGAGGATCACGTGCATGTAGGTGATCAGGCTGAAGGCGATAGCAATGGCGATCGTGTGGGCATAAATGGCTACGTGGGGCAGGCGTTGCACGAGGGGCAGGCTGCCTACCAGACTGGCGACCATGGGTTCGCCGATCCAGCCTAGAGTCAGGCTGACCATCGTGATGCCGAGTTGGACGCCGTTTACGACCTCGTCGAGATTCTGGTGAAGTCGCAGAACGATGCGGGAGCCGACACGTCCGGTTTCAATGAGTTGCTGGATGCGCGTGTCGCGCACGCTGACGAGCGCGAATTCCGCGGCTGCGAAGAACGCGTTGGCTGCCACGAGGAGGAGGATCAGAAAGATCCGGAGCAGCACGAAAGCGAGCATGGATGGGTAATTCTAACATTCGAGGGGAGTTGAGGGGCAGAGGGGCAGCTGGCACTACAGTGGGCAGTGGGGCTCGGGTTCTTTTGTCCTCTCGGCTCCAGTCCTCAGATTCCGAAAGTAGTTACCTGACTCCGCATTACTTTAGGGCAGTGCTTAGCATCACAAAATTCGGAGTCTTGTTTCGCTATCCTTTTAACCAGTTACGGGTCTAAGTGAAAGAAGCCGCTGGTTGGACAACGTAACGCATCAATTTCGCATCGCAGGCAACAATTCTTCGGAACTAATTCCAGAGGGGCCTCGTAATAGCAAGTGAGGGCGGCAGGATGGCTCCCAATCTTCAATTGGCGGTACGTCAAGGAGGTTTTGTGAACGGCAACGGCAATAATGGTAAAAAGAAACGCCGCAGAGTGATTATTTGGGGGTCGGTCGTCGCAGTGATCGTGCTGCTGATTGCGGTCGGTGTCATTGTGGCAAAGAGTGGCGGAACGAAGATCGATCCGTCGAAGTTGGCGAAGGTGGAAAAGGGCGACTTGGCAAAGAGTGTCGTCGCAACCGGAAAAGTGACCCCGATTACCAAGGTAGAAGTGAAGTCGAAGGCTAGCGGCATCGTAAAGAAGCTGCTCGTAGACTACGGCGATCGTGTAAAGCAGGGCCAACTGCTGGCACAGCTCGACAAGGTTGAGATTGAAGCTCAGGTCGCGCAGTCGAAGGCAGGTCTGGAAGCAGCTCAAGCGAATCTAATCAGCTCGCAAGCCGACTATGAGCGCGCCAAAGTCGATGCGGAAGGGCCGGACGTTCCCCCGCTGAAGCGTGCATATGATCGAGCCACTAGTATGGCCAAAGATGGAGTTGTTTCGGCATCCGCGCTCGACGATGCCGAGAAGAATTACACCATGGCTGTGAACAAGCAGAACGTCGCTAAGGCACAAGTGACCGTGCTGAAGGCGAAGATTGCGCAGTCACAAGCCGTCGTGGCGCAGGACGAAGCGAACCTTAAGCAACTCGAAGAGCAGCTCAGCTATACCGACATCATCTCTCCGATCGATGGCATTGTGCTGTCGCGCGATGTCCAGATGGGCGACGCGGTCAGCTCGATCCTGGTATTGGGATCGTCAGCAACTCTGGTCATGACTTTGGGCGATACCAGCGAAGTCTATGTGAAAGGCAAGGTTGACGAGAGCGACATCGGGAAGGTGTATCTCGGACAGCGCGCCCGGATCAAAGTGGAATCGTTCAAGGACAAGACGTTCGACGGCAAGGTGACGAAAATCTCGCCGATGGGCGTGGAGAAGGATAACGTCACGACTTTTGAAGTTCGGGTTTCGATCCAGAACCCCGGCGGCGAACTGAAAGCTGAAATGACTGCTAACGCCGAAATCATCCTGGAAGAACACAAGAGTGTGTTGCAGATTCCCGAAGGCGCGATTCTGTACGACAAGGACAAGAAGGCATCGGTCGAGATTCCGAAGCCTAAGGCCAAAGACGGCAAAGAGAAGGTTGCCGTCAACATCGGAATTTCCAATGGCGCGAAGACTGAAGTGCTCAGCGGCTTGAAGGAAGGCGATCAGGTCGTGCTGCAGTAGAGGCAGTGTTTCAACGTTTTCATGGTTTCAAAAGCCGCAACGAAACCACGGTGTTGCCGTCCGGCTTCTGGTTCAGCGCATATCCGTAGTAGCGGAAGGCGAGAGCCAGAAGCCGGTTGCCGTTTAGGGAAAGTTATGACACTCAACGAAATTCTCCGACAGGCGATTGCCACATTCCGGGCTCACAAGATGAGGACATTCCTCACCATGTTTGGGCTGGTGTGGGGGATTGCGTCGGTGATCATTCTGGTTGGCCTGGGACGAGGATTTGTCGTCGATCAGAAGAAGCACATGGAGACGCTGGGCAAGGATCTGGTGATCGTGTGGGGAGGGCGCACGAGCACACAGGTTGGGGGACGCGCCGCGGGGCGGGAGATTCGGCTGAACGTCGACGATGCGGAATTGATCCGGGATGAGTGTTACCTGATCAAGAATGTCAGCCCTGAGTTGCGGCGGACGATTCCCGAAGTGAGCCAGTACAACCTGGCGAATCGTGGAGTAGTAGGGATGTGGCCGTCGTATCAGGATTTTCGTTCACTGAAAATTTCTGAAGGACGCCTGATCACAGACGACGATGAGCGCGAAGGACGGCGCGTGCTGGTGCTGGGATCGAAAGCATATCGGCAGCTGTTTCCTGGTCAGCCGGCGATTGGCGCGACTGTACTGGTGAAGAGCGTGCCCTATTCGGTGATCGGCGTTCTGGCGGAGAAGAAGCAGAATTCGAATTACAGCGGCCCCGACAACGATTACTTGTTCGCACCGTATTCGGCGGTGTCGCGCGACTTCCCTCCTCCGGAAAAGCCGGGTGCCGGCATTACGCGCGGGTATCTGGATGACATCGTGTTTGAGGTAGCCGATCCCGAACACCATGAAGAAGCTGTGCTGCAAGTACGGCGGGCGATCGCACGGGTACGGCACTTCGATCCCGTGGATAAGGACGCGTTATTTATCTGGGACACGATGGATGGCGCCAAACAGCTGGCGAAAATTTTTGGAGTCGTGACATTGTTTTTCGGATGTGTGGCGATTGTGACGCTGTGCCTCGGCGGGATCGGCGTGATGAACATCATGCTGGTGTCCGTCAGCGAACGCACGCGGGAAATCGGCACGCGCAAGGCAATGGGAGCCACGAAGCGAGATATCCTGCGACAGTTCTTTGCGGAGTCGGCAATGCTGACGCTAGTGAGCGGGCTGCTCGGCTTCACTATTGGAATCGGATTGTGCGCCGCGATGACGGCTTTGCCGCTACCGGATTTTGTTCCACATCCGATCGTTTCACCGATTTCGATTATTGCTTCGATCTTTACCCTTTCGTTGATTACCGTGACGGCGGGGATGTATCCTGCCCAGCGCGCCGCGGACATGACACCAGTGGAGTCGCTACGTTATGAATAGAAAAACTCGAATTCTCCATCCCACGTTTGAGTCCAGCCGAACAGCCAAACTGCTTGTTCTTGCGCTGGTCGTAATGTTCACATCTACTGCGGCGCTCGCTTGGCCTTCGCCGCAGGGTACGTTTGACCGAACACTGCACGTCACCGGTCCTGTTGATCTCGAGGTTCTTACGCACTCTGGCGATGTGCGGGTACGTGCGGGATCGTCTGGCACGGTACAGATTCACGGAAAGATTTTCGTCGGCAGTAACTGGCTGCTCGGGCACCGCGACACGGATGTGCACGCGATCGAACAGAATCCGCCAATCAAGCAAGAAGGCAACAGCATTCACATCGACTATGTCGATATGCGCAACATCTCGATCGATTACGAGATCACCGTTCCCGCGGACACCACGGTTCGAACGCGCAGCGGCTCCGGCGATCAGACCATCGAAGGCACTCACGGAAATGTGGACGTGCAAACAGGATCAGGTGATGTGAAGCTCGCCAGCCTGCAGGGCGAGATTCGTTTGCAGACTGGCTCGGGCGACGTGCGGGCACGCGAGGTCTCTGGCTCGGTAAAGGGCGGCACCGGTAGCGGCGATGTCGAAATTGAAGAAATGGGACCGGGCGACATCGACATGCACACCGGCTCGGGGAACGTCATCGCACGCGGCATTCAGGGATCGTTCCACGGCGAAGCCGGCAGCGGCGACATCACTGCGGAAGGAACACAGACGGGCTCGTGGGATATTCGTACCGGCTCGGGAAACGTACATGTGCGGATTCCTTCGAATGCCGGGTTCGACGCGGATATTTCCACCAGTTCGGGCAGCATCGACGTCGGCGCTCCGATTGAGATGACCGTGCAGGGACGCGTTGGAGAGTCGCACAAACAGATTCACGGCAAGGCTCGTGGCGGAGGTCCTTTGCTCCGCGTGCGTACCGGATCGGGCGATATCCACATCGAGTAGCAATGAACGAGGCCGGGCCTGTGAAGAATTCGATTGTGCTGCTGCTCATCCTGTTGTGGGCTGCTGCGATGGCAGCCCAAAGCGGCGACTTGGCCCTCGTGCACGGGAAGCTCTATTCGTCTCCCACTTCGGAACCGGTCGACAATGCAACCGTGCTGATACACGCGGGAACGATCGCTTGGGTCGGAGTGGGAAACGAAGCAAAGACTCCAAAGACAGCCCAAACGATCGACTGCACAGGCAAGGTCATTGTCGCCGGTTTCTGGAATAGCCACATTCACTTCGAAACCGGCTGGCAAGATTCGGCCAAGATGCCGGCGGCCAAGCTCACCAGTCTGATGCAGCAGATGCTCACAGGCTGGGGGTTCACGACGGTGTGGGACCTGGGTTCCGATCCGCAAAACACACTCGCGATTCGCCGCCGTGTGGAGAGCGGTGAGGTGCCAGGGCCACACATACTAATGGCGGGCGCCATCTTTCCGAAGAACGGGCATCCCGTCTATCTCCCGCCTGAGATGCAATTGACGGAAGCGGCATCGCCCGAGGAGGCCGCTCGCGAAGCGCGACAGTATTTGCAGTCTGGACTGGACGGCATCAAGTTGTTCACCGGCGCGTTCATGGGGAACAAACCGGTGATTAACATGAACACCGACATCGCGAAGGCGGCCGTAGACGTCGCGCACGGGGAACACAAGCCGGTTTTCGCTCATCCCCAGAACAGAACTGGCGTGGACAATGCCGTCGCGGCCGGGGTGGACGTGCTGGCGCACACAATTCCGACGGAGCGCAGCTATACAGACGAAGAAATCGCAGCGATGAAGCAGCATCACGTCGCGCTGAGTCCGACCCTGACGCTCTGGACAACGGTCGTCTCTGATGTTGGAGTGCAGAATCAGCTCGTTCAGAACGGAGTCGATGAGTTGAAGCAATACTCCTTAGCAGGCGGCACGATTCTCTTCGGAACGGATGTCGGTTTCACATCGAAATACGATACAACGCAGGAGTATGAGTTCATGGGCCGGGCCATGTCGTGGCGGCAGATTCTGGCGTCGCTCACGACGAATCCCAGCGAATTTTTTAAGAGCACGCACGAAGGTTCGGTCGAGAAAGGCATGCAGGCTGATCTCGTAGTGCTCGAAGCCGATCCGGCGCAAGATGTGCGGAATTTCGCAAAGGTCGCGTACACGATTCGCAACGGTAAAGTGCTCTACAACAAAACTGCGCACTAGAACGTAAGGCAACCATGTTCCTCAAAGAACTCATTGTGCAAGGCTGGCAAGCGTTAATGCGCGACCGGACTCGGTCGGCGCTGACAATGCTCGGCATCGGGTGGGGCCTGGTTTCCGTCGTGTTGCTGCTGGCCTACGGACAAGGGCTCGGTGGATGCGTTCTGAGTGCGTTCCTGAATATGGGGAACAACGTGATCGTCCTGTGGCCGGGGCAGACGAGCATGCAGGCAGGCGGACAGCGCGCCGGGAAGCCGATCAAGTATGAACTCGAAGATGTTGAAGCCATTCGCGACGAAGTGCCGATTATTCGCGCGGTGAGCGGAGAGATCGATCGCGACTTCGGCTTCAAGATTGGCACACGCGTAGTTTCGATTATGTGCCGCGGCGTGGACATGCCTTACGGGCAGATGCGAAAGCTTGATCTCGCCGATGGTCGTTACTTCAACGAAACCGATTTCACCGATCACAAGCGCGTCGTGATCCTCGGCTACCAGGCCGCAAAGAAAGTTTTCCAGGGTGCGCCGGGAGTCGGGCAATACGTCGAGATCGGCGGCCTGGATTTTGAAGTGATCGGGACGATGCGCAATAAGATTCAGGACTCCATGTATCAGGGCCCGGACAACGAGAATGCATTCATTCCCTTTGCCTTGATGCGCGATCTGAAGAACATTCGCGATCCCGACGAGATCATCATCCAGCCGACGTCGGCTCAATTGAACAAGAAGGCGTTGATGGCAGCGCGCGAAGTCATCGCGCGTCGGCATCACTTCGATCCGAAAGACGATAAGGCGACCCCCGAGTGGGACACGATTGAAGACCGTAGCATGATTAACGCCTTCTCTTACGGACTGCAGGCCGTGCTCGGATTGATTGGCGTGGTCACACTGGCGGTCGGCGGTATCGGGGTGATGAACATCATGCTGGTGTCAGTCACCGAGCGCACACGGGAGATTGGCCTGCGCAAGGCGATTGGAGCACGTCCACGGCATATCCTGGTCCAGTTCTTACTTGAGGCGTTGGTGCTGACGTTCGTAGGCGGGCTAATCGGGATGCTGGCTGCGGAATTCCTGACGTGGGTGATCCCGCCAATGCCGCTCTATGACGAGTTCTACAAGACCGCCGACCACGAAGGCGCGATCTTCCTGCATGCATCGATGGGCGTGATGGCCGTGTCGTTCACGATTCTAGCGATGGTCGGGATTGTGTCAGGATTCTTCCCTGCCCTGAAAGCGTCGCGGCTGAATCCGATAGAAGCGCTGCGATACGAGTAGGTCAGGGAAATCAGCGGGGACCCAGGGGCAAACACTCGAATGTAAACCTAATCGATAAGGGCGAAGTTGAGCGCCAACGCCTGTGGCGTTTTGAAAGACTCGATCGCAAAAGATGCTCAGAAAAACTTTGCGCAAGCATGCCCAACAAACGACGATCTCAATTTCTTGTATCTTTCCGTCCCCAGACTTTGGCACGTTTCGCACGAACCCGGACTTTCAATACCGTCGTCTAATAGTGTCAACCATGCCGCCCTCTGACGCAGATTTACTCCAGTCCAAATTCGTCTTTCAGCGACTTATCTAACCATCTCCACAATAGGACCGCGAATCCACCAGGCTTCTGGGCAGGTTTTGTGTTCACACCGAGATAGTGGAGTCGTTCGTCAGGTCTTTCTGTAGCCCGAGTTCGTCCGATCATGAACTGAGTAATGGGCCCGGCGCCACGACTCTTGCGAACATCAAAAGACTTGAATGACGTAGGTATTTGCTCTCCGCTCCAATCGAGTAGTTCGCAGATCGGGGCTGTCCCTCCTTTGTCACTGTGGTGACCAATCGTTCGCAAGATGACGAGACGACCGGACTGCATTCGGTATGCAACAAGATCGCCCACGCGCCATTCATTTGTATCCCGGAACCGCTTTGGGATGCGCTTCTCAAGTGGTTGCGGAGAGCTAAGTTGGGCCCGGAGCTTTTCGAGGACAGCCTTACGCTTCTTGAAATCCTTTGAACCGGATGCCCATCTGGCTAGGTCCGATCCGCTTTCGATCACATTCAATGCTTGCTGCAAAACGTGAGACTCGAGCCGCCCACAGTTCCACTGCGTAGCCGCCAGTGCCAACCAAAATACAGGTGACTCGTCGGGATCGTTGACTGAAGCGGACCACTCGCGCAAAAGGGCCCTCGTCGCTTCAGGCCCGGTCAGGCCATCGCCAACAAGGGTAACGTAGGAGTCGCGTACATCACATGCGGAATCGTCGGAGAAGAGCGCTGTTCCCCATACACCCATAACGTCACAAGGCTACCACTCTGGACAGATGATTAGCGTTACATCACCAATGCACTGGACTTTCCTTCCAGACCCGTTAGGACGAGTTTCAGCACAGCTGTTATCCCCTCGGCACCAATCGAAATCTTTCAATCGCGATTCGGGCGCTGCGGTTGCTGCGGGCGCCTCTCAGGTAGTAGCTCACCGTCAGTTCATCAAAGCTGCCCATGGCCAGTTTGCTTGGCAAGCGAAATCGCATGGTTTGGGTTACGGCGTGGGCTTCCGACGATCCGGGTGTTACGACGTTCTCCATCCCCAACGACTGGAGCGGCTTATTGGCGAGTGCGGTGTTCCGAACTTTTAGCAGAATGCTGACGGAGTTGGGAAAGGGATCTGCGTTCCGGATGTCTACTTCGATCGCTCCGTAGTTGCGAGGGTCGACGGCAAACCCAAGGTTCTGCTTCGCTTCCATCGACATCCCGTCGCCGTCGGTCGAGCGGAAGAACTGCGCCGACGGACTCCCATGCATCAGCACCGAGTTCGATGGAGGCTGGTCCGACGGGCCACGCCAGAACCAGTAGACGCCGTCGAAAGGAATGCTGAGCGGGTCGGTATGAGAGGTGCCCGTTCCGCCTTTGGTCTGCGGTGCAGGCGCCACCAGTTTGGTATGAGGCTGTACCTCCGGATAAAGTTCGACGCCGGGAAACACCGGGCCGACAATCATCATGACGGCCACGTTCGTTTTCAGCCCAGTCTTCGGTCTGCTATCGGATGCTTTGGCTTCCTCGGGAAACGTCGAATCGAACATATGCTTCGCGACAGCGAAGGAGTCACCGCGCGATCCAGTGCGCTCCGAAGTGAACAAAGACTTCAGCCAAGCTAGAGTCGACGCACTTCCCTGCATGTCCTTACCCTTACCGGTCTCAGTCTCGTGTTGTCGCCACTGCCCGTGACCACTCTTGCCGCCTGCCAGGGAACTCCCTTCACCTCGACCGCCCTCGACGACATAAGGCAGCCATGCAAAAACAATCAGAAACGTGGTCGCGATTAGCACTGCTGAAACGGATCGCGTGGAGTCCCGTTCGCCGATCGCGGGAAGATCCCGGAACATCTTGAAACTCCGGTGGACAACCGCTGTTGTGCCCGCCAGATAAAGCAAGCCTGCCAGTGCGACGCGATTATCCAAAGCTGCGAAGATTGCGCCCTGGATCATGAAGGCGGCGAGAATGCTTGATGCGAAGGGGAGATCCCGCTTGAGAAGGGAGAAGGCGTGGTACTCGAGAGACGATTCGGGCAACGTGGTCGCCGCACCGGACGACACTGCTCTAAGAAATGCGATCGAGCGCGCCACGTGGAGCGCGAATACAACAAAGATCACCAGCGCGAACCATGACCTCTGGCCGTAGAACACCAGCAGCGGTGGCAGCCACAGAGTTGCAGTGGCGGTGTGGATGGCGATGTCTTCACTGCGGGCATTGAGTTCTGCGCGACGAACCAGAAAAACGAGTTGAGTCGAGATCGCCGCGAAACCGAAGACCGCGGTGATGTATGCAACGGCGCGCGTGATCAGGCTGAGCGCGGTGGTCGAATGTTCTGGCGAAAGAGAAGAACCGACCACCGTAGCCAAGATCGCTGCGACAAAACCGGACGCGGCCGCGCACTTGGCAAGGCGAGGGGACACTGGCGGAGTCCTTTAGCGGGTTGGACACCGCAAATTACGCATAAGTTCCGGAATAGAAACCTCGGCGCGGGGCTGTCACCTGCGGGTCCTTCGCTGTCCATTTTCGAACGAATCTCTCCGGATTTGGCCAGTCCCCTTGCGTAAGTCTTCCTAAGCAGGCACAACATGAGTTGAAAATGCGTGGGATAGACGACGGTTTGAATGGCCACCGAAGTGCCGCACTTCACCTTGCGTCTGTCTCCGGAGGTTCCAATGCACAGTCTTCTCCATGACTTGCGCTACGCACTGCGCCAACCACGCAAGAATCCCGGTATGGCTTTACTGGCGATCGTAACGCTGGCGCTGGGGGTGGGTGCCAATACGGCGATCTTCACCGTGATTGAAAGCGTACTGCTGCGGCCGCTGCCTTACTCCCATTCGGATCGCATCGTGTACGTCGGTCGCGGTAATGACCCAGGTTACTCGGCGACATCGTGGATGAGCTATAGCGACATTCACGCGCAATCCACCTTGCTCCAGGCGGTGGCCGGTTACTCGGAAGATGTCTCCGTGGTCGAGACCCGAGACGCCTCGCAAGCGGTGGCCGCTCCCCGCGTCACAACGAATCTATTTTCGATGCTGGGCGCTCAACCGATCTTAGGACGAACATTCACAGAAGCCGAAGGCAAATCCGGAGGCCCGTCGGTTGTGTTGCTTTCGGAAACGTTGTGGCGCGAAAGCTTCCATGCAGATTCCAATATCGTCGGACAAACCATCAAGATTGGTGGCCAGCCGCACACGGTCGTCGGCATAATGCCTCGGAGTTTTCATTTTCCCGAGGAACTGGGGCCGGATCTTGAAAAGGGCGTCTGGCTGCCGTTGCAACCCAGCGTCGCAATGCTGACAGATCGCGGATATAACTTCTTCAATGTCGTTGGTACGCTTCGCCCGGGAGCCACCATTGCTCAGTTGCAACACGAACTCGACGCGATTGCGGCGCACATTCCCGCGAATAAAGTCGAAAGTGCATTCAGCTTCCGCGCCAGTTCGTATCAGGAATTACTGACCGGCCCGGTGCGCCCCGTTTTCTATGCGCTGTTCGCGGCGCTGGGACTGGTTCTCCTCATCGCCTGCGCGAATGTATCGAACCTGTTGATCGCGCGCTGCCTGGGAAGGCAACAGGAGTTCGCGGTCCGGACAGCGCTGGGTGCGGGAAGAATGCGACTGGTGCGACAGATGCTGGCCGAAGGGTTGGCGCTCAGCTTGCTCGGTTGCGGAGCCGGGTTGTTGCTCGCACAACTAGGAATGATCGGGATCGGCAAACTACCAGCTGGGACGATCCCTCGCGCCGATGGAATCGCGATTCATTGGACGATCGTATTCGCGTTGGCAGCGGTAGCGATTCTGACCACGGTTTTGTCATCGCTCTTGCCAGCGTTCATCGTGGCGCGGGCAAATCCTCAAGCTGCGCTGCAAGCGGCTTCGCGCGGCCTGGGATCGAGGTGGGTCAGCGGCAAACTCAGCGGAGGTTTGGTCGCCGCCGAAGTCGCACTCTCCACCCTTCTTCTCGTGGGAACAGGGTTGCTATTCCACACCCTGTGGAACCTGGAACAGTCGCACCTGGGATTTGAAGCGGCGCACATCACCACGTTCTCCGCCATGCCCGGAGATTCCGGCGGCTTTTCGGCTATGGCTGTTTCGGAAGACACCGCGAACGTCCCGCCTTCGATTGCAACGCTCACGTATCGGCCGTTGCTCGATCAAATCCGCCGGACTCCCGGAGTTGAGGGTGCAGCTTTGTCTAGCGCACTGCCTCTTTCGGGAATGGACATGGGATCGAGCTTCGAGATTGTGGGGCAACCCAAAGATCCCGACCATGAAGCCCACGCCCGTGTTTCTGCGGTGAGCGGCGACTACGCCAGAACTCTGGGCACGCCAGTCGTTCGCGGCCGCATGATCAACGACGACGATGTAGCCAGCGCCCCATTCGTTGTCGTGATCAACGAAACGCTCGCCCGGAAATACTTCGCCGGCAAAGACCCGCTTGCTCAGCAGATCGACCTCGGTAGCAAAGAAACTGGCATGCTCAAGCCCTACACAGTTGTCGGCGTTCTTGGCGACCAGGTGGACCAGGCGGTCGGCGGCGATATTCAGCCGCTCGTCATCCTCTCGCAGGAACAGATTCCGACAACGTCGCTCTTTTATCAGGCTCTGTTGAAAACCATAGTCGGCTTTGTGGTGAAGACAAGGGGCAACATTCCGGTCGCGAGCGAGATGCGTTCCGTATTCCATCGGGCTGCTCCCAGTATTGCGCTCGACAACTTTCAGACCATGCAGGAAGCGATTGATCAGAACACATTCAGCCAGCGGCTGGGGCTGTATCTGGTGGCGTCTTTCGCGGGACTTGCCGTGGCCATGGTGGTCGCAGGCCTTTATGGCGTTCTGTCCCAGTTGGTGGGACATCGGCGGCGCGAGATCGGAGTGCGCATGGCCTTAGGTGCGTCGCGGAAGAGTGTCGCGCAAATGGTACTCAGGCAAGGATCGATTCTCATCAGCATTGGGCTCGCCGTGGGGCTGGCCCTGGCGTTTGCGTCCGAGCGACTGGTGCAGAGCTTCTTGTATCACGTACGTCCGCTGGATGTGTGGACCTACGTTTCCGTGCTGGTGGTGCTGCCGGGAATCGGGCTGGTTGCGG